>SL_3KL_010_SEDDRAFT_10003180_pt1 | contig 14972 bp, 10 predicted proteins | sample SodLakKL_010_SED_2_FD_10381 | JGI IMG/M metagenome (IMG submission 10381)
AAAAAGTACATCGCCGCCGAAGGCGGTAAAAGCACAATGGGAGCCAAAGAAAAAGTACAATGCCGCCGAAGGCGAAAAAGTCCCCCGCCAAGGGGAGATATCATCTGCGCATGCTGTACAGGCACATGCTTTAAAGGGGGGTGGTTATTGTCAAAAAGCTGCTTGCAGCATGCAAATCGGGGAGCCGGGGCGCATGCTAAAACAAATGCCGGAACGGCACCAGCAGCCACTCAAAAAAACGCTGGATGATGGGCCGGTGCAACCAGTGTTCATAGTTGAACGCCTCCGATTCTTTGCGGGTCTCGTTCATGTGGTTGATCAGCTGGCGCACAAGGCCCTTGTGTTCTCCGGACAGACAGATCTCATGCTGATACCGCAGGCTCCGGTAATCAAAATTGGAGGACCCCACCACAAAACAAGTCCTGTCGGCCAGGAAAAGCTTTGCATGCAGGTTTTGTGGCAGGAAAAAAAAGAACTGTACGCCTTTTTCAGCAAGCTCTCCATAATATTTCGAGCTCAGGAGATCCATGATTCCCACGTCGGACTTCTTAGGCACATGCACATAAACATTTACACCCCGCGCTGACGCATCAGTCAAAGCCTTGCGCAAGCTGCTTCCCGGCAGGAAGTAAGGTGTCTCAATGATGATCTCGCGCCTGGCAGCATTGATCAGCTGCAGGTATTTCTTCTTGACAGGCTGAAAAGGGATGGACGGCACGTCCCGCAATATCTCCAGGCCTTTGTAATCGATCTGCCTGGTGTAAGAAAGCTTGTCATAAAAGTATTTATTGTGTATCCTGAAGTTTTCAACAATGACCTGTTTGAACTTTTTGGCGATGCCCCCCTTGATGCGAAACATCGACTCCCGCCAGTTCAGGGCATAGCCCGAAATGTTGCCCGACCCGATGTAGGTGATGTCGTCGTCAATGACCAGTATTTTACGGTGATCGCGCCGGTGTCCCCGGGTGAAAAGGTCCCAGTTCAAACGGACTTTTTGGAAGAAGCGCACCTCACCACCGGCATCTGCAAGGTTCTGGAAAAAGGAGAACCCGGACGAAGCACCCCACGAGTCGATCAGCAAACGAACCTTTACCCCCTCCTGGCACTTTTTTACCAGGTAATCGCGAAAACGAACCCCCACCGGATCATTACGAAAGCGGTATATCTCCAGAAAAATATAATCGCGGGCCTTCTTGATGTCGTTCAACATCGCCGTGTAATAAGACAAAGGGTCCGATATCAAACGTATTTGCAGATCTTGATCGGGCTCCATGATCCAAAGGCAGTTAATACATACTGGGGTTGCAACCAAAGATAATAAAAACTGATAACAAGATGGGGCACCCGGCATGAACGGGATACAGGTCCGGCAAGCCGGAGGATATCTCGTGCCTTAAACCCCAGGGTGGCGACCCCCGGGTTGTCGATCAAAAAACACCCCGGGCGCCATAATGGCGGCTTTTTGGCAACAACAGGGGCGTTCCGCGTGTTTTTTCGGCCATTTTGGCCGGCTTTGCCACAAAAGGCCAAACGGAACACCATTTGTTGCAGATTGGGAAAACACAAATGTTTCACAAAAAAAAACAGGAGGAAAAACCATGACAATCATCAGATGGCACAAACGACCCATACTGTCCAACACAATGGACGACATGTTTGAAAGAGGCTTCAACACAGGGTTTGAAAGAAACTGTGGCTGCATGCCGGCAACCAACATCCTGGAAAAAGAGAAGGTTTTTGAGATACAACTTGCTGTTCCAGGCATGAAAAAAGAGGACTTTAAAATGGAGATGGAAGAAAACGTCTTGTCGGTAACCTTCGAAAAGAAAGCAGGAGAAAAAGAAGAAGAAACATACCTTCGCCGGGAATTCGACATTGACGAGTTTACCCGCTCATTCTCCATTCCCAAGACAGCGGATGTAGAGAACATCAAAGCGAGTTACGAGAACGGCATCCTGTATATCACCGTTCCCAAGATGGATAAGGCCCGCCTGAGCAAACAGATCAAGGTATCCTAACCCAACGCCCTGCTGCTCAACCCCTTGATGGTGAATGATGCAAACCCCGGACAGATTTACTGTCCGGGGTTTGCCCTATACACCCAAAAACCTCTTTTCAATTGCAACGGTTTGATTTTTTTCCTTATGTTTGGCGAAAAATTTTCAAAAAAAGTTAATGCCCAAAAAAACACACCATCATGGACGAAAATCAATATTTGTTGAACCCAAACCCCCTTGTTCGTTTTCTGCGCAAAAAGCCCGCCGAATTTACCCGGGACGACATCATCCACTACATTGAAGAGAATGANATNGAGATGGTGAACTTCCGTTATGTGGGTGGCGACGGCCGGCTTAAAGCGCTGAACTTTGTTGTTCAGAGCCGCGAACATCTGGACACCATCCTGTCGACAGGGGAGCGTGTGGATGGAAGCAGCCTCTTCACTTTTCTCGAAGCGGGTTCATCCGACCTTTATGTGGTCCCTCGTTTCCGTTCGGCCTTTCTGAACCCCTTTTCCGAGATCCCCGCCATTGATATCCTGTGTTCCTATTACGACAAGGATGGGAACCCTATGGACAGCTCTCCTGCAAACATCATGCGCAAAGCTCACCAGGAGCTGGTCAACAAAACAGGGTATGGGATGGAGGTGATGGGAGAGATCGAATATTATGTGATCAGCGATAAGGACCCGCTGTACAGGGCCAATGATCAGCGTGCATACCATGAGTCGGAGCCGTTCGTCAAGTGGGAGCAGCTGCGCGTTGATGCGATGATGGCCATGGCGCAAACGGGGGCGCTGATCAAGTATTCCCACTCAGAGGTGGGAAACTTCTCTGATGAAGAACATGAATATGAGCAGAACGAGATAGAGTTTTTGCCCACCAACGTGGAGGATGCGGCCGACCAGCTCATCATCGCGAAATGGATCTTGCGGCAGGTGGCTTACAAGTATGGTGTTACCCTGAGCCTTGCGCCGAAGATCACCGCCGGGAAGGCCGGCAGCGGCATGCATATCCATATGCGGATCATGAAGGACGGCAAGAATGTGACCCTGGAAAACGGCCGCATCAGCGATCCCGCCAGGAAAGTTATTGCTGGCATCCTTGATATCGCCCCTTCACTTTCCGCCTTCGGAAACACCATCCCCACCAGCTATTTCCGCCTGGTGCCGCACCAGGAAGCCCCCACCAACGTATGCTGGGGCGAACGCAACCGCTCCACGCTCATCCGCGTACCCCTGGGATGGGTCGAGGCCGGGGATATGGTAGCAAAGGAAAATCCGGAGGAAAGGCCACAAAAACAGGACCTCAGCGACAAACAAACCTTCGAGTTCCGCTGTCCTGACGGCTCGGCCGACATCCACCTGCTGCTTGCCGGCCTGTGCGTGGGCGCGCGCCACGGACTGGAAATGACGGAGGCCCTGGAGCTGGCGGAGAAAACCTATGTGGACGTCAACATTTTTGATGAGAAGAACAAGGCGCGCCAGGAGGAGCTGGCACAGCTGCCGCATTCATGTACAAAGGCAGCCGAATACCTGAAAAAACAAGCCATGGTGTACAAGAAATACGATGTTTTCCCGACGACCCTGATAACAGGTGTTATCAATGAACTGGAAGCGTATAAGGACGATAACCTGCGCGAAAAGATCAGCAACAACAAGGAGAAGACCATGGCGCTTGTCAGGCGCTTTTTGCATTGCGGATAAACCCCCTTTCAGCAAACGGATCAGGCGCTTTTTGTATTGCGGATGGTCTCTACCAGCGAACTGGCAAGGCGGCTGGCGCCGATGCGGAACCATTTCTTGTTCATGCGCTTGGATCCAAGAACCTGACGGGTAAGCCAATAATAAGAAAGTGCCGCTGCAGGATCCGAAATGCCTCCGGATGGCTTAATGCCGCAAATGTGGCCTGTTGCTTTCTGATGGTCTCTGATGGCCTCCAGCATCACCAGCAGGGCCTCAGGGGTTGCTGCCGGCGTTACCTTGCCCGTGGAGGTCTTCAGAAAATGACAACCGGCACCCAGGGCGATCTCACTGGCGCGGCGGATGTTGGTGGCTGTCTTCAGCTCGCCCGTCTCCAGGATCACCTTTAAATGAGCCCCCTTGCAGGCCTCATTGATGGCCGATATCTCATCGAACACCAGGTTGTATTCCCCCTCCAGAAACTTTCCGCGGGAGATCACCATGTCGATCTCTTCAGCCCCCTCGTCAACAGCATAACGAACCTCAGCCATCTTGACAAACAAGGGCGACTGACCCGAAGGGAACGCACCGGCCACCGAAGCTACCTTGACGCCCGTGTTTTCCAACAACCTGCGCGCAAGGGACACAAAAGGCGGATAAACACAAACCGCCGCCACATCAGGCAAACCCTCCCGCTTCGAAGAATAAGACGCAGCCTGGTCGCACAGATCCTCCACCCGCTTGCTGGTGTCTGTGCCCTCCAAGGTGGTCAGATCGATCATCCCCAAAATATCTGCATAGGTCCTGACAACATCCAACCCCCCCATGGATTTTTGCAACAGTTTTTCTGTGCGTACGCTAATGTCCTTATCGTCAAGGACCGGTGTCTTTGAAAAATCTGTCATGTCTGAACGGTTTTGCAGGCAAAAAGCCGTTGTTTCCCGCTGTAAAGTTAATTTTTTTTTTGAAAGCCAAACGCCAGTGGTCAAAAACCATTGTCCTGCAACAGTAACCCGGTGTGACTGTCAAAAAGGGAACAAAATGCACCCAAAGTCCCAAAATGATATTATTATTGCAATGAAAAATGGATTTCACCCTTCAACACCTCTGAGACAATGGAAATGTATCTGTTTAGAAACTGCGAAACCTACGGTCCGGAGCCGCTGGGCAGGAAAGACGTCCTGGTGGCAGGGCAAAAGGTCCTTGCCATTGAAGACCACCTGGCAACCCCTTCGGGGTGGAATATAGAAACGATAGATGGCGCCGGGCTGCGGATGTTCCCCGGCCTGATCGACTCACATGTGCATATTGCCGGAGCGGGTGGGGAAGGGGGGCCGGCGAGCCGCACCCCCGAAATGCCACTCAGCCAGATGCTCATGGCNGGCGTTACCACCGTGGTGGGCTGCCTGGGCACCGATGGCATGACACGCAGCATAGAATCCGTGCTGATGAAAGCCAAAGGGCTGCGCCAGGAAGGGGTCAGCGCCTATATCTATACCGGGGCCTACCAGATCCCCACCCCCACGATCCTGGGCGACGTCGGAAAAGATATTGCAATGATCGAGGAGGTGATCGGGACCGGCGAGATCGCCCTGTCTGACCACCGGTCGTCAACACCCACAGTGACCGAACTGATACGTTTGGCGACCCACTCAAGGGTGGGGGGCATGCTCGGCGGCAAGGCCGGCATTGTGAACATCCATATGGGCGATGCCAAAAGCCCGTTCCAGCCACTTTACGACGCTGTAGAGATGAGCGAGCTGTCAATGAAACAGTTCCTTCCCACACACTGTAACAGGAATAATGCTATATTTGAAGAGGCGAAGAGCTATGGGATAAATGGCTATGTGGACCTGACAACCAGCGCCTACCCTTTCTTTCCGGATGAAGAGGTCAAGCCGTCGCGGGGCATCGTTGAGCTGCTGAAGGCCGGCGTACCCCTCGCACATATTACCATGAGCAGCGACGGCTGTGGCTCCCTGCCGCAGTTCGACAAGAACGGCAAGCTGGTAAAACTGGAAACAGGCGCACTAAAAACGATGTTTGACGCGTTAAAAGATGTTGTAGTGCAAGAAGGGCTTCCCCTGGAACAGGCTCTCCGGACCGTCACCACCAATGTGGCCGACATACTGAAGCTCAACACAAAAGGGCGTATTGCCGTGGGCAAAGATGCCGACCTGGTGCTCACAGACCAGGAGTTCCGGATTGTCCACCTTTGTGCCATGGGCACCATGATGGTCAGGGACGGCACGATGATGCGGCGCGGCAGCTATGAATAGCCGGCGGCCCCACAAACCAACAAAGCAACCTTATAAAACACAAACAAATAGAAGCCATGAAAAAAATCATTTTGTTTTTATGCATTGCTCTTTTCAGTGCTGCAGGCCTGCAGGCTGAACGGATCATGGTTCGCGGCGTGGTGACTTCGGCCGACGAGGGAAATATTTCCCTTCCCGGGGTGACGGTGATCGTGCAGGGGACCACCCGCGGCACCATTACCGACATGGAGGGCAGGTATGAGATAGAGGCCCTCCCCAACGATACCCTGACGTTCTCATTTGTGGGGATGATTCCGCAATCTCTCCCTGTTGACGGCCGCTCTGTGATAAACGTGGGACTGAGAATGGATGTGGCCCAGCTTGGTGAGATCGTGGTCACCGGCTATGGCACCGAGTCGCGCCGGCTGATCTCCGGGTCAGTTGGCGTTGTCAGCGAGGAGGATCTGCAGGAGTCAACGCTTCGTACCATCGACGGTGTTTTGCAGGGACGTTCTGCAGGGGTCCAGATCACACAGAGCTCAGGAACGCCCGGTGCCGCCAACACCATACGGATACGTGGCAGCAGCTCCCTTTCAGCCGGCAACCAGCCACTGGTGGTGGTTGACGGCATCCCCGTAACAACCGGAAACTTCGGCCAGGTAGGTTTCTCAGGTCAGGGCATCGACGCCTTGACAGACATCAACCCCAACGACATTGAGTCAATCACTGTGCTGAAAGACGCCTCCGCCGCAGCCATCTACGGTGCACGGGCCACCAACGGCGTCATCCTCATCACCACGAAAAGAGGCGCCAAAGATGTTACAAGACTGAGTTTCAATGCCACCCTGGGGATGCAGGACCTGGAAAACAGGCTGGACATGCTCAATGCAGAACAGTGGCACGAACTCAAAGGCACCCAGCCCGACGACCCGCAACAAATGATCGATACCGACTGGCTCAGCGAAGTCCTGAGAACAGCCCCCACCATGAACTATGAGATGTCAGCCACCGGAGGGGATGAAAACACACAGTTTTTTGTCTCCGGAAACTATTATAACCAGGAAGGGATCCTGCTTGGGACTTCTTACGAGCGGCTGAGCGGACGGGTAAACCTCGACCACACCGTGAATGAGAACCTCGACATCGGAATGAGCTTTGGCGTGTCCTACTCCCTGAACCACAGGGTGGAAGGCGACCAGTCGCTGAACGCCCCCCTTGCCAACGCTATCGCAAACCCGGCCATCTATCCGGTCTTTAACAAAGATGGCTCTTACAACGAAGAGGCACCTTTCGCCAACCCGGTGGCCATCGGAAGAGAAGCCATCAACGAAGCACACTCATACCGCACCCTGGGCAACATGTTCGCAAACTACCGGATCCTCGACAACCTGACATTCAACACCAAATGGGGGTTCGACTACCTCAGCCTCAGGGAACACAGCTACGACCCGGCAACGACCCGCCAGGGCGCACGCTCCAACGGCATCGGACTGGAAGCGCAAAGCAACGTGCTCAACATCGTGTCGAACAACACCCTCAGATACCTGAACACCTTTGCCGGCAATCACAATGTTGAACTGCTGGGAGGCTACTCCTTTGAGAGGTTCCAGCGGAGAAACTCCTTCATACGCGGCGTGGACTTCCCCAACCCCTACTTTCAATACATCAGCGAAGCTGCGACAATCTCCAACGCCTCAGCCAACGCGACCGACAGGGGGATGAACTCCTTTTTCGGACAACTGCGCTACAACTACCGCTACCGCTACATCTTGTCATTCACCGCACGCTATGATGGCTCCTCCCGCTTTGGCGAAGAAAACCGCTACGGGTTCTTCCCCGCCACCTCCGTTGCATGGCGCATCTCGGAAGAGAAGTTCTTCCGGGACTGGAACACTCCAATCAACGAATTCCGCCTGCGGACCGGCTATGGCGTCACCGGCAACGACGGGATCCCCGACTTTGCATATATGTCACTCTATGGCGGCGGCGCCAACTACCTCGGCCAGCCCGGAATCTTCCCAAGAGGCCTGGCAAACCCCGACCTTAAATGGGAAACAACGTACCAGTATAACGCCGGACTCGACATGGGGCTCTTTGATGACCGGGTAGAGATCAACCTCGACTATTACTATAACCACACCAAAGACCTGCTGTTCAGCCGGCCCATTTCATATACCTCCGGCTATGGAAGCATCACTTCCAACATCGGGGAACTGGAAAACAGAGGGGTGGAACTTACCCTTAGCACCGTCAACATAGAAAACCAACTGTTCTCATGGACAACCTCTTTCAACATCAGCCGCAACAGGAACAAGGTGCTGGCCCTGTATAACGACCAACCTCTTGATAACCTTGGCCGTGGAAGCAACAGCGTGAGGGTGGGAGAACCCATGGGCATCTTCTATGGCTACAAGAGCCTTGGCGTTGACCCCTCTACAGGCGATATCGTCTTTGCCGACATCAATGGCGACGGACAAATAACCTCCGAAGACCGCACCAAAATCGGGGACCCAAACCCCGACTTTACCGGGGGGCTGTCCAACAGGCTCAATGTCCAAAACTTCGAACTGAGCGTGTTCCTGCAGTTCTCCTATGGCAACGACATCTTTAACGGGACCAGGATCTATATAGAATCCATGAAAGGGTCAGACAACCAGACAACTGCTGTACTTGACCGCTGGCGCCAACCGGGAGACGAGACGGATATTCCCAGGGCAACAGAACTGGATCCCAACAATAACAACAGGATCTCTTCCCGTTTTATTGAAGACGGATCTTACCTGAGGGTGAAAAACGTCACCCTGACGTACAGGCTCGACCATGGCCTTGCAAGCCGCCTGGGAATGAGCAGCGCCAGGGTGTTTGTCACCGGTCAGAATCTGCTCACCTTTACCCGCTACAGCGGCATGGACCCGGAGGTAAACTATGCCGGGCCATCCGACCTTAGGGTGGGAACGGACTTTTTCACACACCCGCAGGTGCGCACCGTTTCCGTGGGCATCAATATTGAGATGTAGGTCAACAGCTGACCCTCTGCCCGGGAAAAGAAAAAAAAGCCGGGAAGACAGCAGCACCAAGAGATGAAAAAATGAAAACAAACAAAATAACAGATATCATGAAAAAAACAGGAGTTCTATTCTCATTGCTGGCCTTCATGTTCTCTGCCTGTGACGTGCTTGACGTTGAGCCCTATCACAGCATACCTGAAGATGAAGCCATTACCAGCAGGGCGGACGTGAGGAGTGCCATCAACGGAACCTATGCGTCGCTGCAGTCGGCCGGCTACTACGGACGCAACTACCTTGTTGCCGGGGACCTGACTGCCGACAACCTAACCTGGACAGGCACCACCGCCGGATATAACCAGATGGACAACAACAGCATCCTTGCCGACAATGTCATCGTTGAAGGCATGTGGAGCAGTATATACAGAATGATCAGCCGCGCCAACAACGTGATCGCACAAATACCGGCCATTGAAGAACTGACGGAAGAAGAGGCCGGCGCATTCATGGCAGAAGCCTATTTTCTGCGGGCGCTTGGCCATTTTGACCTGGTCAGGATGTTTGGACCGGTGCCCATCCGCGAAACCCCCGCCACGCCGGTCGACGAAGAGCTGAACGTGCCGCGCGAACCCATGGAAAAAGTTTATGGGCAGATCTTTGACGACCTGGAATATGCCAAAGGACACATTCGCCAGGAGGTCACCAGGGGACTGGCTTCCAAAGCGGCGGTGCTGGCGCTGCAGGCAAGGGCAAACCTGTACTTCCATAGCATCACGGGCGAAGACAACCTCCTGGACGATGCCGCAGAAGCCGCCACAAGGGTTATTGAAGAGTTCGGCCTTGCCCTGGAACCATCCTTCGCCACCCTGTTCAACGACACCCCCAACAGCGAATCCATTTTTGAGGTGGACTTCTCCGAACAAGACCGCAACCGACTGGCCGAATACTTCTTCCCCACAGCCCTGAGTGGGCGAAGGGAGTTTTCGCCGACAGAAAAACTGTACGATCTTTATCATGAGAATGACGAAAGACGGGACGCCTCCATCGCACTGGAAGCGGATGACCTCTATGGCATAAAATACAGCGACATCGAAACAGGCGCTGACAACGTATATGTGCTGCGTCTTGCGGAGATGTACCTCATCCGTGCCGAAGCCCTTGCCCTGCAAGGGCAAGAGACTGGCCTGGCCCGCGATGACCTGAACGCCGTGCTGGTGCGCGCCGGACTCGACCCGGCAGATACCACCGATCCGGCCGCGCTCCTTGACCTGGTTCACGAAACACGCCAGCTCGAGTTCGCTTTCGAGGGACACCGCTGGTTCGACCTGGTGCGGAGCGGACGGGCCCTGGACGAGCTTGAAGGGGTGAATGAAGAGTGCCAGACCCTGTTCCCCATCCCGCTGGGCGAGCTGCTGACCAACTTCCACGAAGGAATGTACCAGAATGACTGTTATTGATCAAAAGAGACAAAGACCCTCTGGACCGGCCAGGAAAAAGGCCCCGCACAAACCTGCATTGCCATAACATGGCCGGCTCATTGTGACCATAAAAAATCAGACACTCATGAAAACCATAAAGAACACCACAAGATTGCTTGCGCTGCTGACAACGGTGCTGTTTGCCTTTCACGCCTGCACGGAAGAGGAGATGAGCATCCCGGCACCCAGCACACAGGCAGACTTTACTTATAGCATCGAAATGATAACAGATGCAGAAACCGGCAGCATTAACTATGCTGTGTCCTTTGAGAACAGATCCCTGCACGCCGCAGGATATCACTGGGACTTTGGGAACGGCAACACGTCGAACGAAGAAAACCCGGAAGAAATCTATACCGAAGACGGGGTGTATGATGTGACCCTTACGGTAGAACCCAAACAAGAACTGCATTACAACAAGCTGGAAAAAACCGAACGGCTGGCACTGGTGTCCACCATTTTCAGGGAAGAGTTTGATGACCCCAACCTGGAAACAGACTTCCCGCCCGAAGGGTGGACCCTCATCGACCTGGATGGCGATGGCCACAACTGGTACTGGGGCAGCTTCATGGGGGAAGAGGAGATGGAGTATTACATCCTGTCCGACTCATGGGTGTCAGGCACCGGCGAAGTGCTGGAACCTGACAACTGGATCATCACCCCGCAGATAGACATGACGGAGATCAGCAGCGCAGCCCTGGAGTTCCAGGTAACCCCCCGTGCTTCCGGGCCAGAGTTCAGGACGGAGAAATACAGCGTGCTGGTGTCCACCACCGGAACGGAGGTGGAAGATTTTGAGACCATCTATTCTGAACGGTTGACCGAAGAGATGGAAAACTGGGTGTGGGTGCTGCGGACCCTTGACCTGAGCGATTATGCCGGCCAGGAGATCCACATCGCCTTCCGCCACCACGACTCCACCGACCTTTGGTCGATCGTGATGCGCGACATCCATGTGTATATTTCTGGCAAGTAGGCAGACTCACAGTCCTGCCTTCGCAACCGGCCAATACAACGGGCGTCCAGGCTGAATCCGCGAAAACAATAGCGGCCCGCCAACAACCGGCACCGTCCGGACCGGGCCATAACGTTAAACAGGGACCCACCGGGGCCAATCCCCGGCACCCATCTACACCAATCATATGAAAAGACTGCAATTTATATTGGCATTGCTGGCGGTTACGGCCGCCGCCTGCCAGGGACCGGGCGACCGTACCACAGATGAACAGGCCCCGGGCGCCCTCTTCATCATTGGCGGGGGCAGCCGTCCGGCAGAGCTCGTTAGCCGCATGATCGATGAGGCCGGACTACGTGATAAGGGCTATGCCGTCATTCTGCCCATGTCAAGCGCTGAGCCTGACTCAGCCATCATCTGGTCGGGCGAACAGTTTCATGACCAGGGCATCGACAGGATAGCTGGCTTTAACTTCCTGCCTGGCGAAAAGCCCAGCAAGACATGGATCGACTCCCTCAGGCAAGCCGCCCTGATCTATATCAGCGGCGGTGACCAAACCCGCTTTATGGACATCGTAGTTGACACCCCCATCATGGAAGCCATCCACCATGCCTATGGACAAGGGGCCGTCATCGCAGGCACCAGCGCCGGGGCAGCCGTGATGAGCGAAAAGATGATCACCGGCGATGAGCTGCGCCATCCCGAATACCGTCCCACCTTTCCTGTGATCGAAGCGGAAAACCTGGTGCTCAAACCCGGCCTGGGACTGCTTACAACAGCCATCATCGACCAGCACTTCGTGTGGCGAAGCCGCCACAACCGGCTTATCACCGCAGTGCTCGACCACCCCGGGCTTACCGGCATCGGCATCGATGAGTCTACAGCCATCCTGGTGAAGGGCAATAACGCAGAGGTGGTTGGCGTCTCCCAGGTCATCGTGTACAGAAACCCCACACGTTCGCGAACACAATATGAAGAAAAGCTGGGTGGCCAAAACCTTCGCCTGGACATTTTTCTTCCCGGCGACACTTTTTTGATCAAGCCGCCAGTCCCGTGAGCATCAGCAGCAGCTCCTGACAACACAGGCGCTGTCTTCGCAGGACCCCAACCGCATTATCAAACATAACCCGACCGCAAACCCATGTTGAAAAAAGTTCCCCACACCTACGTGATCGTCTTTTCCATCATTGTTGTTGCTGCCGTGCTCACCTGGATCATCCCCCCTGGAAAATACATAGAAGAGACCGTGGTGGTGGAAGGAAAGGAGCTTACCACCATGGTGTTTTATTATGAAGATCAACTGCCCGAAAATCATACGCTCGAAAGCGAGGTGCAGACCTGGCAGGTCCTTTCAGCCCTTTTCAAAGGGTTTGTCAGGCAGTCGAACATCATCGTCTTCATCCTGATGATCGGCGGGGCGTTCTGGATCATGAACCAGACCAAGGCGATCGACGTAGGCATCATGTCGTTCCTGAAGTATGCCCGGAAGCTGGAAAACAACCGCTTCATGCGACGCATAGGCATCGACAACCTCATCATCGTGATGGTGATGCTGCTGTTCAGTGCATTCGGCGCCATCTTCGGGATGAGCGAGGAGACCATCGCCTTTGTGATCATCCTCATCCCACTGGCCATTTCGATGGGATACGACAGCATCACCGGGGTGTGCATGGTGTATATCGGGGCCCACCTGGGCTTTGCCGGCGCCATTTTGAATCCTTTTACCATCGGGATCGCCCAGGGGCTGGCGGACTTGCCGCTGTTTTCCGGCATCGAATACCGCCTCTTTGCCTGGCTGGTGATCAACATCGTAGGAATCGCTTTTGTGCTTCGCTACGTGACGCGCATCCGGAAAAACCCCCGGCGCTCCATCATGTACGAAGAAGACAGCTACTGGCGGGCCAGGGAGGGCTCTGACATCAACAACATCACCTATTATACCCCCAAGATTGCATGGATGGTGTACGGCCTGATATTGCTCGTCCTGGCCATCTTTTCCTTTTTGCACCCCACCTCTACACTCACCATCGGCGCTTCATCCTTTAACCTTACAGTGTTGCCGGTGGCCACCGTGGTGTTTGCCGTCGCCGGCATCTTTACCCTCAGGAAATCGGTGCACTTCTTTGTGCTCCTGCTGCTGGCCTACACCATCCTATTCCTTATCGTCGGGGTGATGGGATACAACTGGTACGTGATGGAGATCGCCACCCTGTTCCTGGGGATGGGCATTGCTGCCGGCATGGCGGTGAACAAACATGCCAACGACATTGCCAACTCATTCCTCGACGGAGTGAAAGACATCATGTCGGCCGCCATCATCGTCGGCCTGGCAGGGGGCATCATCGTGGTGCTTGAAGATGGCGGCGTGATCGACAGCATCTTGTACGGCCTGTCACGCTCTTTGGGTCAGTTTGGGAATGTGGCATCGGTGGGGGTGATGTACGTCATCCAGACCATCGTAAACATCGTTATACCAAGTGGTTCTGCCAAGGCAGCCATCACCATGCCCATCATGGCGCCATTCAGCGACCTGATTGGGATTTCCCGCCAGGCCACCGTCATGGCCTTTCAGTTCGGCGACGGCTTCACCAACATGATCACCCCAACCTCAGGGGTGTTGATCGCCGTGCTGGGCGTTGCACGCATCCCGTTCCACAAATGGGTTCGCTGGGTGACACCCTTGATCATCATCCTGATACTGCTTGGCTTTTTGTTGCTGATACCAACAGTTACAATGGACCTGAGCGGGTTTTGATGATGTGTATATTTGCAAATGCGTCAATGCAGTGTGAAGAAATGCAGATGGCCAGTTCAATGTATAAAGGCATATATGTATATAAAACCCAGGCAGATGCTTAAACAACAAATAACCCTGGTGATTGCGGTTTTACTGGTTTCGGCTGGTCTGGGCGCGCAGACGTTCTACCATACCGGCAGTGAGGAGCCTGTTACGACAAACCACCTCCCCGGGCTGGTCCTGGCCGGCGGAAGGACCGACAACGATGATGCCATGCGCTGGATGCTGGAACGTGCCGGCGGGGGAGACGTGGTGGTGCTGCGGGCAAGCGGATCGGATGGCTACAACAACTATTTTTACACTGCCCTTGGCGCGGAGATCAACTCGGTGACCTCCATCGTGATCACCTCATCAGAGCAGGCCGACAATGAAGCCGTTCTGGAGGCCCTTTCCAATGCAGAGGTGGTGTTCATTGCCGGGGGGAACCAGTGGAATTATGTAAACCACTGGCGGGGAACCCAGATGCTGGAATTGCTCAACGAGCTGATCCATGAAAAACAGGTCACCATCGGGGGAACCAGCGCGGGGATGGCTGTGCTGGGAGAAGTGGTATATTCGGCACAAAACGGCACGGTGTGGTCGTCGGAGGCATTGGGAGACCCGTATCATTTTCGGCTTACCCTGGAAAAGGACTTTCTGGACATACCTTTTCTGGAAAGCACGGTGACCGACAGCCACTACAACCGCATCCAGGGCGATGAAATGAACCGCCATGGCCGGCATGTGGCCTTCATGGCGCGAATGGTACCCGATTGGGGCATGGAGCCCCGTGGCATTGCCGCCAACGAATATACAGCCGT
>SL_3KL_010_SEDDRAFT_10003181_pt1 | contig 14971 bp, 6 predicted proteins | sample SodLakKL_010_SED_2_FD_10381 | JGI IMG/M metagenome (IMG submission 10381)
GTTAATTCAATCTCTTATTTGATAGTGGCTTTGGTTTTGGGTTTGGTTTTTACATTGATTTCCATGCGCCGTCCTCCCAGTGGACGTTACGAAACCCTTGAAAAACTTGAATATATGCAAAAGGAAAAAGAGCTGCAGAAACTGACCTATACGGTTTTAAATGTTCTCATCTGCTTTCTTTTTTTTATTTTTATCGCTGCAGTTATAACGCGATATTTTTTCGAATAAGGTAATTCTTCCCTGCATTAAGGAGAGGTTATGGCCAATAACAATCTTAAAGATAAATTCAATCAAATGCCTCCCCGTCAAAGACCATCTGCACAGCAATTTCCTGTTTGGCGGATATTGTTGTGGATTTTGGTGTTATGGTTTGTGGTGTTATTTTTCACACAGTACATGCGGCCTTTTGAAGAAAATATCCATGAGATATCATACTCACAGTTCAAACAGGCAGTTCGTGATGAAAATGTTGAGAAAATAACAGTTGAAGGGGAAACCATTACCGGAGCATACAGATCCCCGTTAAAAGAAGCGGTCTCCGGTATGGAAAACGGAGATGGGGATAAAAAAGAAAGTTCAAAAAATGACGATTCTTCCTCCGAGCAGGTTGTCACCTATGAGCGTTTCACCACCGTGATGCCGGCTTTTGAAGATCCCAATCTGATGGGGTTGCTGGAGCAAAAGGGCGTTGAGGTATATGCAAAACCTGATGAAACGCCGATAATCTGGCAAATACTCATCAGTTTGCTTCCCTGGATTCTCATTATTGGATTTTTCGTATGGAGCAGTAGAAAATTATATCAAGGAATGGGAAAAGGAGCCGGAGGCCTTTTTAGTTTTGGCAAGTCAAGGGCCCGGATGGCTACCAAAGAGAGTGTTGATAAAACTTATGAAGATGTGGCCGGCCTGGAGAATGCCAAGAAAGAGTTGATAGAGGTTGTGGAATTTTTGAAGGATCCGTCACGATTCGAAGCCCTGGGAGGGGAATTGCCCAAGGGGCTTTTGCTGGTAGGGCCTCCAGGAGTTGGAAAAACCCTATTGGCAAGGGCGACAGCTGGTGAAGCCGATGTCCCATTTTTCAGTATCAGTGGAAGCGAGTTTGTGGAAATGTTTGTCGGGGTTGGTGCTTCGCGGGTGCGGGATATGTTTAAAAATGCCAAAAATGAAGCCCCCTCGATTATTTTTGTTGATGAAATCGATGCCATTGGTCGCACCAGGGGAGCAGGTCTTGGGGGCGGTCATGACGAAAGAGAACAGACATTGAATCAGATTCTGGCTGAGATGGATGGTTTTTCCCCAAGAGAGAAAGTGGTGGTCATGGCCGCGACAAACCGTCCGGATGTTTTAGATCCCGCGTTGATCAGGCCCGGACGCTTTGACCGCCGTATTATGCTTGAGCGGCCTCAAAAGAATGCAAGAAAGGAAATTTTAAAAATACACATGCGCAATATGCCGGTTGCCGATGATGTGGATATTGATCGGATTTCCAAAATGACTGTAGGTTTTTCAGGTGCGGATCTTAAAAACCTTGTCAATGAAGCTGCGCTTTTGGCGGCCCGGAAGCAAAAAACAAAAGTCACGATGGAAGAATTTATTCAGGGTCGCGATAAAATTCTCATGGGTATTGAGCGGGAAGATGTAATCAGCGATGATGAAAAGAAAGTTATCGCATGCCACGAAGCCGGGCACGCTCTGGTGGCGTTTTTCCTTGAAAATACGGATCCTTTGGAGAAAGTAACCATTATTCCCAGGGGCAGAGCTATGGGGGCGACAGAACAGATTCCCGTTGAGGAGCGGCACAATCTCGGCCGCCAGTATCTTCTGAATCGGCTTGCCGTGATGTTAGGGGGAAGGGCCGCTGAAAAAGTCATGTACGGAGATATTACCACGGGAGCCGGAGACGATCTTAAAAGGGCGACTCAACTTGCCAGGCAGATGGTTTGTCAGTGGGGGATGAGCGAAAAGCTGGGTCCCGCAACATTTCGTCAGGGTGAAAAACATCCTTTTATCGGAAGAGAAATCACACAGCAAAAAGATTTTAGTGAGCGCACTGCAGAGATTATCGATGAGGAAATTAAGGGAATTCTTGATAATATGGAAAATAAAGCTATTGAAACCCTGAAAGATCATAAAAAAGAACTGGAAACAGTAGTGGATAGTCTTTTGGAAAATGAAACTCTTTCAAGGGAAGATTTGCAGAAATTGATTGGAGTGTAACCTGTTTGTGTGAAATCCGATTTTTCTGTAGGTGCGAATTCATTCGCACTTAAAATCCGGCACGGATTTACAGAAGATTATTTAAAACCATCCAGCAACTTTATTTCTGGGAAAACGGTTTTAGAGCCTATAGTTAACATCGGGGTTCACATTGTGCGAATGAATTCGCACCTACAATTGAGCACAAGTCTTTTTACACAAACAGGTTACACTCTTTTGAAAAGGAGTGCAAAAGCTGTGCTTTTGCATTTTTTGCGAAGGTAAAACTCAATGACATTATATTAAGCAAATGTTAAGAGCTTATCCGGGGGAAAATCCCCCTGTCCCTTTTTGCTAAAGGGGGGAATCTTTAACCATTTTTTCACACAAAATTTTTTTGTTAAGTCAATACCATTGAGCAAGCACTCATCACTCATGGCTCTTTACTACAGGAGACACGGCATGGAACAAGTTACGGAAAAAAAAGATACTTATACACCAAAAGAAATATCAGCCACCAGACGTATAATCGGTGACCGGGGTGAATACTTTCTCAGAAGTGTCGAAGGTGAAACCATGGCTAATATTTCGGCCTGTTATCAGTGCGAACGATGCACCAATGCGTGTCCTGTAAGTATCTACATGAATATCAACCCTCATCAGGTGATTCGTTATGTGCAACTGGGATGGCGCGAGGAGTTGCTGCGATCGACAACCATTTGGGTCTGTCTTTCCTGCGAGATGTGCACCACATATTGCCCTAACGACGTGGATGTTGCCAAGACGGTCAATCATCTCCGCAACATGGCCTTTCGTTCTACTGTTCCTCCTGCTGAAAAAGTGCTTGCCGTGTTTCATGAAACTTTTGTCAAAGAACTTCAACGGTTCGGACGGGTCAACGAATTCTGGCTGGTGGGTTCACTCAACAGTCATCCTGATGTGCTGAAAGAGAAAATAAAAACAGGTGCTTTAAAAGAGGAGCTGTTTCTGGGATTGGAATTGTTGAAAAAAGGAAAGCTTAAACTAATACCTCATCGAAGCAAGGAAATGAAAAAAATTCGCGATATTTGCCTCAAGGAAACCAGGGGGACCATTTAATGAATCTTGCTTTTTATCCGGGTTGTTCCCTGGAGGGAATGGCCAATGATTATGCACGCTCGATTATCGCTGTGTTTGAGAAGCTGGATGTCGGATTGGTGGAAATCGATGATTGGACTTGTTGTGGTGCCACTGCCGCTCACAGTTTGAGTGACGCCATGTCCGTGGTGCTTCCGGCCAAAAACCTGGCCGCTGCCGAAAAAATGGGGCTTGATATTGTATCTCCCTGTGCCAACTGTTTCAATCGTTTGACCTATTCCCGAAAAATGTTGTCGAAAAATATTTATGACGTACCCTGGAATGTGACCGGAAAGTCCAAAGTTCACGATATGACGCGGTTTTTGGCCCAACCGGACATGATCTCACAGATAAAAGATAATGTTCTTATGCCGCTTAAGGGATTGAACCTCGTAAGTTATTACGGATGCCAAATGGTTCGACCTCCCCGAATTACCGGATTCACCGATTATGAAAATCCCCGGACAATGGATCATATTGCAGAAGCTTTGGGAGCCAATGCTTTGGACTGGTCTTATAAGGCCACCTGCTGTGGTGCAAGCATAGGGCTCGGCAGAAGAGATATTCAACTTACCCTTTCGGCTCGTTTGATTCAAAAAGCGCGTCAGACTGGAGCAGAAGCCATTATCGTTTCCTGTCCTTTGTGCCAGGCCAATTTGGATATGGTTCAAACCGAAAAAGGGAGTCAAAAAGTTCCGATTTTTTATTTCACCGAGTTGATGCGTCTGGCTTTTGAAGGAAAAGCGTGCTCAATTAAAAATTTCCGAATGCATTTAACCGATCCCGGACCGCTTTTGCGAAAAAAAGCACTGATCGATTAAGATTAGAGGAGAAAATGATTCCTTTACAAAACAATCCTGTCGGAAAAATAATGATCGTGGGTGGGGGTATTGGCGGAATCCAGGCGGCTTTGGATTTGAGCGAGTCCGGTTTTTATGTTTACCTGCTGGATAAGGGCCCGACCGTGGGTGGTACCATGGCCCAATTGGATAAAACCTTTCCCACAAACGACTGTTCCACATGTATTCTTTCCCCCAAGCTGGTTGAAATTGCCGGTCATCCAAACATAGAGATCATGACATTTTGTGAGCTGCTGGATCTCGAAGGCGATCCCGGCCATTTTAAGGCTCATGTTCAGCAAAAGCCCCGCTATATAAACATGGAAAAGTGTATTGCATGCGGTCTATGCGCCGAAAAATGCCCCAAGAAAGCGCCTGATTTATTCAATACTGAACTTGGGAAGCGAAAAGCCGCATACATTCCTTTTCCCCAGGCTGTGCCGTTGAAATATGCTCTGGATCCGGATTACTGTCTTTATTTGACCAAACAAAAATGCGGCTTGTGCAAAAAAATTTGTCCTGTGGATGCAGTGGAATTTGAGCAGAAAATTGAAACTTTTGATGTGGAGGTTGGGGCAGTCATCCTCTCGCCGGGTTTTGAGCTGGCCCTGACCCAAAAAGACGGTGAGTACGGCTTTGGCAGGTATCCCAACGTGGTTACCTCCCTTCAGTATGAAAGGATGTTATCTGCCACCGGTCCTTATGAAGGACATTTGCGCCGGCCATCCGATGGAAAATCTCCCCGAAAAGTTGCCTGGATTCAATGTGTGATGTCAAGGGATATTTCCAGGAATCGTCCCTTTTGTTCTTCCGTATGTTGTATGCATGCAGCCAAGCAGGCCGTGCTGACACGGTCTCATCTTCCCGAATCCGAAACGGTCATCTACTTTATGGATGTTCGTGCTCATGGCAAGGGTTTCGATGAGTATGTGGAGCGGGCAGCCTCCGGGTATCAGGTACAATATCGGCGGTCCATGATTTCCCAGCTTTATTTGAACCCGCAAAAAGACAATCTTATCATTGAAACATTTGATCATCATTTAAACAACACCCAGGAAGAAGAATACGATCTGGTGGTGCTGTCAAGCGGTTTTCAGCCTGGACAGGGGTGGAAAACACTTGCAGACCGCCTGGGTGTCTCATTGAACCCCTATGGTTTTGCCTGTGGTGATTTTGATGAACCCGTTTCCACGTCCCGGCCGGGTGTTTATGTTTGCGGGGTTATAGAATCTCCCAAGGATATTCCGGAAACGGTTATTCAGGCAGGGGCCGCCGCTTCTGAGGCTTCGACCCTGCTATCTAATAGCAGGAAGTTTTTGAAAACTGATGAAAACAAATCGGCTGGTGAAGAAACCGATGAAGGGAAAGATGCGGAGCATATTTCCAAAGTGGGTGTATTTGTCTGCCATTGTGGCTCCAATATTGCCAGTGTTGTGGATATACCTTCCTTGTTGTCCGAAATAGAAAAGATTGAAGGGGTAGCGTTAGCCGAGGATTTAATGTTTGCGTGCTCGGCTGAAACCCAGGACAGGATTGCGGAAAGAATCAAAAAGCACGGTATAAACCGTGTGGTAATAGCCGCCTGTTCGCCCAAAACACACGAACCCCTGTTTCGCAAAACCCTGAAGCAGGCAGGCCTCAACCCATATCTTGTCGATATGGCCAATATCCGGAATCAATGTTCCTGGGTACATGCCAAAGATCCGAAAACAGCCACCGCAAAAGCCATGAACCTTATAAGAGCAGCAATTTCAAGAGCTGAAAAACTTGAGCCGCTTACCGAGGAAACTTACGAGATTGTCAACAATGCCCTGGTTATTGGCGGTGGTTTGGCGGGGATGACGGCTGCTTTGACGATAGCCGAACAGGGATTTGAGGTTCATCTTGTGGAAAAGACAGAACGATTGGGTGGATTCGCACGAAACCTGACCCACACCCTGGAAGGGCATTCACCCCCCAAATTGGCACGGCTTCTGGAAGACCGGGTGCGAAGTCACGACCGGATCACCCTTTATTTAAACAGTGAACTTTCGGAACATTCCGGTTATATTGGTGCTTTTAAGGGCACCATAACCAATGAACAAAAGGAGCATGAAATCAGTTACGGAGCCGCAGTGGTAGCCAGCGGGGGCAAAGCTTATCAGCCCATGGAATTCAATTGTGGGCAGGATGACCGGGTGGTTACCCAGGTTGAGCTGGCAAAACGGTTACAAAAGGATCCGCAATGGCCTAAACAGCTCAAAAGTATTGTGATGATCCAATGTGTCGGCTCCAGAAGTGAAACGTTTCCCTGGTGCAGCCGTGTCTGCTGTAGTGCCGCAGTGAAAAACGCCATTGCCATGAAAGAAATCAATCCTGATATTCAGGTGATTATTTTGTACCGCGATCTGCGTGCTTTTGGTTTCAAGGAACTCTATTATCTCAAGGCGCGCCGTCAGGGTACCCTTTTTTTTCGCTTTATTCCCGAAGAAACACCTGTGGTATATGATGACGGCGGTGATCTGATAGTTGATTTTACCGACCGAAGTTCTCATCAGGAATTCAGGGTAAAACCGGATATGGTTGTGTTGAGTGAAGGAATACATCCGGTTTCGGATAATGAAAAAATTGCCGGCATGTTGAAGCTGTCAAGAACTCCGGAAGGTTTTTTTCTGGAGGCCCACGTAAAGCTTGCTCCGGTGGAGTTTCCCACCGCAGGAATCTTTCTGGCAGGCCTTGCCCATAGTCCGCGGTTTGTCGATGAAGCCATCGCCATGGCCAAATGTGCTGCACAGCAGGCGGTAAAGATTTTATGCCGCGACAAAATGAAGACCTCACCTACTTTTGCAGTGGTGGATCCGGATTTATGTTCCTCTTGTCTTGCCTGCGTAAGGTTATGCCCGTTTGGGGCTCCGTTTATAAACGAGGACGGTGTTGCCCAAATTGTTCCCGCCAAATGCAGAGGATGCGGCATTTGTCCCAGCGAATGCCCCGCCAGGGCCATCTCGCTGAGGCACAGCACCGACGACCAGACTGTGTCCGAAATTGATGCCTTGCTGAAAAAAGCAAGCCTGGATATCTGAATTTAATCTCTTCGCAAAGCCTAAAATTATTCTGGTTATAACGGATTTGGGGGTGACTTGTTGAAGGAGTGCAAAAGCTGTGTTTTTGCATTTTTTTCTCGTTTCCAAGCTTTGCATGGGAAGGTATACATGTCTCTGCTATACCCCTTCTGACTGTGTAGGAGCTAAAAGTCTCCATGCGACCTGTCGAGGCTGCTCAGTCTCATCCCATGAATGGGATATCGGTTGTTCGATATCGATCAGTAGATCATCACCAGTTTGGGCCATTTTTTGGAAAGCCTCATCCCATCCGGCTCGGGGTTGCGAAACAGGGCGTATGATGATTTTATCGTTTTCAACTACGATATCGACATCATCAGATATCCCCGCCTGTTCAATAATTGGTTTAGGTAATCGAATTCCTTAAGAATTGCCGATTTTTACAATGCGCGTTTTCATCGGATACCTCCTTGAATCTTGTCGTGCCAACGTTGTAATTACATTCACTTTGGCTGTCAAGAAAAGCTTGGAGGTGAAGTTCGTTATCTTTGATCAGATCGCATGCCAACGACTTTAATCAGCGGTGGCGCCAATGAACTTGACGCGTCAGCGCCGCAGACGTTAACGCCATCCGCTGAATTATTTCGTTATATGCTTGATTGCATACGGTAAATTTGATATCTAGCCATTTCAATGAATTCATCGTATGTGAAGAAAACGGTGTTCCTTGTTTTGCTTAACTTTCGTCGTTCTTCAGCTGAAAACTCATTGCTATGCCCAATAATTATATATTTCGTAGGGTGAAGAACTTTGATTCCAAAAGTTTTCTGCACCCAATCTCTATTTACTTCTTGTTCCAGATACGCTTCATATTCTTCAGCTTGTGCAATTGCCTTATCGATTTCATAAGATGGATGTTTGCGGTTTTCCCCGCCAACCAGTGGTGTTGATTTAATGTAAGGCAATTTGAACTCTACAATATCACAAAACCCATCCATTCTTGTTGGCAAGAAATCTGGTTTGAGATCTTTTCTGTCGGTTTTATATTGCCATTTCAAAATCTTTTGTGGATTAAGCTCATGGAATCCAAATGAAATTTGGAGGATTAAGGAATTTTCTTCGAGATAATTTGTAATTGTAGTCTCAAGCGGTTTTGCTTTAACGAGTTGAATGAATTCATTTAAAATGCGATGCAGTTCTACATTGTATTTCGGGACTTTGTTGTAGATTAGGAACGTGGAAATAAATAATGCCCCCAAGATTGCGCCGGATTTTGATTCGTATTCAAGGCGCATTGAGGGGTGCATACTCATTGTCTGTGCCCTTCAATGCAACGCAGAATACGGGCCAAAAGACAAGCAAGATGGGGAGCATTATTTCTTGCCACGTCCCTTATTCTGGTTTTGGCTTAAAAAAGTGATATTGCACCTGGGTTGATGAAACATATCACAAAATTGGACTGAAAAATCCTCGGAGTCTTGTTCCTGCAGATAAATTAAAAAAACAGGCAGAATTCAATAAAAAACCCTGGAAGGGTTATATATTATAGCCGGTGGTTTTTAACCACCGGAGAATCACCCATCGAAAATAAGTCCCGGAGGGACGATGTTAATTTACTTTTCCACTATGTAGGTTTCAATAAGTTTCCCCCACTGTGTTATGCGTGGGTAAAGACCAGTTTGCTAAAGGGGGGAAACCTGAAACCTGAAACCAAATTCCCTGGCATTTAATTTTCGCAATAGATTCGAGATGATAAAACCGATCCCAAAACTGGGTGATTTTCATCACCCCAGGCTGAACCTACCGGCTTGGCCAGGTCAAAAATTCCGGTGTGTTTTTGATCCAATCATCGCCGCTGGGTAATACCCTGGCTGTTAAGCCGTACTGTCCTGCTTTATCACATCTTATGGCGCTTGTGTAAATATATTGCCCGTCGCTTTGACTTTCCTGCACGGTCATGATTTGTTTTATACCGCCGGTAAGTGTATCCACCGATTTTTGCTCGCCGTAAAAAAGTTCCACTTCCACTTCTTCCGGTTGCAGTTCCCCCAAATTAACAGCCGCAGTGATCGGTATTTTTTGACCAACCCGAAATGGTCCATCGGCATGCCGGACAGGGGGTGAAATTTTGATGTGACTCCACAGATTTTTTAACCTGTTGCGCTGGACAATGCGTTGCTGTGCTTTTTGGGCGTTGTTTTCCAAAAGATTATGGAAGTTTTTACTTGCAGGAACATAAAACTGGCTTTTATATTCTCCTATCATCCGGTGACTATTGAAGTATTTAAAAGCCATTTTCATGGATTCTTTCATCATGCCGAGCCATCTTGCAGATACTCCCCCGTTTTTTCGGTTATAAAAGCATGGAATAACGTCGTTTTCGAGAATATTGTACAAAGCCTGGCTTTCCAGAGCATCCTGATATGCATGATCTGAATATTCTTCACCGTTACCGATTTTCCAGCCAAGGTTTTCCGAGTATCCTTCACACCACCATCCATCAAGTGTGCTGACATTTAAAACCCCGTTGATGGCAGCTTTCATGCCGGATGTTCCGCAGGCCTCAAGCGGCCGCCGGGGAGTATTAAGCCAGATATCGGAACCCTGAACCAGGTGACGGGCAATATGCGGATCATAGTTTTCAAGAAAAATAATGCGATGACGCAAATCCGAATTTCGCGCAAAATCGATGATTCGTTTTATGATGGCTTTGCCTTCATGGTCCCTGGGATGTGCTTTGCCTGAGAAGATAAATTGGACCGGGAATTTTTCATTCATTAAGATGGATTCTAAACGGGCCGGATCATTAAATAAAATATTGGCGCGCTTATAAGAAGCAAATCGCCGTGCAAAAGCGATGGTCAGAGAATCCGGATCCAGAACCGAGGCAATGTCTTCCATAACCGCTCGGGTTTCATTGCGTTTACCGTATTGTTCAAGCATCATTTCCCGGCAGTTTCGCACCAGCCTTAACCGGCACATTTCATGAGCCCGCCATAATTCTTCGTCATAAATTTCATCGATATGTTTTGCATTCTCGGAAGTTCTTTTCTGAAGGTACCATTCGGGACCGATGTATTGTTCAAAAAGCTGAGAAAGTTCCAGGGAAATATAACTTGGCAGATGAACCCCGTTGGTGACGTGGGTAATGGGAATTTCCTCCGCGGGTCTTTGCGGCCAGATATGCGACCACATCCGGCGGGCCACATGGCCGTGCAGCTGACTTACTCCATTGCAAAACTGGGAAAGCCTCAATGCCAGGATAACCATGGACAATGGAGCATGCGGGCTGGAACCCGGAGGCTGACCCCAGGAAACAATCTCATCAACACTGATATTAAATATGGGTTCATAGTGTTTAAGATAAGCTTTGACAGGTTCCACAGGAAATTCATCATGGCCCGCTGCTACCGGGGTGTGGGTGGTGAATACCGTGGATCTCGGCACAATTTCAAAGGCAGTTTCTAAATCGACGCCATATTTTTTGATGATCTGCGCAATACGCTCGATGGCAGCAAAAGCGGCATGCCCTTCGTTCAGGTGGCAAACGGACGGAAATATTCCGATGGCCTGAAATGCCATCATTCCCCCAATACCCAGTACGACTTCCTGTGCCAGTCGAACGCTGTATTCTCCGGCATATAACCTGGAGGTGATTTCGCGATTTTCAGCAGAATTTGCAGATGTATTGGTATCGAGCAAATAAAGCGGGATTCGCCCAACATCTATTTTCCATACCATGGCATGAATATTACCGGTTGGACCGGGAATTGAGATGGTTATCTCCTCGCCGTTACTGTCTGTCACTTTTTCAACAGGAAGATGAAAAAGATTGGTTTCCGGATACTTTTCCTGCTGCCACCCTTCGTTATCGAGAATCTGCTTGAAGTAAGCTTTTCGGTAAAGGAGGCCCACACCTATTAAGGGGATAGCTAAGTTGGATGCGGCTTTCAGGTGATCACCGGCAAGCATCCCAAGTCCTCCGGCATAAAGGGGGAGGCTCTCATGAATTCCAAATTCCATGGAAAAGTATCCGGTTATATGCTCCTTGCCGAGGATTTCCTGCGAACGGTCAAAGGTTACACGTTTTTCGAACCGGGTTTTCACACGTTGTTGATGGGCCAGAAAACCATTATCCTTTGCAAGTTCTTCAAGACGCTCATTGGGTATTAACGTTAAAAATGCCAAAGGGTTTCGCCCGGAAGCTTTCCACAAGCGGGGGCTGATTCTGCGGAACAATTCAATGGCGTCTTTTTGCCAGCACCACCACATATTTCTGCTGAGGGTCTCCAAAAACGACAAAGGTTCCGGAATAGCCGGAAAAACCTGAAATGTTTCAAAACGCTCCATATATTGATTACCTTTTGTTCGAAAGTCTTTTTCTTATGTTATTCCTGAACTGAACGCTTCCGTAAGCATATAAGCGCCATTCCGGCCCACGCTGGAATGACGCTGAAAGCTTTTCCGAAAAGGAATCGTTCAAGCCGGGTTATTGTAGACAACCCGACAGACAATCGAACACCTTAGCATAATGAAATGATTATTACAACGCATTGGAGATTTAAACAGCAATTCTGATAATTCAATTAATGGGATAAAATTAAATATTCAAGCGGTTTCCATAATACATTTTTCGGAATTTGGAGCTATAAGGATATTTTCTTTTCAAAATTCGGAGACCTTCGAAAAACTGTTAAAAACTTGATCATTGCCTCGGAATACGGACTGAGTGCAAATGAAATATAGCTTTCTAGAAAATGTTTTTTGCTGCGTTATCGGTCGGAGATATACGAAAAAGTATGATCTCCTCCCTCTATCCTTGCCAAAAACATTTTCTGAAAAGCTATAGTTAACATTGAAGGCCATCAATATATCGGCAAGTCAAATCCGCTATCTTGGACAAAAATTCATAGCCTATCTGACCATTTGCCACAATCAGAGCCAATTGAAACTCAGACTGAAGCTGGCTCAAAGAGGTATTGTTTTATTTTTGGTTTTATTCTAATAAAAAGTAAGCGGCGAGTAATTTCAAAAATCAACCCAAATGAATGTAAATGAAGATTGAAATTCACCATCGGTTTGCCGATGTTTTTGCGCTCAAGCAATAGTTTGCGAGCCAGGAGGTAATGTCATGAGAGCATGGACTGGATTAAACGTAAAAGCGGAGGGAAACGGAATTTCCGAACCGCTCAGTTACCACGTCAATCTTCTGGGCACTTTGCTGGGCCAGGTCATTCGGGAGCAGGCCGGAGAAGACGTTTTTAGTCTGGTTGAAGATCTCAGAAACCGTTGCAAGGAATTGGAAAAGGTTTCTGACGAAACCGGCTACGGCGCAGTGGAGCGAAAAATCCGGTCGCTCAGTCTGGACAGTCTTTTCTGGTTGGTTCGTGCCTTTACCGCTTTTTTTAATCTGATCAATGAGGCTGAGAGACAGGAAATCATCCGAATCAACCGGGAGGATGAACAAACCGAAACACCTGAATCTCCCAGGGGTGAATCAATTGTGGAGGCGGTTTATGATTTTAAAAAGAGAGGGTTAAAACTGGAGGAAGTCTTGGAGCTGATCCGTGACGTGGATATTCAGCCGACTCTCACCGCTCATCCAACCGAGGCCCGCCGGGGATCAATCCTTTATAAGCAGAAACGGATTGCGGAACTGCTCGCCCGAATTCCAATCCGATGCGAGCTTTCCAACAGGGAAAAGGAGGATGTTTTTACCCAGATCTATCATGCCATCGGCCTTCTTCTGGCTACCGATGACGTTCGTCCCGGCAGGCTGGGGGTCATGGATGAGGTGGAAAACGGTTTATACTATTGCCGCCATGCTATCTGGGAAACGGTTTCCCGTATTTACCGGGATCTCAAGGAGGCAATTGAGATATATTACGAAAATACACCGGATCTTCCTCCATTTTTGCAATATCGCACGTGGATTGGCGGTGATCGGGACGGCAATCCCAACGTCACTTCCAAAGTTACCGCAAAAGCGCTCCGGGTTTACCGCACCGCTGCTTTGGAAGGATATCTCACCGCCCTGACCAACCTGTGGCAGGCTCTCAGCCTTTCTTCCCGGCGAGTGGCGGTTTCGGAAGAATTACTGAATTGTCTGGAAAAAGAATCTGAGATCCCGGGGCTGGATCCTGATTTTCTTCACCGATATCGATATGAACCCTATCGTCTCAAAATAACCTGCATGCGAAAACGGATAGAGGGGTTGCTTCAGGATCCTGAAAACAGAGACTATACCGCCCAGGACTTTATTGAAGATCTGGAGATGATCAATCGCTCTCTTAAAAAGAGCGGATTGGTAGACATGGGTACTTTTGGCCAACTTGCAGATCTGCTCATTCGGGCACGTGTCTTTGGTTTTCATCTCGTCTCGATGGATCTTCGGCAGCACAGTGGGGTCCATGAAAGAGCCGTTTCGGAGCTGTTTCATTTGGCCGGGGTGACGGATCGGTATATGGACTTGAGTGAGCCGGAAAAGCAGGACCTTCTGGAAACCGAGCTGCTCAATCCCCGGCCCCTGATTGGTGATGACGGGGAACTTTCGGAAGTTACCGCCGGCGTGCTTCAGACCCTGGAAGTGGCGCGAGATGCCATGGAACGAGATAAAAATGCAATCGGAGCTTACATTGTCAGCATGACCCACTCTGTGAGCGACATGCTGGAAGTGCTTATTTTGGCCAAGGAAGTCAATCTGTGGAAGATCCGTGACGGAGAAGTCATGTCTCCGATTGATGTGGTTCCGCTGTTCGAGACCATCTCTGACCTGAACCGCAGTGCGGAACTTATGACCGCAATATTTTCAAGCCGAATATATCGAATGCACCTGAAAGCCCGGGGGGATTTTCAGGAGGTCATGCTTGGCTATTCGGACAGCAACAAGGATGGTGGATACTGGATGGCCAACTGGGCCCTGGAAAAAAGCCATGAAACCCTGGCGGATGTTTGTCGTAAACAAAATATTCGGTTTGGATTTTTTCACGGTCGCGGCGGCAGTATAGGCCGGGGCGGAGGACGTGCCAACCAGGCCATATTTGCAATGCCCCCGGCCAGCCGAAACGGACGTCTTCGGTTTACCGAACAGGGTGAAGTGATCTCCTTTCGCTACGCCCTGTCTCCTATCGCCAGACGTCACCTGGAACAGATTGTCAACGCTATTTTGGGAACTGTTAACCAAATCGAGTGCGATATGGGATGCACTCCGAAAATGATAGAGATGATGTCAGCCATAGCTTCCCGATCTATGGCAGCCTACCGGGAGTTGGTAGAAAGCCCCGGATTCTGGGAATGGTTCAAGGAAATTACCCCTATAGAACAAATCAGCCATCTGCCCATAGCGTCGCGACCAGTGTCCCGCAAATCGGCCGAGGATGTGACTTTTGACGATCTCCGGGCCATTCCCTGGGTTTTTTCATGGACTCAGACCCGTTACAATTTGCCTGGCTGGTACGGTATAGGAAAGGCATTGGGAGATCTCATTGATGAGGACAAAGACAATCTCACCAAGTGCCGTGACATGTGGAAAAACTGGACGTTTTTCAAAACGGTTCTGGAAAACGCCCAGCGGGAAATGGCCCGAGCCAGGCTCAAAATATCAGCCCGTTATGGCGGACTTTCGAAACAAAGTTTCCACGAACGGATCGCTTTGGATTTCGAAAAGGCCCGGCAGTCCATTCTCGCTATTACCGGGCAGAAAGAACTGATGGATAATCACCCGGTTATTCAAAAGTCGATCCGATTGCGAAATCCATACACTGATGTGCTCAATTTGGT
>SL_3KL_010_SEDDRAFT_10003182_pt1 | contig 14971 bp, 12 predicted proteins | sample SodLakKL_010_SED_2_FD_10381 | JGI IMG/M metagenome (IMG submission 10381)
CGGCATCGCTATCCTGCCATTGCCGCGCCGCCGAGAGCCTCAGATCCACCTCAGGGTAATAACGCCCGCGCGCCACCCCTTGCCCTTCCTCCGCCGCACGAAAGGCATGCCAGCGCTTCTGCACCTCGGGGTTCGTGTTGACCACCTCGACAATCGCCTGGCGCAGGGGCTCAGGAATCGCCGCCTGGCTCATCCCGGCAAACGACAGGGCGAGAGTCGCCATCACCCAGGATAGCCATCCGCATCTTGAATGCACTGAAATCGATTGCCCCGGAGAAAAGCTCTCGCGGTTTTTCTGCCCTGAGTAGTTCAAAATCCAACGGGCCTGACGCATCGAACGTTCCCCAGTCAAAGCTAGCTCTCTACCCACCGGCCAGGCGAGGCATTTCAAAAGATGCCGTCGCCGCGAATTCTAAGAAACCGCACGTCGGTCACGGCGCGAGGATCAGCACCTTGGTTTGACTGGGAACCACCCGCATGCCCGGGCAATTGGTCGAGTTCTGCAGCGACATGCTGGTGACTCGGGTGGCCGGCATGCCGCCCACCAGGGTGGTGAACGAGCCGGTCAGATGGCGGGAGGGGCCCATCACCGTACCGGCGGCCACGCCCATGTTGACCCCGGCATTGTCGCCGTTGGTCATCGGCACGACCGTGCCCATATTGTGCGCTGGCGCCCCCATGAACAGCACGGTGTAGGCCGCGGGAACACCCATCGGGCCGGCGGCGATGTTGGGGTAGGGAATCGGTACGGGGCCCACCGGCGTCGGGGTCAGGCAGACATCGGGAAATCCCATGTCGAGTCCCATCATTTGTGTATTGGCAAACATCGATAAACTCCTACCCCAGATGGATCTGTTCGGCATCGATCTTGACCAGCTCCTTGGCGCTCATCAAGGCATTCTGCCCGTGCAGGTGAAGGTTCTTTCCCGCGCGAAAGTCGATCTGCTCGCTACGCAGCATATCCACTTCCTCCACGGTCTTGTAACTGCGTTTCACGCGCAGGCTGATCCGCTCGAGCACGCTGTCGAAGAACTGACCGAGGAGCTTGATTTCGCTAAGCTCGGCCCGAAGCCGCTGCCCCAGGCAGTGGATCTGCTCGACCAGAAAATGGCCCTTCCTGGCCTTCACGTTGAGTTCCCCCGCGGTCAGCCCCAAGGCCTGCGGCGTCGCCAGTTCGATGCCTTGCGTCGCAGCGATGTTGAATCGACCATTGCGCACGGCCAGATTCACATCGCCCTCCATCGCAAGCTGCAGGGGTACCGATGCCGATCGCTCCAGGACCGCCGTGATGAAATAGGTTCCATCCTCGCCCACCACCCAGACCCGATCCCCGAGCGCCGGCTCGAGCAGGCAACTGAGCGCCCGACGCGCCGGCAGCGCGGCGTGGTCGGTCTGAACAACATAGGTGTCCTCCCCCAGCGCGCTAACCGTACTGATCGTCTGCAGGGGACCTGCGGCAGGCCGGAGAAAGGGAACGACGTCGACGTGGGGCATGATGACTCCTTGGACTCAACAACAAGATCAATACGCGGGCTGCCAGGCCTCGGCCGCCAGGCGTTCCTCATCGAAGGCCTCGGCACTCAGCCGGTCCGGGATGCGGGCATCCCGGTCCTGGATGCGATGCAACTTGGCACGACTCAGGCGGGCGCCCCCGAGGTCGGCCCCACTCAGATCGGCATAGGAAAAGTCCGCATAGCTCAGGTCCGCGTTGACGAAGCGGGCGCCCGGGGCCTTCGCGCGGGTCAATAGGCACTGGGCCATCGACGATCCGGAAAAATCCGCACCCTCCAACAGGGCGTCGATGAACAGACTCTGCTCCAACTGCATGTTGCACAGGCGGGCGCCGGCCAGTTGGGCCTCGATGAACAGCGCATTCGGGGCGCGACTGCCGTCGAGCTGCGCCTGGGTGAGGTCGGCCCCCTTGAAGTTGCATTGACTCAGATCCGCCTCACGCAGGTCGCACTGGCTGAGATCCGCCTGCATGAACTGGGTCTGAGCCAGCGACAGGCCGCGCAGAACCTGACCTCCGAGGTTCACCTCGATCAGGATGGCCCGATCGAAGCGGGTTTCGGCGAGCCGGGCTTCATGCAGATCGGCCTTGTACAGTACGGTCTGCAGCAGGTGGGTGGCGCTGAAATCGATACCGGCGGTCCTCGATTCGACGATCGCCGTGCGCTCCAGCGTCGCGCCGCAAAAACGGGTGCCGTTGAGCTCGCACTGCGCCAGCGCCGCCGTGGGCAGACTCGCGTCACTGAAATCCGCCCGATCCAGATTGCAGTGCGTGAACTTGGCATCTTCCAACAAGGCTCCACGCAGGCTGGCACCGGGCAGCTGGCACCGCTGCCACGTGCTCAGACGCAGATCGGCCTGATCGAGCACCGCATCATCGAACCGACACTGAATGAACGCGGCCTCCTGCAACCGCGCCCCCTGCAAGCGACAGCCGCGAAAATCGACCTCCTCGAAGATCCCGCCGCCCAGATCGGCGCCGCTGAGATCCTGGCCCGCCAAGTCGAGCTTGGCGATGACCTCGCCGCGTCGGACCCGGTCGCTCAACTGCTCGGCGTTCATGTCGCGGTCTCCACGTGGCGCGGATAGATCCGGGCCTTGGTGTTCAGCGCATCGGTGAACCGCGTCGCGCGATCGCCATGACACCGGGCCAGGTCGGCCTGGAACAAATTGGCACCGGTGAAGTCCGCGCCGCGGACGTCGGCCCGGCTCAACATCGCCCCCATCAGATTGGCGGCGACCACCCGCGCCTCGCGCAGATCGGCCTTCACGAACCGGGAACTACGACCCACCGCTCGATACAGATCGGCCTTGTACAGCAGGCACTCGCTGAGATCGGCATCATCCAGCACGGCGTGGCTGAAATTGCAGCCTTCCAGGCGGGTGCCACGCAGGTTGGCCGTGCGCAACACGCTGTGGCTGAAATCGCTGCCACTGAAGTCGCAGTCCTTCACCAGCCGCATGTTGATCAGCTGAGCCGCCTGAAACTGGCAGTTCAGGCCCTTTGCGGCCACGAACACCGAACCATCCAATACGGCCGAGCCAAAATCGATGCCGCTGACATTCACCATCAGAAAGTTGCACTTGCGCAGTTGCGCGCCATGCAGCCGCAGCCCGCGAAGGTCGCACTCGAGAAAGTTCAGCTGCTCGCCCCGCACGTCGGAGAAGTCGGTGCGATCGAAGTGCACGCCGGTCAGATCGGCCCTGTCCAATAATGCGGCCTGCGCCTGCGCACCGCTGAAATCCGCCTTGGTGCATTGCGCCTGGCGCAAATCCGCCTGACGCAGACTCGCACCCTGGAGCTGGCCACCCCCGAGGTTCGCGTCCTGCAGATCCGCGCCATCGAGCCGAGCGTCGCGAAGCGAAGCATGCGCCAGCACCGCGCCGTGCAATCGGGCACCGCTCAAATCGGTGCCATCGAGCTTGGCGCTCTCCAGAAAACAGCCGCTCAGATCGATGCCGGGCAGTGCCATCCCGGAGAGGTCGATGCCGGTGAAATCGCGCTGGGCCAGCGATTCCCCGCGCGCATGCGCCTGCAACACCTCCGCGCGCCGCGCGGCATTCTGCTCCGACGACATCGCAAAGGCCGGCTTCTGATGATGCGCACCCTTCTGATAGCCCTCACGAAACCGTTGCTCGGCCGTGCGAATCATGGCCCGCCACGCCGGGTCCCCGAGCAGGGCATCGGCGGTGGAATCCTCCAGCCCCGACTTGCGGTCTTCCTCGCTCAGTTTTTCCAGCGTCTCGACCTCGGCGGCCTCGGAGAAGCTCGGGGGCCCCCGCCCCGCGGCCTCCTCGCCGGCCTGCCACTCGGCCCTGTCGATGCCCGATTCCGTGAGCAGCTGGTCCTTGTTGGCCTCGTTCCTGGTTTGTTCGGCCGCCGCCTCGGCCTTGTACCGCTCGGCCTCGGCCTGCCAATGCGCGACAAAATCCGGCAATTCATCGAGGTCGGGCGGCGGCGGATCCGGTGGCAGGGGTTGCGGACCGTATTCGTCGGGATCCAAACCATGGCGGGCCACCGTGGCGCGAGTCTCGGCAATGCGCTGCTCGGCGCCGGCCCGCTGATTGCGCCGCATCAAGCCCTCACCGGCCAGGCCGACCATGGCCTGCTCGAGGGCCGGATCCTTCGACTTCAGGCCTTCGGGCAGCAGGTCGCGATCGCGCAACGACAGCAGCGGACCTTTTTCCTTGTCGAGTCGTGCGTCCAGCACGGTTTGGTAATGCCACGGGCCCTTGGCCTCGTGCAGCCATTCGGCACCGGCAATCAGATGCAGAACGTCGGCACCGTCTTCGTCGTTGATCGGCACCACGCCCTGGTGGATCAGGACCGCACGTGCGGCGTGCGGAAACAGCCACACCGTCATCAGGCGGGTCTCGACCTCCTCGAAGACCGTCTGCTCCGACTGCAGGCGGGTGATGAAGCAGCGTGTGGCAATCTCCGGCAGGCGCCCGCTCAGCAGCGGGTGCTCGGGATGCAGGTTCTCGAGTTGATAGGGCTCATCCCCGCGCAGCGGCGCGTCGAACTGCTGATCCGGGCTCGCGAGGTTGAAGAAATGCCAGTCGATGTCGCGGGCAAAGCCCGGAAAGTCCTCCTGCAGCCAGCGCTGATCGTGGGTGCCGGTCAGCCCCATGCGCTGCGGCCAGGTCAGGTCGATCGGCCCGAAACCTGCCGGTTCCGGGCGCTGATTGGGCGAGGTGATCGGCTGCGCCGGCGCCTGGATGTTCGGCAAGGGCGGGCGCTCGCCGGGTGCGGGCGATGCGAAGCCCTTCCCCAGAGGGTTCCTCGGATAGCCATCACCCCCGTAGGCCTGCCGCCAATCCAGCGGCATCTGCTGGAACGCCACGGGCTCGGAAAAGCCCGTGCCCTCCCAGTACCGGTCCCCGTACACATGCAGGACCTTCTCTCGATCCCCCAGCCGTACCGAGACCCGACAGGCCGTTTTCGGCTCCGCAAGACAGGCCTTGCCCACCACCAGGAATTCGGACCAGCGCTTGGGGATCCCCGCCTCCAGAACGCCGTCTCCGCCGAGTTCCTCGGCGAGAAACTTCCACATCGACACCTCCGGCAGGAGTGCCGGATCGGCGCCTAGCGGAATGAAGGAGAGAGTCGATACGCCCAGGTAGAAACGACGCTGAAACTCGAAGGGCCGCGTCAAGACACCCAAGGACTGCGGTTTGATGGTCTTCATGTTGCCGTCGGCTACTCAGGGTTTCGCCAAGGCGATTCGGCTGGGGCGAATGGGGTCATAGTTCACCGTCAGCAGCCTACCCGGCTGCAGCCCCGGCAGATGGACCGGAGACACCACCAGCGTGAGCTCGGCCGTGAAGGCCTCAGCACCCTCTGGTTCCACCTCCAACTCCAGCCGCACCTGCGGGTTGTAGTTGTAACGCCGACCGGTGTCATGCACCGCCGTGACGCGCGCGGGCGCGGCAATCCCGTTCTCCGCCAGCCATTTGTTGTCGAAGTGGCGCTTGATGTCGGGACCGAAGAGCACCGACAGCACACCAACAACCAGCACCAGAACCAGCCCCAGACTGATGCTGATGATCCAGGTTACCACACCCATAAAGACCCCTGATCAATTAACAATTACCACTCCAGCAAGTGTCATTTTAACTGCATCTACTGTCTCTATTTCAACCCCCGTTTTGCTCAATTCAATCCCGGTGGCGCTGACGTCCACACCCGTAGCGCCCACGGAGTAAGCGGTGGAACTGATGTCAGTAACCGTAACGCCTATAGAAACACCAGTCGAACTCATAGATAATCCCGCGGCGGAAAAGCTTGTTGCAAAGGCTGAGTACGTGAGGACGCCGATGTTGTCATCTACCGCATCCAACTGTGTTTTTTTAGGACACGACAGGGTGTACGAAACGCCTGCCGTCAACATCATCGTAGCCGCCGTTGTGATGCTTATTGGGCCCGTCGCGGTCTGGGTCGACGCACCGGTAATGGTATCGGTCTTGTTGCCCGTAATAGTATGCGTCTGGTTGCCGACGATGGTATTGGTCTGATTGCCGGTCACTGTATGGGTCTGGTTGCCGGTGATCGTCGTGGTTTCATCCTGCAGCACGGTCTTCTTGCGACTGCCGGTTACCGTGATCGTCTCGTCCTTGTCCACGGTCTCGGTCCGTTTTCCCTTGATGTGCGAGGTTTCGTCGCCGTCAATCGTCTTGCTGCGGTCGTTGCCAACCCAGTGGGTCTCGTCGTTCTTGACCTCGATGTCCCGGTCCTTCTCGGCGTGGATGAACAACTGCTCGTCGCCTTTCTTGTCCTCGAAGCGGATTTCATTGCGGTTGTCGGCGGCGCCGTCGGGTGTGGACCGGGTCTTGATGCCGCTCTGCGTCTTGTTCTCCGGGAGTGTGAAGGGCGGCTTCTGCTCGCCGTTGTAGACCCGACCGGTGATGATCGGCCGGTCGGGATCCCCCTCGAGAAAATTCACGATGACCTCCTGCCCGATCCGCGGCAGTGCCATCGCCCCCCATTCCTTACCCGCCCATGCCTGCGACACCCGAATCCAACAAGAACTGTTCTCGTCGCGTTTGCCGTAGCGGTCCCAATGGAACTGGCATTTCACCCGCCCATGCTCGTCGGTATGAATCTCGTCACCCGAAGGGCCGGTCACCACCGCGGTCTGCGGACCACGGACCACCGGGCGCGGTGTCAGCCGCTCGGGCCGAAACGGCTGCTGGGCATCCAGCGCGGTGATGCGGCACGCATAGGTCTCCTCCGCATCGGAACCAGACCCCATCTCGAACGCGTTCGACGCCAACTGGTATTCGATATCGGTCACCAGAAAGGTCTTGTTCTGATCGTCCCGCGGGTGCTGGCTCAGGTCGAACAGGGCGCCCGCACGCAAGATACGTACATTGGAGGAACCCGTTACGCGCTCGAACCGCGCCTGCAACTCCTCGATCCGTCGACGGCTGTAGTGTTCACCGTCCCCCGAGACCTGATATCGACCGGGGTAATCGTAGATCTCGTACTCCGCCCCCGCATGCGATCGCTCGTGGGCACTGGGGCTCAGCAAGGACTTCTTCGGCGCCTTGAAGTCATAGTCGTTCAATACATATTGGACCGGCTGCAGCTGTTGTTGCAGCCGCCAGCCGAAGATTCGCTCCGGCTGCTGGCCCTGCCCGCGGTTCGCATCAAAGGTATACGGAATGCTGCCCAGCGAATCCAGCCCATGGTTATCATCGGCCAGAATCATCGTATGCAGATCCTCCTCGTGCTCGAAAAAGTAATAAATCCCCTCTTCCTCGAGCAACCGGCTGACGAAATCAAAATCGGTTTCCCGATACTGCACGCAGTACTCACGCTTGCTGTAGGTTTCGGTGAGGCGGTCTTCGAAATCCGAGAACCCCAGTTCCTGGAACACGGCCGCGACGATCTCGGGCACCGTCTGTGCCTGAAAGATCCGGCAGTCGCTGGTACGGGTCAGGAACCAGAGCCAGGGACGCAGGGTCATCTCGTAACGCGCATAGCGCTTGTCGCTGGAGTCCATCTGCTCGAAATCGGTCATCACCCCGTGAAAGAAACGCTCGTCCTTGCCCCCCGCCAAGGACAATCGGAGGGACGCCCGCTCCCCAAGAATCGCAGAAAAATCGATGCCCGGATCGGTGCTCAACAATTCCAAGCGATACTCGAAGGCTCGACTCAAGCGCTCGACACCGGTCATGCGCCGCGGCAACAGCACGTCTGCCCCCAGAGGCGTCGTTAGCTCCAGTTGACGGTCCGCCTGGATGGCCTTAGGCATGCACTGCGCTCCCTTCCCGAATTGGTATTCAAACTGCCGTGGTGCGATCCGGAGTAGATTCTTACAAACCCGTGCGCCGCGCAAGTCGCCCACAGGGACTGGGCCATTGCGGTTCCCTTTCGGCGGTCTTTGGCCACAGAGGCATGCCGGGATCGTATGGATCGTGTCTCCGGCCGACGAGGGCCTCGGACGTGGGTTTGAACTAAAAAACGCCGAGTCGCGGCACGCCTTGGAGAAGCGGGAAAAGTAGGGTAGCATCGAATTGAATAGTCCGATTCCACGGTAGCGGGTGCCGGTAGGGGCCCCATCAGACGTTGGAATTGACGCAGAAAAGGAACGCGCTCGGATCACACGCCATGGATTCGGGGAATCTACTTTGCCAGGTACCGATTGAGAGAACCCGATGCCGGAGAGTCTGTGGAAAAAGGTGACCGGCCCCTCGGCGGGGCTGGTGAAGAGGCACTACGTCGAGCAGCGGACCGAGGCGCTCCGGCGACGAAACCCAACGCTGGAAGACCGGATCGCGAAAGCGCTGCAGGAGGAACTCCCGGCAGGGACACTCAAGCGCGGGGACGACTGGATGGAGGTGTACCGCAAGATCACGGGAAACCTGCAGAAGGCGCCGCTTACCATCAACTTCAACGCGTCGAGCTGGTTCGCCAGCGAAAACCACTACGAGTCGTACGCGCAGGTGTACGCGCTCTCCGGGCTCTCGGCCGAGGGAACGGGCCAACTGATCAGCTCCGGGCTGAACCCGGCGCTCACGCGGGCGGCGGTTGACGACCGGGTCACCTTCGCGGGTCTGCGCGGGAACCACGCGCCGTCGCAACCGAGGCGCGGGCTGATGCCCGGGCGGCAGGGCATCGACCGGGTTCGCACACAGATGGAGTTCCGGGCCGGGTCGGCGCTGCGCACAGCCCCCGACCCCAAGGATCCGACGAAGACGGTTACATACGCCGACTCGACGAACCCGCACTTCAACCCAAAGACCAAGCAGGTGTTCACCGCTCTGAACTACGGCCGGCGCAACAACGGCAGCTCCACAATGTATGGCGATAGCCATTTCGTACTGAATCCGAAGTTCAAGCTGAACGCGCTGTACTTTGCCGGCGACACCTTCAATCCGGGTATGAACGGGGCCGTGCAGGCCTCGTACCCCACGTTGGGATCTCTGGTGGCCTTCGCGAACCCGCTGATGCGGAAATCCATCGTGCAAAGCTGCTACTTCGGGGCGGTGCTTTCGGACACCAGCAGCACAGGGCTGCTGCTGGAAGCCCACGTCTTCGAGGATCTCACCTTCACGGGCAATATCGAGGAGATCCGCCTGCGGGCCACTCCGGGTACGGCCGAGTACGAGAACGCAAGAAAGTTTGCCCGCAAGCACGGGGCCAAACTCGTCCTGGTCGGTGCGCCCAGCGCGGGCTTCTACTGAGGCCGATGCCGGTGCCCGCACCTTCATTGGCTATATTGGCTATGTAGCCCATGAGGGTGATGCGCAGACCGCCATGACAAGCGGAAGACCTGATCGCCGAGGGCCGGGTCTGGTGTCGCAGCCGATGGCGAGCAGGGATTTCCTGGCGGGGCCAGAAGAACCGAGGCCCCGCTAATCCGCACTGTCTATTAGTCGCTTTGGAAAGAAAACACTGTTCCCCATTGCGATGTGTCAAAGGTTTGGATATAACTGCAGAGCACCGTGAGTACGCAATGGCCCTGCCGGATGGGCTTTGGGTCCGATGAGCACTTGAACATAAATCACTTCAAGGCAGAAACTGGCTGATGCAACTCGACCGATTCCTTGAGCCCTGCGCGAATGACCCACCCGCAGGTGCCGATCTCGATGCCTCGGGCGAGATTCTGGCACTCGACATGTTAGCCAAATGGGGCTCTGTGGAAGCCGAAACCGATTGGCGGGCCCTGCTGAAGGCCTCCGAACAGGCCATGGAACGCAGCCGCGATCTACGCGCCGCCACCTACCTCACGGCCGCCCTACTAGCCATCGAAGGGATTCGCGGTTTTTGCGAAGGCCTGCACCTTATACGTGCGTTGCTCGAGACCTATTGGGAGGAACTGCATCCTCGGGCCGATGAGGATGGCGAGTTCATGGAGCGCTCCAGCGCCCTGTTCAACCTCACTCATTTTCACAAGGTACTGCAACCGCTGCGCACGGCGATCCTGGTTCGCTATCAGCCCGTGGGGCGCTTCAGCCTGCACGACATCGAGATCGCCGAAGGGACCGCCGAAGCGCCCTCCGACTATCCCGGCACACCACCCAATCCCTCAATGATCGCGGCCGCCTTTCAGGGGGACGATGCTGCCGAACTGCAAGCGCTGAGCGCCCAGATGGCGACGGCGGTGCAGGATGTGGAGGCGATCGAAGCACATTTCCGCGAGATGGCGGGGCTTGAGCAATCGCCGGACCTGACTCGGCTTCGTGATATGTTGCGCCGCATCCTCACGAGCCTGAAAGCGCATGTGCCCGAGGCCCCCGGAGCACTGATGATCAATGCGTCCGAAGACGCCCCCTCTGGCGTACCGGGACCGCACGCCGCGCACGCTGGAATTCCCGGCGAGGTCAACACGCGTGAGCAGGCTCTGGCCGCACTGGATGCCGTATCCAAGTATTTCCGGACCCACGAGCCCTCGAGCCCCGTACCGTTTTTGCTGGCTCGTGCCCGGCGGCTCGTGGACATGGATTTTCTCGCGATCCTGCAGGATATCGCCCCGGAGGCCTCGGCACCGATGGTCACGCTCCGTGGCCCGGACAGCGAGGACTGAAGACCCCGAATCCTAGGTGGATTCAACCTCGGATCCAGTTCCACCCACACCCCGACGCGACCACCCGCCTTGCCCCTCAGGAGAAACCATGGCCAAACCGAGTTCGCAGAAATTCATCGCCCGAAACCGGGCACCCCGGGTCCAGATCGAATACGACACCGAGATCTACGGTGCCGAGAAAAAGGTCCAGCTCCCCTTCGTGATGTCCGTGCTGGCTGATCTGGCTGGAGACAATCAGGAACAGTTGCCACCCGTGGACGGACGCAAACTGCTCGAGATCGATGCGGACAATTTCGACCAGCGAATGAAGGCGCTGCGGCCAAAACTGCATTACACCGTGCCCAACGCACTCACCGGCGAGGGCAACCTCGAGGTCGACATCGAACTGGAAAGCATGGATGACTTCTCCCCGGCGGCGGTCGCCCGAAGGATCGAGCCGCTGCGGCAACTCCTCGAGGCCCGTCAGCAACTCGCGAACCTGGTCACCTACATGGACGGCAAGACCGGCGCCGAGGAACTGATCGCGAATGTATTGAATGATCCGGCGCTGCTGTCCGCCCTGGGCAGCAGCCCCAAACCTGAATCCGAAGCCAAGAGCGAGGGCTGATCCGTGGCCGAAATGGATAGAGAACAACAGGGGGCGGCGGAGGCCGTCGCATTGACCGCCGACGACTTCGGAGCGCTGCTGCAGAAGGAATTCCGTCCGAAGTCGGACCGCGCACGCGAGGAGGTCGAAAGCGCCGTACGTACGCTGGCCGAGCAGGCCCTGCGCGAGACCGCCGTGATCTCCGACGACGTGGTCAGCACGATCAATGCGATGATCGCCGAGATTGACCAGAAGCTCACCGATCAGGTGAATGTGATCATCCACAACGAGAAATTCCAGCAGCTCGAGGGCGCCTGGCGCGGCCTGAGTTATCTGGTGAACAACACCGAAACGGACGAGATGCTGAAGGTCCGTTTCATGCCGCTGTCGAAGAAGGAACTACAAAAGACGTTGCGCAAGTACAAGGGCACCGCCTGGGATCAGAGCCCCTTGTTCAAGCGCGTGTACGAGGAGGAGTTCGGCCAACTCGGGGGCGAACCCGTCGGTTGCCTGGTCGGCGACTACCACTTCGATCAGAGCCCGCAGGACGTTGAGATGCTGGCCGGCATGGGCCAGATCGCCGCGGCCGCCCATGCACCCTTCATCGCCGGTGTGGCCCCGTCGCTGTTGCAGATGGATTCCTGGCAGGAGCTGACCAATCCGCGCGACCTGACCAAGATCTTTTCGACCCCCGAGTATGCCGGGTGGCGCTCGTTGCGCGAGTCCGACGATTCCCGCTACATCGGTCTGGCCATGCCGCGCTTCCTGGCACGCCTGCCCTACGGCGCCAAGACCGAGCCGGTGGAGGAGTTCAACTTCGAGGAGGACGCCACAGGGTCCGACGCCAGCAAATACACCTGGGCCAACTCCGCCTATGCAATGGCCGTCAACATCAACCGCTCGTTCAAGGAATACGGCTGGTGCTCGCGGATTCGCGGCGTGGAATCGGGTGGCGCGGTGGAAGGCCTGCCGGTGCATACCTTCCCCAGCGACGACGGCGGCGTGGACGCGACCTGCCCCACCGAGATCGCGATCAGCGATCGGCGGGAGGCGGAACTCGCGAAGAGCGGCCTGATGCCGCTGATTCATCGCAAGAACACCGACATCGCCGCGTTCATCGGAGCGCAGTCCCTGCACAAGCCGCAGGAATACGACGACCCGGACGCGACGGCCAATGCCCAACTCGGCGCCCGCCTGCCCTACCTGTTCTCGACCTGCCGTTTCGCGCATTACCTGAAGTGCATCGTTCGCGACAAGGTCGGCTCGTTCAAGGAACGGGACGACATGCAGAAGTTCCTCCAGACCTGGATCATGCAGTACGTGACGGGGGATCCGATCAACGCCACCGAGGAATCCAAGGCGCGCAAGCCGCTCGCGGCAGCCGAGGTGCAGGTGACCGAGGACGAGTCCAATCCCGGCTACTACAAATCCGCGTTCTTCCTGCGACCGCATTACCAGCTCGAGGGCCTGACGGTATCACTGCGCCTGGTTTCGAAGCTGCCGTCCGGCAAGGGCGCCTAAGAAGTTCCTGCGGCATTCGGATGGGCCGCAGGGCTCCCCGAAGGCCGCAGCAATACGACCATCACTTCACAGCGTAAAACGCTGAACAAAGGAGAAGGGCATCATGGCTGTTGACATGTTTCTGCATCTGGACAAGATCGAAGGTGAGTCGCTCGACAAGGAACACGCCAAGAAGATCGATATTCTGGCCTGGAGCTGGGGCGCCTCGAATTCTGGCACCGCGCACATGGGACCCGGCGCCGGGTCCGGCAAGGCGAATTTTCAGGACCTCTCCATCACCAAATACGTGGACAAGGCCTCGCCAACGCTGTTGAAGTTCGTTTCCGACGGCGGCCATATCGCCGAGGGCACCCTGTTCGTCCGCAAGGCCGGCGGCAACCCGCTCACCTACATCAAGATCGAGATGAAGGAAATCCTGGTGACGTCCTTGTCCACGGGCGGTTCCGGCGGTGAAGACCGGCTGACCGAAAACGTCTCCCTGAATTTTGCCGAATTCAAGGTGATCTACACGATCCAGGAAAAGGACGGCTCCGCGGGAGCGTCACCGGACTTCGCCTACAACATCGCGGAAAACGCGGCCAAGTAATCGGATCATCACCGGCCCTGCTCGTGATGCCGAATCACCACCATGCCTGAACTGTCCAGTCTCGACGTCCTTCAACCTTCGTTACTGGACCGTCTTACCGATACGTCACGTTTCATCGAGCGTTTGTCGATCTCGTGGCGCGACGATGCCCTGGCACAGGCCGGCGCCTCCCGAGACGAATGCCGGGCGGTGCTGGAGGCTCGAGGGCTGCGTCGGGACAAGGCCGCCAAGGAAGGTCATCCGGAAAAAACGGGGGATTCGGGGGATTTGGCAACCCTGGAGGTCTGGGACAACCGGCCTTCGGGGCCCCACTTTCGCAACCTGCTCGACCTGCGGCCGCACCCCGAATCCCCCGCCCTTTCCCGGTTCATCGAATTGCACGAACGACGCATGATTCCCAATGTCCTGGAATCCAGGGACGAGCGCATCCTCTCCGGACGGCGGCTCCGCCAATCGGTGCTGCGCGATCTCGGCTGGTTGCTGAACACCGGACAGATCGGCACCCTGGTCGATCTCGACCCCTACCCGGAAGTGCAGCGTTCTGTTTTCAACTACGGCATTCCGGAAATGACCGGCCTGGTGGCATCGAGTGTCGACCCGCTGCGTATCGCCGAGGGCGTTCGGCTCGCAATCCAGCGCTTCGAGCCCCGCATCCAGCAGGTTACGGTGACACCGGAAGAGGACTCGACCGGATCGCCCAACGTGTTGGGCTTCATCATCGAAGGGATGCTCTGGGGCCAACCCTTGCCCGAGCGTCTGTATCTGCACACGGAACTGGATCTCGAAAGCGCCGCGGTGAGCGTGCGCGAAACGGCGGGCCACGATGCCTGACGCGGTCAACCCCGAACTGCTCCGGCGCTACGAGGCTGAACTGCGCTACATCCGCGAGATGGGCGGCGACTTCGCGCGCGAGTACCCGAAGATCGCCGGACGCCTGGGACTCGACGCCCTCGAATGCGCCGATCCGTATGTCGAGCGCCTGCTCGAGGGCTTCGCCTTTCTCGCCGCGCGGGTGCAACTCAAGCTCGATGCCCGCTTCCCCGACTTCACCCGGCACCTGCTGGAACTGGTGTATCCCCACCTCACCACGCCGCTGCCCTCGATGGCCGTGGTGGCGCTGGAGCCCGATCTGGCATCGGGTGCGCTCGAAACCGGGTACACGCTGCCCGCGGGGACCGCGCTGAAGGGCTTGTTGGCCAAGGGCGAACGCACCGCCTGCGAGTTCCGCACCGCCCATGCCGTGACCCTCTGGCCGCTGCGGGTCAGCGCCGCCCGTTACCTCCCCAGCCCGGGCATGATCGCCAGCCGCGGCCTGCCGCTCCCGCACGGGGCCAAAGCCGCCCTGCAGATCGAACTCGAGCTGACCGGTGGCGGCGACCTGAAGGATCTGGCGCTGGACCGGCTGCCCCTGTATCTGCGTGGCGGCGACGAGATCCCGATGTGGATCTACGAGGCGATCCATGGCACGAACGTCGGGATCGCTCTGCGCGGCGCGGAAGCCGAGCCGGCGCAACTGCTCCGGGGAGCAGGCGTGCGTCAGCCCGGTTTCGAGCGGGAGGAAGCCTTGCTGCCGCTGACGCGCCGCGCCTTCGACGGCTATCGGCTGGTTCAGGAATACTTCGCCTTCCCCCAGCGTTATCTCTTTGCGGAACTGACCGGCCTGCGCGCCGGGTGCGCCGCGCTCCGCGGGCAGCGGCTGGAGATCACAATCTTTCTCAAGCGTGCGGAACCACGCCT
>SL_3KL_010_SEDDRAFT_10003183_pt1 | contig 14970 bp, 16 predicted proteins | sample SodLakKL_010_SED_2_FD_10381 | JGI IMG/M metagenome (IMG submission 10381)
CGGCGGCGATCAAGCCGGCCACGTGTGCCATGTCGACCATGAACCAGGCATCGACCTCGTCGGCGATCTGGCGCATCCGCGCCCAGTCGACCACGCGTGAGTAAGCCGAGAAACCGCCGATCAGCATCTTCGGGCGGTGTTCACGGGCCAGCTCGGCCATGCGCTCGTAGTCGATCTCGCCGGTCTCTCGATTCAATCCGTAATGAACAGCGTTGAAGATCTTGCCCGAAAAGTTGACCGGGGAGCCGTGAGTGAGGTGGCCGCCCTCGGACAAGTCCATGCCAAGGATGGTGTCGCCGGGTTCGAGCAAGGCCAGGTAAACGGCCTGGTTGGCCTGCGAGCCGGAGTGCGGCTGCACGTTAGCGTAGCCGGCGCCGAACAGCTTCTTGATGCGCTCGATGGCCAGATTCTCGGCAATGTCGACGAACTCACAGCCACCGTAGTAGCGCTTGCCCGGATACCCCTCGGCGTACTTGTTGGTCAGCACCGAGCCCTGGGCTTCCATTACCCGCGGGCTGGCGTAGTTCTCCGAGGCAATCAGCTCGATGTGGTCTTCCTGGCGCTTTTCCTCGGCGGCGATGGCCTCGGCCAGCTCGGCATCGAAGCCGGCAATTCGGTAGCTCTTGTCGAACATGGGTTGGACACTCAAAATTGGGAAAACTCCAGTTGCTGATTCTAGCACCTCACCCCACCGTGCTTCGTGCAACCAGACCATCGATCGGGACGCCGATCATCGAGCCCAAAGATGCAGAAACTCGGCCAATTTGGCCACTGAACCGCCCGAGGTCCATGCACACCGACATTTGATTCATCTTGATTGAATCAAGTATGCTGATTTCCGCATAGATGAGATCGGAAAATCGATGACGCCGTGCGACCAGGCCATTACGCGCTTTCTGCAAACCGACCGGCCGCTGGACTGCGACGAGGGGCGCCGGCTGGGTTGCGGGACTTACTGCTGTTCGCTGATCGTCCGGCTGGATCCTGACGAATGCGATCCCGGTGATGACCGACCCGGCTTCAAGCACTGCGTGGACAAGGATCCAGACGGCGGCAGGTGCATCTTCCTCGATGATGACCAATCAAGTTGCACGGTCTATTCGCGTCGGCCACGAGTGTGTCGGCAGTACGACTGCCGTACCGATCCCCTGCTGAAAGTCGTGTTGCAAGAAGGCTTTCACTCCCTGACCCGGCTGGTCACCTCGCCACTTCTCGACGACAAACCACGCTGAAACCATCCGCACCGGTCAGACGAGTTCCTGCTTAAGAATCTCGGCCAATGGCTCGGGGCGATGGTAGCGATAGCCTTGAAGATAGTCGACGCCCAAATCCTCGAGGCAGGTCAGCACCTCGTCATTGTCGACGAACTCGGCCACGACTTCGATGCCCCTGACCTTGGCCGATGCGACCATTCCCCGAACGTCGGTCACCGACGCGGCATCGTCGACCAGCGCCCGAACGTAGGCCCCATCGATCTTGACCACATCGACCGTCCAGCCCGACAGGCTCTGGTAGTTGGAATAGCCACTGCCGAAATCGTCGATCGCGATACGACAGCCCAGGGCCCGCAGGCCAGCCAGGGTTTGCCGAGCCTGTCGACTGTCGCGAATGGCAGCGCTTTCGGTGACCTCGAAGCACAGCTTTACCGGGGGAATATCGAACCGTTCCACAAGAGCTTGAATGCGGCCGTGGGTCTGGTCACTGGAGACCGACAGTCCGGAGAGATTGAGCGCACATCGCGTGAGACCATCCAGACGATCGCGATGTCGGGCCAACTCGCCCAGTGCCTTTTCGATCACGAGCATGTCAAGCGGCTGGGCAAGCCCCAGTTTCTCGGCAGCCGGGAAAACCAGATCAGGCGCGATCACCGCACCCTGCCTGTCACGCATCCGACACAACACTTCCAGGTACATCCCCCGGGAGCCGATTCTGGCTTCGAGGGAGCGGGATGGGACGATCTTCTGTGCGTGAACGTCGATTCGCCGCGCCTGAAGGGCATCCCGAATGGTCTGGCCGAGCTCGTATACGCGCAAGTCGTGTTTCTCGCTGGATACAATCTTGTCATGTCCGCGGGCACGTGCCAGGTAACAGGCATTAGCCGCGCGCGAGGCAGCGTAGTCAAGCTTGACCCCGTCGTCGACGGCGGCAATCCCCATGCTGAGCGTGGTCTGAAACGCTCGCGCATCGGTCCCGAGATTAAGGCCGGGGAAGGCCTCGCGCAGGACCATGGCGAGATGATGCGCGCTGTCGAGTCCACTCATCGGCAGGTAGATCAGAAACTCGGTCGCATTGGAATGTTTGGCCACCACGCCGCGGCGACCGATCGGGTCGGCCTCAAGTTGCGACTTCAGCCAGTTGGCCACCAGGCGAATCGAGTGATCGGCCACTGCCTTGCATTCAAAGGCCAGCGACGAGTAGTGATCGATGTCGATGTGGATCAGTGCATATCGGTATCCCCCGGCATCGCGCTTGTATTGCCGCTCGATGGCCTCGACCTCCTGGTGCAGGCCTCGCCAGCAAAGCAGGCCGCTTTGTTCCTCGTAGCGCTCCTTGAAACGAATCTGTTCCTGCAGGCGGTACTCGGCCGAGCAGTCAACGATGAATCCGACGAACCCTTCCAGTTCGCCCTGGTCGTCATGAACTTCATTGACCGTGAGGGAGATCGGCACCTGGCGTCCTCGCTCGTCAATAGCCGAGTAGTTCAGCCGATTCTCGGGACGAGACTGAGGTAACTCCGGAAAGTACCGTGTGTTGCGAACGATGCGCGAACGTCCCGCCTCACCGGCGAGGCGTCGACTCGCGTACTGCCGAAACAGATGCGAGTGCTGTCTGCGTACAGCGGTGGGCAACAGCATCTCCACCGGTTGACCGGTCAGCGCCGCGGCACTGCGCCCCAGTATTCGGCCCACCCCCCGATTGGCATAGCGGATGATGCCTTCGAGATCGACGAAGAAAAAGGCGACGGTGTCGATTTCCTCCAGTGCCCCGAGCAGACGATGGCGCATTTCGGACATCTCGAGTCAATCTCCCTCGGGCGCCCCGGCACCTGATTCGCCACCCGATGCACAGGCATGGCAATACACTCGTCCCAATTGCAGATGAAAACGTACCGGATCGCCCGGCGCCAGCTCTCCACCGCAGCCATCACACAGCGCACCCTCATCGATGACCGTGTCCTCGACCCCGACGAGCGGTACCACGTCACGTCCCACCGTTCGCGCTACCGGTTCGGACTTGACGATGTCGGCACGAAAAAACTCCTCGAAGGCATGCCAGCGCCGGATCCATGGTTCGGCGACACCTTGATTGCGCAGGCAATCGGCCATTAGATCAAGCCGGTAGTCGAACAGCCAGTCGGAAACCACCATCCAGTGATGCGCGTTGCGTGGCCTTTGGCCGAAATAATCACGGGTTCCCAGAATCAGGCTGCGCAGGAACGAGTACTGCTTCTCGCGCAATCGAGCTTGTGTGACCCCTTCGAAGTATGGCCCCAGGTGCTCGTCGGCAAAAGCGATGGCATAGAACTGCCGCAATACCTCGCTGAGCACGCGCCCGTTTCCAAGCTGGGCCCAGAGCTCGGGATCGGGCGGCGGCACACGGCGCTCGCCGTCGGAGTTGATCGCATCGCCGGACTTCGCGCGACGGACATGCTCGAACTCGAAGGCATCGGTCAGTAGCCGTTCATCCGGATCGATGCCTTGCTTGATGCAGTACTGCTGAAGGTCCGCGAGCATGTCGGGATGACCGGCTGCAACGATGTGGCACGGATCGTCTGGATCGATGGACTCGAGCACTTCGTTGAGGAGATCGAGCACCCGCCCGGAACGATAGGGTGGATCCACCGCCTCTCGGCTGCAGCAACCGAGGTAGTGGAAGCGAGGGTGACACCGTGCCAGGTCCCGCAACCAGCTGTCGGCATACAAGCCAGTGCGATCAGCTGCCCCGTGCAGCAAATGGATCTCCCGTTCGTGGTTCTGTTCCAGCAACCGGCGCAGCATGGGTAGCAACGGCGCCAGGCCGGTACCCGTGGCGACCATCAGCAACGGGCCTTCCTTGTCGAGGGCGTCGATGCCGAACCGTCCGGCGGGAGGCAGTACCTGGAGGTCGGCTCCCACGGCAACCTCGTCGATCAGCCAGTTGCTGACCTTGCCACCTGCCACCCTGGCCACGTGTACTTCGAAGAAGTAGTCCTCCTCCGGCAGGCTGGCAATCGAATAGCTGCGGGACTCGCCATCCGGATGCACGACGCGCAGATGTTGGCCCGGTGCAGCGATTGTCTCGAAGGGAAGCTCGAGTCGGAGCATACACAGATCCGGGCCAATCCGGATCTTTTCGACCACCAGTGCATCGATCTGCACATGCTCGGGATCAGGCGGCTCCAAATCCAGCGACCGCTCTGGTCGACAAAGACAGGGAAGAAAATACCCCAGCTCCCGCAGCGATAACTTCAGACCACGTTGTGCCTTCTCAGGCACCTCACCGGAAACGGAGCGCAACATGCAGACCTGGCAGGAGCCGGAACGACACGAATAGGAGACCGGCACCCCTGCTCGCAGGAGCCCGTCGAGTACGGTCTCCTGGGTACGGAGATGAACACTACGTTGCTGATAGCGAATTTCGACCACGCCGCATCACTCCGCCAGAAGCTGTGCCAATCGGTCGGCAGTACGCTTCGCTTCCAGGAACACCTTGCCCAGCAGCGCGCCGGCTGTCGTCGAGACAGCCAGAACGGCATCTTCGCCACAACGCACCAGCAGCACCGCCCCCTCTGTTCCCTCGATGAGCAACTGTCGCAGTTCGCCACGCCGAATTTCGGTAATTTCGTGCTCAGCAAGGGCCAGCAAGGAAGCCGACATGGCAGCAAAGCGATCGGGATCGACCCCCGCCTGCAAAACCGAAGCGATGACCAACCCATCGGAAGTGATCGCGGCTGCAGCCTGTACACCAGTGTCAGTCGACCCCATCAAGCCACGCATGGTGGAGCGGACACTGGAAGCCTTGGGGTGCTCCCGGCGTCCCGAATGCAAACCGTGCGCAGATGGCATAAAGAACTTGTCCCTAGTCTTGGAAGAATCACGACGTCACTACTTGCAGAAAAGGCCGGGGCGAACCCGGCCCTACTCAGGCAGTCAGGCAGCTGCTTCGATATTCGGCATCACACTGCGTCCCTTTGTCACGACCATACCGAGATTGGCCGAACGTCGACAAACGAAACAGGCCACCTGGTCCGGGCTGGATTTGGCACGCATGAAGAAGTGAATCAGGTTATCGCTGTTGACGACCATCTCCTGGAAGTAGTGGCCACCGTCATCGTCCAGGCCACGCGCCTTCTTGAACATCCGCTCGATGGCGACGACGTTGGGGCCCTGGAACATCTCGGCAGTGGCAGCGGCCAGCATGTCCATGACTTCCGAAGGATGGGAATCGACGGTCTTGATGCCGATCAGCATGCCTGATTCCAGGTCTACGTAGCCGGCAGCCAGGCAGTCCGGTATGGTCTGCACGGCCTGTTGCAACGCATTGTCGATGTCGCTCATGTAGTACTCCTCTGGTTTGGTTCGCGTGAATGTATCGTTTTATTGATGAGTCGGGTGCCGGACGGGATCACGCTTCCCCTAATGCCACGACACCTTTATCCGACCCAAGGAATAATTCGAAGGACTCCAGAAACTCGACCTGCTCGCGCGACTGGATCCACCGTTGCTCAAGGCGCCGCACACCCTCGACAGCATCCAGTGCAGAATCACCGCGCCAGATACGCCAGGCGGCCAGGACCGTTCCGGTACGTCCATGCCCGGCCAGGCAGTGCACAGCCACAACCTCTCCATCGACCAGCCACTGATCGATCTGGCGGCATATGGCCAGCGCCTGGTCGTGAGTGGGAGCAGCCATGTCATCGATGGGTACATGTAGCGCCTGCATGCCACGCTCGGCAAGCAGATCGTTACAATCCAGCGGGGCTTCGAGCAGCGTCAGCAAACGTGTCACACCAACCCGTTGAAGCGCATCAAGATCATACTCGGTTGCATTGACCACACCCGGTCGGGGCGTTCCGGCGAGTCGTCCCTTCTGCAGCCAGACAAAGCCGTTGGGGCCGGCCCATGCACTCATGGCCTTGTGGGCCAGTTTCGGCAGAGGCGGTGGTGGCTCTATATCATCGGCCAACTCTTCGGGTCGCGAATCCGGCCTCGGACTCAAGCAGGTACCTGACCGAATGAACTCCCGACCTGCACTTGAGGAAGGCGAGGAAAAGAAATCAGCCGCAGAGGCAGCTTCCTGCACACGCCCGCTGGCAAGCAGAAGTACCGAGTCGGCATAATCGCGAACCTGTGCCTGATGATGTGAAGCGAGCAAGACACAGTGATCTGCAGACCAACGCTTGAGCAACTCCAGCACCTGGCCTGCCTGTCGTTTTTCCAGGCCAACGGTGGGCTCGTCCACACACAGCAACGAGGGCGCCCGTATGGTTTGACGCAAAATCGCGACCACACGCTGCTGCTCCAGTGGCAGGTCAACTACAGGGCAGTCGAGGTGTTCGAACAACCACTCGCAATCCAGTCGTTCAATATGCTCTCCGACCTGTTTCCGCTGCTCGACAAGGGTCAGCCGGGAACGTTCTGACAGTGCCCCGGCCAGATTCTCGTAGACAGTCGCAACCATCAATCGGGCGTCCTGGGCGACCAGGCTGGGCCAGCCCGCTTCCCCGAGCAGCAAGCCCTGGTAACGTGCCTCACCCCAGCTCTTGAAGTTGGCGGTCTGCTGGGCAATGCCGCAGATGGTGCGCAACAAGGTGGACTTTCCGACACCCACCGGCCCCATCAAGGCCGTCAGACCTGTGGCCGGAAGCTCGAGATCGATATCCACCAGCACGACCCGATCACCATACCCGGCACCAAAGCCACTCATCCATATCGGTGCGTTCTCCAGACTGCCAAGCACGGAACCAGATGTCATCAGGCGATCCGCCTTCGGTGAGAATTGGGATTGAGTTCCGAGGCCAGCGCCATGAGAACCGTCTTTACATCTTCGCGCTCCCGGGCATCGACTTCGAAAATCGGAAGTCGGTACCCCATGGCTTCGACCTTCCGCTCATAGGCTCTCATCGGTGGATTGTTCGAAAGGTCGTAGCGTGTTACACCGACGACCCCTGCACCACCATCCTGATCGAGCAATCTCCTGAATGCACCAAGGTAAATGTCAAGATCCGACAATGGATCGGGACGGGCGTTGTCGATCAGAATCACTACGCCGATGGCACCCATGGAAAGGATGTCCCACATGAAGTCAAACCGTTGCTGCCCCGGGGTGCCGACCAATTGAATAGTCAGCCCATCGTCAATCCGCAAAGTGCCATAATCCATCGCCACCGTCGTGCGTGCCTTNCGCTCGGCCACATCGTCAGTCGCATTGACATCGGTCTGGACAACACCCGTATCACTGACNCTGGCAATCGCGGTGGTCTTACCTGCACCAACCGGACCGGCAAAGAGAATTTTCTGCATCATGAGCTGCCCCCTTTCACAAACCGGAGAAACGGCTGAACAGCCGGGTCCAGAAGCTGGAAGGTTCACTGCCCGCCTCGGGGGACTGCCCTGAAACTGGCTCGCTGCCGGCCTCCGTGCGTCCCGGCTGCGAACTGATCAGGCGCAAGTAACCCGCAGCGCGAGCTGCACTGTAGAAGCGCAGGGCGTCTGCCTGGGGCACCCGGAGCATGCGGTGGGCAAAGGAAATACTCGACGGGCGCCTTGCCAGCAAAGAGCACAACGGCAGACAGCACTTGGCGTGAGGAAGGCGAGTGAAATTCGGCCAACGTTCCAGTTCAACGACATCATAGAGGTGATAGCCTTCCAGCAAGGCGCCCGCCGAACCGTAATACGCGGATTTCCACATCAATTCGTTGAGGGGGCGCGACTCATCTGAACTAAAACCGGAAGCTGCTTCGATCCGAACACTCGCCGGAGATGCACAAAAGAAGTCGACTTCCGAGCGCACCGCTGGAAGAAAACAGTCTCGCTCGAAGTCGACGGTCACCGTGCCTGCTTCCGGGACTCCAAGGCTGACCGGCTGCCCGCCACGCCTTGCATGCTCCAACAATCCGAGCAGACAGTCTTCGCCCCGGAAATGTCGGGGCTTGCCGGCGCCCGATCCTGATGAGCGATCAACGGCATCGTGGCCAATCCCCGAAACACCCTGATGTGAACTCATACACCCACTCCCCGATATTCTTGTAGTCCGCAGATGACAACCGGCCTGCAGGCCATGTCAATTGCCAGCGATTGCCAATCGTGACCTGCCAGGTACCTCTTGGTTTTCACTGATGCAACAGCACCAATTGATGCTTTTGAAATGATTAATGCATCTGCAATGATCAAAACATCTGCTCTAATATAGTGAGCAGGCTAATAACAACTGTCTATAGGGATTCCCCTTATCAACGAACAATAAGCATCAAAGAATCCCCGATCCCACAAGAGAGACTGATCGCTTGAAAGAGGGCCGCAACTTGTTAACCAGCACACAACCCAAACTCGAGAATCGAGATTTGCAGCTTGGCATTCTGGTCGACTCGGAGATTTTTGTTAGGGGACTGTATGATGCCGTGTCGAACTATGCACCGGGAACCATTGATGTGCGTGTTCTCACACCAGGAGTAGCAGAACGTGAAATATCGCGCGGCGTAATCGATGTTCTTATTCTGGACAACAAGCTTAGAAGCTCGGTGATAACCGCGCTTTGCGAGACCAGCAAAAGCCCCAAAGTCATCGTCGTCTCGGACCAGTCGCACGCGGGACTCACCTTGGGAAAGGACAAGGACAACCTTTGTGGGTTCTTCCCGGCACGTGCGCCGGCACGAGATCTTGACTGTCTGTTGAACTCGATCCTAGAGTGCCACACCCAGCCCGGCAGCAAGCGTCGATGCATGGAATGCCCCATCTCATGCACTCTGGAGCCACGCAAACTCTCCCTGAGCCGACGGGAAGCCGAGATATTCGAACTGATTGGCCGGCTCTACTCAAACAAGGATATTGCCAACGAACTCAGTATCAGCGTCAAGACGGTTGAAGCGCACTTTACCAACATCAGGCGAAAGCTGAACCTGAACAACTCTCGCGAAGTTCTAAAAAGAGCGATTCTGTGGGTAGAAGGCCGTTAAGGATGCCCTGAATGACTCTTCGCGGGCACGGCCATGGCCCGGGATAATCATCCCAGGCAGACTCGAAGTTCAGAGGCAGCTCCCCTTGCATCGATAAAGATCTTGCCGATCAGCGCACCCGGATCGGTCGAGACGGCAAGTACGGCATCGTCTCCTGCCTGCACCAGCAATACCGCACCATTGGTTCCCTCGATGAGCAATTGCTTCATGGAGCCCCGCCGGGTTTCCACGATTGCCCGTTCGGCCAGCGCCAGAAGGGACGCTGACATGGCGGCAAATCGATCAGGGTCAACCCCCTCCTGCAGAACCGAGGCAATAACCAACCCATCGCTGGTAATCGCGGCAGCCGCCTTGACACCGGCCTCGCCCGAGCCCATCAGTTTGCGCAGAATTGACCGTACGGCCGATGCCTTCGGATGCTCTGAAGCCTCCTGGGTTTTCATGAACTCCTGTCCTTGTCAGATTCAAAAATATACTTTGGTCTTTCGGCATGACTGGAAGCCGGACGAGAGCCCGGCCTCCTGGTCTCATTGAACAGTCAGACTGACGCTTCGATCTCGGGAAGGATCTGACGGGACTTGGTGAGCACCATGCCCATGTTTGCCGAGCGCCGACACACGAAACAGGCGACCTGCTCCTGACTGTTCTTCGATCTGATGAAAACGTGGATAAGATTATCACTATTGACGATCATTTCCTGAAAATAATGCGAACCGTCATCTTCCACACCGCGCGCTTTCTTGAACATCCGCTCGATAGCGACGACGTTCGGACCCTGAAACATTTCTGCCGTCGCGGCTGAAAGCATGTCGATTACCTCACTGGGGTGCGAATCGACCGTCTTGATGCCGATGAGCATCCCGCTTTCAAGGTCGACGTATCCCCCGGCGAGGCACTCGGGGATGGTCTGAATGGCCTTTTGAAGTACATTATCCAGTTCCGACATATTCAACTTCTCCTTTCTCATGAAATGCGTGATTCATTTTGTTTCAACAAAAACGAGCGACAGCTCACGCTTTGACTGGTCGCTCATCCAACTTCTTCTGCAGATGCTCAGCAAAACTCTCCAGAAACCTGACCTGCTCAAGTGACTGGATCCAGCGCCGCTCGATCTTGCGAATACTGTCGATTGCTTCGGCTGCCGTTTGCCCCCGCCAGATCCTCCAGGCCGCCAAGGCCGTACCCGTTCTGCCGTGACCGGCATGACAATGCACTGCCACCACCTCTCCCGCGGCCAGCCATGAATCGATTTGCCGACAGAACGTCGCGGCCTGGGCATGATGCGGCGCCATCATGTCTTCAACTGCGACATGCACCGCCTGCATATCCCGGGCCTTCAAATCGCGACCACAGTCCAAAGGCTGCTCAAGCAGAGTCAACAAGCGCGTTACGCCCACGCGCTGCAGGGCATCCAGGTCGGCTTCGAGGTCCTTGACGACACCGGGGCGCGGCGTACCCGCAAGGCGTCCTTTCTCCACCCAGACAAATCCACTGGGCCCGGCCCAGGCGCTCATCGCGGTGCGCGCCGGCATCGGCAGGGGAGGCGGCACTTCAAAGTCTGCATCGAGCTCCGCTCTGACCGCATCCGGCCTTGGACTGGAGCAGGTTCCCCTGTTGACGAATTCCTGCGCGGCCTTCGATCGCGGGCAGGCAAAGAAATCCCTGGTGGCGGACCATTCCAGTACACGACCGGAGGCCAGCAAGCCGACAGTGTCGGCGTATTGCCTGGCCTGTGCCTGGTGATGGGTCACCATCAGCACGCAATGCTCCCGCGACCAGCGCTTCAGCAGTCGCATGATTTTCTCGGCGCCGTCGTCATCCACCCCGGCTGTCGGTTCATCGACACACAACAGGCTCGGCTGGCCGAGCGTCTGCCTGAGAATCGCGACCACTCGCTGGTCGTGGAGATCAAGCTCAACAACAGGCGTCTCCAGCAACGGCTTGAGCCACCCGCACTGCATTGTCTCGAGATAGGCCAGCACCTTTGCGGATTGCTGGCCAGGAGTCAAGGCTGAGCGGCCATCCAGGCCCTCAAGCAGGTTCTGTTTCACGCTCGACACGAACAACCTGGCATCCTGCATCACCAGGCTCGGCCAACCGGACTGACCGGAAACCAGGCCCAGGTACCGCATCTCGCCCCAGGTCTTGAAACTGGCACTCTGCTGGGCAATGCCGCAGATCGCGCGCAGCAGGGTGGACTTGCCGCCCCCCGTCGGGCCCATCAGCGCATGCAAACCGCTTGCTGACAGTTCGAGATCCACCTCGGCCAGGATCACCCGATTTCCAAACCCTGCGCCGAAACCACTGAGCCACAACGGCGAGCCCGGACCAGCCGGGGTGGGAATCGCGGTCATCAAGCAACTCTCCGGCGATTCACATGGGGATTCAGCTCTGCAACAAGCGCCATCAGGGCAACCTTGACATCCACCCGCACCCGGGCATCGAGCTCGAAAGCCGGCCAGCGGGAGCCAAGCGCCTTTATTCTCTCACGGTACTCGGCCATGGTCGGCGTCGCTTGCAGGTCACGCCGGGTTACACCCACAACGCCCTTGGCTCCCTTTTTTGTGAGAACCCGATCGAAGGACTTGAGGTAGAAGTCGAGATCATCGAGTGGATCCGGTCGGGCATTGTCGATCAGAAGTACGGCACCGATCGCACCCATGGCAAGAATCTCCCACATGAAGTCGAAGCGCTGCTGACCGGGCGTTCCGATCAACTGGATCGTCAGTTCGGAGTCCACTTTCAGTGTGCCGTAATCCATGGCCACGGTCGTACGATTCTTCCGGTCGCGAACTTCATCGGTTGCCATGGCATCGGTCTTGACCACCGGTGTATCGCTGACTGCGGCAATCGCCGTTGTCTTTCCTGCACCCACGGGGCCGGCAAACAGAATCTTGTTGAGCATCCCCCCTCCTTACAGGCCCGAAATCCGGTTGAACAACCGACTCCAGAACGGCAGGGCCGCGCGGTCACCGGCGCCCTCTTTGTCGGACTTCATCACTGCTTTCAGGCTGGCGGGCTCTCCTGATCGCGTCTTGAGCAGTTTGAGACAGCCCGATGCGCGTCCGCCATTATAGAAACGACAGGCCTCGTCCTCGCTCAGGTGCAAAGCACGGAAAGCAAGATGCATGGTGCTTGGTCGATTCGAAAGAAAAGCACATAGAGCGAAAGTGCTCTCGTAATGAGCGATCCTGGTCAGATTGGGCCACCAGTTCAGCTCGAGGAGATCATGCAGCGAGCTGCCCTCGAACAAGCGGCCTCCCGAACCGAGAAATGCGGCATCCCAAAGAAGCTCCTCCAGGGGACCACTGGGGAGGCGCATGTTCGGCGCGGATGCGCGTGTCACGCTGGCCTGCGAGGACGGCGTGGAAAAGAAGGCATCAGGGTCAGTCACCTGCTGCCAGTACAGACTGTGCTCTGGATCAAGCCAGATCTGCCCGAGGCCATCGACTTCAATGGTGACCTGCCTGGTTCGTTCGATCGCCGATTCGATTTCGGCCAGCAGACATTCGGATTTCCTGATTGCAGCATCCTGCCCCGGATGTCGCGCTGGTTCTTCTGCCAATCGCGTTGACCTCATTTTCACACCCCTGAAGTCAGAATGTTGAGATAGAATGATCCGGCTGGAATGCTGGTTCTGCTCACGCAATAGCTGATTTCACGGACCAGACAACGGCCTATTAGTGCACCCCAAGTTCCTGAAATAAAAATCATTCTTGATTCTCAGTCTAGTAGAAGCATCTACCCTGTCCATAGGGGTTTCCCCCACCCCGTGTTGGCTTCACCGAACTTCCGGAGAATCCGATCACTCATTGGCAAGGAAAGCCTGATCGGGTTCAACAACAATCACATGTCAACGAGCAAAGAAAGCGCAACCATCGATATCGCCATCTGCGTGGACAGCCAGATTTTTACACGGGGGCTGGTCGACTTTCTGAGAGAACTTCTGGGGGAACGGGCCCGGATCCGCATCCACAAGCCCATACATGCAGATTCGTTACCCCATTCAGGTGCCCGCATCATCATTCTCGACGCCCTGCTGGCGCTGCCGATTCTGGAACGGCTGCCACGCGACTGTCGATCACAGCACATCATCCTCGTCTCCGAAAAAAGTCACCCGGGGTTGGAGCTGGAGGAGCACGCCGACAAGTTTTGTGCATTCTTCCCCGCCAGGGCGGATGAGACCTCCCTTCAACGCGACCTGCAATCCATCCTGGACTGCCCGGCCCTGCGATCCAATGATGTCTCAGCATGCGAGCGCTGTCCCAGTCGCCTGGCCTACCTTGCCGCCGCACTCCCCTTGTCGCCAAGAGAACTGGAAATATTCGAAAGGGTCGGCCGCTTGCAAAGCACGGCCGACATTGCCGAATCTCTGGGCATCAGCATCAAGACGCTGGAATCCCATTACGCAAACATGAAGGACAAACTCCAGCTCTCGTCGAGCCGGGAGCTTCTGAAGGTTGCAGTAGACTGGGTCGAAGGCCGCTAGCCCGGATAATCCATGAATTCGCGTGATGATCGCGCAGGATATTGTTCGCACAGGGGATTTTTCGATGGAGCGCAGGGAAAGCGGCCAGGTCGGTTTGAGCGAAAGCGAAAGAAGACCTGGTCGGTTGACCGGCCGCGCGTGGCGTATCGGGCATACGGCCGACAGAGGAAAATTTCCTGTGCGGACAATAGACCAGCGAGGGCGCGCGTAACTTTATGAATTATTCGGGTTAGAGGCCTTTCATCAACTCTGCGCGTAGCGCCTTTCTGCCGCAATAGCCGCCGTTCGTGCATGCGCTTGACGGCACTGCAGCTTGCCTGCGCTGCGACCCGAGTGACAGTAGCCGTAGGCCGTTCTGCAGGCCAATACGGCTTGCCTGAGGGGCAAGAAGTGTTGGCCGGAAGAACGCCCAGCGCGATACGGTCAAGCGGTGCAACGCCCTATTTCAGGTCTCCAGGGTGCCACAAAATGCGCACTGCATACATCTTTCAGTTCACGTATCATCACCCCTAGACAATTGTGAAGATCCACTGGGGCTTCCCTTAGCCACCGCACGACGGGCAAGCATGCCGACTGACCAAAGCGTTCGGCATGTCACAAATAACCGGGACTGAAACCATGAATTTTGAAGGGGACGGAGGCAGCAATCGGGTACGGCTGGGCATTCTGGTCACTTCGGACATCTTCCGTCGTGGCCTGCGCGACCTGCTGCAGGACCATGCACCAAGTTCTGTCCAGTCACGTATCCTCACGCTCACCACTGCCACGAACGAGATCAAGGCAGGCAGACTCGACGCCTTGATACTGGATACCGGCTCGGCACCTCGCTTGGCAAGTGCGCTCAGCAAGAGTGCCCGGCAGCCGAGGGTCATCCTTGTCTCGTCCCGCTTCCATGCCGGCATCAGCTTGCCGTTGCCGAAAGACAGGATTTGTTCTTTTCATTCCGCGTGTTCGTCGGAGGAGGCACTGAAACAAGTCCTTGCCCCCGTGCTGACATGCCGCCCCGGAGCATTGGAGCGTGGGGACTGCGAGCGGTGCACGGTGCGCAGTTCACTGAATCCGCGCAATCTGCCACTGAGCCAACGGGAAACCCAGATACTCGAAATGATCGGCCGATTGCTAGCCAACAGCGAAATCTCCGAGCAACTCGATATCAGCGTCAAGACCGTCGAAGCCCATTCGGCCAACATCAAGCGCAAACTGAACCTGGACAACAGCCGGGAATTGATGGAAAAAGCCATCAGGTGGGTCAACGGCCTCTAACGCCGGATCAGTTGTCCGCACCGCCCTCGCCGTCCGGCCGCACCCAGGGAAACCGGCCCTCGAT
>SL_3KL_010_SEDDRAFT_10003184_pt1 | contig 14968 bp, 14 predicted proteins | sample SodLakKL_010_SED_2_FD_10381 | JGI IMG/M metagenome (IMG submission 10381)
CCGGGCTCTCCACTTTACCGGAGTTATCCTCCAGCGTAGGCTGAGGCGATGGACCATCCCCGCGCTGGCCGCCACTACCCGAGATCCTTTGGCGAGTTCCAAGCTTGGTTCCGGGCCGATGCCGACTGCCTCGACTACTTGGAGTGGCTGCGGTGGCCAAGTGGCTTCGTCTGCACGACCTGTGGCCACCCGGATGGCTGGCGGCTGGGCGACGGCCGGTTCATGTGTTCCGAATGCGGGGACCGTACGTCGGTGACTGCGGGTACCATCTTCGACCGGACGCGAACGCCTTTGACCGTTTGGTTCGCAGCCTGCTGGCTGTTCGCCACGGGCAAGGACGGAATCTCGGCGCTGAGCCTGAAGCGGACGCTGGAGATCGGCTCGTACCAGACCGCGTGGGCCATGCTGCATCGGCTACGGTCGGTGCTGGTTCGCCCTGGGCGAGATCGGCTGTCCGGGATGGTGGAGGTGGATGAGACCTACATCGGCGGCAAGGAGCCAGGATTGGCCGGTGGCCGTGCGAGCGGCAAGAAGGTGCTGACCGGCGTTGCGATCGAAGTAATGGAGCCGAGGGGCTTCGGACGGTGCCGGATGATGCCGCTGTCCGATGCATCGGCAACCTCACTGCGCGCATTCGTGAGGGACTGCATCGAGCCGGGAGCGACCGTGATTACTGATGGCTGGCAGGGCTACCACGGGCTGAACACGCTCGGTTATAGGCACGACCGGCGAAGCCAGAGCGCCGCCAAGGCCCGCGGGCAGGACCCGGGCGAGCTACTACCTGGGGTGCATCGCGTCGCATCGCTGGCCAAACGGTGGCTGCTGGGCACCCACCAGGGTGCCGTAGACGGCGCCCATCTGACGAACTACCTGAATGAGTTCGTGTTCCGCTTCAACCGTCGCCGCTCCCGTAGCCGCGGGATGGTTTTCTACCGGGTGCTCGAACTCGCCGTCGCTCACGACCCTGTGCGCTACCGCGACATCATTGCAACCGAGCGACCCCGAAGGTCGCCACCCACGCCTCCGCGAACGTGCGGTCATCCGCCCACCTTGGAACGTGATCCAGCGAACCGGCCATGGAGATGCTCCGGTTAAGTGGAGAGCCCAGATTCTGCTTATTCTTTTTGCTGTCTTCGGCTAGCGTACGCGCCAATCCGAAAAGGTCAAATTTCCTTCGTCTGAGCACTGTTCCTAGGTGAGGCTGAAGAGTCGGCTTTTCGGACAGGCGCGCTCGGCAGGCGCTTTGCCAGAGGTTCTAGGTACCGGGCCGCACGCTAGGTCGGCCGGAAACAAACCGGGGCGTTCCGAACCATTCCAGGGCGACCGTTGTATCGAAACGCGGAAGGTTAACGACAGTCGGCGACAACGTTCGAAGTGAAACGCCCCGATTATCCCGCAGTAAACTAATGTGGGTCAGGTTGCCTTGGAGGGTCCGATTGCGTATCGACTTCAGCCGCTCACGCCGACAGGCTGCTAGAGACTCCAGAGTCACGACATACTGCAAACCGTCGTCGCGACCGGCCTTCACGCGGAGCTGATCGGCCTCTGAGATACAGGACGGTCTCGCGAGCGGGCGAAGGGGCCTGAAGAAGGGCCAGACGGCCCACCAGGGTACGGAGGATCAGGCCTCAGACCTGGTGGAAACGTCTCAGGCGACCGCCTGCTGCACCGTAAGCGGCACCGTTTCCAGAGAGCGGGCGCGGGCGGTCATGCTTCCCGACAGGGCGTAACCAAGGAGTTCTCCATGCCTGCGACATTCGAAATGGCTTCCCTCGGGACCAGCTTCGATGCGCTGCCATGACCCGGCGAACTCGGCGGGAGGTGGACACACCGTGAGTGCCAGACTCGGAGTCTTGACGACCACCACGGGCGGCTGCGGATCGTATCGCAGGTCCTCACCGCACAGCTGCGCCGAGATCACCTCTGCCTGGGCACGTAGCGCAAACACGAAGGGCGTGACCTGACCGCCGTACTCGGCACAGTCGCCGAGGGCGAAGATCCCTGGATCCCGGGTCCGTAGCTGGTCGTTCACGCTCACGCCCTGACCGCAGGCGAGACCGGCCGCCCGGGCCAACTCCACCCGGGGCTGGATACCGAGCGCGGAGATGACGATGTCCGCCTCGATTCGCGAGCCATCGGCGAGCTGCAATGTATGCCGCGAGCCATCGGCATCGATCCCTTCGATCCGCGACTCGGGAAGGAAGGTGATCCCTCCAGCGCGCAGACGATCAGCAAGCTCCTCCGCCAGCGGCTCCGGAAGCAGGCGTTCCAGGGGACGTCGGGCCTGTTCCAGCAGAACGACGGATAAACCGCCGGTGCGCAGATCCTCGGCCAGTTCACAACCAACCAGGCCAGCCCCGATGATGGCGACCGTCGCACCGGGCCGCGCGTCGATGGATTGCCGCAGGCGACGGTAATCGCGCAGTTCGTTGACCACGTAGGGAGGCGGCGCGGAACCCGGGAAGGCAAACCTTCGCGGCTGTGCCCCGGTCGCCAGCACCAAGCCTTCGTAGGGTAGTCCCCCGCGCGGCGTGATCACCCGACGCCGGTTGCGGTCGATCTCCAAGGCCCGGATGAAGGTCAGCAGACGTATGCCCAGCCGCTCGGCCCGGGCGGCGCCGGATTCGCGCACCATGGCCGCTGCATCCATTCCCTTCGCGTATCCGTTGGAGAGCTGAGGCTTGATGTAGTAGTCACCGCTGTCGTTCGCAAGCAGAACGATTGGCCGTTCCGGGTCGCGGGACCGCACCCCTTCTGCGACGGCCCAGCCCGCCATTCCGCCGCCGATGATGACCACCGCGTTGTCCTGAAAAGAGGCATCCCGGGACTGACCGCCGGTTGATACGCGTACCACCATATCCGTGGAAACATCCCGGACCGGCATGTCCTTCACGGCCACGAAGTCGGCCTTGGTCACGTGGCAATCCGGGCAATACCAGTCGTCTGGAATATCCTCGAAGCGTGTCCCTGGAGCCAGGCCATGCTCGGGATCCCCCTTGGACTCGTCATAGATGTACCCGCAGACGAGGCAGACGAAGCGCTGGAAATCGGTGTCCATGCTCACGACTCCGGCACATGATCCAGGATGGCCTGGAACTTCGGGTCGAGTTCCTCGCCGATCGCGTCCAATTCAGGGACGCTCCAGGGACCAAACACCGTGGTCGGCAAACGGCAGGCCACATGCACGCCCGATGCATCCTCGAACACATGGATCCGCAGAGGGATATCGATACCGGCCGGTTTGCAGGCCTTCCAGACCCGGACGGCGAAGTCGGGCCGAAACACCTCGAGGATCTGGTCGGTGGGCACGCTGATACCCAGCTTCGCGGCATTGGCCTGGCCGTTGATATGCGCCACTACGCGCAGGCCCTGTGCCTCGATGCCGGCCTTCAGGGCCTCGACGGTGGCGTCCGCGGGTAACGAAGTGGTTTTGACTAACATGAAGAGATCCTTGTAAAGGCGGTGAAACCGGGTTCAGGGCAGGATGCGCCGGGGAGACCCCTTCTCGCCCGGCCCCAGGTCATCAATTGGCGTGCAGCCGTGCTAACTCCTTGCGAAGATGCTTGATCGCCGGCGTCACGATGGCAACGAAATACGACTCACGCAGTTTGCGCTGCGCCGGGGCATTGGCCAGATACCCGCGCGCACCCGCGTGCAGCATCGCTGACTGCGACGCCTTGAGGGCCATTTCCGAGCCGGCCAGCCGCAATTGAAGTACGTCAGAGAAGAAGCCGTCGCTGCCGTCCATCGGATCCGCGGCGAGGTGATAGCAGGCCTGCCGGGCATCGACCAGGCCCTCCTCCAGCTCCGCCACCTGGTCGTCGAGGTAACAGTTGACGTGTGAGAGCGTCTCGTTGGCATCGCGCATCACGTTGATGCAGCCGTCGATCAGGCCCAGTCCCATCCCCATCTGCAACAACACGAAACCGGGACGGATCCGCTGGATGTATTCCGGCAGCGGATCGGCCAGTACATGCTCGTCGGGCACGAAGACCTGGTCGAAGTGACAACCGTAGGTGCGCGAACCCTCCAGGGCGGTAAAGGCCGGGCACTGCGTCAGCGCAAAACCCGGATCGGCGCAATTGATCAGGGCCATCACCGGGCGATCGCTCCCGCGAACCCTGAAGATGGCGCCAAAATAATGGTCGGGACCCAGGTTGGAAACCCAGGGCAAACGACCGTTTACCACGTATCCGCCCTGCACGCGATCCGCCACCAGCTTGAGATCCTCGATCCCGGCAAACCATTTCATGGGGTTCGACAAGGCGGTACCTCCGAGGGCCTCACCGCGCGCCAGCCGCGGCAGGACCTCCCGCTTGAGCGTGTCACTGCCCGAGTGCTCGATGTACCAGGCGCAGGCATCCTGGCACCAGGCCGCGAAGCCGGTGGTCATGCACTCCGCGGAGATCGTTTCCATTGCCCGGATGGCCCCGGGCAGGTCCATGCCGCCATCCTGGCTCTGGCTGGGCAGATGCCGGTTGAACGCACCCAGTCGCCCCGCAGCCCGCAGGAAGCCCTCCGGGTACACACCCTCGCGATCGATGCTCGCGGTCAAGGGCGCGAGGGTCTCCGCGGTCAGCTCCCGAAGGGCGTCATCGGACCCTGCAGGGGGCGGCATGGGCGCGGCAGACTGTGGGCTGTGGCTGGTCTCAAGCATGAAATCTCTCCTCGGTAACGTTTAATTCAGGCCAGATCGACCGTCACACCCACCGGGTTGCGCAAAGTGTTGGCTACGGGGGACCAATCGTTGGCATGGGCCACGAGGTCCTCGAGTTCCTCGCGGGTGGCGTCGCCCTCGAGGTGAACCTTCACGCGCACGTCGGTGAATCCGAGTTTCTTCGCGGGATCGACATCACCGACACCCCAGACGGCGGTCACGTTGATGTCGCCCTCGAGTTCAAGCTCCAGGCGGGTCAGGTTGATGCCGCGGGCGGTCGCGTTGGCGTGCATGCCGACGGACAGACAGGCGCCGAGACTGGCCAGCGTGGCCTCGGAGGGATTCGGCGCGGTGTCTTCTCCCAGCAGATGCGGCGGCTCGTCGATGACGTGGGCCTCGAGATTGCGTACGTATGTCAGGTTGCGGAACTGCCCCTCGCAAATAGTGGTGGCCTTCAGGGTGACAACGTTGCCAGGATTGGCCTTGCCCTTATCGGCAAGGGCGCTCAGACCCGCCTTGTCGATCGGGCGCAGGGCATTCATCGACACGGTGGCAGTGGCTTGGGTGGCGGACATGGTCTTCTCCTCACTCGGGTTTCGCGGAACCCCGGACCATCCGGGGTCTGCAAGTCCCCACTGCAGGAGCCGTGCCAACCGCCTTTATCGCGGCGTCAGGCGGGGATGCAAGAGATCGCCCCACCGAAACACGGCAGGAATGCCGACTTTGTCGACAATTCGTTCGTTATGGTCGGGCTTTGGCCAAGGGATCGGACAAATCGTCGCCCCCCCGGTGTCGAGCTCGCTCGCGCCGCCTGAATCCCACGGCACGGTCCGCCCAAACGGCTTCGCGCCCACGTCCACGTCCGCGGTCTGCAGGTCTCCCGCGCCCATTCCCCAAAAAATCTTTCCGCATCCCGGGAAACTTGGCACGCCGCTTGTAAGGACGAACAGCAAGCCGCGGAAGAATCCGCGAACGCCAGCCATCCATCCGGGAGCATGCCCATGGGCGCACGCATCACCATCGACTACATCACGCACCACTACCGAGGCCAGGAAGAGGCGACGCTCGATGGCATCGAGGTTGCGATCGAACCGGGCGAATCCATCGCCCTGATCGGCCAGTCCGGCTGCGGCAAGTCCACGCTCCTGCACATGCTCGCGGGACTGCTGATCCCCAGCGAAGGTTGTGTGCGCGTCAACGGACACATGATCACCAAGCCCAGTCCCCGATGGAACATGATGTTTCAGAAGCCCTCGCTGTACCCCTGGATGACCGTGCGCGAGAACGCCTCGCTGGGACTGATCTTTCAGGGGCAACGCAAGGGCATGCGCGAACGGGTGGACCATCTGCTGGAGACCGTCGGCCTAGCCGACAAGGCCAATACCAACGTACAGGCCCTCTCCGGTGGCCAGCAGCAGCGGGTGGCTTTGGCCCGTAGCCTGGCTACCGATCCCGAGGTATTGCTGCTCGACGAACCCTTCTCCGCACTCGACGCCTTCACCCGAGTGAGCCTGCAGGACGAGGTCAACCGACTCGTACGCGAACGCGGCCTGACCCTGGTACTGGTCACTCACGATATCGAGGAGGCCGTGGCCATGGCCGACCGCGTGATGGTGATGTCGGCCAATCCGGGGCGCATCGCCAGCACCCTTGAGATCCCCCTGCCCACGCCGCGCGACCGGGCCAGCCACCGGTTCGTCGACATCAAGGCCGAACTGATGACCTATTTCGGCGCCACCCGGCACCCCGCCACACAGACCCCCCGAGACTTCGGCGAGACGTCGGAGAAACCCGCCGCCCGCGCCGCCTGAATGACCCGGAATCACCATCCCAAGAGGACCTGAACCCATGTGCAACTGTGATCAGCACGACCAAGACCATGAACTCGACCACCTGCTGGGGTCGACCCTGTCCCGGCGCGGCTTCCTGCGCGGAGCGGCCGCCGTCGGAGCGGCCGGCGCCCTCGCCAACCCGGCGAACCTGTTCGCACGGACCGCCGAACCCTTCGACGGCGTGGTGAAGATCGGCTACATCCCGATCACCGATGCCGCCGCCCTGCTGGTCGCGCATTCCGAGGGCTACTTCCAGGACGAAGGCCTCGAGGTCGCCGACCCGACGCTGATCCGCGGCTGGTCGCCACTGATCGAAAGTTTCACCGCCAACCGCTTCAACCTGGTCCACCTGCTCAAGCCGATCCCGCTGTGGATGCGCTACCAGAATGGCTTCCCGGTCAAGATCATGTCCTGGGCCCACATCAACGGCTCGGCCGTGGTCACCGGTCGGCACGTCGAGGTCAACAACTTCGCCGACCTCGGCGGCAAGAGCGTGGCGGTGCCGTTCTGGTACTCCATGCACAACGTGGTGCTGCAGATGGCCCTGCGCGATGCCGGACTGGTGCCGGTGATCAAGGACCAGGGCAGCAATCTCGCCGCCAACGAGGTGAACCTGATGATTATGCCGCCACCGGACATGCCGCCCGCGCTGGCCGCGCGCAGCATCGACGCCTATATCGTCGCCGAGCCCTTTAACGCGGCCGGGGAACTGCTGGCGCAGGGCAAACTGCTCCGCTTCACCGGGGACATCTGGAAGAACCACCCCTGCTGCGTGATCTGCATGAACGAAACCCTCACCCAGAGCCAGCCCGAGTGGACCCAGAAGGTGATGAACGCCGTGGTGCGGGCGCAGGGGCACATCCAGGACAACAAGAAGGAGATCGCGCACATGCTCTCGCGCGACGGCAAGCGCTATCTGCCGATGCCGGCCAGCGTCGTCGAACGCGCGATGACCGTCTACGACCTGCCGGCCTACGCCGAATCGGGCGCGGTGCGCCATCCCGAGTGGGGCAACGGCCGCATCGACTTCTCGCCCTGGCCCTACCCCTCGGCCACGAAGATGCTGGTCGGCGCGATGAACGAGACGCTGGTCGGTGGTGACACCACCTTCCTGGCCGGGCTGGATCCCGAGCACGTCGCCAACGATCTCGTCGACTACGACTTCGTCAAGATCGCGATGGACAAGTATCCCGCCTGGCAGACCGCACCCGGGGTGGACATGGATTCGCCCTATATGCGTGAAGAGGTGGTGGTCCTATGAACCGGACCGCCACGCTGAAACTGCCCCAGTACTCCAGCCGGGACCTGGCGCTGGGGGTGGTGCGGGGCGCGGACACCGTGCGCAAGGGCCTGCAGTACCCTGCGCTGGGCATAGCGCTGTTGCTTGCGCTCTGGTGGTGGGGCGGCACAGTCATCGCGAACAACCCCGATACCATGGCCTTTGCCAGCTTCGCCCCCGGGCCGACCCTGGTGGCCTTTTGGGACATGGTGTCCACGGGCGCGGTCTGGTCGCCCATCGAGTCGAGCCTGCAACGGGTCGGCCTCGGGCTGGTGTGGGCCATCGTCATCGGGGTTCCGCTGGGCGTAGCGATCGGCTACTTCCTGCAGCTGCGTCAGCTGACGCATGTGCCCTTTCAGTTCCTGCGCATGATCAGTCCGCTGGCCTGGATGCCGATCGCGGTGCTCGCCTTCGCAACCTGGGATGCCGCCATAATCTTCCTGATCGCGATCGCGGCGGTCTGGCCGATCACCTACGCCACCGCACACGGCGTGCAGCGGATCGACCCGATGTGGTTCAAGGTGGGCCGGAACCTGGGGGCCGGCCCCTACCACACTCTGCGCCACATCATTCTTCCGGCCATCGCGCAGGACGTGTTCGCCGGCATCCGGCTCGCCGTCGGGGTCGCCTGGATCGTGCTGGTACCCGCCGAGTACCTGGGCGTGACCTCCGGCCTGGGCTACGCCATCAACGACGCCCGAGACACGCTCGAGTACGACAAACTGGCCGCCATCGTGCTGGTCATCGGCATCATCGGCTACCTGTTGGATGCCATCTGCGTGCGGCTGATCAAGCGCAGCAGTTACCGGGAGGAATAGCGAGCCATGCGGAAAGTCAGCGCACCGGGGTGGGGCATTGCCAAGTGCCCCGCCCCATTTTGGCGTCAATTGCCCTCGATTCGGGCGTCCGGACCCTGACAAATCGGACATTCTTGCTGGCAGGTTTCCTGCATGCACCGCAGTCAACATGCCAAACTCCCAACGCGAAGCGGTCATCTCCGACAGCGCAACGCCCGAGCAGGAAATCGCAGTTCTGCTTGAGGCCGCCAAGCTGATCGGCAAGTCACGCGATCCAGACGCAGCCATTTACCGCGTCCTGGGCCTGCTGTCACAGCTTCTGGGCCTGAACCGCGGCCGCGTCCTGCTGCCCGATCCGGAATCCGGGCAGCTGAGCATCCGCCACGCCTATGGCCTGACCGAGGCCGAACGCGCCCGGGGCGCCTACAACCTCGGCGAAGGCGTGACCGGCCGAGTTTTGAAGACCGGCCAGGTCGCACTCATCCAGGACATCGACAACGAACCGGAATATCTCGCCCGGGCCGTGGACCGTGCCACGCTGCCCCAGGAGACGGTGGCGTACATCGCAGTCCCGATCCTCCAGGACGAGGTCGCCGTCGGGGTGTTGGCCGTCCACCGCTTGCGCCGGCGCACCCGTCAGTTCAAGGACGACCTGAACGTGCTGCGCGTGATCGCGGCGATGATCGGCCAGATCCTGTACATCAATCGGCTGATCGCCGAGAGCACGGCCGAACTGGTGTCCGAAAACCGATACCTGAAGCGCGCCCTCGATACCCAGGGAGCCAAGTACGGCCTGCTGGGCGACAGCTCCACGCTGCAGCACGTGTTGAAGCAGGTGCACCGGATCGCGGGCACTCAGGCAACCGTACTGATCACTGGTGATTCCGGGACCGGCAAGGAGAAGGTTGCGCGCATGATCCACCAGATCAGCCAGCGCAGCGACCGGCCATTCATCGCCATCAACTGCGCGGCCATCCCCCCCGATCTGCTGGAGTCGGAACTCTTCGGCCACGAAAAAGGCAGCTTCACCGGGGCCAACGCGGCGAAGGCCGGCAAGATCCTGCTGGCCGATCGCGGCACGCTGTTCCTCGACGAGATCGGCGACATGCCGCAGACCCTGCAGTCGAAGATCCTGCGGGTGCTGCAGGAGCGCCTGGTGCAGCCGGTTGGCGGTACCCGTGAGATCCCGGTGGATCTGCGCGTGATCGCCGCCACGCACAAGAACCTCCAGCTTGCGGTGAGCCAGGGGCAGTTCCGTCTGGACCTGTTCTATCGCCTGAACGTGATTCCACTGTACATGCCGTCCCTGCGCGATCGTGCCGGCGATGTGCGCCTGCTGACGCGCCACTTCCTGGATCAGTTCAACCACCGCCACGGCTGGAACGTGGTGTTGCAGGAGGGCGTGCTGGAACGTCTCGAGGCCTTCGACTGGCCGGGCAACATCCGGCAACTGGAGAATGTGCTCGAGCGCTCAGTCCTGCTCTGCAACACGGGCCAGATCGACATCGAACTCATCGACGGCATTCTCCACGACGAGTCCCGCGTCTCCGCGCCGGTCAAGCAACCCCGGGAGTTTCGGCCGGATATCGGTGGAATCGCACCGGCCTGGAACGGACATGATTCCAGCATACGGCCCTACCAACGGGTGGCATCCTCCGAGAGCGAGTCGCTGCTCGAGGCGGTCCGTCGCTGCGGCGGGAACAAGACCCGTGCCGCGCTCAGTCTCGGCCTGACCCCCCGGCAGCTGCGCTACCGTCTCCAGAAACTCGGGTTGGACGCCGAGGCCTGATCGCCTCTCCGATCCGGCCGGTCCACTTCGGCGACAAATTGGTGCAGATTGACGTCAAGCGCACCAATTTCGCCCGGCCACGCCCTGTCCACAGGGCGTCGACCTTCCTGGCACGCGGCCTTCGCGCTGTCCAATCCTTACCATCGGCTGGTTGGCACGCTACCTGCAGCACCCTCTCCACACGTCCATGCGGGAGAACCAGCAATGCCGACAAAGAGCCTGAGCAATCCATTCGACGCCGAGAGTGACCTGCGCCACGGCGGCAGTTGCCGACACGGCCACCATGGACCGGGCCAGTGCGGATGCTTCGATCACGCCGATCTCAACCCGGATCACGAGCCCGAGGCCCGGATGACCACGCACCGTTCGGACGAGCCCGCGATGGACACCGACGCGATCATGGACCGCGCAGTGGAGAGCGCCATCGTGCGCGCGATGTTCGGTCACAACGAGATCGACCGGCGCCGCTTCCTGAAGCTCCTGGGCGGCGGCACCATCGCCGCGGCACTGGCCAGTGTGTTGCCCCTGGACAAGGTGAAAGCTGCGGCCAAGGACAGCCTCGGCCCCCTGGAGAAGAAGAAGCTGCGCATCGGCTTCGTGCCGATCACCTGCGCGACCCCGATTATCATGGCCCACCCGATGGGCTTCTACGAGCGCTACGGCCTGGACGTCGAGGTGATCAAGACCGCCGGCTGGGCGGTGGCGCGCGACATGTCCCTGAGCGGCCAATACGACGCCTCGCACATGCTCTCGCCGATGCCGCTGGCAATGAGTATGGGCGTGGGCTCCATCTCCGCCCCCTTCATCATGCCCGCCGTCGAGAATATCAACGGCCAGGCCATCACGCTGCACAACAAGCACAAGGACAAGCGCGACCCCAAGGACTGGAAGGGCTTCCGCTTCGCGGTGCCGTTCGAGTATTCGATGCACAACTTCCTGCTGCGCTACTACGTGGCAGAGCACGGCCTCGACCCGGACCAGGACATCCAGATCCGCGTGGTGCCGCCGCCCGAGATGGTGGCGAACCTGCGTGCGGAAAACGTAGACGGCTACCTGGCCCCGGATCCGTTCAACCAGCGCGCGGTGTGGGAACAGGTCGGCTTCATTCACATGCTGACCAAGGACATCTGGGACGGACATCCCTGCTGCGCCTTCGCCTGCTCCAGGGCTTTTGCGGAGGAGAATCCGAACACCTTCGGTGCCCTGTTCCGAGCCATCGTCGAGGCGACGCAGTACTCCTCGGAACCGGCCAACCGGATCGAGATCGCCGAGGCCATCGCGCCCCGCGCCTATCTGAACCAGCCGGTACCAGTGGTGCAGCAGGTGCTGACCGGCCGTTTCGCCGACGGTCTTGGCAACATCCAGGACGTACCGGACCGGATCGACTTCGACCCCTTCCCCTGGCATTCGATGGCGATCTGGATCCTGACCCAGATGAAACGCTGGGGCTACATCGAGGGTGATGTGAATTACAGTCAGATCGCCGAGCAGGTGTTCCTGGCGACCGAGTGCGGTGACGTGATGAAGGAACTTGGGTTCGAGCCGCCTGAGAAGACCGCGAAGAACTTCACTATCATGGGCAAGGTGTTCGACTACACCGACCCGGAGGCGTACGCGAAGAGCTTCGCGATAGGGAGAGCCTGAGATGCTGGCGAACCTGAATCTCAGGGCTGCCATCGTCTCGATCACCTTCCTGATCGCGACCCTGGGGCTGTGGCAGTTGGCCACGGCCCCCCAGGTCCTGACCGGGGCTGGAGAGCTCAGCGAGTACGAACTGCTGATGGGCGGCGCCTCCCAGCCCTCCGGCATCCCGGCGCCGTCGCAGGTCTTCAGCCACGCGGTGGACGAACTGAGTCGGCCCTTCTATGACGCGGGACCCAACGACAAGGGCATCGGGTTGCAGCTGGCCTACTCCGTCGGGCGGGTGATGGCTGGGTTCGGGCTGGCGGTGCTGGTCGCGATTCCATTGGGCTTCGTGATCGGCATGTCACCGGTGCTGAACAAGGCCTTCAATCCCTACATCCAGGTGCTGAAGCCCATCTCCCCGCTGGCCTGGATGCCCCTCGCCCTGTTCATTATCAAGGACTCTAACACCTCGGCCATCTTCGTGATCTTCATCTGCTCGATCTGGCCGATGCTGATCAACACCGCTTTTGGCGTGGCAGCGGTGCGCAATGACTGGCTGAACGTCGCCCGCACACTCGAACTTTCCAAACTGCGTACCGCCTTCACGGTGATCCTGCCCGCAGCGGCCCCAACCATCCTCACCGGCATGCGCATCTCCGTAGGCATTGCCTGGCTGGTGATCGTGGCCGCCGAGATGCTCGTGGGGGGAACCGGCATCGGCTACTACGTCTGGAACGAGTGGAACAACCTCGACCTCGCCAGCGTGATCTTCGCGATCCTGATGATCGGCATCGTCGGCATGCTGCTCGACGGGATGCTCGTCCAGGCGTCGCGCTTCGTACGCTACCAGGACTGAGGAACGCTCATGACCGGACATTTCCTGCAGATAGAGAACCTCGCGCGACGCTTTCCCCAACCCGGCAGCAAGGAGCCGACCACCGTCTTCGAGGGGGTGAATTTCAGCATCGAGAAGGGCGAGTTCGTCTGTATCATCGGACATTCGGGCTGCGGCAAGTCCACCATCCTGAACGTGCTCGCCGGGCTCGACTACCCCAGCGACGGCCACGTGATCATGGACGGGAAGGTGATCGAAGGTCCGAGCCGGGACCAGGGGGTGATCTTCCAGAATCACAGCCTCCTGCCTTGGCTGTCGACCCTGCACAACGTGACCTTTGCGGTACGCGCCCGCTGGCCAAGCTGGAGCCGGGCGAAGATCCGTGAACACAGCGTCAGGTACCTCGAGATGGTCGGCCTGGGCGAGGTGCTCAGCCGCAAGCCCGCACAGCTCTCCGGGGGCATGCGTCAGCGCGTCGGCATCGCCCGCGCCTTCGCGATCGAACCCAAGCTGCTGTTGATGGACGAGCCCTTCGGGGCGCTGGACGCCTTGACCCGCGGCGTGATCCAGGAGGAACTGCTGAAGATCTGGGCCCGAACCCACCAGACCGTATTCATGATCACGCACGACGTGGACGAGTCGGTGCTGCTGGCCGACCGCGTGCTGCTGATGACCAACGGCCCGAATGCCCGGGTCGCGGAGTCGGTGATCGTCGACATTCCGCGGCCCCGCGAACGCGCCACGCTGCACGAGCAGCCCGGCTACTACCCGGTACGCAATCACCTCGTCGAGTTCCTGGTCCGGCGCGCGAAGACCCTCGCCAGCGCCGCCAGGGACACCGACCCCCGGCACACGCCACGCACCGTGAACCCGGTCAAGCCGGACAACTTCCCGCCACGACCTGCGCTGGTCAGAAGCGGTTGAACCCGAAACCAGACCCCTTCAACGAAGACCAAGGAGCATCAGGATGTTGAGCAAGCTGGAAATGACAGAGTCCATCATCGCAGCCAAGCTGTCCAAGGGCACCACCTGGGCCGCGATCGCCGAGGCCGCCGGTCTGCACGAAGTCTACGTGACATCCGCCTGCCTGGGCATGAATCACCTCGACAAGAGCTCCGCCGAGGGCCTGTGTTCTTTCCTCGGACTGGGTCCCGATGTCGTCGAGGCCCTACTGGCATTCCCGCACAAGCACTGGGACAAGACCATCCCCACCGACCCGCTGATCTACCGCTTCTACGAGGCGGTGAACGTGTATGGTGAGACGATGAAGGAGATCATCCACGAGAAGTTTGGCGACGGCATCATGAGTGCTATCGATTTCACCATGGACATCGAGAAGATTCGCGACCCGAAGGGCGACCGCGTGAAGGTCACCTGGAACGGCAAGTTCTTGCCCTACAAGAGCTGGTGACCGAACAGCCGCCCAAGGCACCTCTCTCCCGGGGGAGTCTGGACGCGGGGTCCATGGTTGCAAGAAGGTCCCTCTCGCCAAGTCAGCCCTTCTTCCCGAGCCGTGTCGGCCTCGCCAGGATCGCTGTATTCAGAGCCTCTCAAGGCATGCGCTGCCGCCACGCGACAGAGCATTCCAAATGAGCCAGCCGTTTTCGCTGTCGGGGCAGGTAAGGAAACCTACCCCCCGGTTCTTGCGGGCATTCCGTGGCATTGTTGTTTCAGGACTGAATAATTGGACGCTTGCTGGCGTTTCCCCCGCAGAAGGGTCGTGAGACGAACAGACTGGAATGAAGGGATTTCGGCGTCATGTTGTAACTCACCAGGGACAAGCCCAGCCCGAACTATGGGGTCGAGGTCTGTCGTCACGCCCCTTCTCACGACCCGGAGGGGCTTTGGGATGCCGACCGAAGCCGGCGGGTACCACTGAATCCGCAGTGGCCACGGGTGAAGCGCAAATAGCGATTAAGCGAAGAATACCATGCCTCGGACCGCGCAAACCAAACGCTGCTGAGCACGAAACCCATCACCCCGGGCGACCGCTTAAGACGTCGCGTCCAACCTTCCTGGGAGCCCGCTCTCGACCCTTATGGAAAGCTTTACATAAGGGTCGCGAGCGGGCGTTATCGGCCCTTCAATGTAAGTTCCGACCCAAATCCCTCGCCGCCCGAAGCCGACTGGTAGCCAGTAATCCGCTACCACGG
>SL_3KL_010_SEDDRAFT_10003185_pt1 | contig 14967 bp, 14 predicted proteins | sample SodLakKL_010_SED_2_FD_10381 | JGI IMG/M metagenome (IMG submission 10381)
AAAGGTGACCGGGTTGCTATTCTTGATTTCAACAGTTTATTTCATTTAGAACTACTTTTTGCCCTGCCCCGTTTAGGGGCAATTTTTCTGCCCTTGAATTTCCGGCTATCTTCTGCCGAACTATCCGGTATTATTGAAGATGCCTCCCCCCGGATCCTCTTTCACGGCCCGGAATGGGCTTCAACGTTAAAGGATTTAGAACCGGGAAAAAAAGAAACCTTATTTATATCAACTGCAGATGCAGAAAAATCGATTCAAAATCAAAAATACACCACCTTAACCGATCCCAACCTGGACATCGACCCGGAAAGCCCCTGGCTGCTGCTTTACACCGGGGGAACCACCGGACGCCCCAAAGGGGCCATGTTGTCGCACCGGATGGTAAATTGGAATGCCTTAAATACGATCATAAGCTGGAGCCTGATTCCTGAAGATGTGATTGTCATGTCCATGCCTTTCTTTCACACCGGCGGATTGAATGTATTTACTTTACCTCTTGTCAAACTGGGCGGCACCACGGTGCTTATGAAAAATTTCGATCCCCAGAACTACCTGCAGCTTATGCAAAAGGAAAAGGCAACGATCATGTTCATGGTTCCCACCATGTATCAGCTGTTGGCTGAAACCAGGGAGTTTGCCGAAACCGATTTTTCCAGAGTCCGTATTTGCATAACCGGGGGCAGTTCCTGCCCCGAGAACCTGTACCACCTCTACTGGGAAAGAAACCTGTCTTTTAAGCAGGGCTACGGTTTAACCGAAGCCGGTCCCAACTGCTTTGCCCTGGCCGATTCCATGATCAAGGAGAAAATCGGTTCTGTGGGCAAGGCTGTATTTTACGGCCGGGCAAAGGCGATCAATGAAGAAGGTGCCGAGGTTTTGCCCGGTGAAATCGGTGAATTGGCCCTTAACGGACCGCACCTTTTTTCCGGCTACTGGGGCAACCGGGCTGCCACTGATGAAGCCTTCAAGGATGGCTGGCTTTTAACCGGCGACCTGGTTAAATANGATGAAGACGGTTATTACTATATCGTGGATCGTAAAAAAGATATGTTTATCAGCGGCGGTGAAAATGTTTATCCTTTTGAGGTTGAGTCAGTCCTGTATAAACATCCGGCTGTAGCTGAAGCTGCCGTTGTGGGGATCCCCCACGAAAAGTGGGGNGAGGTCGGNANAGCTTACATCGTTTTACAGCAGGGTCATAGTATTGAACCGGCGGAACTGATTGAACATAGTAAAGCCTACCTGGCCCGTTACAAGATTCCCAAGGAAATAGTATTTAAGGATTCTCTGCCGAAATCACCGGCAGGAAAGATTTTAAAAAGATCTTTACCGCAGTAACCAGTGGATTATAAATAGTAATATTTTTATTTAACTTTAGAAAGGGGGTTGTAATTAACATCATTATCGAGAAAATTTTTAACCTGATTTTAAATTAAAGGAGGGTAAACACATGAGATCGCATTATTTTAAGTTTGCTTTGCTGGTTGTTTTAATGTTGGCTTTAGTAGTTGTGGGCTGCGCCGAAGAAGAGGTCGCACCGGTTGATGATGAACCGGTCGATGAAGAAGCCCCTGAAGAAGAACTCGGTGAACCGATCAAGATCGGGGCGCTGACATCGCTGAGCGGGGTGCTTGAAGACTACGGCAACCAGTTCCAGAAAGGTTTTGAGCTGGGTCTGGAGTATATGACTGAAGGTACCTTTGTGGTAGCCGGAAGGCCGATCGAGGTAATCTGGGAAGATACCACCACGGTTCCCGATGTAGCCCGGGAAAGAGCAACCAAACTGCTGGACCAGGACCAGGTTGAACTGCTGGTAGGGGTAACATCTTCTGCCGATGCCCTGGCAATATCCCCAATAGCCGAAGAATTCGAAACGGTTATTATCTATGAACCGGCAGCGGCTGATGTTATTACAGGAGCATTTTGGAACCGCTACGTGTTCCGTACCGGCCGGAATACCGCCCAGGACGCTATTGCCATGGCCGATGTTATCGCATCAGAGGGCACCAGGATTGCCACTCTGGCCCCTGATACCGCATTTGGCCGGGCCGGGGTTGACCCCTTTGTGCCCCAGGCAGAAGCCAGGGGCGCAGAAATAGTGATCCAGGAATTCCCGCCGGCTGACGCTACCGACTTTACATCCTACATCTTAAGGATTATAGAAGCCGAACCTGAATACCTCTTTGTGGTCTGGGCCGGGGCAAATAACCCCTGGGGCCAGCTGGCAGAACTGGATGTTCAGGGAGCCGGAATTACTATTTCCACCGGGGCACCTGAAATTGCCGCCCTGCGCATGATGCACGATGTAGTGGGTATGCTGGGCTTTACCGTTTACTACCACACCGTACCGCCCGCCAACCCCATGAATGACTGGCTTATTGAAGAGCATTTTGCAAGACACGGTTCACCGCCAGATATCTTTACCTCCGGTGGATTTGCTTGCGCTTCTGCTGTTGTCACCGCCCTGGAGAAAACAGGTGGAGATACCGACACCGAGGTTTTAATTGAAACTCTGCGGGGCATGGAATTCGATTCTCCCACCGGCTTGCGCTGGTTCAGGGAAGAAGATCACCAGGCCATGCAGCCGCTGTTTGAGATTACGCTTGAGCCGGGAGACGACCATCCAATTCCCGTCCTGCAAAGAGTGATCCCTGCTGAAGACCTGGCACCACCGGTTACCGTGCCTGATGACGCTCAACGGTAAATAGTAAGGATACATAATAATGATGGGAGCTGCTGTTATGTCAGAAGCGCTGATTGAGACAAAAAACCTAACCATCAATTTTGGTGGCCTTAAAGCAGTGAATGATGTTAGCATCTCGGTGAAAAAAGGCCTGTTCACCACGATTATCGGGCCAAACGGCGCCGGAAAAACTACTCTATTCAATCTCATCAGCGGTCTGCTGCAGCCAAACGAAGGGACAGTCTATTTCAAGGGGACAGACATAACCGGTCTGTCCCCTATGAAAAGAGTGGCCATGGGTATCGGTCGTTCATTTCAGCTGACCAATGTCTTTCCGAATTTGACTGTCCACGAAAATGTTCGGCTGTCCATGCAGTCCAGAGAAAAAACAGGTTACAAAATTTTTACTTCTTACAAAAGTTATCCTGCCCTCGAAGAAGAAGCATCTATGTTATTAAAACAGGTACTGCTGGACGACAAAATGTACTCCCCGGCAGGCAGCCTGAATCACGGTGAACAGCGCAAGCTGGAGTTAGCGATGGTTTTGGGCATGAAACCTGACATAATGCTCCTTGACGAACCCACGGCAGGAATGGCTTTAGAAGAAGTGCCTGCTATGTTTGATCTTCTTGAAAAAACCAAGAAAGAACAACAAAATACAGTTCTTCTGATTGAACATAAAATGGACCTGGTTACAAGGTTGTCCGATACGGTTATAGTTATGGTTAACGGCTCTATCCTGACCGAGGGTACCGCCGCTGAAGTATCTGATAATCCGGATGTTCTCGAAGCCTACCTGGGAGGAGGCATTCTTAATGGAGCCACTGCTTAAGCTTGACAACGTATCTTCTTTTATCGGTCCTTTTCATATCCTGCAGGGGGTTTCACTGGTAGTTTATCCAGGTGAAGCGGTGGTCGTGCTGGGAAGAAATGGGGCGGGAAAAACAACCACCCTACGGACCATTATCGGCCTGATTCCAGCCAGTGACGGGCAAATAATACTTGATAACGTTAATATAACAAAAATGCCTCCCTACAAGGCAGTCCGCCAGGGTATTGGTTTCATCCCCGAAGACTACGGAATTTTTGATTTTCTTTCGGTGGAAGAGAACCTGCTTGTCGCCATGTGGCAGGAAGATAAAGCTTCATTGGACAGGAGGGATTATATCCTGGATCTTTTCCCCGATCTGAAAGTTTCTTATAAAAGGCTGGCCTCTACCTTGAGCGGCGGGCAAAGACAGATGCTTTCCATTGGAAGAGCTCTGGTCAATGACATTAAAATTATCCTGATCGATGAACCGAGCAAGGGCCTGGCCCCGATCATTGTAGAAAAAGTCCGGGATGTCCTGCTTGATTTTAAAGAGGATAAGACCATTGTCCTTGTGGAACAAAACTTTGAAATGGCCTGTGCTGTAGGAGACCGTTTCTACATTATCAATGAAGGCCGCACTGTTTTAGACGGGGCTGTTGAAGAACTCTACAAAGACAAAGAACTGCAGAAAAAACACCTTGGTTTTGTTACTGCTTGAACTTATTGCATATTATTAGAGGTGGTGGATAAACCTTGCACATATTCATCATGCTTTTGATAAACGGCCTTGCCGAAGGGGCATTGATATTTCTTATGGCGGCCGGTTTGTCGATTATTTTAGGGCTGCTGGGGGTCGTTAATTTTACCCACGGCACCTTGTTTATCTGGGGCGGTTATGTGAGTATTTGGATTTTTGGCCTGACCGGCAGTTTTATAATTGCCCTGGTTGCTGCTATAGTGGCCGGATTTGCCATGGGTCTGATCTTTGAGCGATTGTTTGTCAGACCCGTTTATGGAAATGTAACTGCCCAAATCCTGATCACCCTCGGCTTGATGATTGTATTTACCGACCTGGTTCGGCTGTTGTGGGGTCCCAACCCCATCCCTGCCAGCAGGCCGGAATTTATGGATGGAACCTGGGTTATAGATTCAGTGATTATTTCCCAGTACCGGATTTTTCTTATCATCGTTGGCATCCTGGTGGCAATAGCCATTAACTACATAGTCAACAAAACAAGGGTGGGAATGGTTATGCGTGCCGGGACCCAGTCGCCTGATATGGTCCAGGCCCTGGGAATCAATATAAAGGTTTACTTTTCAGGTGTGTTTGCGGGGGGAGCTGCCCTGGCCGCCCTGGGTGGTGCTTTATACGTCCCCCTTGTAGGCAGTGTCTGGTCAGGCATGGGTATCAATAACCAGATACTGGCCTTTATCGTGGTTATCCTGGGGGGTATGGGATCTTATTACGGTTCAGCTGTAGGCAGTATTATTATCGGACTTACTGTAGCCATGGTATCATGGTTTTATCCACCCCTTACTGTTTATGCAACCGTTCTGCTCCTTTTACTGGTCCTGACGTTAAGGCCCCAGGGTTTGTTCGGATTGGCGGTGAGAAATTAATGTCTTATATCAGCAATCTTATGCATAACAGACCAGCTATAAAGCCCGGCCTCTGGATATTAATAGTGCTTACCGCGGCTGTCCTGCTGGTTATCCCCCCTTTAAGCAGCTTGACCACGATAACCCTTTTAAGCCGGATCTTTATCCTGGCCATATTTGGCATGAGTTATGATATCCTGCGCGGTTACACAGGAATAATCAACCTGGGACACGCCCTGTTTTTCGGTGGGGGAACCTATTTAGCCGGAATCATGTTCTCCCGGATGGGACCTACCCTTGATGTCCTGCTTCTTGCCGTAGCAATCACTTTAGCTTTTTCTGCTGTAATTGCCTATATCATGGGCCAGTTTGCCTTTCGGGGAACCGGTTTCATCGGTGTCATTGCCTGTGCCATGATTACCCTTGCTTTCGGAGAAATTGCCCGCCACACGGCCGAAACCTTAAGGGAATACACCCAGGGGGCCGACGGTCTTACTTTTAGAGTACCGGTAATATTTCAGGACCGGGTAATGATGTATTATTATGCCTTCCTGTTCATGATTATCATGACCTTAATATTAAGGCGCTTCGTTAACTCACCGACAGGCAGGGTCATGCAGGCTATCCGTGACAATGAACAGCGGGCAAAATTTTTGGGTTACGATACCAAGAAGTATAAATTGATTGCCCTGATCGTGGCCGGAATGGCTTCTTCCTTGGCCGGTATCATGTTTGCCCTTTTAACCCGTTTTGCCAACACTGAACTGCTTACTGTTCAGAATACCCTCAACGCCCTCTTATATACCATAGTGGGTGGGACGGGAACGCTTTACGGAGCAATAATAGGAACCGCATTTGTCCAGCTGGCTCAAAATTACCTGCTCGAACTGCGCGGAATCCACGAGATATTCTCACGTTGGCTTTTATTTTTCGGGGCAATCTATGTTTTGGTCGTATTATACTTACCCAAGGGTTTTGTAGGAGCTTATTTGCAGTTCCAGGCTAAAAGGCAAAGCCGTAAAAAACCTGCTTAATTAAAAAGCATACAACTATGCTCGGCCTGAGTATGATTGTAACAAGGGCTTTATTTATTACAGTATTGACTATAGACAGCAAGGAGCAATAGCCATGAATAATGTATCAAGGGACAAAATCGGAATAACCGCTATGGGAGTGTACCTCCCTGAAAAAATTGAAACCAGTGCTGATTTAGCTAAAAAAACAGGCATTCCCCAAGATATTGTTAAAGGAAAAATGGGCCTGAGACAAAAGCATATTGCCGCTCCGGATGAACATGTTTCCGATATGGCCCTGGCTGCAGCCCGATCTGCCCTGTACAGCTTTGATCCCGGGGATTTGGATGCCGTCATTTTTTTCGGCAGCCAGTATAAGGATTATTCAGTCTGGTCCTGTGCCTGCAAACTGCAGTACGAACTGGGTGCTGACAATGCCTTTGCCACAGAAATCTATTCTCTTTGCGCCGGTTTTACAGTTGCCCTCAGGATGGCCAAGGCGCTTATGCTGGCCGACGATGAAATGAACAACGTTTTACTGGCCATGGGCAGTAAGGAATCTTACCTGATTGACTATTCAAACCCGCGGCTTCGCTTTATGTATAATTTCGGAGATGGCGGGGCAGCAGTACTGCTGCAAAAAGGTGCTGAAAAAAATATTGTCCTGGAAACCCACAATATTACCGCCGGTTTTTTTAGCAAGCATGTCAAAATGCTGACAGGCGGTTCGGTAAACCCCATTTCCCAACTTGATGGCAGTATTATTCCTGATAAACTGGAAGTAATCGACCCTGAAGAGATGAAAGAACACCTGGACCCAATCACTTATGACAACTTCATCAACGTGATTAAAAAGGCTCTGGAGAAAAGTGGAAAAAATGCTGCGGATCTAGACTTTTTAGCTCCGATTCATTTCAAAAGGTCGCTTTATAACAGCATCCTTGAAGAGTTCGGACTTAATGAAAATCAAAGCTTTTACCTGGAAGATTATGGCCATATCCAGGCAGCCGACCAGATCATTATACTGTCTGAAGCTGACAAAAGGGGCCTGCTTAAAGATGGCGACCTGGTTGCCCTGCTGGCAGCCGGTACGGGATATACATGGGGTTCGACAATTCTGCAGTGGGGCAAAGCATAAGTGTTTACTGCAGGCAGCCGGCTAACTTGAAAATATTGACTGTTATTAAGGAATCAAATATACTCTGATTAGCCAAATAAAGGCAATTGAAAACAGGTGAATATATGGGTAAAGAGCTTGAGATAAAAAGAAACAACAATGATGGAGTTAGCCTGCCCAAAACCAGGCGAGGCCAGGCTACCTTTGACAAACTCTTGAAAGCTGCTGAAGAAATTATCGGTGAAAATGGTTACCATGCTACTTCAATTTATGCAATCACTGAGAAAGCCGGTGTAGCCATGGGCACTTTTTACCTCTACTTTCGGGGCAAAAAAGATATCTTCCGCGAACTGATCTTTTATATTCACCACGAAGTACGCAAGTATATCCAAAAGGCCATAAAAGATATTCCTGACCGGCGGGAAGCTGAAATAGAAGGTATTATAGCCTACTACAGGTACTGCCTTGAACACCCAAACTTATATGCCCTGATCAGGGAAGCGGAGTTTGTCGATATAGAAATATTCAAATGGCACTATACTAACTTTATCAAAAACTATGCTAAACATCTGGTCGAAGCCATGAAAAAAAAGCAGGTTAAAGAGATGGATCCTGAAGCACTGGCTTACTGCCTGATGGGCATTTCAATTTTTACCGGCATGCGCTGGTCCATATGGGAGAAAAAACTGCCTGATGAAAAACAGTTGAATACTATTCGTAAGTTCATCCTTGAGGGAATCAATCCGGATTAAAACCAAAATAATTTAAAGGAGCATTATTCACTTGATAGCTGATATTCCTTTTTCTGAATTAAAAGTCGGTGATACAGCTGAAATCAGTAAAACTGTTTCTGAAACTGATGTTTACAACTTTGCCGGTATTTGCGGTGATTTTAATCCACTCCATGTCAATCATGAATATGCTGCTAAAACACCCTTTAAACGGAGAATAGCCCACGGTATGCTTGCTGTCAGCTTGCTCTCCGGGGTTTTGGGAACGGCATTACCCGGTAAAAATACTATTTATCTTGAACAAAACCTGAAATTTCATATTCCTGTTTTTATTGGCGATACAATCACCGCCAGGGTAGAAGTACTGGAATTGATGGTTGAAAAAAACATTGCCATAATGAAAACTGAAGCAGTAAATCAAGATGGCAAGATTGTCATAGACGGCCAGGCCAAGATAATGAAAAAAACTTAATAGCTCCGCTCAGCCATGCCGAAGTAAAAACTCGGCCCTGCTCAGGGCATTTACAAAACGGTTTATTTACAAACTTGCCTGCTGTTTTTAAGAAATATTCAGCGCATCCCCGGGATCATTTAAAACCTATAGGCCGTAACTGGTAAAAATTACAGGGAGGCTGTCATGAAAAGAGAAGATGCCAACAATAAAGGTTTAAAAACAGGCGATGTATTCATTGAGAAACACACTTTCAGCCAGCAGGACTTCGATGATTTTGCTCGTCTCAGCGGTGATGATAACCCGATTCATGTCGATCCGGATTACGCTGCTAAAACACCCTTTCGCTCCACGGTCGCCCACGGCATGCTGCTCTACAGTGTACTGTGCAGCGCTCTTTTAAAAAACATCCCGGGAGCAATACAACTCGAACACCAGATGATGTTTCCCACCGGAACAACAGCCGGTGAAACTGTTAGCTGCCGTTTCGAAGTCCTGGAGTTTGATAATGCTGCAAATAAGGTCCGCTTAAAAATTCAAATACTGCGGCAGAACGGTGAACTGGGTCTCGATGGTGAAACACTTATCAGTCTGGAGGATGTATAATGAAAGCTTTAAAGGTGGGCATGGAGGCATCCTGTACCCGAACATTTACAAATCAGGACCGGCAGCTGTATATGCAGTTATGTGGTAGAGCTGGCTCAAATTCGGCCGACGACCCCTATCCTTTACCGGAACCATTGATAGGGGGCCTGTTCTCTTATTTGCTGGGGACCAAATTGCCTGGTGCAGGCACAAACTACCTGAAACAGAAGATGACCTTTACCGGCACCGGTTACTACAATGAACCGCTTACTGCCGTTGTCAGGATCACCCGTCTGCGCCCGGACAAAGGCCTGGTTAATTTGGAAACAGAATGTATTAATGCCCGGGGCCGGCAAGTTTGCCATGGTGAAGCCCTGGTTTTAGCCGGGGCTTAAATAAATCAATCAATAAACAAGCAGGCTGTGGCCTAAAAAAATCAACTAACCGCACCACGGCCCTTGATGGAACGGATAACCAGTATTATAAAATGCATTCGCTCAAAATGTATTTACAATTTTTCAATCATCCATAATCGCAATCCAGGTATCGTTCTCATTTGACCACAGATACTATACAATCCTTTGCTTCCTGAACCACGGCATTACTAGTACTGCCCAGGAACACCTTTTTAAAGCCGCTTAACCCCCTGCTGCCAATAACAATCATGTCAAAACTTTCCTCGGCAGCTACTTTTACAATGGTCAGGGATGGATAACCTTCTTTTAAAATTTTATCTGCTTTAATGTTTTTATTTTTAAGGTACTCGAGCGCTTCCTGTAAGATTTTTTCTCTTTGCGCCTTATCCTCTTCCTGCATTTTTTTAATATTTTCACTGGTCATAACTGAAACTGTCCGAGTGCGTTCTTTACCGCTTCTTGAATAAGAAGTGAGATCTAATCTACCTTCATCAACATGCAGCACGGTTACCTGATTATCTTTATTTCCTCCGGCAATCAGGGCAGCTTTCTCAACAGCTTTAAGACCGTGCTCTGAACCATCTGTACAGACTAAGATCTTCATAACAAATCACCTCTTTAGAATGATTTTTATGGATATTATCACTTTTCTTAATATATTTTACCATATAATCAGGTAGTAGTGGAAAAATGTTTGATAAGAATCATGTTTCCGGATTATAACTATAATTGCTTGTCATAAATTTTATTTTTAACACCGCCAGCCGCCCTGCAGTCAACTGTTTTCTTGGCAGGAATACTACAAACAGTATAGAATATTTACCATACATCATACCTGAGTCATTCATCAGGTTTTATTATCTTAAGAATAAAGGCGGGAATAAAAATGACCTTCAACTGGAATCAGACCCTTGATTTTTTAGAACGAAGAGCTTCTTTTTCTCCTGATTGGCCGGTTTTATACGAATCAGATCAAAATCGTGAATACAGCTATAAGGAACTAAACCAAAGGGCATCGGCCCTTGCAGCCTACCTTACCGGGGACGCCGGACTGCAAAAAGGGGACAGGATGGCCGTGCTGGCCCGAAACTGTGTTGAATATCTCGATTTTTTCTTTGCCGCTATAAAAACCGGTATTATACTTGTTCCCCTCAATGTCAGGTTGTCGGCAGCGGAATTATCAGGGATGCTGCACCAGACAAAACCGCGGCTCCTTGCTTATGAAAAGATGTTTGAAGAAATTACTGCAGCCCTTAAAAGCAGTACAGTTGAAAAGCTGATGGTCTTAAATAAAGGACAGGCTCAACCAGGGTTGAAAGCAGAAAACTACAACTCAATCCTGGAAGCTAAACCGGTCCGCTTCAGCAGCACTGTTGACATCCAGCCCGGTGATCCACTGCTGCTTCTTTTTACGGGTGGAACAACAGGTCCACCCAAGGCAGCTGTTATTTCTCATCGAGCAGTTTTTTTTAATATGCTTAGTGAAACCATTAGCTGGCAGCTGGGACCAAAAACCATCGCGCCAGGCCTGCTGCCTTTTTTCCATACCGGGGGCTGGAACCTGGTTACCCTGCCGACCATGTTTGCCGGCGGCCGGGTCCTGATCAATCCAACATTTGACCCGGAACTGACCCTGAAGCAAATTGAAGAGAAGAAGTGCTCATTTCTTTTTGCCGCAGCAACAATGTTCCGCATGATTTCTTCCCAGGAAAGTTTTGATAAAACAGATCTTTCTTCCCTGCAGTTTGTTATGTCCGGAGCAGCCCCCTGCCCGGTTTCAGTTATGGAACCATACTGGGAAAAGGGCATTAAATTTGTCCAGGGTTACGGTATAACAGAGGGTGGACCGAATAATCTTTACCTGCCCTGGTCTGCCCTGGACTGGAAGGAGATCAAAGAAAAATGCCAGTCGGTGGGAAGACCGTTTATATACTGCCAGGCCCGCATTGATGGTGAGGATAACAGGCCCGGCCAGCTGGGTGAACTGCTATTGGGAGGCCCGGTCACTTTTTCCGGCTACTGGGACAACCCAGAAGAAACCAGCAGCACTCTCAGGCATGGCTGGGTGCATACCGGAGATATAGCCCGACAGGACGAGGACGGTTTTTATTACATTGTTGACCGTAAAAAAGATATGTATATAAGCGGGGGTGAAAATGTATTTCCCGTCGAGGTGGAAAAAATAATTGAAGCCCATCACCAGGTGCAGGAAGCTGCCGTAATTGGCATTCCCGATGAAAAGTGGGGAGAAACCGGCAAAGCTTTTATTGTTTTAAAACCGGGAGCAAGCCTTGACCCGGAAGATATTAAGAATTACCTGGCCGGTAAGCTGGCCCGCTACAAACTCCCGCAGGAAGTGATCTTTGTTGACAGCATTCCAAAAAGCAGCGTAGGCAAAGTTTTAAAAAAACTGCTTGCAGAAAATAACGGTTAGATCCCTGCCAATTATTTCGGCTATTGATCAAGTAAAAGCAAGTGGAAGAAAGTACTTTTTACCTTGACCCGCCTTTTTGGATTGACAGTTCGACAAATGTCATGATAGCATCTTAATAAAGAAACATAAGTTTAACTTTTAAACTGCTAATATGAAGAAAAAATTTCTTAAATACCTGCAGGCTGTTGAAAAAATCGCCCATTTTATCCGGGTTGATATCTGGCGGGTGCCCATAAAAGAGTTGTCGCCGGCCAGGAACTTTTTAATTACCCAGCTGCGGGTATTAATTCTAGCGTTGCGGGGCGTCAGTGAAGACAAAATTTTGCTGCGGGCCCCTGCCCTTACATTTTATTCCCTGTTCAGCATCGTGCCGATTGCCGCCCTTGCCTTCGCCATAGCTCAAGGCTTCGGGCTGGAAATGTATTTAGAAAGGCAGCTTCGTGCCGCCCTGGCCGGGCGGGAAGAAGTATTCCACTGGTTGATGGAACTGACAGAAACCTTCCTGGAGGGGATCCACGGAGGCACCGTAGCCGCTTTTGGACTGATCATCCTCCTTTATACCATCACCATGCTGCTGACCAACATCGAAAAATCTTTTAATGAAATCTGGCAGGTCGGCAGAGGCAGGCCTTTGTCACGAAAATTAAGCGATTACTTTGCCATGATGTTCGTAGTTCCACTCTTTTTTATCGTAGCCAGTGTAGCTACAGTTTACCTCAATACCCAGCTGGAAGCTGTAAGCAGCACCATCCTTAACCCTCTTCTATTACTTTCTGTGCGGCTTATTCCTTACGTCTTAATCTGGACGCTTTTCACCATCCTCTACATGGTCATGCCCAATACCAGTGTCCGGTTTAGCTCTGCCCTGGTAGCAGGCATTATTGCAGGGACCATCTTTCAACTGGTGCAATGGGCCTATGTGGCCTTTCAAGTTGGGGTTGCAAGGTATGGCGCCATGTATGGTTCCTTTGCCGCCCTTCCCCTGCTTATGATCTGGATGCAGGTGAGCTGGATAGTGGTGTTATTTGGGGCTGAGCTTTCTTATGCCAACCATAATGTCGCCAGTTATGAGTTTGAAGCAGAAACTAAAAACATCAGCCCCTTTAACAAAAAAATCCTGACCCTCTACATACTGCACTTACTGGTTACCAATTTCAAAAAAGGGGGAAACCCGATCACTCCCGAACAGGTTTCAACTGTCCTGCAAATACCAAACAGCCTGGTACGCAATATATTAAATGATCTTACAGCTGTAAACCTGGCCAGTGAAACAAACACGGGATATTCAAAAATAAGTGCCTATCAACCGGCTATCGACATTAATCTGATCAGCATAAAGATGGTCCTTGAACGGCTGGATCACAGGGGCATGGACGTGCTTATTGCCAAGCCATCATCCACTCTTAATACCCTGAAAAATGCCCTGCATGATTTTTACGCTTTAATTGAGCGCACAGATAAGAATAAGCTCCTAAAAGACCTTTAGTAACAATTAATCCCCCGGCACAATTCCTGGAATGTCAGCTGAGTATTTGACCTTTTTGTCCTGAAATGCTAAGCTATTTTAAGCTCTGGTAAGAGGAGAAGATCATGTGCGATTTACAAAATTTCCGGATAAAAAGGTAACCTATTTCCAGCTGATCGGGCTGCTGCTCATATTCACAGTGTTACTGATCATTATTACCCAGGGGGCCTCAACTGAAAAAACCCTGATCATCAACGAGTTCATGGCCAGCAACCGCTTTGTTCTTCCGGACGAAGACGGGGATTATCCCGACTGGATCGAAATATATAATCCCACCGGGTCACCTGTAAACCTGGAAGGTTACTGGCTCTCTGATAACAGCACCGAACCATTTATGTGGCAGTTTCCGGAAGTAACCATCGAGCCCGGCCAGCATTTAATTGTTTTTGCCTCCGGTAAAGACCGAACCGATCCTGCAGGTGAGTACCTGCATACCAACTTCCGGATCGGCCGCACAGGCGATGATTTAGTCTTCTGCCAACCGGACGGCAGTATCCTGGATGAAATAATTTTTGAAGAAAAAATACCTTCCAACATATCATACGGCAGAACAGCTCCTGACGAAGATAACTGGGCTTACTTTTTAGACCCAACCCCGGGCGCTCCCAACGTTACCACCCCTTACGAAGAAGTGCTGGACAGGCCTGAACTGGAAGAAGATTTTCCTGTTTACATCAACGAGTATATAACATCCAACCTGACCGGTATTGTCGACGAAGACGGGGACCTTCATGACTGGATCGAACTCTACAACTCAGGAGACAATCCGGTAAACCTGAAAAATTACTGGCTTTCCTGATAAAAAAAGCAACCCCTACAAGTGGAGATTCCCGGAAGTAGTTATCGAACCGGATCAATACCTGGTCGTATTTGCTTCCCGGAAAAACCGCCGGGACCCCGACGGTAAATACCTGCATACTACCTACGCTCTAAATGATGTCGATGATGAACTGGTTTTCAAAACACCGGAAGGTAAGATCATCGAAAAGTTTCCCATCAGAAACATGTACGATGATGTTTCCTACGGCCGGGACCCTGAAGATAGAAGTACCTGGCTCTATTACCCTAACCCCACTCCCGGTGAACCAAATTACACCCAGGGTTTTGAAACCCTGCCCGACGGCACTCCAAAAGAGAAAGGCTTTATACATGTCAACGAAGTAATGGCAGAAAACCTGAAAACCCTGCCCGACGAAGACGGGGATTATCCCGACTGGATCGAGCTTTACAATTCTGCCGATTTTTCTATAAACCTGGAGGGCTACGGCCTGTCTGACAGGGAAGATAATCCATTTCGCTGGATATTGCCGGATGTNACCATTNAACCAGGCCAGCACCTGGTAGTATTCGCCTCCCGAAAAGACCGCAGAGATCCCGAAGGTGAGTACCTGCACACCAATTATCAAATCCAGGCCACGGGCGAAACAGTAGTTCTAACCCACCCCCTGGGCATAACCATGGATACCCTGCACACGGGAAAACTTGCCCCTGATATGTCGGTAGGCAGGTACCCCGACGGCAGCAGTGACAGCCGCTACTTATTCAGGAAGGCTTCTCCAGGCAGTCCCAACAGCAGTGAAAGATACGAAGCCTACACCCCGG
>SL_3KL_010_SEDDRAFT_10003186_pt1 | contig 14963 bp, 15 predicted proteins | sample SodLakKL_010_SED_2_FD_10381 | JGI IMG/M metagenome (IMG submission 10381)
GCGGGCAAAATGCCAGGGCGAAAGGCCCACCAGGCCAGCCAGTTCACTCAGGGCGATGGTTTCGGCCAGATGCTCGCGCATGTAATCCAGCACCCGGGCAGATTGCCGGGCGGTTAATCCGCCATTGCATACCTGGTGTTCCCGGGCCTGTTCCGAGAGGCGCTCGAGCCGGGCCAGAATGCTGGCCACTGCGGTTTCGAGAAACAGTTGCGAGGTCCGGTCATGCCGGGCCAGTTCCTGCCACAGGGCCTCCAGGGTGTGGGCGATAAAAGGGTCGCGGTTGTGGCGGGTATGAAGCACGCCAAAATCGAGCGGATCATCCTGAGAGCGATCAAGCAAGTGTCGCGCCAGCGACAGGGGGATGCCGAGAAAACGCAAGCGGTGCGGATTGTTGATCTGGCACCAGGTATGGGCATTGGGCATGACCAGCACGAAATTCAGGGGCATACCCTGGCCCGAAAAACGGCCGGCACCCAGGTCACAACGGTAATGGAAGGAATGGCCGATGGCCTGGCTGAGCACCAGATACTGCAGTGGCAGCGCCATGACCTCGCCGGGCTCACCGGTGCTTTCCGCCATCTCCAGGCCCAGCCCGGCAGCGCTGCGCCGCTGCTCAATGGCAGAATAGTCGGCTTCGGGCACTCCCGGGGCCAGCTCACAAATCCCTGAAACCGCCGTGCCCATGTTCACCCCCTGCAGTCTGTTCCGTAGCTGCTGTTGTTTTTCGGGCCTGACGTGCCATTAAGCCTAAAACATATTGGCCGGCGCCACAAAATAATGGCCCCCTGTCGGGGGCGTTTTCAGTGTTCAGTTTTCGGTTTTCAGACGGCGATGACTGGTGTGGTTGGGGCCTGTCGGGATGGCGTCGGGATGAAGCCAGAGCAGCTGAAAAGCTGAACATGAAGACCATGCAGTGGATAAAGGGCATGAAGTATGAAAGGTTTTGGTGCCGTCATTCCCGCGCAGGCGGGAATCCAGAGGCACTGCCCGGACGCATTTGTAGCCACCGAAGACACCGAATGCATCGAGTGGTCTCTGTTTATTAACTCCGTGAACTCTGTGTGCTTTGTGGTTGGTTATTAGCGGTCGGCAAGACGGTATTTAATTCACCACACAGTACACAGAGAAACACTTGATGTTTTTCGGTGTCCTTCGGTGAGTTCGGTGGCTATATCAACGAGCGCGGGCAAGGGTTGGCGGGGTTTCTGGGTTCCCGCCTGCGCGGGAATGACCAGCACTTCAAACTGAACACGCCCCCCTTCATTTTGGTCAGCCCAGGGCCCAGTCGATGGCCTCGCGGCACAGAGGCAGGTCGGGTGATTCACGGCGCGGGCCGAGTTGCTTGCGAGCCGATTGCAGCGCCGTGCGCAGGCCTTCTTCCACCACCGGGTGATAAAAGGGCATTTGCAGCAGCTGGTCCAGATCCAGCTTTTGCTGGATGGCCCAGGCCAGCAGATGGGCCAGGTGTTCGCCTTCAGGGACGGCCATTTCCGCGCCCAGTAGTCGTCCGCTGTCGGCCTCGGCATACACATGCAGCCGACCCCGGTTTTCCTCCGTCATGACAGCTCGGGACTGCTTGCGGAAATCGGCGCTGCCGATGATCACGTCCGCGGGCAGCTCCCGCCAGCCCAGGCCCACCCGGGCCGCATTGGGCGCGGTAAATACGATTGCCAGCGGCGCCCGGCGGGCCAGGCATTCGGCGCCCGGATGCAGGGCGTTATAGGCGGCAATACGCCCTTCGTCGGCGGCCTCGTGCATTAGCGGGCGCACATTGTTGACATCGCCGGCGATGAATACGGGCAGCTCGCCCAGGCGCAGCGTGGCGGCGTCAAATTCGGGGATACCGCGATCATCCAGGGCAGCGCCCAGCGTTTCCAGCCCCAGCCCTTCCAGGTTGGGCCGTCGCCCCAGCGCGGCGAGTACGCGGTCGACTTCCACTGTGGTGTTGCCGGCTTTGACGCGGACACGCTGGCCAGCGTCTTCCAGCTCGACCTCCGCGCCCAGGTGCAGTTGCATGTGCTCGGCCAGTCCCTCGGCCAGTGCGGCGCTGATTTCGGGGTCGCCCAGCCCGCCGACCTGCTCACCGCGATTAAAACCATGCACTTCAACGCCAAGCTGGCCCAGCGCCTGGCCGAGTTCCGCGCCAATCGCGCCCAGCCCGATCACCGCCACGCGCTGGCCAGGGTCTTGCAGCTCAAAAAACGTATCCGAGCTGACAACCCGGTCCCCCAGGGCCTGCCAGGGTTGTGGTATCACCGGACGGGTGCCTGTGGCGATGATCGTGGCCTCGGTACGAATGGTCTCACCGCCCACCTCCAGGGTGTTGGCATCAACAAAACGCGGGCGCCCGGCAATGCTGTGTTCGCCGGGCTGGCTGGCGCGAATGGGGCCGGCGGTGAATTGATCACGCAATTCGCGCACATGGCGCATGACCGCCGGCAGGTCCACCGCCATCTGGTCGGTGCCCGTGACGCCCGCACGGCCCAGAAACCTCCGGGCATGGTAGCCATGCGCCACTGCCAGCAGGGCCTTGGAAGGCATGCAGCCGACCCGGGCACAGGTCGTGCCATAGGGGCCGTCGTTGATCAGCAACACATCTTCGGTGACCCGCTTTGCTTCGGTCAGGGCGGTCAGCCCCGCCGTTCCGGCACCGATGACCACCAGTTTCACCTTGCGCATATTGCCCGCTCCCGTTGCTTGTATGCTCTGCTGGCATCTTATAGCGTTCGGTCCTGCTGCGACGAATTGCCCCCCTTCTGTTCGTCGGCTGTGTCAGTATGTTTTGGCCCTGGTCTGTGGTGAGATGAGCCCATGCAAAGTGACTTCTGGCATCGCCGCTGGCAAAAAAACGAAATCGGCTTCCACCGCAGCGACTTTAACCCGCGCCTGCAGCAATGGTGGCCGGCCATGCAGATTGCGCCGGGCGGCGCGGTATTCGTGCCCTTGTGTGGCAAGAGCCTGGATATGGTCTGGTTGCGCCAGCAGGGTCATCCGGTGGTGGGGATTGAGCTTTCGGAGCTGGCGCTGAAGGACTTCGGCGAAACGCACCAATTGCCGTTGCAATGGCATAGCGCGCCGCCGTTCGAAGTCGCCATTGCCGAGGGTTATTGTCTGTATCAGGGGGATTTTTTCCAACTTGAGTCCGGGCATCTCCGCGATGTCGCAGCGGTTTATGATCGCGCCGCCCTGATCGCCCTGCCTCCGGAGATGCGCGCGGATTACGTCGCCCATATGCGCCGCATAGTGCCCGTCGGCTGTCCCCTGCTGCTGATCACGATGGCATACCCCCAGGAGGAAATGCCGGGGCCGCCTTTCAGCGTGGGTGATGAAGAAGTCCGGCAGCTGTTTGCCGGCGGTGCTGTGGAATTGCTGGCCGAGTACGCAGCTTTGCCGGAATTCCCCGGCTTCGCCGAACGAGGGATCAGCGCGTTGACCGAACGGGTCTATCGCATTCACCTTCAGGTATGATCTGTCCTCCCGACACGCATGTTGTTGCCATGCCCGGAGTCAGGCTGAACCCATGAGTACGACTTTTACCCTGTGTGCGCAGTGTCCCGATCGCCCCGGCATTATTGCCGCGGTGAGCGGCTTTATTGCCGGCCACGGCGGCAGTATCTGCGAGGCCAGCCAGCATCTGGACCCGGTCAGTGGCTGGTTTTTCATGCGCTACGAGATTCGCGCCGAGACCCTGGCGCTGGATCTGGCCGCTTTTCGGGGTGAATTTCAGGCCGTGGCCGGGCCGCTTGAAATGCAGTGGTTTGTGACAGCCTCCGACCAGCCCAAACGGGTGGTGATCCTGGCCAGTCGCCAGGATCATTGCCTGGCCGATCTGCTCTATCGCTGGCGCAGCGGCGATATGCGCTTTGAATTACCAGCCGTGATTTCCAATCATGACGATCTGCGCCCGCTGGTGGAGCAGCACGGTGTGCCTTTCCACCATGTGCCGGTGCGCCGGGCGCAGTGCGAGGCCGATTTTGCCCACATTCGCGAACTGTACGAGGAATGCCGGGGCGATGTCATGGTGCTGGCGCGCTTCATGCAGGTCCTGCCCCCGGCCCTGTGCCGCGATTACGCGGGCCGCATCATCAACATTCACCACAGCTTCCTGCCCTCGTTTTCCGGCGCCCGCCCCTATGCCCAGGCCGCCGAACGCGGCGTGAAAATCATCGGCGCTACTTGTCACTACGTCACCGAAGACCTCGACGCCGGGCCCATCATCGAGCAGGACGTGATCCGCGTGCACCACGGCCACACGGCCGACCAGATGGCCCGCCAGGGCCGCGATGTGGAAAAGCAGGTGCTCGCCCGCGGCCTGCGCTATCACCTCGAGGACCGTGTGCTGCTGCACGGTAATCGCACGATTGTCTTTTCCTGACCCGCGCCTTCGGCCTGGGCGTTGTAAGTCTTAAGTCTAAAGTTTTAAGACGGCGGGCGCCTGATGGGGTTGGGGGCCTGCCCGGGATACGTGTGGAGGTGCATTAAGGCTGTAAAAAGCTAAACATGAAGGGCATGAAGCGCGTGAAGCTCATGAAGGGGGATTTGTTGGGGGTGGTTGATGTTTCGGGGGCGGATGCCCGGATAGTCTGGCGGCTCAGTTAGCTGAGGGTGGCCTGTATTGGGCGCTCTCCGTCATTCCCGCGCAGGCGGGAATCCAGAAACTCCCCGAAGCCTCCCTGGGTCGCCGCCTTCGCGGGAACGACGACACCAAAAGCCAACTCATACTCCCTGACTCTTCAAGCCCTTCCATCCTTCATGTTTAGCTTTTGATTTTTCTTTGCGATCTTGGCGAGCTTTGCGCGAAACAAACAACCCACACCAAATACACCCCACACGCATCCCGACCAGGCCCGCAACCCCATCAGGCGCCCGGCGTCTTACAACCTTAGACCTGAGACTTACAACTCCCGGCGAAGCCGGGTTAAGTTCCACAGAACGTTTGAACCACCCGCTCATCCGGTTTCGGCGGGCGGGCGTAGTGCTCGTAGCCGGGGTGTTCGCTAAAGGGGNCGCCGAGNACGGTGAGCAGGTCGTTGAAAGTGCTGTAATCGCCTTCTGCGGCCTGGTCCACGGCGCGTTCGGCGAGGTGGTTGCGCAGGATATAGGCCGGGTTGGTGGCCTGCATGGCCTGCTGGCGTTCGCTTTCGGGGGTGGCCTGCTGCGCCAGCCGCGCGCGCCAGCGTGTCAGCCAGGCATCCAGGCGGTGGGTATTGGCAAACAGGGCGCGCAGGGTTTCATCGGCCGCGCCGTCATCGCTGGACGGGTCATCGGGCAGCCAGGACAGGGCCCGGAACACCAGGGTGTAGTCGGCGCGCTGCTCGGACATGCAGCCGAGCAATTCTGTAACCAGGGCTTCATCATCCGCCTGGCCGCCGGTCAGGCCCAGTTTGCGCCGCAGCGCCGCCTGCCAGGCAGCTTCAAAACGGGGTGCGAAGCTATCAAGGCTTTGCTCCGCCGTGGCAACCGCCTTTTTCTCGTCGGGATCCAGCAGCGGCAGCAGGGTTTCGGCCAGGCGCGTCAGATTCCAGTGGGCGATGGCGGGTTGGCGGTTGTAAGCGTAGCGACCGCCACGGTCGATGGAGCTGTAGACCTGCCCCGGATCGAATTCATCCATAAAGCCGAAGGGGCCGTAGTCGATGGTCTCACCGGTGACGGACAGATTATCGGTATTCATGACGCCGTGGATAAAACCCACCGCCAGCCAGTCGGCGATGAGATCGGCAGTACGTTCGCTGATCCCCTTCAGCAGGGCGAGGTAAGGGTTGGCGGCCTCGCGCACATCAGGGTAATGCCGGTCGATGACGTAATCCGCAAGAATGCGTACGGCCTCGTGATCACCGTTACGGAAAAAATACTCAAAGGTGCCCACGCGAATATGGCTGCGGGCCACCCGGATCAGCAAACCGCCCGGCTCGGCCTCCTCGCGCCAGACTTCCTCGCCGGTTTCCAGCAGGGCCAGGGCCCGCTGGGTCGGTACCCCCAGCGCGGCCATCGCCTCGCTGGCCAGATATTCACGCACCATGGGCCGCAGGGCGGCGCGGCCGTCGCCGCCGCGAGAGAAGGGCGTGCGTCCGGCGCCCTTGATCTGGATGTCATGGCGGATGCCGTCGCGGGCCAGCAGTTCGCCCAGCAGCACTGCCCGGCCATCACCGAGTTGCGGCACGAAATGGCCAAACTGATGCCCGGCGTAGGCCATGGCCAGCGGCAGCGCGCTCTCCGGCAAACGGTTCCCGGCCAGCATGGCCACACCGGCCTCGCTTTCAAGCAGCGCCGGGTCCAGCCCCAGGTAGTGCGCCAGCGGGCGATTGAGCTGCACCAGCCGCGGCTTGCTGACCGGTGTGGGCGCCACCCGCGCATGGAAATGCGCCGGCAGACCGGCGTAGCTATGCTCAAAGGGAAGCTGTTCCAGATTCATTTTCCACCGCTAAAACGGATGTGGCACAGATACAGACCATTCGCATGCCACCCCGTTCACACCAAGGGAATGCTGTTCACGTAACCACGTAACCACGTAACCACGTAACCACGGATTCTGGCTGGCGTCAGCCAGCCAGAATCAAGGTACAGTTGTTACCACCAAAGGCAAAGGAGTTACTCAGACAGTAGCGCGTGCGGTCCGTGGGCAGGGTTGCGGGATGCTCCAGCAAGCCGATGGGCGCGAGTTCCGGATCGCGTTCGCCATTGAAAATATGGGCCGGCAGGATGTGATCACGGTTTTGTGCCGACAGCAGCAGCCAGCACAGGCCGGCCTCGATGGCGCCGGCCGGGCCCAGTGTGTGACCGGTGAGCGTCTTGGTGGAGCTGCAGGGCGTGCCGGTGCCGAAGACGCGGCTGACTGCCGCGCTTTCCATGGCGTCATTCAGTGGCGTGCCGGTGCCGTGCAGGTTGATGTAGTCAATCTCTGCGGCATCCAGCCCGGCATCAGCCAGCGCCATGCGCATGGCGGCTTCGGCGCCCTCGCCCTCCGGCTGTGGCGCGGAGATGTGATGCGCATCACTGGCATCGCCGGCCCCGGCCAGGCGCACGGGGCCCGGTTCGCGGGTCATCAGAAATACCGCGGCGCCCTCGCCAATATTGATGCCGTCACGACCGGCGCAAAAGGGCCGGGTGGGGCCTGTTGCGATGGCATCAAGCGCGGCAAAGCCGTTCAGCGTGAGCCGACACAGGGAATCGCTGCCGCCCACCAGCACGGCATCACACAGCTCCATTTCCAGCAGATGACGGGCCTCCATGAAGGCGCGGGCACTGGAGGAACAGGCGGTGGAGATGGTCCAGGCCGGCCCGCCCAGTTCCATCAGTGCGGCCAGCGCCAGCGCGGGGCTGGCCATTTCCTGCTGGCGGTAATCAAAGCTGGCGGGAAGCGCTTCGCCGTGCTCATGCGCGGCAATGGCGGCCTCACCCTCGGCAATGCCGGAGGTGCTGGAGCCCAGCACCACGCCAATACGCGCTGCGCCGTAGCGGTTGCGGGCGGCTTCGATCTCATCGTGGATCCGGGTGCAGGCGGCGGCCAGCAGGCGATTGTTGCGTGAGGTCTGGGGGGCCAGGTGTTGCGGCCAGGCTGGCAGTTCGGCATCCACGGCGCCGGTATGCACGCTGCGGCCGGGTATCCAGCCATCCGACGCGCGCATGCCGGGCGCCTTGCCCGCCAGCAGGCTGGCGAGGATTTCGGCATTGTCATCGCCCATGGCGTTGATCATGCCCAGGGCATTGAGATAACAGGCTGTGGCACTCATGGCTCCGGTGCCTCCTCGTGGCCGGTTCCGGCCCAGAAGTCATAAAAGTTGAACCATTGCAGGGGGGCGCGCAAGGCCAGCTGCTGCAGTTCATCGGCGTATTGCTGGATCCAGCCGGCCAGGTCCGCTTCCCGCCGGGCACGTGACAGATTAATACGCTCGGCGAAGGGTTTGACTTCAATATCGTAAATGCCGTCGTCATGCTTGATGCAGCTCATGAAATACACCGGGCAATGCAACAGCGAGGCGACAATAAAGGGCCCGGCCGGAAACAGGGCCTCCTCGCCCAGAAAGCGCGCCGGCATCAGCCGGGATTGTTGACCGGGCGGGGTGCGATCCGCGGCGATGGCAATGAACTCGGCGCGGCGGATTTTTTCATCCAGCACCAGTGCGGTCTGGGGGCCGAAATGGGCGATATCAATGATGTCACTGCCGGCGCGCGGGTTGTTGCGGCGGATAATGTCATTGATATGCGCGGCGTTGCGGGTGTAGACCAGCGCGTTGAGCTTGATGAACTCGATGTCGGTCATCAGCCCGCGGGTCATTTCCATGTTGCCCAGATGGGAGGTGAGAATCACCGCGCCCTGACCACTGTCGCGCTGGTCAAGCAACAGACGCTGGTTGTGGAAACGCATATGTTCGTGGCGCAGTCGCCCCTGCCAGCAGGCCAGGCGGTCCACGATAGCGTCGCCGAAACTGTACAGGTGGCGGTAGACCAGACGGTTATCCGGCGCCCGGGGCAGTGCCCCGCCCTGCTCATGCACCCGTTGCAGGAAATCACGCGAGGTCTGGCGTGCTTCCCGGTTGGTGAGAAAAAAATAGCCGATCATCGGATACAGCAGCAGCTTGATGACCCGGCTGCCGAGCAGGCGGTAAATCTGGAAGACCAGCCACAGGGCCCACCAGCTGCCGCGTTCGGGCTGATGGGACCAGTGTTGTACGTCGTGGCGGCCTCTGAGCAACCGCGGCAGCCGCCACAACATGCCCAGCACCAGACGGGTATGCATGGCGGTGATGCGCAGGTTGTCAGCGAGTACGGCGAAGTGCGAAACCCCGCCCGGCGGATACACCACACGGGTATCTACAAAGCGCACCGGGGTGCCCTGCCAGTAAAGCCGCACCATGATCTCGGTGTCGAAATCCATGCGCCGGCCGACCCGGCTGCGCTCCAGCAGCGCCAGCGTCGGCGCCAGCGGATAGACACGAAAACCGCACATGGAGTCTTTGATCGAGAACGACAGGGTTTGCAGCCAGACCATGGCGTGGGTGAGGTAGCGCCCGTACAGGCGCGCGCGCGGGATGTCGTCGCCATAGCGCGGGCGGCCGCTGATCAGGGCTTCGGGTTCGGCGCGGGCGGCTTCAAGCAGGGCGGGGATGTCGGCCGGATCATGCTGGCCGTCGGCATCAATTTGCAGGGCGTGAGTGTAGCCCCGGCTGGCGGCCAGGCGCATGCCGTGTATCACCGCTACGCCCTTGCCACGGTTGCGTTGCAGCCGGGCCAGCTCCAGCCAGTCGTGTTCATCGGCCAGCGCTTCAAGGGCGCGGGCATTGTCGCTGTCGCTGCCATCATCGACCAGCAGGCATGGCAGGCCCGTTGCCGCCAGTGCGGCGAGGGTATCGCGCAACTGGCGGCTGTGGTTGTAGCAGGGCACAACAAGGCAGGGCCTGAATGCCAACGGGATGCTCCCCCCGCCGCCAGTGGCGGCTCAGCCGGCCTGGTGGCTTTCGATGAACCGGCGCAGGGCACTGACCGAGGCAAAGTGTTCCTTGTTGGCCTCGTCATTGGCATCGAGCTTGATGTTGTACTTTTTCTGGATGTTCATGCCCAGTTCCAGGGCATCGATGGAATCCAGCCCCAGGCCATCCACAAACAACGGGTCATCGTCGCCGATGTCGTCGGGCGTGATGTCCTCAAGATCCAGACAATCGATAATCAGTTCTTTTATTTCCTGCGCCAGGTCACTCATTGGCAAGTATGCTCCTGTAATAGTTTTCAAGATAACGGTTCAGGCGCCGCGTTGTCAGCGCCGGGCCGCCGCTGGCATCCACGACATCTTCAATGCGGATTGGATCCTGCGGCGTGATGGTGTAGTGGGTTTTGCTTGGCGGTATGTTGTACCAGCGCTCCTGTTTACTCAGTGTGGGCGGCGCGTTACGAATCACCACCGGCAGTATTTCCGCATTGTTACGCACCGCGATATTGGCCGCGCCACGCTGGAATTTTACGGGCTCGCCGCGCACCGTGCGCGTGCCTTCAGGGAACACCACCAGCGGATCTCCGGCGTCGAGTACGCGTTTGCTGCGCTCCAGCAGCGTGGCCGAGTCACTGGCATTGCTGATAAAGCCGGCGCCCTGGACCATGCCGTAGGTCAGGGGGTTGCGCCACATGGCCTGTTTGACCACGCAACCACTGCGCGGCAGCAATGATATCAGCAGTACTACATCAACCAGCGAGGGATGGTTGGCGATGACCACCCGGCCGGCGGCTTCCCGGCGCAATCGTTGCACATCCTCGGCGCTCAGGGAAAGCACCCCGTTCATGCGCATTTGCCAGGCGAACAGCCGGAACACCAGATGAATGACCTGGCGTGCGCGGGCTTCGCGCCGCTCACGGCTGCCGGGCCACAGGCGCACCACCGGCATGATGGTCAGACTGAAAATCAGCGCACCAATGCCAAAGCTGACAAAGTTATAGCCGGTGGCCAGCAGCCGCCAGTAGTAATTGAGTGACTTCAATTGCGTTCCCAGAGCCAGCGGTGATTTTCGCCCGCTACAGTGAGATGTTCGACATCGCCGGCCAGCATGGAGAGCAGCGCGATCTCGACGGGCAGTGAGGTTGATGTGCGGGGTGCATCTTCAGTGCCACACAAACGCCAGCCGGCAGACTCATCTGCCGCCACCAGGCGCAGACCCAGGGCAAAAACGCCCACAGGGTAGTCGGCCCAGCGGCGATAAAATTCAGGCGGACGTTCATCGGCCATAACCACGGTCACGGCGGATTCGCCGCGCTGCAGATAACCGGCAGCGGCAATGATCGCGCTCGGCAGGCTGTCCATTCCGGCGGCCAGGGCCGTGGCCCCTGCGCGATTGCCGGTGGCAATGGAATACAGGCCGGCGGCGCTATTGTGTACCGACAGGCTGAAGGCGTTGGGTGACAGTGGTTGTTCACGGGCGAGATCGGCCAGCAGCTCACTGCTGCGATGCAATTCGCCGTGACGTGAGGCAAAGATCATGCGGGTGTTGTGGTCCGGTTCGTTGCATTCCCACGCCACACGCAATGCGGCGCGGCTGACCCGGCTGGCGCGTCGGCGGAGCATGGGCGGCATGAAATCCAGGCGGGGCTTGTCCGGTTCGGTCGGGATTGCATCCACCTGACCACCTTCGACCAGCCATTGCTGCCAGTCGGCACGGGTCTCCACGCCCGGGGCCCAGGCCGCCCAGTGGCTGATGGCGAAGCGCAGAGGATGCATGGGTCAGTCCGCCTCCAGCGCTTCCAGCACGACCATGGCCTCGCCTTCGAGCAGGGTGCGGTCATTGCAACTCAGGCTGAAAGCATAATTGCGGCTGTCCGCCATGCTTTGCAGTGCTTCGGCATGGATCAGCAGTTCGGCATCCAGGTCATCCAGCCGCTGACATTGCCACTCGACGCGGTTGATAACCGCGACAAAGCCGCGGCGCGGCGGCCCCTCGCCGGCGGCCAGTCCGCCATGTACCGCCATCGCCTGGGCGGCATATTCAATGCCGGCTTCCACCGGCAGGCAATCATCACGACGCAGCGGGTTGTCCGGCGCCCGGTGGCTGGTGGCGCGGGCGGTGATACAGCGGGCGTCATGGGCGGTGATCGCTTCCAGCAGGCACATCTCACCGGCATGAGGAATCATGGCGGCAATGGCGTCGCGATCAAGGATGTCCATGCCAGATGGCCCGCTCCGGTCGGTGTGGGTTATTGCCAGCGGCGGAAGATCAGCGAGGTATTGATGCCGCCGAAGGCAAAGTTGTTACTCATGATGTATTCGCAGTCGAGTTCACGGCCCTCGCCGGTGATGTAGTCGAGCTCGGCGCAGTTCGGGTCAAGATTTTCAAGATTGATCGTGGGGTGAAACCAGCCCTCGTTCATGCTGTGAATAGCCACCCAGGCTTCCAGTGCACCGCAGGCGCCCAGGGTATGGCCGGTATAGCTCTTGAAGGCACTGATGGGTACGGCCCGCCCGAAGGTTTCCCGGGTGGCAATGCTCTCGGCGACATCCCCGCGATCGGTGGCTGTGCCATGGCCGCTGACATAGCCGATCGCTGACGGATCGAGCTCGGCGTCGGCCAGCGCCAGCTCCAGCGCAATCTGCATGGTGGTGGCTTCGGGCTGGGTGACGTGGCGGCCGTCGGAATTGGTGCCAAAACCCACCACCTCGGCATGGATATGCGCGCCTCGCGCCCGGGCGTGCTCCAGTTCTTCCAGCACCAGGCTGCCGGCGCCTTCGCCAATCACCAGCCCGTCACGGTCGCGGTCATAGGGTCGCGGTGTGGTGTGGGCTGCGTCATTGCGGGTGGAGGTGGCAAACAGGGCGTCAAATACAGCGGCTTCGGTGGGGCAGAGTTCTTCCCCGCCACCACCGATCATGATGTCCTGGGCGCCGCTGCGAATCGCTTCATAGGCATAGCCGATGCCCTGACTGCCCGAGGTGCAGGCGCTGGAGGTGGTATAGATGCGGCCCTTGAGGCCGAAGAACACGCCCACGTTGACTGGCGCCGTGTGCGACATCATGCGGATATACGTGGTGGCAGTAATGCCGCTGGTCGAGCGGTTGATCAGCAGGCCCGCAAAATCAGTCAGCGCGTCGGTGCTGCCGGTGGAAGAGCCATAGGCCACGCCGGCCCGGCCGCTGCCAAGGATCGCTTTTTCTTCCAGCAGCCCCGCATCGGCCAGCGCCAGCTCGGTGGCGCGGGTGGCCATCAGCGCCACCCGGCCCATGCTGCGGGTGGCCTTGCGACGGTAATGCTCAGGCCGTTCAAATGCATCCACCGGGCCGCCAAGCCGGGTCAGCAGGCCCTCGTAGATGTCCCACTCATCCATGTAGCGAATACCGCTGCGACCCGCGCGCAGGTTCTCCCGTACCGTGGTCCAGTCCTGGCCCACGGATGACACCCCTGCCATGCCGGTGACTACCACGCGCCGCATCAGCACAAGCCCCCGTTTACCGAGATCACCTGACGGGTAATATAGGCGGCATCTTCACTCATGAGAAAGCTCACAGCCCCGGCGACTTCATCGGCCGTACCGGCGCGCTGCGCCGGGATCATGGGCAGCATCTGTTCCAGCGGCAGTTCTTCGGTCATGTCGGTTTCAATCAGGCCCGGGGCTACACAATTGACTGTAATGCGCCGCTTGGCCAGTTCCAGCGCCAGCGCCTTGGTGGCGCCGATGATACCAGCCTTGGAGGCGGAATAGTTGACCTGGCCGCGGTTGCCCATGATGCCGGACGCCGACGCCATGGTGACAATGCGGCCCGGCTGGCGGCGGCGGACCATGGGCATGATCAGCGGCTGCAGGACATTGTAGAAACCATCCAGATTGGTATGGATCACGCTGTCCCAGTCCTCGCCGGTGAGCGCCGGGAAGGCACCGTCGCGGGTCACGCCGGCATTGCATACCACCCCGTAATAGGCGCCGTGTTCGCCGGTGTCTGCCTCAAGGGCCTCGCGGGCAGCGTCGCGTTCGGCGACATCAAACTGGAGAATGCGCGGCGCGGCGCCCCCGGCGGCTGTGATTTCTTCGGCAACCGCTTCGGCCTGCTGGCGCTGGCTGCGACAGTGCAGCACGACCTGGAACCCGTCTCGCGCCAGGCGCAGGGCAATGGCCCGGCCGATACCACGGCTGGATCCTGTAATCAGTATGCTCTCCACTAGTACCCCCCCAGTTGCATGAATTCTTCCATGCTGCGCGGCATGACGGCCTTGATCCGCGCCTGCTGGCGCAGCCCCGGCGCTTCAATTCGGCAGTCAAAGGCGCCAATGCCGGATTCGTCCTCCAGCATGCGTTCAATATGAATGTCCAGCGCCAGCCCCTCGCTGAGCCATGGCTGCGAACTGTCAAAACGCCGGGTCCCCAGCAGCAGGCCGGGGCGCACACTCCGACCGGCGGCCAGCTCCCGATAGCCGGCCCAGGCGGCGGCGGCCTGGGCCATGAATTCGAGCCCGGCGAAGGCTGGCAGACCGGTGTCGCCGGGGCGACTCAGCGGGCATTGTGCTCGCACGCACGCAGCCGCTCGCAAATGCTCGTCGCCGACCTCAATAATGCGGTCCAGCAACATCATGGCCCCGGAATGAGGCAACAGTTCAGCCGGCTTGTATTTGTCTCGGGTATTCATCTCTGGCGTATTTTACCGGCATGGCTGTTCGCTGTCGGTGTCCACAATGTCATGATGCAGTGTACGAATCTCCAGCCGGTAGCCAAAGCGGAGGTGTTCCAGCCGGGCGCCACTTTGCCATGGGTCGCTGTCAAAGTCAGCGCGTGACCACGCCTGGCCGTCACGCAGCAGCGTTCTGCCCCCCGCATCTTCGCGCAATGACCATGACGGCCCCCAGGCCTGTTCCAGGGCTTCAGCCGGCCACAATACCAATTGCATATCGGCAAGAATTGCTTCGCTATCCAGCCATTCCGGTAATTCCCGGCGTACCCGCGTATGCACCCCTGCGGCATCATGGCGCAGACGCAGAACTTCGAGGCCTTCGGGACTCAGCAGTGCCAGCGTCATGGCGCCGTCACAAATCTCGCCGGCGGCGATAAAGCGCTGGCTGTGCGCTTCGTGACTGATGGTAATCAGTTGTTCAAAGATGCGTTCCCCGCCCGCGGCGGCCGGGGCCAGCGCGCGCGTGCTTTCAGCAAGCTGACGTTCAACCGGGCTGGTGCAGGCGGCCGCCAGCAGAGCCACCGTGACCATGCTGATCAGCGATCGGGCTGACATACCCGGGCCAGCACATTAAGTCGACGCTGGTGGTCACGCACGTAGGGGTTGTTCTCATCCCAGGCATAGCCGGCGAGAATGGAACAGATCATGGCCTTGATCTCTTCGGGCTTCTCCGGATGGAAGATCACATCCTGAAAGCTGCCGTCATACCAGGCACTGACATAGGTGCGGAAAGTCTGCACGCCATGCGAGAGCGGTTCGGCGAAATCCTGCTGCCAGTCCACGCTTTCGCCGCGCAGCTGCCGGTCCAGGGTCTCGGCGGCCAGGCTGG
>SL_3KL_010_SEDDRAFT_10003187_pt1 | contig 14962 bp, 11 predicted proteins | sample SodLakKL_010_SED_2_FD_10381 | JGI IMG/M metagenome (IMG submission 10381)
CCCGATGCGTACCGGCGGTTGGCACGGATGGTCGCAGACGATAGCCGATATGATAAAAATGATTCAGAAGGAAGATATTGTCCCGAGCCGGTCGGATAAATTCCTTTTTAAATTCGCGCCTTTCCTCGCATTCATGGGATCCTACGCGGCGTTTGCCGTGATTCCGTTCAGCAGTGAATACATAGGTGCTCATCTCGATGTCGGTGCCTTCTATATTCTTGCGGTGACATCGATTGTGACCCTGAGTATTTTAATGGCGGGCTGGGCGTCGAATAATAAATGGTCGTTACTCGGTGCTATGCGTACTTCGGCACAGATTGTCAGTTACGAGATACCGACGGTTGTCGCAGTACTGTCGGTGATCGTTGCAACGGGTACGTTAAACCTTATGACGATCAGTGAAATGCAGTCGGGGACAATCTTTAACTGGCTTATCTTCCATAGCCCGTTTCTGTTTATTGCTTTTGTGTTGTACTTCATATCGTCACTTGCCGAAGTGAACAGAACTCCTTTCGATCTGCCCGAATCGGAATCTGAACTGGTCGGCGGATTCCACACCGAATATTCCGGTATGCGATGGGGAATGTTTATGCTGACCGAGTATGCGGATATGTTCCTCGTATCGCTGCTTGGCAGCGTACTTTTCTTCGGTGGCTGGAACAGCCCGTTCGGCGATTTTATGTCAGGTCCGATCTGGGGTGTGTTCTGGATGATCTCGAAAGGGATGTTCTTTATATTTGTCATGATGTGGCTGAGATGGACGCTGCCGCGTTTGCGGGTTGATCAACTTATGGATGTTTGCTGGAAGTACCTGATTCCGTTCGCTTTCGTGAATCTGGTATTGGTTGCGCTTTGGGAAATGATTTTTTAACACAACGAAGAGGATTGTTTTCTGAGAGGGAAAAGGAGTAAGGATTTATGAAACGCTATTTTAAAGATATCTGGGACTCATTCTATACTATCGGGATCGGTATGGGAGTCACGTTCAGGCACCTGTTCACAAAATCGGTGACGATACAATATCCCGATGTGAAACTGGAACTGACGGACAGAGCACGAAACCGTCTCTATGTCAATATGGATGACTGTATCGGATGCGATCAATGTTCGAAGGCGTGTCCCGTTAACTGCATCACGATCGAGACGGTAAAGGCTGTTCCCCCCGATGATCTCGGCGTAACCTCGACGGGAAATCCGAAGCGGTTGTGGGTAACAAAGTTTGATATCGATATCGCAAAGTGCTGTTACTGCGCATTGTGCGTGTATCCTTGTCCAACCGAATGCATAAAGATGACCGATGTGTATGAGTTTTCGGAATTTGACCGGCATAACCTATTATATAATTTCAGTACCATGACTCCTGCGGAAATCGAGAATGCCGCGATGAAATTNGAAAAATGGCAGGCTGANAAGGCTGCCGCTAAAAAAGAAACAACAGATAAGAAAAAAGCAGCGGGTGAGAAACCCCAACCTAAAAAACAGGAAACCGGTGACTCGAACAAAAATAATCCACCGGATGAAAATAAATCGGAATCCTAGCATATGGATCTCTACGTTCTATTCTTTTATTTTTTCGCTCTGCTGACCGTTATATCGGCATTTGTGGTAGTGTTCGCCAGAAATATCGTTCACGCGGCGTTTGCACTTATGTTTACCTTTTTCGGTGTCGCGGCATTGTACGTGCTGCTCTATGCCGATTTCGTTGCGGTGACACAACTTCTCGTCTATGTGGGCGGTATCCTCGTGCTGATCATTTTTGGTGTTATGCTCACGACGAGGATGTTCTCGGTTGAAATGAAAACCGGAACCCTGAACATACTTCCTGCGACGATTTTTACCGCTATTCTAGCGGGTATATTGATATTTGTTTTCTCTGTGACCGATTGGGGTGTCGTACCCGATCAGGAGTTTGATACGACCGTCTATGGTATCGGAACATTACTGGTAAACGAGTTTATTTTACCGATGCAGGTAGCCGGTGTCTTGCTTCTGGTCGCGATGATCGGAGCAGTTATGATGGCTGCCCGTGAACGATCAAAATCACAATCCAAATAATCTCATTTTGTGATGATGATGAATTCGAAATGAGATTGTTTCATACTAATTATTAATGATAAATCGATATGACATATAGTCTTGCACAGATCCCACAATGGCTGGCTGAGCCGGGTCTCGAACACTTTCTCGTTATCAGCGCAATCCTGTTTTCACTCGGGCTGCTTGCCGTCATTACCCGCCGGAACGTAATTATGGTTTTGATGGGAATAGAATTAATTCTCAATGCTGCAAATGTGAATTTTATAGCATTTACCCGATTTTCAACCCTCTCGCTTGATGGTCATCTGATTGCGCTGTTCGTTATTATCCTGGCGGCTGCGGAAGCGGCGATTGCACTCGCCATCGTTCTTAATATTTATCAGCAGTTTCATACAGTTAACGTAGATGAGGTGAGTACGCTACGTGAATAATCCGGAATGTAGAAATTATAAAACAGATAAGCTCTTCGGAGAAATAAGTACATGACTTCCGATACACTCATTCAACTTGCACTGTACATCTTATTCCTGCCGTTACTCGGTTTCCTGGTGTTGATCTTCTTCGGCAAGCGACTCCCGCGGCACGGAGACTGGCTGGGAACGGGTATACTCGGGGTGACACTGATCTTCTCACTCATAATTCTTTTCGTGAAGTTATTTTCGTATCCCGCCGAAACGTTCATCAGTCAGTTTACCTGGATCGATCTCGGCAACGTACCGTTTATCGGACCCATTTCGATTGAACTCGGTATTATGCTCGACAACCTGTCGGTCATCATGCTGGTCGTCGTAGCGCTTGTAAGCTTTCTCGTGCATTTGTTTTCCATCGGTTATATGCAGGGAGATGTAAGATATTCACGGTACTTTGCATATCTCGGAATATTCTCTTTTTCGATGTACGGTATAGTGGTTACGCATAATTTCCTGATGATGTACATCTTCTGGGAGCTGGTGGGATTAAGTTCGTATTTACTGATCGGACATTGGTACGAAAAGAAATCTGCTTCCAATGCCGCTATGAAAGCGTTTATCGTGAACCGTATCGGTGATGCCGGCATGTTTATCGGCATTATGATATTATTTGTAACTTTTTCGACGTTTACGTTCGAAAAAATATTCGACTCTCTCGCGATAGGCATGATTCCTTTCGGCAGCGAAGCGTGGCTGACCGCAGCAGGAATACTGATATTCTGCGGTGCCATCGGTAAATCCGCGCAATTCCCGCTTCACGTATGGTTACCCGATGCAATGGAAGGCCCGACGCCGGTCAGCGCTTTGATCCACGCCGCTACCATGGTCGCCGCCGGTGTCTTTCTTATTGCCCGGACGTTTGCGATTATGACCGGTGACGCACTGATGGTTATCACGTATATCGGTGTTATAACGGCAGTGATCGGTGCGATTATCGCGATTACCCAGTACGATATAAAAAAGGTGCTTGCATATTCAACTATCAGTCAACTCGGCTATATGGTCATGGCACTCGGAACGGGTGCATTTACAGCCGGGTTCTTTCATCTCGTCACCCATGCCTCATTTAAGGCGGGATTATTCCTCGGTTCGGGATCCGTTATTCACGCAATGCATCATGCACTGCATAAAAAAAATGATCATCACACCGATCCGCAGGATATCCGTAATATGGGCGGTTTGAAAAAGAAGATGCCAATAACGTATCTTACGTTTCTAATATTCACACTTGCCATCTCAGGCGTACCGTTCACGTCGGGTTTCCTCAGCAAGGATGAGATACTTGCCGGAACGCTCGGATTTGCCGGTGTCACAGGGCATTATCTGGTCCCGTTTCTGGCTTTTCTCGTAGCGGGTATGACGGCATTCTATATGTTCCGTCTCCTGATACTGACATTCCACGGCGAGCATGCGGACAAATCCCGTGAAAGCGATATTCACGAGTCACCGGCCGTTATGACGATACCTCTTATAGTTTTTGCGTCATTATCGATATGGATCTTTTACAGCTTTAATCCGTTCGGCGCGGCATCGGGCTGGTTCTATTCGGTTATGGAGCGACCCCTCAGCGTCGTTCCGGCGGCTGTACAGCCGGTGGCAGCGGACGTGTTCAACAAAGCCGTTCATGATGCACATACGTTTGCGATGATACTTTCGATCCTCATCGCGGGTCTCGGAATATTATTTGCATTCGCAGTCTATCATTACCGGAAGATCGATGCGGACAATTTGTCGAAGGCGACAGGACCGCTTTATTCACTTTCATACAATAAATTATATTTCGATGAAATGTATGATAAATCTGCGATACGGGGGACCCTCGGGTTGGCAAAAATCTCTGCCTGGTTCGATAATACCATTATCGACGGTATCGTAAACGGTTCGGCAACGCTCACGCGTTTGTGGTCGAACTTTAGCGGCCGTTTCGATAATGTCGTGATCGACGGCTTTGTTAACCTCTCGGCATACTTTACCGGATTTATCGGGTTGTTATTGAGAAAATTCCAAACCGGTAAAGTGCAAACGTATATTGTGTTCGTAATTTTCAGCATAATTATTTTCTTCTTTATATTCAGATCATGGTAAGTTTGACAAATAAGCTTCATCATTTCGGAGGATGAATCAGTAATGGAATTTTCAATATTTGGAATCGGAATTTTAACCTGGGTCGTGTTTCTCCCCGTACTGGGAATGATTGTTGTGTTACTCCTTCCCAAAGGGAGCGGGCTGGCGATCCGTATGACAACCGCAGTTGCAACAGGTCTGCAGCTCCTTCTCTCGGTAGTGATTTTCTTCAGGTTCGACAGAAGTTTGCTCGGGATAAACGATCCGGAAAGTTTTCAGTTCGTTGAGCTTTACAGATGGATCTCTGTCGAAGCCGTGCCCTGGGTCGGTCGTATTGAGATAAATTATTTCCTGGGTATCGACGGATTGAGCGTGTTAATGGTTATCCTGACCGCGCTCATCAGCTTTGTCGGAGCCATATCGTCCTGGAATATCGAACGTCTTGAAAAGGGATATTTCGCACTGTATCTTCTGCTGGCGACGGGTATGATGGGGGTCTTCGTCGCGCTTGATTTCTTCCTCTTCTTTGTGTTTTGGGAAGTGATGCTGCTTCCGATGTATTTTCTTATCGGTATATGGGGCGGCGAGCGTCGCGAGTATGCGGCAATCAAATTCTTTATCTACACATTTGTCGGCAGCGTGTTGATGCTCATCGTTATGCTGGCACTTTATTTCAGCGTTACCTATGTAGACCCTGCAACAGGTGAAAAAGTACATACCTTTAATATGCTCATGATGATGGATCCGGCGAATTTTGAGCCCGGTTCCGTGCTGTTCGGAGTCGACACCACCTGGCGATATGCCGCCTGGATACTCTTATTTATAGGATTTGCGATTAAGGTCCCGCTCTTCCCGTTCCATACCTGGTTACCCGACGCACACGTCGAAGCTCCGACACCGATCAGCGTCATCCTTGCCGGTGTATTATTAAAAATGGGTACCTACGGTCTGCTTCGTATCAGCTTTCCGATTTTCCCCGATGCCACCGTTCATTATATGTATCCGATGGCGATACTCGGCGTTATCAGCATCATTTACGGAGCGCTGTGTGCAATGGCACAGACAGACTTTAAAAAACTGATAGCATATTCATCCGTCTCGCACATGGGCATTGTTGTGCTTGGTATGGCAGCGCTAAATACGCAGGGAATGGTCGGTGCGGTATTACAGATGTTCAATCACGGAACGATAACCGCAATGCTCTTTTTAATCGTCGGAGTAGTTTACGACCGTACACACAAGCGCGGTTTGTATGACTTCGGAGGTCTGGCGAATCAGATGCCGAAATATACCGGCGTCGTGATGATTGCGTTTTTTGCGGCTCTGGGATTACCGGGCCTGAGCGGTTTTATAAGCGAATTGTTCTCGTTCCTCGGTGCGTTCGATACGTTCCGTACACTTGCAATCATTTCCGTCTCGGGAATAGTCCTGACTGCCGCGTACATGCTGTGGACATTGCAGAGAGTATTCTTGGGAGAATTATCCGAGGAACATAAAAAGCTGCCGGATTTGACACCGCGTGAACTTATTGCGTTTGTTCCGCTCGCGATTTTAGTAATTTTCCTCGGTGTGTATCCGGCACCGGCAATTGAATTAATGAATGCATCACTGAGCTATCTGGTCGAAGTCGTCCGGATCGGTGGTGAGTTTACAATTATTCCATGATAGTCCATATTTGGCAATAAAATTATGGCAGAACATATTCTCGAAAGTATCCATTTATTCCTGCCCGAGATTGCACTGACCGCAACGCTCTGCATTGCGATCGTAGCCGATTTGATTTTGAAGGAACGGAATCAAAACGTCGCCTATATCGTGCTCGCGGGATTTGCAGTAACGTTTATTTTTGTCTTTCGCCAGATCGGCTTACAGGAGTCCATATTCAGTGATATGGTCGCGGTCGATCCTTTTGCGATCTTCTTTAAAATAGTCCTGCTGCTGAGCGGAGTCTTCATTGTATTTTTCTCGATCAAGTGCCGTGAACTCGATGCAAACAAAAGACGCATAGGCGAATATTATATGCTTATCACTGCGATGATGCTCGGTATGTTTCTTATGGCGGGTGCAACGAATCTGTTGTTAATGTATCTGGCTCTTGAGTTGACAAGTATCGCGTCATATATTCTCGCGGGGTATACAAAACGCGCCCTCGATTCGGCAGAAGCATCGTTAAAATATGTTATCTACGGCGCCGTATCATCGGGTATGCTGATCTACGGTGTTTCAATTCTTTACGGCATTACCGGAGCGACCGATATATATACGATAAACGCATTCCTGCAAACCGGTAATTACAGCTCCCTTGCATTAATGACGGCAGGCATCCTGATCATTGCGGGATTCGGATACAAAGTAACCGTTGTCCCGTTCCACTTCTGGTCGCCTGACGTGTACGAAGGTGCACCGATAACGATAACCGCATTCCTGGCCGTTGCGTCCAAAGCCGCGGGATTCGCAATGATGATACGGTTCTTTAAAGTTTCATTTATCGACAGTGCACTGGTCACCACGGCAGGTGTGTGGGATATAGTTGCCGGTTTCCAATGGAATATCATTCTTGCGGTGATTGCAGTACTGACAATGACGCTCGGGAATCTTGTCGCCATCTGGCAAAACAACATAAAACGTATGCTGGCTTATTCAAGTATTGCCCATGCCGGTTACATATTGATGGGTCTGGTGGTGCTCACGGACCAGGGCATATCGTCAATGATGATATATTTCGTCATGTATCTCTTCATGAACTTCGGTGCATTTTATGTTGCTATGCTGATCGCAAACAAACTTAATACGGAGGACATTGAAGATTACAGAGGACTGGGATATCGAGCACCGCTCATTTGTGTGGCCATGACAGTGTTTTTGATTGCACTGACAGGCATCCCGCCCACTGCCGGCTTTATTGCAAAATTTTATCTGTTTGCCGCAGTGATAAGTGCCGGGTGGTATGGCCTTGTACTCATCGCCGCGATCAATACCGTCATATCACTCTTTTATTATGTGCGGGTGTTCAGGAACATGTTCCTTGTAGAACCGAAAGGGGATACGTCTCCGGTTGAATTCAGTCTGAGCTCCAAGCTTATAGTATTTGCACTACTCATACCGACGCTGTTCCTGGGCATATATTTCAAACATCTTGTTGATTTTGCGCAATCTTCGGTGAAAATGTTCGGTTTTTAAAAATACTCTCTATGCGGTTGGGGGGGACACCGGTCTCTTGTCCCTCCCGCCACAATATTTCTACCGAATTCTTACTCCTCCTGTGTTACAACTCTATCATTAAGCTGATTTTTTCGTTTATTAACCGTATATTTTCTGTGTGACCGGAATCACGGATTGTCATGTGCCGGATGCGTACATTGAATAGAGCAATCATAGTGTAAAATCATAGGAGCGAGCATGAAGGGTTACCACAGTTTTCGAAATTATCTGCGTTATTATACTGTAATACTTTTATTCTTAACGCTTATAATTCCCTCAAAAAGTCAGAATGTATTAGAAGATACCATTGAGCAACTATCATCAGACGCCGTAATCGGATATATTCAGCCAATGGTCGACAGCTTTGGTGCGAACATAAACTCCGGTTTTCCGGGATCTGCGCGTATCCACCGATTGGGGCTGACCGTAAGATTGCAGTTCATCGGTATGGCAACGTTAATCGGTGATGCGGAGAAAACATATTTGGCAACTGCACCGTTACCGTTTTCTCAGCAACCGGTCGAAACCGCGACGATATTCGGGGATCAGGGAGCCAGTGTAAGCCACCCTGCCGGCATCGAATATCAATTTCAAAACGGGCAGATCAATACGCGTTATATGCCCTTTGTCGTACCACAGCTAACGGTAGGGGATGTATTCGGAACACAGTTGACTCTTCGGTATTTTCCCGGCTCTCTGGTCACCGAGCGTATAGAAGATTTTCCGGAAATTTCACTGTTCGGTGTCGGTGTGCGGCATAGTCTGAGCCAGTACCTGCCATTGTTCCCGGTTGATCTGGCCGTGGGTGGTTTTTATCAAACGTTTTCTATCGGTGATTTCTTCGATTCGGAAGCGACCGCTTTTTTCGCCCGGGTCAGTAAATCATTTTTACTGGTAACCGTGTACGGCGGATTACAATATGAAACAACCGATGTTACATTATCATATACGTATACCGGCCCATTACCGCCCGGCGATCAATCAGATCGAAATATCTCACTCGCTCTGCAGGGCGAAAATCAATTCCGGGCAACAGCCGGGGCAGGTATCGGACTTGGAGTATTACACCTCAATGCGGATATCAGCGTCGGAAAAGTAATTGTCGCGAGTGTCGGTATCGGATTCGGTATTTGATACATATACATAATTTTATATAAGAGGATAGAATTTTATGAAACAGCTCAGTTTCTGTATTGTGATTATGCTCTCTCTAAGTCTTGTGCTTGGGAATGGATGCGATATCGCCGTCAATCCGTTGCTCTTCAACGGCTCACCCTTAACCGCGGAGTTTGTGATCGATGAACAACAAACATCATATCAGGGAACGGATCAGATACGGCTCGGCAATCTGTTATCATCCATTTCTGAAACGGTGGATTCAATCAAAGTATTTAACATTACGCTGAGGATCGAACCGATGACGGGGACCCCTGAAAATCTCACGGTATCCGGATCGATCGATGTGGATAACCAGGAGATGGTGGAAATGTCGAATTTGCCTATTAGTTTATATGAGAACGAGCAATCGATCTTTGATTTTGGTTTGACGCAATATCTTACCGGAAATCCGGCATTAGTACCATATCTGAATTCTTTGCTCGCACAACCGGTATTACAGACAATCACGGTCAATGTTACCGGTCAGGCGTCGGATACACCGGTCCGTTTGCGGATATTTGTAACGCTGTACACACAGGTTTATACATCGTAATAATAAGATAATTGTTTTCGGCCTGTACAAGTTTACAAATACTCTTATATGCCGTCAATTATCGAACAAAGACGTATCTCCTTTACAGATAGTATATAGTAACCGCACGCCGTCGAGCACAAGTGTGGGTTCAACATATTCAATAACCTTCGTTCTGCTCGCGATAATAGACGCATACCCGCCCGTTGCTATCACACGTGCCTTCTGATTGAGTTCTTCCCGTATACGATGAACCATACCGTTGATGCTGTCGACCGAGCTGAACATGATACCGGATTTCATGCTTTGCACGGTATTTGTTCCGATTATTCTTTCGGGGAATTCGAGCTCGATTTTCGGTAAGCGTGCAGCCCGGCGGTGAAGGTCGGCTGCCGAGGTTTCAAGTCCGGGAGAAATAACACCGCCGAGATATTCACCTTTTCCTGAGATCACATCGAACGTATTTGCAGTTCCGAAATCTATAATAATAAGCGGCCCCCCGTATTTTTTATAACCCGCAACGGCATTACAGATCCTGTCGGCGCCCACAGCCTGTGGATCATCATACAGGATCGGCATACCCGTATCACAATGTGAACCGACAACCATAATCTTATGTTTATCGATATATTTCTCGGCCATTCGCCGGGCTGCAATGGTAAGATTGGGAACAACGGAACTTATACCGACAGCGGATATATCCATCAGCTTTTTACCGATATGGTCACAGAAAAAATTCACCTGCACGGCGATCTCATCCTCGGTTCTCGAGATAATGCTTGTTACACGCCAGTTTCCCAGCAGATTATCAAGCTCATAAAGCGCGAATGATGTATGTGTATTTCCGATATCTATTGCAAGAAACATATGGATTTCCTTATTTACTGAGTATTGACTGCTACCGATGTAACGTCACCGGCTATAATACGAACTATGGTACCCTTCTTGTCTTCAATGAGCAAGGCACCTTCTGAATCAATATCTTTGCAGATGCCCTCCTGTATACTGTCACCTTGTTGAACGCGCAGGGGTTTATCAAACATCGAACAATTGGAACGCCAGGTACTAATAATACTTTCAGGGTTCGTGTACAACGCATCGTATGATGTTTCAATATTTGTTAATATATCCCGGAGCAAAGCAAAGCGATCTAACGGTCGTTCCGCAACCGTCCTGAGTGATGATGCGACCGCGGATATTTTTGGCGGGAAATCGGTTTGATTAACATTAAGACCGACACCCGCTACGATTCGTATCTCTCCTTCGATGCTGTACGTCAGCTCTGTTAAAATACCGCAAATCTTTTTACCCGGGTCAAGTAAAATGTCATTGGGCCACTTGACTGTAACAGGACATACGGGTAATATCATTTTAATTGCACGGACTATCGAGGTTGATATAAGAAGCGGAACAAGATAGTATTTACGCTCTTTAATTGTTGGTGCGAATATAACGGAGAATAAAAGATTTTTCCCTTTTTCGGATATCCAGGTTCGGTTTAATCGGCCACGGCCGCCGGTCTGTCCCTCAGCGTATACAACAGTCCCCTCGACATTCCCGCACTCCGCGAGTAAACGTGCACAGCTATTTGTCGAATCTATTGTATCGAAGACAAATACTTTTTTCCCGAATATTTTTGTTTTTAGTCCTTGTGTAATATCAGTTGACTTTATCATGCAAAATAGAATTTTTAAGCCGGGTAACCATTACCCGATGAACATCCGGTGAATCTTTACCGAAAAGTATGATTATTTAAAAATCCGCTTCTGATCTAATATAAAACCAAAAAAGTACTAATTCAAAGTTAAACTGCTAATTTGTCTACACTTACAATGAATACCTGACAAAGTCGCGTATATCGCGCCAATATGGCTTATTCAAATAAAACATAATATAAAAGAAAATATCCATAAATATTTGATTATTAACGGTTTGCATCATTCTTATGGATCCTGGCACGGACTTTGTGTATATATACGGTGATTAATGGAAAATGAATAAGAATATAACTATGAAATCAAAAAAATGAAAGGAGAGATTTTTCATGGGTAAAATAATCGGAATAGATCTGGGTACTACAAATAGTGTTGTATCGGTAATGGAGGGAAATGATCCGGTTGTAATTACGAATGCTGAAGGCGGAAGAACGACTCCGTCGGTAGTTGCCTTTACAAAGAACGGAGAGAGATTGGTGGGACAAGCCGCAAAGCGTCAGGCGGTTACAAATTCGAAAAATACAATATCATCCATAAAAAGATTTATGGGACGGTTTTATAACGAGGTACAGCATGAAATTGAACTTGTGCCGTATGAAGTTGTAAAAGGAGATAATAATACTGCTCGCGTCAAGGTTGAAGACCGTTTGTACTCACCGCCGGAAATCAGTGCGATGGTATTACAGAAAATGAAACAGACCGCAGAGGATTATCTCGGAACCAAAGTAACCGATGCGGTTATCACCGTGCCTGCATATTTCAACGATGCTCAGCGACAGGCGACAAAAGAAGCGGGTGAAATCGCAGGATTGAATGTTCGTCGGATTATCAACGAACCGACTGCAGCTTCGCTCGCTTACGGACTCGATAAAAAGAATAAAGACGAAAAAATTGCCGTGTTCGATCTCGGCGGCGGTACGTTCGATATATCTATCCTTGAATTGGGCGACGGTGTGTTCGAAGTAAAATCGACAAACGGTGACACTCATCTTGGCGGTGATGATTTTGATCAACGGTTAGTTGACTACATCGCCGATGAGTTCAAGAAACAGGAGGGTGTCGACCTGCGCAAGGATGCAATGGCCCTGCAACGTCTGAAAGAAGCATCGGAAAAAGCAAAATGTGAGTTGTCTTCGTCGAATCAGACTGATGTTAATTTACCGTTTATTACGGCAACACAGGAAGGTCCGAAGCACCTGCAGGTGACCATCACGCGTTCGAAATTCGAACAGCTTGTAGAAGACCTGATCGAACGGACCATAGGGCCCTGCAAGAATGCGTTAAAAGATGCGGGTTTGCAGCCTTCCGAGATCGATGAAGTTATTCTGGTGGGAGGTTCATCAAGAATACCGAAAGTTCAGGAGGTCGTAAAAGAATTATTCGGTAAGGAACCTCATAAAGGTGTTAACCCCGATGAAGTGGTCGCCGTCGGCGCGGCAATCCAGGGAGGCGTCCTTTCGGGTGATGTCAGTGATGTGCTGCTGCTCGATGTTACACCGTTATCACTCGGTATCGAAACACTCGGCGGCGTTATGACGAAGCTGATATCATCGAACACGACGATACCGACACGTAAAAGCGAGGTTTTCTCTACCGCGTCCGATAACCAGACATCTGTTGAAATTCACGTATTACAGGGTGAGCGGGAAATGGCTCGCGATAATCGTACGCTCGGACGTTTCCATCTCGACGGTATACCGCCGGCACCGAGAGGAGTTCCTCAGGTCGAAGTAACGTTCGATATCGACGCGAACGGAATTCTGAACGTCATGGCAAAAGACAAAGCAACGAATAAAGAACAGAGTATCCGGATCACTTCCTCGAGCGGCCTCTCACAGGAGGAGATCGAGAAAATGAAGAAAGATGCGGAACAGCACGCGGATGAGGATAAGAAACGCCGCGAGGAGATAGATACCCGTAACCAGGCGGATAATCTCGTATATCAGACTAAGAAACAGATCAAGGAGTTCGAGGGTAAACTCGATGCTTCCACGAAGGAAGATATCGAGAAAGCCGTCACCAAACTCGAAGAAGCACAGAAGAGCGGTACTATCGACGAGATCAAAAAGGCAATGGAAGAGTTGAACGAGAAGTGGAATGAAGCCTCTACGAAGATGTACCAGCAGGCATCTGCTCAGGATCAACAGCAGGAGGGACAACCCGGCGCACAGGAGCAGCAAGCATCGGGTCAACCTGAAAGCAAAGATGATGTTGAAGATGCCGACTATGAAGTAGTCGACGATAAAGATAAGGACAAAAATAACTAATATCACACGGGTGGAGAAACTCGCTGCCCGAAAACAGATTACCATTGCACCATCGTCAGACGTTGAATAAAACCAACGCTCTGTCGGTGCGATAATAAACGTAAGAGGCTCCCTATTGTGAGCCTCTTTTATTATGCAGCAACTTTGTTCTATGCGTGTACATACGTTGCTTATGAAAATTATAATTCTATACTTGAGCCGGAACACAAGGTGATGAACAATGAATATGAATAAACTAACATACAAATCTCAGGAAGCGGTCCAGCAAGCGCAGGAAATAGCATCGGGATATGGCAATCAGGCAATTGAACCGATCCACATCTTTGCAGCTATGATGCAGGATGGAGAAGGCATAGCTGCGTCCATTCTGAATAAGATCGGGGCAAATGCTGATCATATAAGAATTAAAATAAATGAATTCATCGAAAAATTACCGAAAGTATCGGGTGCCGGCCTCGGAAATCAATACATCGGACAGAACACGGGTGCGGTGCTTGAGAAAGCAATGAAAGAAGCAGCGAATCTGAAAGATGATTACGTGAGTCTCGAGCACATGCTTCTCGCTATGACGGATAAAGAGTCGGGGGATGTATCGGATCTACTGACGGCACAGGGAGTTACACACGACGCCGTTTTAAGTGTGTTAAAAGAGATACGCGGAGCACACAGGGTGACCGATCAGAGTCCCGAAGAAAAATATCAGTCGCTTCAGAAGTATGGTCGCGATTTGAATGAACTGGCGCGGCGCGGAAAACTGGATCCGGTCATCGGCCGCGATGAAGAAATACGCCGCGTCCTGCAAGTGTTATCGAGACGTACAAAAAATAATCCCGTGCTGATAGGTGAACCGGGTGTCGGTAAAACAGCTATTGCTGAAGGTCTTGCCCATCGTATTGTCCAGGGGGATGTACCCGACGGTTTAAAAACGAAACGAATCGTTGCTCTCGATATGGGTACCCTCGTTGCCGGAACGAGTTTCAGAGGTCAGTTTGAAGAACGAATGAAAGCGGTGCTAAAGGAAGTGCAGGAATCCGACGGAGAAATAATTCTCTTTATCGATGAGCTGCATACCCTCGTCGGAGCCGGTTCCGCACAGGGATCCGTCGATGCGGCCAATATGCTCAAACCCGCGCTTGCTAAAGGAGAGCTTCGCGCGGTAGGTGCCACGACACTAGACGAGTATCGAAAACATATCGAGAAAGATCCCGCTCTTGAACGAAGATTCCAGCCGGTCTTTGTCGGTGAACCGGGTGTCGAGGATACCATATCGATACTGCGCGGATTACAGGAACGATATGAGGTACACCACGGTGTGCACATTACGGACGGGGCAATCGTAGCTGCGGCACAGCTTAGTCACCGGTATATTTCCGACAGATTTTTACCGGACAAAGCAATCGACCTCATCGATGAGGCGGCTTCGAAACTTCGTATAGAGATCGACAGTATGCCCGAAGAACTCGATACTATAGAACGGCGGATGAAACAACTTGAAATCGAGCGGGAGGCGGTAAAGCG
>SL_3KL_010_SEDDRAFT_10003188_pt1 | contig 14960 bp, 12 predicted proteins | sample SodLakKL_010_SED_2_FD_10381 | JGI IMG/M metagenome (IMG submission 10381)
GGATGAGGCGAGCCGGCTCGAGGCGCGGATGCGCACCGTCTTCGTGCTGGCGCTGCTGGCCGTCGCGGTCTTCGTCGTCTGGAGCGCCGCTGACTTCCGCCGCGCCGCGCGGCTCTTTCCGCAATATGCCGGCGGGGTGACGGTGGCGCTCTGCCTGCTCGAGCTTGCGCGCCAGTTCGTCCGCCGCCGGCTGCTTGCCGCCGAGGGCGAGGGCGTGAACACCGCCGATATCGGCCTCGACCCCGAGGAGCGCACGCGCGAGGGGATCCGCCGCAGCCTGGCGATCTTCGCCTGGGTCATGGGCTACGGCGTGCTGATCGTGCTCCTCGGCATGCCGCTTGCCACCGCGCTCTTCGTGCCGGCGCTGCTGCGCCTGCAGTTCGGCGCGCCGTGGCTGCCGGCGCTGGGGCTGGTCGCGGGGATCTGGGCGCTGATGTACGCGTTGCGCGCGATCCTCGCGGTGCGCCTGCCGACGGGGCTCTGGACCGGCACCTTTCCGCTGTGACCGACGGGATTGACGCGGCGCGCCCGGCCGCGTCAGTCGGCTTCCGCTTGATCCCTTCGGTAAGCACGGGCAGCGCCCGGCCCGCGCGGGGTGGGCGCTGCCCGTGCTGGCGCACGGGCGAAACAACGCCGCAGATATTGCTGAACGGATCAACCGGATTTGGTATCAGTCGGACAGCTGGTCGGCCGAAGAGCGGAACCCTTCGCGGACCACGCCGCCGCCGGGCCTGATGTAGCGCCAATGCGTGACGACCAGCATCCGCTTCATGAAGGATTCCTCGATCCGCTCGCGGTTCATCCAGAACCCCTCGAAGAGGATCTCGAGCGCCTGCTCCGCCTCCCGCCCCTCGGGCGTGTCGGCCTTCGCCGCGATCTCGGTCAGGATCTGACCCAGCCCGGCGCGGAACGCCTCCGACAGTGGCTCGTTGAACTCGACGAAGAAATCGGGCGTGTTCAGCGGGTCCTCGTAGACATGCAGCTGCACCCGCTCGCCGTGATCCCAGACCGGATGCGGGAAGACATGCACGCGGTGGCGCTCGATCTCGGCCGCCTCGAAGGCGGCCTGGACCTCGGAATCGGCGAAACGCTGGCTGGTCGGCATGGTCTGTCCCTTGGTTGCGCGACGCCCATTATGGCAAGCCGCGCGGCCGATGTCTGCCCCGCGAAGCGGCTGTCATGGATGAAAGTTTCCCGCCGCCGCGGAAGCGGGCCGGTCAGCGCACGACGAGATCGGCATGCAGCGCGCCGGCGGCGCTGATCGTGTTGAGGATGTCGATCATCTCGCGCGGGCCGACACCCAGCGCGTTGAGCCCGGCGACGACCTCGGCCAGCGAGGTGGCGCCGGTGACCTCGGCCAGCCCGGTGCCCGGCGCGCGTTCGATCTCGGCATAGGTGCGCGGCACGACCACGGTCTCGCCCTCGGCGAAGGGGTTGGGCTGGGAGACGAGCGGCTGTTCCTCGACGCGCAGCGTCAGCCCGCCCTGGGCCACGGCGACGCGGCTGATGCGCACGTCCTCGCCCATCACGATCGTGCCCGAGCGCTGGTCGACGACGACGCGTGCCCGCGCGCCCGGCGTGATCGCGAGGTTCTCGATCCGGCTGAGCGCATGGGCGGGCGTCGGCATGCCCGTGCGGCCGATATCGACGACGACGGTGCCGGCATCCTGCATCACCGCGACGGCCTGGCCGAATTCGTTGTTCACCACCGTCTCGATCCTGAGCGCGGTGGTGAAATCGGCCTCGCGCAGCGCCAGCCGCACGCGGGAAAGCGAGGCGAGCTCGAACTCGACCTCGCGCTCGACCCGCGCGCCGCCGGGAATGGAGCCGCCGGTCGGCACGCCCTGGACGATCTCGGCCGCCTGGCCGCGGGCGGAGACCCCGCCGGCGATCACCGCGCCCTGGGCGACAGCGTAGATCTGCCCGTCGGCGCCGTTGAGCGGGGTCATCACCAGCGTTCCGCCGAAGAGGCTCGAGGCATCGCCGATCGCCGAGACGGTGACGTCGAGCCGCGAGCCCGCGCGCGCGAAGGGCGGCAGCGTCGCGGTGACCAGCACCGCGGCGACGTTGCGCGGGCGGAACTGTTCGCCGGCGACGTTCACCCCCAGCCGCTCGAGGATGTTGGCCATGATGTCTTCGGTGAACGGCGAGTTGCGGATCCCGTCGCCGGTGCCGTTCAGCCCCACGACCAGGCCGTAGCCGATCAGGTCGTTGCCGCGCACGCCGTCGAATTCGACCAGATCCTTCAGCCGCACCTGCGCCGCCGCCGGAAGGGCGAGGAGCAGCACGAGCAGACCGGTCAGCAGGCGTCGGATCATCGCAGATACTCCGTGAGCGAAAGCCGCGCCACGCGCGCGGTCACCGCGTAGATGGATTCGAGCTGGACGCGGCTCTGCTCGACCGCCATCGCCGCCTTGTAGGGGTCGACGCCGATCTTGTCGCTGCGCGCGATCTCCAGCCGGTCGCGTTCCAGCGAGAGGCGCAGCTGGCGCTGTTCCAGCGCCTCCTGCGCGACGCCGACGCCGGCTTGGAGCGTCGCCAGCCCCTCGGCGTTCTCCAGAAGCCCGGTCATCGCCCGCTTCAGGACGGCGCGCTCCTCGCTCGCATCGAGCGCGAGCGAACCGTCGTCGATCAGCACGACCATCGCCGCCGCCATCAGCTGGCGCCGGATCGCGGGCTCCTCGGCGGTGGGCAGCATCGGCGCGGGGGTCGCGTCGTCGATCATGCCCGCCGGGATCGGCGCGCCGCCGCGATAGATGTCGGTCGCGAAACCGGTGCCGGGATCCATGAAATAGGCCTCGAGCGCCGCGGTCACGTCGGCCTCCGTGGTCAGCCCGGCGACCACCGGACCGAGCGCGGCGAGCATCGCCTCGGGTGCGACGAGCGGCGCGCGATCCGAACTCACGCCGGAAAAGAGCGTCCTGCCGGCAACGCCGAGCGACAGGGCCGAGACCGTCTCGTCGAGTACCGCCCGCGCCGCCTGCGCCGAGAGGGCGCGCGCCGCAGGTCCGGCGGCCGATTGCGCCGTCATGACCAGCTTCTCGGCCAGTCCCTTGCCGGCGCGCGCCACCTTGTCGAGCGCCGACTGCGCCGAGTCGAAGGCGGTCACGATCTGCTTGAGCGCGGCGTCGAACCCGTCGATGCGCGTCAGCCGGTTCTCGATCATGTGCAGCGACGCGATGTCGCCGCGCAGATGGCGGGCGGCGGACTGGACCTTGCCGGTGGTCAGCTCGTGGCTGTGCCGCGCGAGGTCACTGCGCGCCTGAACGCCGGTCCGCTGCAGGTGGAAGGGCAGCGCCAGCGTGCCCAGGGTCGCCCAGCTCATGTTCAGATCTCCATCAGGCGGCGCAGCATCTGGTCGGCGACCTGGATGAGGCGCGCATTGGCCGCGTAGGCCTGCTCGATCAGGACCAGCCGCTGCATCTCGGCATCGGTGTCGACGCCGCGGGCCAGCACACGTTCGTGGAGTTCGGTGGCGCGGGCCGAGGTCTGGCTCGCGCGATCCTCGAAACCCTGCCGCGTCAGGCTGATCTGCGACAGTTCGCGCCCGACCGTGTCGCCGAAGCTCGTCTCGGCCATGCCCGGCGCCGGGGCGAGGGGGCGTTGCAGCGCCTCGATCCAGCGGTTGATCTGCGTCGCGTCGCCGACCGGCCCGCGGGGCGCGGCCGGATCGGCGCCCAGCCCCTCGCGCAGGTGCCACAGATGGCCGCCAAGCTCGGGCTGCACGAGCGGGNTCAGCGCCAGCCGGCCGGCAAGTCCCGGCGGCGCGGCCGGATCAAGCGGGCCGCCCTGATCGGTAAACAGCCCCGGCCCGCCCGGCGCCGATGGGTCGGTGCCCGGCGCCTCGAACCGCGCGATCAGGTCCGCCGCCATCCGGTCGAGCGCCGTCTGCGCGGCGACGCCCTGCGTGTCGCGCACGTCGAAACGGGCGGCAAGGCGACCGCCGCCGAAGGGACCGCCGTTGCCGGGATTGGCGACCGGCTTGCCGTTCAGCGTCAGGCCCGAGAGCGTGCCGCCGGCAAGCGTCATGCCCGGCTCGATCGCGGTGCTGGGGGTGAAACCGATCACCGACGGCGTCACGTCAAGCAGAAGCTGACCGCCATCGGTGTAGAGGATGCTGCGCCCCTCGGGCGAGTTGTATTCGCGGATCGGCACGATCTCGGACAGGCGGGTGATCAGGTTCTGCCGTTCGTCCATCAGCGCCAGCGGCGGCTCGCCCGAGGCGCGCATGCTGACGATGTCGCCGTTGAGCCGCGCGAGGTGCGCCAGCCCGTCGTTGAGCTCGGCCACGTCGCGCGCGATGGCGCCATCGGCATCGAGCCGCGCCTGCTGGACATGGCGCTGCAGGCTGTCGAATTCCTGCACCATCGCGCCCGCCGCGGTACCGACCGCCGCGAGGCGCTGGTCCATGTCCGGCCGGTTCGCGGCCGCGACCAGCGCCGCCTCGAAGGCGGCGACGCGGCCGGCGAGGGCGAAGGGGTCGCCGGGCGCGCCGACGGCATTCTCGAAATCGGTCCAGAAGCGCGCCCCCGCCTCGGCCCCGGCGCGGTCGGCGCCGGCCTGCCGGACAAGCGCGGTGAGCACCGGGTCGACCTGCCGCTCGACGCCGAGAACGCGCACCCCCGCGCCCATGCCGCCGAGCACCGCGGTGCCCAGTTGCAGGCTGCGCGGGGCGTAGCCCTCGTTCATCGCGTTGGCGACGTTGCCCGAGGCGACCTGCACCCCGCGCGCCGCCGCCGTCAGGCCCGATACCGCGGAATTCATCGCGACGTTGATGCTCATGCGCTAGCTCCGCGACCGGAGGCGACGACCGGGGTCATCGCTTCATGTTGGTGGTTTCCTGCAGCATCTCGTCGACGGTCTGGATGACCTTGGCGTTCGACGAATAGGCGCGCTGCGTCTGGATCATCTGCGTCAGTTCATGCGCCACGTCGGTGGCCGATTCCTCGCGCGCGAAGCCCTCGATCGTGCCGACCGGCCCGTCGCCGGCGTTCCACAGGAAGAACTGTCCGCTTTCCGGCGTCGCGCGGTAGACCTGCCCGGGCAGCGCCTGCATGCCGTTGGGATTGGGCACGTCGACCACCGGCACCAGGGCAATGGCGCGCACGGTGCCGTTGGTGTAGAGTGCGTTCAGCATGCCCTGGGCGTCGATCTCGACCCCGGCAAGCGAGCCGACCGGCGAGCCGTCCTTGGTGATCGATACCGGCTGGAACCGGTCGGAGAGCTGGGTCATGCCGCCGGGCTCGCCGGGCTGGCCGATATTGATGGAGATCGGCTGCGTGTCGCCGCCGCGGGTCACCGTCAGGCCGATCTCGCCGGTCGCCGGATCGTAGGCCGCGGGCGCCGCGTCGAAGGGCGGGGTCGAGGTCACGCTCAGGATCCGGCCGCCGCCGGTGGCGGCCCCGCTGAAGACCACCTGATGCGCGCCGATCAGCTGGTCACCGTTGCCCGGATCGCGGATCTCGAGGTCCCAGGCATTCGTCGCCGGGTCGCCGGGCGCCGGCACGACCGGCGTGAAGCGGATGTCCAGCCGCTCGGACGAGCCGAGATTGGTGTAGTATTCCACCGTCATGTCGTAGGGGTCGCCCGCGGCACCGGCGATCGTCGCGGTCGAGGGCAGGTTGACACCGAGCGAGACGCGCTCGGTCGGCTGGCTGTCGAACTGGTTCATCTGCACCCGGATCGGCTGCAATCCGCCGGCCGAATCGCGCGGGAAGACCGGCACCGTGCCGTCGGCTGCCACCGGCACGCCCATCAGCACCATCCCCGATTCGTTGCGCAGCAAGCCCGTCGCGTCGGGGCGGAAGGAGCCGGTCGTCATCATGTACATCGGCAGCTGGCCGCCGTTGCGCACCGCCGTCTCGGTCGTCACCGGCAGGAAGCCGCGGCCCTTGATCGCCATGTCCGTCGGGTTGCTCGACGAGATCAGCGTGCCGCCCTCGTCGATCAGGCGCATGGTCGAGGCCCGCACGCCGCCGGCGGCATAGCGGCCCGCGCCGGTATCGCTCAGCACCATCGCCTGGAACGAGGTCTGCACGCGCTTGTAGCCGGCGGTGGCAGAGTTCGCGATGTTGTCGGAAATCGCCCCCAGCCGCGTTGCCTGGGCGTTGAGTCCGGTGACACCGGCGTTGAGCGAGGACGAGATGGTCATACTTGCACCTTTCTGAAGCAATCGGACGGACCGGCGCGAAAGATGCAGGAGGCAATGTTAAGGGCGGCCTAACGGCGGCCGGATCGCGAAGAAAAGCCATTCGCTTTTGAAGGATCGCCCGGCGCCGGTGTCAGCCCGTCAGATGCGCGCCAAGCGCCTCGATCGCCAGCGCGTAGCCGTGCGGACCGAAGCCGCAGATCATCCCCAGCGCGACCGGCCCGACATGCGAGTGCCGCCGGAAGGGCTCGCGCGCGTGGATGTTCGACAGATGCACCTCGACCACCGGCAGGCCGATGGCGGCGACGGCGTCCCTCAGCGCGATGGAGCTGTGCGTGTAGGCGCCCGCGTTCAGCACGACACCCGCATGCCGGCCGGGCGCCTCGTGCAGCGCGTCGATCAGGACGCCCTCGTGATTCGACTGGCGGAAGTCGATCGCAAGACCCGCCCGCGCGCCCGCCTCCTCGCAGATCGCGCGGATATCCGCGAGCGTCGCGGTGCCGTAGATGGCCGGCTCGCGGCTGCCCAGAAGGTTCAGGTTCGGTCCGTTCAGAACGAGGATCGAGGACATGTCGCACTCCGCCGCCGCGCCACCCTGATCGCGGGCGGGTCCGGGCTTGTCAAGCCGCGCGGTTCCGGCTCAGAACAGCACCGACGGCAGCCAGGTCACGATCCCGGGGAAGATGAAGAGGATCGCGATCGCCAGGATCTGCAGCCCGACGAAGGGCACCGCGCCGCGATAGATCATCATCGTCGTGACCGAGTTCGGCGCCACCCCGCGCAGGTAGAAGAGCGAGAACCCGAAGGGCGGGGTCAGGAACGAGGTCTGCAGGTTAACGCCGATCATCACCCCCAGCCAGACCGGATCGATGCCGAGGAGCAGCAGCGTCGGCGCGGTGATCGGCAGGACGATGAAGATGATCTCGAACGTGTCGAGGATGAAGCCGAGGACGAACATGATGATCATCACGGTGATCATCGCGCCCATCGCCCCGCCGGGCATCGAGGTCAGGAACTCGCGCACGAGGTTGTCGCCGCCCATCTGCCGGAAGACGATGGCGAAGACCGAGGCGCCGAAGAGGATGATGAAGATCATCGAGGTGATGACCGCGGTGCGCCGGGCGACATCGACCAGGACCGCGCGACTCAGCCGCCAGCGCAGCGCGGCGAGGATCGTCGCCCCCACCGCGCCGACCGAGGCGGCCTCGGTCGGGGTGGCGATGCCGCCGAGGATCGAGCCGAGGACCGCGAAGATCAGGATCAGCGGCGGGAAGAAGGCGACCAGCACCTCCTTCCAGAGCCCGCGCTTCTCGTCCTCCGGGACGGGCGTCGCGGGGCAGCTTTCCGGCCGCAGGAAGGACATCAAGACGATATAGGCCAGATAGAGCCCGACCAGCAGGAACCCCGGCAGCAGCGCCCCGGCGAAGAGATCGCCCACCGAGACCGTCTGCGGCGCGAAGTTGCCAAGGCTCATCTGCACCTGGCTGTGCATCCCCGAGATCATGTCGCCCATGAAGATGAGCACCGTCGAGGGCGGGATGATCTGGCCGAGCGTGCCCGAGGCGCAGATCGTGCCACAGGCGAGCTTCGGGTCGTAGCCCGCGCGCAGCATCGCCGGCAGCGAGATGAGCCCCATCGTCACCACCGTCGCGCCCACCACGCCCGTGGAGGCCGCCAGCAGCGCGCCCACCAGGATCACCGAAATCCCCAGCCCGCCGCGCATGTTGCCGAAGAGCTTGCCCATCGTCGACAGCAGCTGCTCGGCGATCTTCGAGCGCTCCAGCATCACGCCCATGAAGATGAAGAGCGGCACCGCGACCAGCACCTCGTTGATCATGTAGCCGGTGTAGCGGCCGGCGAGCGCGCGCAGGTTCGACATGTCGAAGACGCCGAACTGCAGGCCGATCCAGGCGAAGATGATCGAGGTGCCGGCGAGCGTGAAGGCCACCGGGAAGCCCAGCAGCAGCATGCCGATGACGCCGAAGAACATCAGGCCGGCCAGGATCTCGCCGATCAGAACGGGGTCCATGGCTCAGCTCACTCCGTGTCGTACTTGTAGCGGTAGTCGTCGGGCACCAGGTCCTCGCGCCCGGCCAGAAGCAGGATCGAGCGGATCGCCATCGCGACGCCCTGCGCGGCGATGGTGACGGCGAAGACCAGGATGAAGGTCTTGAGCACCCAGAGCCCGGGCATCCCGCCGGGATTGGCCGACGGCTCGAACAGCCGCCAGGAGCGCTGGACGAAGGTGAAACTGTAGTTCCAGACGACCCAGGCGAAGGGCAAAAGGAAGATACAGACCCCGAGCAGGTCGAGCGCCGCCTTGGTCCTCGTCGAGGCCGGTCGATAGAAGATGTCGACCCGGACATGATCGTTGCGGTAGAGCGCGTAGCCCGCCACCGCGGTGAACATCGCCCCGTTCATCCACGGATAGAGATCCTGCATCCACAGCCGCGTGATGCCGAAGACGTAGCGCTCGACCACCACCCAGAAGCAGACCAGCACGATGGCGACGGCAAGCCACATGACGGTGTTTCCGATCAACCGGTTGATCAGATTGATCAGTTGCATCAGGTAGGACAGGAGGATCACGGTCTTGCCCTGCTCGCACGGCCGGCGGAGCCGGACGGGCATGATGTCCGGTCAACCGGCGCGCGGCGCAGCGCGTCGGCGGGCGCGCTGCCTGCATGACGAGGATGCGTTGCCCCCGGCAGAACCGGGGGCAACGCTGAAACGCTCCGCTCAGCCAAGATCGCTGAGGTCGAAGAACCGCTCGCGCGCCTGCAGGAAGGTCTGGTCGGTCCCTTCGGTGCGGGTGCGCAGCAGGTTGAGCGATTCCACGAAGCTCTCCGCCGTCCGCTTGGTCAGCGGATCGCTGCTGTCGAGGATCTCGGACAGGATCTCCTTGGAGGCGCTGGCGCCAGCCTCGAGGATGCTGTCGGGGAACTCCGAGTGGGTGATCACGCCGTGCTCGTTGACCAGCGTCGCCAGCGCGCGCGGGTCGTTGGCGTAGAAGTCGGAAGCGACCTGGTCGTATTCGGCCTGGCAGACATCCTCGATGATGCGCCGCAGGTTCGCGGGCAGCGCCTCGTATTTCGCCTTGTCGACGACGAGCTCGGTCGCCAGGCCCGGCTCGATGAAGGACGAGGTATAGTAGTGCTTGCGCACCTGGTGGAAGCCCAGCGCCAGGTCGTTGAAGGGGCCGACGAACTCGGCCGCGTCCAGCGTCCCGGTCTGCAGCGCGGCGAAGATCTCGCCGGCGGCGAGGTTGGTCACCGAGGCGCCCATCCTTGCCCAGACCTGACCGCCGAGACCCGGCGTGCGGAAGCGCAGGCCCTGGATGTCGTCGATGCCGGTTAGTTCGTTGGAGAACCATCCGCCGGCCTGGGTGCCGGTGTCGCCCGACAGGAAGCCCTTGACGCCGAACTGGTCGTAGATGTCGTCCCAGATCTCCTGCCCGCCGAGGTAGCGCACCCAGGCGGCGAGCTCGCGCGAGGTCATGCCGAACGGCACCCCGGTGAAGAACGACAGCCCCACCGACTTGTTCTGCCAGTAATAGGCCGCGCCGTGCATCATCTCGGCCGAGCCGTCGATGACCGCGTCGAGCGACTGCAGCGCCGGCACCATCTCGCCGGCGGTGAAGACCTGGATGGTCAGCTGTCCGTCCGAGGCCTCGGTGATCCGGTCGGCCAGGCGCTGCGCGCCGACGCCGAGGCCGGGGAAGTTGCGCGGCCAGGTGGTCACCATTCGCCAGGTCTGGCGGCCCTGGGCGACGGCCGGCGCGGCCAGCGTGCCGGCGGCAGCCGCGGCGCCGCCCACGGCCGAGGTACGAAGAAAGGAACGACGATCCATGAATATCCTCCCATGGTCTTTTGTTGGCCAACCCGTCTGGGGGCTGATGGCAGCCCTTATATGCACAGTTTCCCGAAGCTGAAAACACGTTTTGTTTTGCGTTCGTGCACGGGTTGTGGGCCGGCCAACCTGCCGTTGTTCCCGGCTCCGGGTGACGGCCGGCTTCAGCGCGGGTTGCGCAGGTTCAGCCAGTTCGCGCCGAAGATGAGCACCGCGCCGAGGAAGACGAAGGGGTCGAGCGGCTCGGCATATAGCCAGACGCCGACGAAGGCGATGATCGGCAGCCGGGCGAACTCCATCGGCGCCACGACCGAGGCCGGCGCCAGGCCGAGCGCCGTGGTCAGCGCGAAATGCGCCGTCAACCCGGTCAGCCCGACGACGACGAGCCAGGGGATCAGCGCCGCCGAGGGCCAGGTGAAGCCGCCGATGAACGAAAGCGCGAAGCCGAAGGCGGCCTGCGACACGGTCATCCAGAAGAGCACGCACAGAACCCCGTCATGGCGCATCAGCATCTTCGTCAGCATCAGGTTGAGCGCGAAGCCGACCGCCGCCAGCAGCCCGGCCAGATGCCCCGGCCCCACCGGCTGCACCCCCGGCTGCGCCACGATCAGCACGCCCAGGAAGCCCAGAAGCGCCAGCCCGGCGGATCTCCAGGTCAGCCGCTCGCCCAGGACGAGCGGCGCCAGCAGCACCACCCAGAGCGGCATGGTGAATTCGAGCGCGACGAGCTGCGACAGCGGGATCGCCACGATCCCGTAGAACCACAGGTTCTGCCCGGCGAAGTGGAAGAGGTTGCGCGTCAGGTGCAGCCCCGGCTGCGTCGTGCGCACCTGCGCCAGGCCCGGACGGCTCGCCGTGACCAGCGCCGCGATGATCAGGAAGCCGATCAGCGAGCGCCAGAACATCAGCTGGAACGAGGTCAGCTCGACCTGCACCGCGCGCCCGGCGACCGCCATCAGCGTGAAGGACGCGATCGCGCCCAGCATCCACAGCGCCGCCCTGACCGGCTGGCCCGCGCCCTCGACCCCGGCCGCCGCCGCGACCGCGCCGCGCCCCATTCCCGGTGTGATCCGTGCCATCGCCGCCCCCTGTCCGGGTGATCGCCGAAATCGGCGCCGGGGGCAATCCGGCTCAGCGGTCGTTCAGGGGCACATAGGCGCGCGGCGCGGGGCCGTCATAGAGCGTCAGCGGCCGGATCAGGATGTTCGCGCGCCGCTGCTCGAGGCATTGCGTGACCCAGCCCGGCACCCGGCCGATGGCGAAGATCGGCACGTAAAGGTCCATCGGGATGCCGTGCAGCTGGTAGATCGCGCCCGACCAGAAATCGACGTTCACGTTGAGCCCGTGGCGGGCATAGGGCTTCATCGCCTCGACCACCGCCTGCAGGATCGCGAACCAGCGCGGGTCGCCCATCTCGCGCGACAGTTGCTCGACGCCCGCCCGCATGTGCCGCGCGCGCGGGTCCTCGGCGCGGTAGACGCGGTGGCCGAAGCCGGTCACCGGCTCGCGCGCGGCGCGCTTCGACTTGACATAGGCGGCGGCGTTCTCCGGCGCACCGATCTCCTCGACCATGCGCATCACGTCCTCGGCGGCGCCGCCATGCGCCGGGCCGGCGAGGGTGGCAAGCGCGGTGACGATGGCCCCGTGCAGGTTCGCCTCGGTCGAGACGGTGACGCGGGCGGCGAAGCTCGACGCGTTCGATCCGTGCTCGGCATGCAGGATGAAATCGACATCCGCCAGCCGCGCGGCCTCGTCCGAGGGCTTCGCGCCCTTCAGCATCCACAGCCAGTTCGCGGCGTGCGAGAGCTCCGGGTCGGGCTCCACGGGCTTGCGCCCGTTGCGGATCGCCTCGTGCGCGGCGACGATCACCGGCACCTGAGCGGTCAGCCTGAGCCCGTTGCGGATGAACGCCGCCTCGCTCACCTCGCGGGCCTCCGGCTCCAGCGCGGCGAGCGCCGAGACGGCGGTGCGCAGCACGTCCATCGGATGGCCCTGCGCGGTGGCGCGGATGATGTCGTGAACCGCCCCCGGCAGGGCGCGCCCGGCCTTCAGCGCGGCGTCGTGCTCGGCAAGCTGCGCGGCGGTCGGCAACTCGCCGTGGATCAGCAGATACGCCACCTCCTCGAAGCTCGACTGCGTCGCCAGGTCGTCGATCGAATAGCCCCGGTACTGCAGCGTGCCGGCGCGCCCGTCGATGTCCGAGACGCCCGAGCGTTCGAAATAGATCCCCTTGAGGCCGCGGTTGATCTTGACGGTGTCGGTCATATCGGCAGTCTCCTGTCGGTCATGGGGAACGGAACGGACATGCTGGAACGGGCGTTCGCCGCCGCGCGCGGCCGGCGCGCCCGCGTCGTCCTGCCCGAGGCCGAGGATGCGCGCATCGCCGAGGCCGCCGCCCGGCTGCGCGCCGAGGGGCTGGCGGAACCGGTGACGTTGGCCGAGGCCCGTCCCGCCGAGGACTATGTCGACCTGATCCTGCGCCAGCGGCCGGGCCTGAAGCCGGCGCTTGCTTCGCGGATGCTCGAAAAGCCGCTGATCCGCGCCGCGGCGATGGTCGCGGCGGGCGAGGCGGCGGCGCTGGTTGCCGGCGCGGCCAGCCCCACCCGGCGCGTGATCGAGGCCGCCGCGCTCGCCATCGGCATGGAGGAAGGGGTGGCGACGCCGTCGAGCTTCTTCCTGATGCGCCTGCCTGACGGCCGGGCGTTCCTCTTCGCCGATTGCGCCGTCAATGTTGCGCCCGACGCCGCGCAGCTTGCCGACATCGCCCGCGCCTCGGCGGCCTCGGCCGCGGCGCTCCTCGGCACGGCGCGGCTGGCGCTGCTCTCGTTCTCCACCGGCGCCTCGGGCACCGGCGCGAGCGTCGAGCGCGTCCGCGCGGCGGCCGAGGCCCTGCGCGCCGAGGGGCTGGCCGCCCTCGGTCCCGTGCAGGCGGACGCCGCGCTCAACCCGGCCATCGCGGCGAGGAAGGGGCTCGCGGCCAACGAGCCCGCGAATGTGCTCGTCTTCCCCGACCTCGACGCCGGCAACATCGCCTACAAGCTGATGCAGGAACTTGCCGGCGCGCAGGCGATCGGCCCCTTCCTGCAGGGCTTCGCGCGGCCGGTCTGCGACCTCTCGCGCGGCGCTACGGTCGCGGATATCGTCGCCGCCACGGTGCTGACCCTGGCGCGCGCCTAGAAGCAGGCGGTCAGCAACTACCGGTCGCCGCCTCGCGGGGACACGCCCGGACCGCGCCGAAGCGGGCGAGGGCGCCCCGCTGCCCGCAATCTGTCCTACGCGAGTCCTACGCATGTCCTACGCATGTCCTACGCTTGTCCTACGCTTTGTGACAGGCATTTTCCCAACAGAACAAGGCATCCCGGCGCCTACGCCCCGCGCGGCTGCCGGCACCGGCGCGCGCCACCGCAAGGTTTCGTCAACTACCCCGCCCGGCAAGCTTCTGACGCCCCGGACTAAGCCACCTGCTTGCGCATGTCGGCGGGGTCGATGCCGGCGACCGCGACGGGTTTCTTCATCGCGTCGCGGCGGAAGGGCTCGCCGAGTTCCTGGTTGATCAGCGCCTCGATCAGCGTGGTCTTTCCGTGCCGCATCTGGTCCTCGATCGCCTGGCTCAAGGCCGCGGTCAGCTCCTCCATCGTCCGCGCGACCACGCCCTTCAGCCCGCAAGCCTCTGCAATGCCGGCATAACTCACCTGCTCGTCCAGTTCCGTGCCGACGAAGTTGTCGTCGTACCAGAGCGTCGAGTTCCGCTTCTCGGCGCCCCACTGGTAGTTGCGGAAGACGACCATGGTGATCGCCGGCCATTCGGGCCGCCCGATCGCCGTCAGTTCCGTCACCGCGATGCCGAACGCCCCGTCGCCGGCAAAGCCGACGACCGGCGTGTCCGGGCAGCCGATCTTGGCGCCGACGATCGCCGGCAGGCCGTAGCCGCAGGGGCCGAAGAGCCCCGGCGCCAGGTATTTCCGCCCCGCCTCGAAGCTCGGATAGGCGTTGCCGATGGCGCAGTTGTTGCCGATATCGGTCGAGATGATCGCCTCCCCCGGCAACGCCGCCTGGATCGCCCGCCAGGCCATCCGCGGCGACATCCAGTCCGGCTTCGCCGCCCGCGCGCGCGCGTTCCAGCTGGTGCCGGGGTCGTCGTCCTCGTGGTCCATCGAGCTGAGCGCCTGCGCCCAGGCCGACTTGCGCTGCGCGATCTCGGCCCGCCGCGCCTCGCGCCCGGCATCGCCGGCGGTGTCGGACAGCCGCGCCAGGAGCGCCGCCGCCACCTGCTTCGCGTCACCAATGATACCGACCGAGACCGGCTTGGTCAGCCCGATCCGGTCGGGGTTGATCTCGACCTGGATGATCTTCGCCGCCTTCGGCCAGTAGTCGATCCCGTAGCCCGGCAGGGTCGAGAACGGGTTCAGCCTCGTGCCGAGGCACAGCACCACATCGGCCTGTGAAATCAATTCCATAGCCGCCTTCGATCCGTTGTAGCCCAGGGGCCCCGCAAAGAGCGGGTGCGAGCCGGGAAAGGCGTCGTTGTGCTGGTAGCCCACGCAGACCGGCGCATCCAGCCGCTCGGCCAGTCGGATCGTCTCGGGGATGGCGCCGGCCAGCACCACGCCGGCGCCGTTCAGGATCACCGGGAAGCGTGCCGCGGAGAGCAGTTTCGCCGCCTCGGCCACGGCCCCGTCGCCCCCCGGCGGGCGCTCGAAGGCGACGGGCTCGGGCAGGTCGATGTCGATCACCTGCGTCCAGTAATCGCGCGGCACGTTGATCTGCGCCGGGGTCGAGCGGCGGCGGGCCTGCGCGATGACCCGGTCGAGCACCTCGGCGATGCGCGCGGGGTCGCGCACCTCTTCCTGGTAGCCGACCATGTCGCGGTAGAGCGCCATCTGCTCGACCTCCTGGAAGCCGCCCTGGCCGATCGTCCTGTTTGCCGCCTGCGGGGTCACCAGCAGAAGCGGCGTGTGGTTCC
>SL_3KL_010_SEDDRAFT_10003189_pt1 | contig 14956 bp, 16 predicted proteins | sample SodLakKL_010_SED_2_FD_10381 | JGI IMG/M metagenome (IMG submission 10381)
AAACGTATAGCCACACACTACCGAAGCGGAGAGAATCTATAGGTATAATAGAATTCGCGGATATATTAAAACACAAAGATTTTTTGTATATTCGTATATTTAAAAAGATATCTTCATCAACCATAAATGAGTTGTTAGTTATACTTAATTGATTTTTACGTGCTTTAGATTCCCAAGCGTGAACGTGCTTAAACCTCTTATTGTATGGTATCATTATTGTATGGTCTCCGCATTTACTAATATATACATTACTCTATTCTATCCGGTTAATATCTTAACTAAAAATCGCCTCACTTTTTTTTAAAGGAGGGTATATCTTTTCTACCTGTCGAACAGGCAGGAACAACTCACCGCCTATAAAAGTGAAAGAGTCATTTAACCTAGATGCCGAAACTTCACCTACATCTATGAGTATATCGGTGCGTTTATCTATATGATTAAACGGGGCATCAGCCAATAACGAGAATAAGTTCCTAGAGCGTATACTTTGGTTTTTAAATCCCGTACCATAATCAATAGAAATTATCTTTAGCTTAGTCCCATCGGGCATATCTGATATATCATCGTAAAATTCCTGTATGGATACGAAGTCCTTAAGATTTACAGATTTTATGCAATAATTCCGTCTCTGTCTACTAATTAAAGCATCCCAATCTATCCAAGGAGATGCCGCTTCAACGTGCGTTGTAATGTTTTCAGTACAGAATATTTCTTCACGCTCTGGCTCTTTTATAGAAATGTTTATCTCTATTTGTAAAGGATTGTCAGGGTCACATGTATATAACGGATTATTACCAGTTATCTCTCGTGTAATCTTACCCAAAACCGCGAAAGTTAACACGTTATTATTGCTAACTTGAAATAAGTCGTCACCTAAAGGTATTGAAGTTGGAGCTAGATCTTTGGTGCTTCTTGCCACACATTGTGCGACCCCTGTAATGGCCTGAGCGAATTTTAGTTCTATAGAGGTAGAATCGATTAACAATACTTCATAATCATCTCTGCCGAGAGGTGTAGGAGACTCATCAGAGGTTGAGTAAACTGTTACTGCAGGATATACTCCCATGTTATGAGTGATTTTCCAAGTATCAGATGGCAATTCTTGTCGATATTCGAAAAATGCCCTTCTAGGAAAAAAGTTGGACAATCCTACGTTTTCTGGCTCTGGATGAAACTCTCTAACATTGTAAGGATTTCTACCGATCTTATAGAGCCTCCCCCTACAGCCCTTGGTTATGATGCATTTATTAAAAGTAGTCAACCCCTTTAAACGTTCTATGGTTTCAATCTCTCGTTTACATGTGTCGCATTTGTATTTTATAGTAGACATCTAATATGTGTTGCAGTATGAGAGTATTTATTGTTTGGGTGAATCACGATCTTGCTCAGTATCACCTTCTTCAGATTTCAAAATACTATTTAAGCTTTTGTATCTGAATGCCTTAATTGAAGACCCCGCATAACAATTATATACTTTGGAATGAGTTATTTTTTTACTTAATGATTCAAAACAGGGTAAAAATACGTCAGTATAAGTTCTGTCACTCAATTTAAAGTTATAAGCATCATGAGAGTGTGATTTTCCATCAATCGATTTACAGTCAAAACCCAACAAGTAGATATTATTCACTTTCATTTTATCTAGGTAGTCTATTGCACAACAGCCTGTATTGTTACCGGTTACGCTAACATCATCTAATTGTGGAGGCTTAACAGTAGTCTCATGGCTGTATGAGTGTAGATAAATCCATTTATATCCACGTTTCGCAGTTTGCGGTTTATTTTTGCTGATATAGTATGTATACTGTATCTCGCGCTCAGCCATTTTCTTATAATTTTTTATATACCAACCCCTGTCCATCCAAAACAGTGCTAAACATTTAGGAAAAAAAGTATAGGTAGAATTTATGCATACAACCCTGTCATGGGGGAGTAGATCAACCATTTCAGGTTTAAAGGAGTTTCCCCCACCGATTAGATAAATATCTTTCCCCATAAACGGATTATCTTCATTGCACATAATTTGTGATGCTAGTAAAATACTATCCTTATATTTAGATTTGAACATTCATACATGAAAGAGAACTTGATTAAACGTATTCAAACTGAATGCACTGAATTCTTAAGCACAGCTAATGATTTGCCGCTTATCAAAGTGCGTAAAATAAATGAATCAAACTTCAAGAAAGTTAAGGTTAGAACTAAAACTACGGCTGACCATTTTGTTGGAGCTTTTAATGAAGCATTTCATGATACTTATAGGAACATTCATGGGAGATCGATTTTTTGCAACGGTAAGCATGCTAAAGCTACTGAGGATGAATTTGAAGAAATATACGTATTCCCCATTAATGGATTTGAATACCTATTCAACCCTAATATAGAATTCCATGAGGAATATAAAAAGATATACGCTAAACTCAATAACTCTATGGAGGAGTCTGATGCAGAACGACTACTAATTGATATGATCGAATATTCTTATTTGAATATAGACACAAATTTTTATGAAGCTCTGTTTTCGCAGAAGGAAGTTATAATTTATAATATTCCATATTACTATGCTGTCAAGAGATCTAAATTTTTAATCTATGATGATCTTTTAAGAGTATTAAAAAATTACACCTAACCGTGTATTTTTATTATGTTATTCTTTCAACAAAATATGATTTCTAAATACACATCACCTAACAATTTCCGACATCTTACGAGGAGAAATACATGTCATTAAAAGCACTCTCAGATTACACCTTTTATTCCCGCTATGCCCAATACCTACCAGAAGAAAAAAGGAGAGAAACATGGGATGAAGCTGTTACTAGAGTTTTTGACATGCATAGAAAAAAATATAAAAAACAATTACTTGAAAGCTCTGAATTGAAAAGGGAAATTGAGTTTGCCGAAAACCAAGTGAAAAAGAAAAGGGCGCTGGCTGCTCAACGGACTTTACAATTTGCAATCGATCCCATTTTGAAACATGAGCTTAAGACATACAACTGCACGGCAACTCACATAGACCGAGAAGAGGTATTTTCAGAAACTATGTATGTATTATTATGTGGTTGTGGTGCCGGGTTTAGCGTACAAAAACATCATATTAAGAAACTTGGAAACATCAAGACTAGAACCGCAGATGGCGAGAGTGTTTCTCACATTATAGAAGATTCTATAGAAGGGTGGGCCGATGCTATCGCAGCCCTAATGGATTCATACTTCTCAAATCCAGTCAAATTCCCGGAGTATAACGGAAAGAAAATTCACTTTGATTTTTCAAATATTAGACCGGAAGGGGCATTAATAGCAGGTAGATTTAAAGCACCCGGCCCAGAAGGATTAAAAAACGGCTTGGTTAAGATATCGAGCGTAATCGAACGCCGCATAAATTCAGACGAATTCCACACTGATGAATTTGCTGGTAAATTGCGCCCCATTGATGCGTATGATTGCATTATGCATATAAGTGATTGTGTCTTATCTGGTGGAGTTAGAAGATCTGCAACGTTATGCATGTTTTCTCATGATGATACAGAAATGATGAATGCAAAAATTGGCGCATGGTTTAAAGATAATCCCCAAAGAGGTAGAAGTAATAACAGTGCTGTACTATTAAAGGGATCTACTACAAAGGAAGAATTTTCTAATCTTATAAGTGCGACAAAAGAATATGGGGAACCCGGCTTCGTATGGGTAGACGACCTAGAAATAGTATTCAATCCTTGTGTAGAAATTTCGATGCGTCCTGTTACCAAAGATGGTAGATCAGGGTGGCAAGGATGCAATTTAACAGAAATAAATGGAAAATATTGTGATACAGAAGAAAAATTCTTGGAAGTGTGTAGAGCTTCAGCCATCATTGGAACGTTACAGGCGGGATATACCGATTTTAAATATTTACCTCCGGAATCTAAAGAAATCTTTGATAGGGAAGCATTATTAGGGTGCTCTATAACTGGATGGATGGATAACCCAGATATATTATTTGATGAAAAAATTCAAAGAAAAGGTGCAAAAATCATATTAGAAGTCAATAAAAAGATAGCCAAAATGATAGGTATTAATCCGGCAGCAAGAGCTACATGTGTGAAACCGGCGGGATGTCAAACTCCCGAAACATTAGTTTCTACCCAAGAGGGCATATTACGTTTGGATGAAATAGGAAACATAGATGGTGAAACATGGCAAGAGCATAATATAAAAGTGCATACTGATAATACCAAGAAGAAGAGTAGGAAATTCTTTGTCAATGGGTATGCTAACACAAAAAAGATTACTTTAGACAGTGGCATTACATTGGAAAGCACTCTAAATCATAAGTACAGAGTAATAACTGAAGATGGGAATTATGTTTGGAAGGAAGCATCTGATTTAGGGGTGGGGGATATATTACCGTACCGCATAGGCGAGTACGAAAATAGTACAAACAAAAATGAATTATCCAAAATTGATTACAAGTTTAACAAAAATACACCAAAAAGGCATATAAAATATATTAACCAGCCAGACTATCTGGATGAAGATTTTGCGTGGTTTTTAGGTTTATATTATGGAGATGGTTCAAATCATAAGGGAGGTATAAGAATTGCTATTAACTACCAAGAGCAAAAGGGTGTTGATAAACTAAATAAAATAATCAAAAAACTCTTTAATTTAGATACCACCATACAAAAAGATTATAGAGAAAATCACGGCGGAGGTTACATTGCAATAAATTCTAAAGAGCTGTTAGCTTTTTTAGGGGCAAACAATCTCCTGAAGAATAAGGCACATGATATAGTGATACCTCAAATAATTAGAACATCATCAGTATCTATAATAGAAGCATTTATCGATGGATATGCCACTGCCGATGGCTCAGATAAGACCCGCGATAGAACATACTGTACTGTATCAGAGCAATTTGCAAGAGAGTTGGTTGTTGTTCTTAGAGCAATAGGAAAAGACGCTAAAATGCGCCTTATGCCCCCAACTAAGACTTCATATGGTAACTCCATGAGGTACTGGATATCAGAGCGAAAATCTTTATCTGGTAATATGGAGAAAATTACCAATTATAGAAGAAAATATTTTGAAGCATTAAAAAATAACGGCCTAGATTCCCATTTGGTTGATCGTATTATTGAAATAGAGGATTCTACCAACTATACGTATGACATAGAAGTAGATGATACACATACATATTTGGCCAATTCGTATATATCACATAATAGCACCAGTTGTGTACTAGGAACTGCTAGTGGTATCCACCCCCATCACGCGAGGCGCTATATTCGCAGAACTCAAGTGAATAGAACAGAATTCTGCGGTCAACTAATTGCTAAACAAAACCCACAATCTGTAGAAAAATCTGTGTGGTCTGCTAATGGCACTGATAACGTTATATCCTTTTTATGTGAGGTTCCACAAGGAGCAATTACAAAAAATCAAATATCTGCAATAGATTTGCTCGAAAAGGTTAAATTAACACAACAAAATTGGGTAGAATTTGGTACTGATGTTGATAATTGTGTTATTCCTCAAATTAGGCACAACGTAAGTAATACGTGTTCCGTAAAACCGGAAGAATGGGATGATGTTGAAAAATTTATATTTGATAATCAAAAAGTTTTTGCGGGCATATCATTGCTACCAGCATCAGGCGACTTAGATTATACACAGGCTCCATTCTCTACGGTATTGACTCCTAACGAGTTAGTGAAAGAATATGGAGATGCTTCCGTGTTCGCGTCCGGATTAATTGTGGATGGCTTACATGCATTTGATAACAATCTATGGAGAGCCTGTGATACTGTTTTAGGACATGGAGAAGAGTTGGAAACAGTAAGAGAAAGTCCGAAATATCCTGCTAGAGAAACAAACAAAGCTTTAGCACAATACTTCACTGCAAAGGCCAGTTATGACGAGTGGTTTGTTAAGATCGATTGGATACGCAGAGCCAAACAATTTGCCGATAGGTATTTTGATGGTGACATAAGAAAGATGACCTACTGTTTGAAGCATGTTTCATTATGGAAAACGTGGTGCGATCTAAAGAGGGAATATAAAGACGTAGACTGGACCAATGTAGTTGAAATAGACCAAACTTATGTTGATGCGGATACATTAGCATCACAGGCATGTACCGGGACTAAGGGTTGTGACATCTAAAGTTAAATCACCGTGTATACGAGTCTGTACGCTAAAAAATGATATATGCATAGGGTGCAACCGCACCCTATGCGAAATATCGTCATGGAGGCATCTATCAGAAGAACAAAAAACTGCTATTATCCAACGAATAGGGGAAGCTGCGAAATCTTATAAAATCCGCGTTAATTCATAGGTTGTATTTAATATATTAGCTTCAGTTTGATCATCGTTAATAATTAATTCACCTATTTTTTCTACTTTAGCATCTTCATACTCAATACGAAATCTTGTTTCACTTACTTCTAGAATATCTAAAGGTTGTCCTTCATACCCACTTATTACATACCATCTAGGATGTCTTATTGTAGAAATTGGTGGTCTGGGTTGAGTAAAGGTAAAAATAAATCCAAAGTAATGATTAACCTGTAAATCAGGATCATAACGTTTATTAAGCGTCATGCCTTCATGATTATGTCCCTTAAAAGCAAATGCTTTGTTATTTTCATCTCGTACATAGTAACACTGTAGTTCGATACAACCACGTCCGTGTTCTTCAGACCAATAATACATCTTACCACGGTAGATTTTATTTTCATGATCACTTTGGATCTGAATAAACTTCATCCACCCAATCTCATTCGAAGATGTAGGTGTATTGACATAAAGTTTTAAATTAGCTACACCATTTTCATCTATAGTTCCATTAGCAGTATACCATCTTGGAGTTTGATTCCATTCACATGTATACCAATAACAACCAATAGTTCCATCTGGTGCTTGCCACATATCAAATCCTTGGAAAGTCTCTTTAGGGTTTTCCCACTGACCAATAACAATAGGTTCATTATTATCAGGGATAATCATTTCAGGCCATGGTTTATTAGTAGGTGTTACGGTTTGGTCTTTAGCCCATTTAACATTGACTCTATAACAACCGTCTTTTTTATCTATATATTCAACTCGTATATAATCATTTTCAAAATGTTGTCCTTCAGAAAGAACGGCATGACGAACTGGCTTTCTCCAATGTACACCATCAGCAGTATAGACTCTTATAGTGTCTCTAAATACACCGACAGCCCAACGATTATTATGCCATTGATCCATTAAGATAATTCTGTATTCTTTATCTCTGGATGATAAAAGATCCATCGCAGGATCAACTAGAAATACTTGTTTCTCCCCTTGGTCTTTAGGCATGATATAAATTTCTTCAGGTACATACTGACCTAACCAATACATATGTGGTGCGTTAATGTCATCACGATTCCTACCATTTGCCATGATATCATGACCACCATATTCAATTAATCTATCATTTTCAAATCTACCGTCGTGATGTAGACCTTCATTATGTCCATGTTCATGTGCTTTAGTTTTATCAAGATTAGAACAATTACCATTACTATAAGTCCATGCATATTGTCCGTTTAAAAAAGCATGGCCACAAATGTTGTTTGGAGGAGGACCACCAATTCCATGCCAGTAATTACAATCACTATCTGCTAGTTGACGGATAGGTTGCCAACATGTACTTCTTAGATGCCTACCACAATCACTTATTAAAACATAAGGAGATACTTTAAATTCAGACCATCGTCTTAAGTTATGTTTACGATAAAGAGATTGAGTGTATTCAGCTGATTTACGAGTACGTTCTAGGAATTCATCGTAACGGTCTTCTTCGTCAGGTCTAATGACTCTAACGAAAGCTGCATGGGTTCTGCGTTGGTTTGTTGAATCGAGTAATTCAAGAATTGTGTAATCAACGATAGTTAAACCATCGAAGGTTGCTTCAATGAGTACCTCAGGTTGGATGTCTTGAGGGACAATGACATTCTCGATTAACTCGCCCGTCCCCCATACCTCGAATGTCCAGCTAGTTGAGCAACATGCGCCACCAATTAGGGTTGCGATTTCACAGTGGAGTGTACCTTTTAATGTTTTCATTATAATGATTATCCTATTTAGTTTCAAACTAAAACATAGAGAACAGCACCATACAAACACACAATTCCGAACAGTTCAAATACGTCTAAGAACAGGTCAGTGAGTGTCTTGTGTTCTAGCTTTCCACGATGCATAGTTTTCATAAATTGAGTATTTTATTAATTTATTTAGTTAGATCTTTATACCTAGTTAGGATTTATACAATTTTTATTTATTGGGGCAACAGTAGATTTCTCCCGTGATAAATACATCAGATAATTTCACAGGCAGTAAAATAGTAAACCCTGTTAAAGATGTTAAATTCTCTGCTAAAATAAAGGGAGATGAGGAGAAACCGGAACCGAAGAAGAAAGAACCCGCGAAGAAAGCTGAAGAGCCGAAGAAAGAAGAACCTAAAAAGACTGTCAAAGAAATTTTAGAGCCGGAAACAACCCCGGTACCTGAGAGGAAAGAAAAGATAGATTTGGATGAAATATTTGAACGGCATAAAAAATTAAGACTGCCTTAGGAGAAGACAGTTCGAAAAGGTCAGGGCGATCACTACGAGATTATACTGAAAGGTTAGAACGGCATAAGAAACTATCTGAAAATAAGCAGGAACTCAATGAAAAAGTTAAGAGCATACTATCCGATTTCGGTAATAAGTAACTTGACACACTCTTCAGATTCCTAGTACTATACTGGTATAAGATAAGGAAATAACATGACTAAGAACGTTGAAGTAGTCAAGCCACCGAAGAGAGTTAATAAAAACCGCGTAAATTCATATTCTATATTTCTAGCAGGGAGTATTGAAATGGGTAAAGCGGTAGACTGGCAAACTGAAGTAACTAAATGGTTAGAAGACAATTGCCCGGATTATCAGCATCTTAGAATATATAACCCACGGAGGAGTGACTGGAATAGCGACTGGAAGCAGGATATTAACGAGCCTCAATTTTATGATCAAGTGACTTGGGAGTTAGATAGGATCGAAAACTCTGACTTGGTAGTAATTTACTTTGCCCCAGATACCAAATCCCCCATCTCCCTGTTAGAGTTGGGTAAAGTGTCTGAGATGATGACTAATAGTTGTATTGTATGCTGCCCGAAAGGATTCTGGAGAAAAGGCAATGTAGATATAGTGTGCTATAAGAAGAATATACCAGTTGTTGAGAATCTAACAGAGCTTAAATTAGCAATCGCTGAAGAAATAGGCTTTGACATAAATTGACAACTCCCCTTGCTAAAGCAAGGGGATTCTTGTTTCACAGTCCAGTGCATTTGTTCTTTCAGAACTTTTAGTCTTATCTTAGACTCCACAAGCTAACTCCGTGTGTCCCACGGTTAAAATGTTTTTAGCTGCATTTATATCTCTATCATGTTTAACATGACAACTTTCACAACTAAAATGTCTCACATTCAAAGGCATTTTCTTATGTAAGTGACCACAACTTGAGCATGTTTTAGAACTGGGATACCACCGATTCACTTGGTGAAAGGTTCTCCCAAACCACTCAGATTTATATCGGAGCATGTCAACAAACATGCTCCATGATGCATCTGATATAACTTTGCTCAACTTGCGGTTCTTGACCATGTTTTTAATTGCTAGGTCTTCTAAAACGATCACTTGGTTCTCGTTGACAATTTTAGTTGACAGTTTATGCAGAAAATCTTTCCTGCTGTCAGCAATCTTAGCATGGATTCGTGCCACTTTGAATTTCTGTTTCTTGAAGTTTTCACTTCCTTTCTGTTTCTTAGATAGTCTTCGTTGTTCAATTTTCAACTTTTGTGCATATTTTCTAGTGTTTCTCGGGTTGTTCACCTTTGCTCCATTTGAATCTATACAAAAATGTGTCAATCCAAGATCAATTCCGATCTTGGATTGATTCACTGGTTTTAATTTTATATCTTTTTCACCTTGAATTGAAACGAAATATCTATTTGCACAATCTTTAGAAATTGTGATTGAATTAATTTTACTTAAATCTAAGTCCCTTGACCATCTGACTTGTAATGGTTCTTTAGACTTTGCTACATATAATTCATTGTTTTTAAATCGAAATGCATTTTTGGTCAAGCGAAAAGATTGTCTCGCGTTTCGATTTTTGAATCTTGGATATTTGTTCTGTCCTTTAAAGAAATTAGAAAATGCACGGTCTAAATTGCGCAATCCCTGCTGGATTGCGTCAAAACTGACGGCTCGTAACCAATCAATATCTCTACGCATTTCAGTGAACTTGGCACTGGTTTGTGTGTAGTTAATGGAATTATTGTTCTGGTAATATTCTTTGTGTCTGTATTCCAAGATGTTATTGTAGACATATCGCACACATCCGAAGGTCTGAGCAAACAATTGCTTTTGCTCATCTGTTGGATAGATTCGGTATTTGTATGCAATCTGTTGATTCATTATTTCACAAATATTTTTATAACTTGTGAATGTATTTAGTGATGTTGACATGTGGTGAAAATGCTGATATAATTTTGGCAGAATTTATCCCCTCCCTGAAGGAGGGGGTCTCAAAGGAGAGACAATTTTGAAAAATAATAGCGTAATAAGATCAGTAGCAACTCAAACGGGTGAGCAAACATACATGGGAGTGGTGGCAACTGAGTATCCCATCAGGTCAGGTAATAGATTCACTCTAACTATGCATGACGGTAACAATGCGCGAGTACAAAACATGTCAGCAGAAGACTTTACAGAAATATGCAAAAGAAAAAAACTTTATTCAGTAGAAGTTTTGTATATTCCTGATGAAAGGATATGCTATGTAATTGACGGCGTGATACCCCGTGATTGGTTTACGGTTTGTGAAATGGGAAACTATACATATGCTTTCGATCTTGCAGACGGTAATGATTGTACAATGACATATAAAGGGAAAGTTAAATGGGATGAGGGAATAATAAATGCCCCGTATGTGCTTGAATGTTTCACTGCGGAAGAAATAACCAAGGATGATTACACCACAGAGCTTGATGTTGATTCAGATTGGAACGATGGCTAGATTATCTATATATGCCGGGATAGGCAGCAGAGAGACTCCTATACCCATTCAAAATGTTATGACTAAGTTTGCTACTGCTGTGAGTAAAACTCACGTACTGAGGTCTGGAGGGGCCACAGGAGCGGATGATGCCTTCTATCAGGGTGCCAAGACTGGCTGTGATAAACATAAGCTAAAGTATAAGAATCATATAGAAATATTTTTACCATGGGACGGCTTCGAAGGTTTTTATACCGAAAAGCATGACTTCGTATACTTAGCTAGCCTAGCATCACACATGATAGCCGAAAAATATCATCCAAAATATAATAAATTGACAGATGCTGGAAAATCCTTAATGGCTAGAAATTCTCAACAAATTTTAGGAAGACTCTTGACAAACCGGGTAGACTTCGTGGTATGCTATACATCTGACGGGAAAGCTTCTGGTGGTACAGGACAGGCAATAAGAATTGCCGAGGATAAAGGAATACCAGTGTATAATTTGTTTTATCAAGAGGCTTTCCACTTTTGTAAAGAGTTTATTGATTTGGAGAATAATTAATTATGGAAGCTAGAACTATAACAGAATATGTAGCGAAGGATGGAGCAGTATTTAGAGATCGGAACGAATGCATCCTCCACGAAGAACTCGTAGATGAATTAGAAGTTATCATGTCTAAATTGCCCCCTAAGCCAGATGATCCCGACTGTAGATTTGCTAATGGTCATGGGTATATACAGCACGATAAAGAGACCTTCATTGAAGCTAAAAATGATATTCTGCAATTGATATTGAGCCTCGTGAATAATGAAAATATTAAAAAGAATTGGATCACACCGACGATAGAGCAGAAATGGGGAGAGTGCCACCCATCATGGGTTAGTAAGGCAGTAAGCGATTGTTGCCCACGTATCGTAAATTCTGCGTGGAGGAGGTTTAGTTGCACAGATAAAGAATTTAGAGAGTGGGGGCAACCATATTTCGCGGATAATCCTGATAAAGGCACCCTAGAAAGATTAAACTAAAGGAGAAATAATATGAAAAACTTAACTAATAGCGGTAATAGACTAGCATTGTGTATTCTTGACAGCGAAGATAATGTGTTAGCTGTAGATAAAGAATATGTTTGTGGATACACAGTAGAAGCGATTGAAGATTTAGAAAAACATCATATGGGTCTAGACTTTTTCGATGTAATGACAACAGCTATCGCCCAAGAATATCAAACTCACGATTTGAATGTACAGATTGAAAGATTGTTAAGGGAAGTGCATCAGGCTGGAGAAGAATAAAATGAGAAAATAGATGAAAATAAGAGGTTGGCACTGTGTATTCTTGATGATGAAAATAATGTATTAGCAGTTGGACAAGAATGGGTAGGGGGATTCTCTAAAGAAATGCGTGAAGATATAAAACATTTGCACGGAATTGATTTGTTAGAAGAGGCTGCTAAAATTTTAGCACAAGAGTTTAGTAGACATGATCTGACCCCCCAAATAGAGACCCTTTTAAGACAAGTACAGAGGTCAGAAAATGAAAAGGGAGCCTAGCTCCCTTTTCCATTAATAGTTTGAGATATTAGAGCGGTGCTGCATCTCTGACTGGACGCAAAGCGCCTTCTTCAAAGAGGTAATACTCAGCAGGATCAGGGGCATCTTCCTGATCAGCCTCTACAATTCTTACTGGACGTAGTCCACCTTCTGCGTAAGCATATAGATTTTCTACTTCTAGATCTACCGTGCTAAATTCTTTACGGGATACTTCACCCGTTTCCTTGTTGTGTACATATACTAAAGTTGCCATTTAATTTCTCCAAAATAGTTACTACACATATTTATATAAAGCTGTAACTATTTCTGAAAATCGAAAAAGACAGTTTCCCACTCTACAAAGAATTCATAATGCTTTAAAACAAACTTTCGTTGACGCTTAGAATATTTTCGCATTTCACGTTTCAATTCTTCAACAGAGTAGTCATCAAATATTCCATCATAGGATCGCTTCATTATTCTAGCTTTCCTGTCTCTCCATTGCCCCATGTCTTCACCATAGAGAATATCTACCGCTTGCACTTCAGATTCATGACCGCGAATTTCCATCCTTCGTCTTCCAGCATCAAATAGTCTGCGCCATACGAGATTCCATGGCCACCATTTCCATCTCGATTCAAAACATTCTTGTGCTAACACCGCAGCAGGGTATTGAATGGTGGGATTGATTATCACTCTTCTACGATTATTAAGAGCGTTAAATTCTGTTAGGTTGGGGTCAATTATTACTTTTGGAAATCTCACAGAAGATTACTCTGTCTTTTTACTTTTCTTCTTAGATTTCTTTTTAGTAGTTTTTTTCTTCGCGAGTTTATTTCTTTGCTTTTCTACTTTTTTGAGATGTTCTTCACGTTCTTTTTCACGCTCAGCCCCTTCTTCGGCTTCGACTTCTTCAGGAGTTTTAACTCCCAATGTTTGATAGGCTACTTCTTCTGATTCATAGTAATCCCATCCATCTAATGGTAGATCATAGTCATCTTTATTCTCAACCAAGAGTTCATAGTCATTACACAATACTCTTCGTGGCGCACATATCAATTGTGCATCTTCACCTTCACCTATTTTTTTAGCAAATATACCCATGTTAATTATTCCTTTTAGTTTTTGTATTTATCATATGATATCTATAGAAGTAGTATGTTTTGAGCCTTCTGGACCAGAATATGATGCCGTTTCAGTTGCGCTTAACTGTCCAGTTTCTTCATCAAAAGAATATGCAAAAACATTTTCACCATCAGAACGAGAAGTCACTACTAAATTCTCCCCATTTTTAGTAAAACGCGAAGACATAGAACGTCCGTTGAGTGTTTTATTATCAACCTCACTTAGCTGATTATTTTCAACAGATAAAATGCGCAACTGGGGAGTTCCACGCTGTGTAACTGCAATATACTCCCCTGATGGGTGCCATGTCACTTCCCATGGATAATCCTCACTTTCATATTCATCCAATAGTTGGATATTTCCATTATTATGTGAAAATAGAAATACTTTATCACCGTTAAAAAATGTTACAGCTAATAAATCATCTGAGGGGTTAAATTCGGCACAATTTCCCGCATTATCATTGTAATTATATTGAGAAACGATTTCTAATTCTCTGTTTTCAAATTTACAAACTGATAGCCCCGGACCTTCAAATCCTAAAAAGGAACCATTATCCCAAATTCCAGCAGCATTATGAGCTATAGCGACATAAGCATCATCAGAAGTGAATCCACATTTACGGCCTGCACCTCCGCTATCGATACTAGTAACCATCTCAATTTTGTTTTTGCTAACATCAAATACGTGGAAATTTAGTGGATCATTGCCGGTATTATCAAGAGTTCCTACACCCACATACCGACCACTATTACTATATTGTAAATTCATGCACTGTATGTTTTCATCAGGAAAAGTAAACTGGTCTATTCGGTCTAAATTACTATCAAATAAGTCTATAGTAGGAGATCCTTTAGCAGCTTCAGAATCTGTGGAATGCCAACTATAACATGCTATAGCATTAGTTTTTTGTGGACTAATTGCTACTCCTCCCTGATAAGGTAATGCGGGAGTGAAAAAACTCTTGTTCTCTGTTATCGAGGATATTTCGTTGTCTTGGTTTAATGAATAGTTCAAGAAACTTACAAATTTTGGAGGATCTTCAGTTTGAAGACTATTAAACAACACCATTATAAGTTTGGTGGAATTGTCAAAACTTGGTAAAATATTAACAGTTAAAACACCGCGATCATCTTTAATAGGTCTTCTACACGTTTCACTACAGTGATAATATAATTTATAATCCCCTTCTAGGGTTAGTAATTCTTCCACTTCAATAAAACGTGGGCGATGTTCACCATCTGGAT
>SL_3KL_010_SEDDRAFT_10003191_pt1 | contig 14949 bp, 8 predicted proteins | sample SodLakKL_010_SED_2_FD_10381 | JGI IMG/M metagenome (IMG submission 10381)
TACGCCTGCGTGCAACCCGCCCGCTTCGCGGTTCAATCACTTGAATGTCCCCCGGACATTCACCCTCCCCAATGCTTTGGAGAGGGATCGTTCCTTCATCTTCTTCCTCGATCTTGAATTTTTCACTCATTTTCATGCACAAAAGGGTTTACGGTGTGGACTCATTGATTATAACCGACAGGATGTTATAAGGTTTCTACCATAGTTATATGAAGGGGCAGTAAATCTGGTTTTTTTTAAAAAAAAACGACCACCCCTTCACGAAGAAAGAGTGACCGTTGAATAAAGATGTCAGGATTAAAAGAATCCCAATTTGGATTTGCTGTAGGAAATCAGCATGTTTTTGGTTTGGCGGTAGTGATTGAGCATCATCAGATGGTTTTCCCTGCCAAATCCCGACTTTTTGTATCCCCCGAAAGGTGCATGCGCCGGGTAAGCATGGTAGTTGTTGACCCACACACGGCCGGCCTTGATCGCTCGTGGCACCTGATAGATTTCGTGCGCATCTCGGGTCCAAAGTCCTGCTCCCAATCCGTAAAGGGTGTCATTGCTGAGCTCAATTGCCTCCTCGGTATCCTTAAAGGTAGTCACTGCGGTTACAGGCCCAAAAATTTCTTCCTGGAAGATCCGCATTTTGTTGTGGCCTTTAAAAATGGTGGGTTGGATATAAAATCCATCTTTCAATTCCCCATTGAGTTCAGCAGCTGCACCACCACAGAGCACTTCCGCCCCCTCTTGCTTGCCAATATCCAGATAAGAGAGGATTTTTTCAAACTGGTCATTGGAGGCCTGGGCTCCCATCATGGTGTCTTCTGCAAGTGGATGACCAACAACGATCGCTCTGGTTCGCTCTACCACCCTATCCATGAATTTCTCGTAAATATCCTCGTGCACGAGAATTCGACTGGGACAGGTACATACCTCGCCCTGATTCAGTGCGAACATCACAGCCCCTTCAATGCATTTGTCAAAGAAGTCATCGTCATGGTCGGCTATGGATTTCATAAAAACATTGGGGGATTTTCCGCCCAGTTCCATGGTGACGGGGATGAGATTTTGACTCGCGTATTGCATAATCAAACGCCCTGTGGTGGTTTCTCCGGTAAAAGCCACTTTGGCGATCCTCGGAGAAGAGGCAAGCGGCTTTCCAGCCTCCGGTCCAAAACCGGTAACTACATTGAGTACCCCCGGTGGAAGTACATCCTTAATTAGCTCCATGAGCACCATGATGCTGGTAGGTGTTTGCTCTGCGGGTTTTACCACCGTGCAGCAACCTGCAGCCAGAGCAGGGGCGATTTTCCAGGTAGCCATTAAGAGGGGAAAGTTCCATGGGATAATCTGTCCAACAACTCCCAGAGGCTCCTGAAGGGAAATGCTTACCGTATTGGCATCGTGCTCACTTATTACACTGTCGTCTGCTCTGATTGCGCCTGCGAAATAACGGAAGTGATCGACACAGAGAGGGAGGTCTGCTGCCCGTGTTTCCCTCAGGGCTTTTCCATTGTCAATGGTTTCTACCCGAGCGAGCATTTCGAGGTTTTCCTCTATAATATCTGCAATCTGTAGAAGGGCGTTACTCCTTTCGGCCGCAGAGGTTTTTGACCATTCGGGGAATGCGGCATGGGCAGCATCCAGAGCTTTTTCGATATCCTCTTTTTTACCCCTTGCCGCCCGGGCCATAACCGATCCATCGATGGGAGAAATATTTTCAAAATACTCCCCGGATGCAGGTGCCACCCATTTTCCACCTATAAAGTGGTCGTACTTTTCCGGAATAGTGGGGCGCTCCACAGGTTTTGATTCTGATACTTTTAATACTGACATAATTCTTAATTTTTGATTCGCATCAAAGGTCAGATATTGTTTATAGTAAAAATATTACTATCTTAGCAAAAGGTAATACGATTGTGCTATATTGTAAATCGAGCAAATCACAACACATTGTATAGCGAAGTACCGTGGAGAAGCGAAAAAGATTTAAAGACGCTGGTTGAAAACAGGGTTATCTTCGGTTTTGAAAATTGTGAGTTGAATATTTTTGAAACTCATGAAGAAGCAGAGGACGTCCATTTGTCTTTTGACAACTTCGTCATTACCTCCATGATCAAAGGCAAAAAGAACATATCCCTGGGAGCCAGGCCTTATTTTGATTACCTTCCTGGAGAGATTGTAATTGCCCCACCCGGAGAATTAATGAAAATTAATTTCCCTGAGGCCGGTCCGGACACCCCTACACAATGTATCGCCCTAAGCATCAGTGAGGATACCATCAGGGAGACTTTCGAGTTTCTGAATGACAAACACCCCAGGCTTATGTCCAATCTAAACTGGGATCTTGATCACAGCTTTTTTCATCTACTCAGCAGAAAGGACCTTAAAAAAATAGTGGGTAGGTTCATTCAATTGGCCATAACCGATGAAACGAGGGAAAAGGATGCCATAGCAGCACTGACTTTGAGAGAAATGCTAATTAGACTTTCTCAAACCCAGGCCAGAACCATCCTCCAATCTACTTACCTTAGTATGAAAAATGAGACCCCGCTGGCACACGTGGTTGACTACATCAAAAGCAATATCACAGAACAGTTCAAACTGGAAGAACTCAGTAAAAAAGCCTGCATGAGCCCCTCTCATTTTTCCAGGTCTTTCAAAAAGGAAACAGGTCTTTCAGTCACTGAATTCGTTCAGCTCGAAAGGCTCAAAATTGCAAAAAAGTTACTCATGACCTCCCGGCTCAATGTTCGCGAAGTGGCATACCACTCGGGCTTCACAGACATCAACTTTTTCAACAGGGTTTTTAAAAGAGAACTGGGAGCCACTCCCGGAAAATTCAGAAACTCTCAAGCCAGTCAGGGGTCTTAATGCGGCTATTTTCGGTGGATCACATCTCCTTTACGGCAGCCCTTAAACTGAAAAGCCAATCATGCGTATTTTAAAAAGCGTTTTGTAGAGCTTGAAAGTGCAACACCACTTTCTACCGGACTAAAATTGGATGTAGGAAAGGAGTTGTAGCGCTTATTCATAAGCCACAGAAATAGTAAAAGTACCTTCGTATTCTCCATCAAGCTGTCCTGGACCAACTTCCAACACCGCACCCATGGTAAAATTCAGCCGATTGGCCGGAGGGTTATCGAATAAGTTGGCCGAGGTTCCAACACTTGAAAGCAGTGATACATTCATGGTTTCGCTTCCGTTGGAAATTTCCATAGTGACAGGAAATATAATCTGCACATCGGAATGAGGGTGACCCCTTACTTCGAAAGCAGCGACCTGAACATCTCCGGTTTGTCCGGGAATAAAAGCCACGTCCCCGGATGTGACCTCTCTCGTTCCGTCGAAATGGAGGGTCACCTCCCCCCCATTGTTGGCTGCGATCAGGCCAAAGCTCAAATTCGAGGATTTTTCCAACCGCAGGGGAGAGGCAATTCTCCCGGTTGCAGTGGTATAAACCTCAGTGAGTCCGGATTGTGCTCCGACATGGTTTGTATCCAAACAACAAGCGATTGCAAGTACTGCTGCACAAAACACGCATTTTGACAGGTGCCCAAACATAGCTATTACCTTGCTGGCATTATGGTATATTATTAATAATTCACTTAATTCATTTACAATTTGGATGCCAGCCGGCGAGTTCTCCTATTTGTCATTGATTTTCGGTCAAATACATAGTAATTTTCCTTTAAATATAATTAAAATTTTGACCAATTTGGTACCCGCGATTTCATTTTGGGACACCTATATCTAGTCCAATGGATTCAAGACAAAATCCAATCCCGGTATGAAGTCTCCCTGAATTGATGGTGCCACATCAAACTCTATGGTTAGTTGACGGGCAGTGGCATTCATGCGATCGACCTGGGCGGGATCCAATTCAGCGATATAGGAACCAGGGGGCAAACCCAGATGAAAGTAGTACCCCATTTCATCAGTGGAAAGTCGCACAACCTCATTTCCTTCGGAATCGTTTACTACCACTAGTATATTTCGAGCGGGTGTGGTGGTACCGTCAGAAGTTTCCATCACTACACGACCCTCTATTTCACCCATTGGCTTTACTGGTATTTCAATGGTTTTTACCCGGTTTGGTTCCGGGTAAACTGAATACACTTCATGGTCGATGGTCCAGGAGATGTTTGGAAAGCTATTTTTATTAACATTGATTATGTAATTTGTGTACAATTCCAGTCCAAAGAACCTAAAAACACTGTCCACATCGACCAACTCATCTCTTCCGGAACCACTGAGAAATACATTGGCCTGATCAACCAGCGGTTCTCCATCATCTCTGATGCCATTGTGATTGGCATCGACAAACAGTCTTACATCAATGGTACCCCGCCCAAGGCTTGAGCGACTCCGGGGTCGCACCTTGTGAGATTGGCCTCCAAATTGAATGCTTGTAAAGAAATTTTGATTGGTCTGCCTGGCATCATCAGATGTTACCGCCCCGGCTGCGAACCTTCCGAAATGCAGGTCCATAAAAGCATTGAGGCTGAATGATGTCCGGTCAAGCACAAATGAGTGATTTACATTCGCAGACACCCTGAAATAAGGGCCAAATCTTCGTTGAATTTGCATACGGGAAAAGAGAAACTCCATTTCTTCAGCATCGTAGGAGGTATTGGCACTAATATTCCAATTTCGACCCACCATGATTCTCGCATCTAAAGCAAAGTTAGCCAATGAGAGTCTTCCCATTCTAAGTCTCGAACTAAATCGAAGGTTAGTCCTACCTGCAAAAAAGCCCAATTGAGAATCCAGGAAATAGGCCCAACCTGCGATATTTTCCACACTTCTGGCGCTGGTTCGAAACATAAACCTCCTGTCAAACAGTTCGAAAGGTGCAGATAAACCCGTTCTAAATTCTTTCTCGTGGGGTGTTCTCCAGGCATCCTGACCGTCCTCGTAAATCCTTCCCCCGGCATCGAAATAAACCCCACCGGTGGTTTTGTAAAGAAACGAACCATCATGCCAACCATTTCCCACATAGCTGTAGGAGACCATGGTATTGTTCAAGGGGGCGAAAGTTACCCCTGCGAAGGGCATGTTCCTGCTTTCAATATTTCTTTCAAAAGTCTCAAAGCCGGCGTGCAGGGTAACTCGCCTACTCAGTCCATAACTCAACCTCCCGTGCCAAAACAGGTGGTTTTCATCGACTATTGTCCTCCCACCCTGGATGTTGTACTCAATCTCATTAATGGGGACAAACATGAATGGAATGTCAATGGTTTCGTGTTCGACCTCCTCCTGTCCCCAGGGCCCGTAAAATCTCAGGGTGACCTCAGTAGAGCCGTAGGAAAGGGGTACTTCAAACTGAAATTCACCTCCGGCATCGGCTACGGCTTCATCAATTAGGACATTATTTACATACAACTCTACCTCCCAACCCGGTTCAGTCCGACTCCTCAACAAATAAGTTCCAAACGAGCGTCTAAGTGTGGTGGGTGTATTGGTAATCCTGAATCCAATGGTATTACTAAAAACCCTTGAATGGATATTGGGAATACCGGATCTCAATTCAATTTGCCTAACCAGATTCAGCTCATTGTTAACAAACTTCCAACTTCCAAATTGCCGCTGAAGGTCGAATTCGAGATCGCGATCAAGAAAGGTAGACAGTTGCAATTCACCTCCAATAAACTCGGCGCCAAGATCAGCTCTCATCACCTCGCTTCGACTACCCGTGCTGCTCTGCTGGCTTCTCAGGTTAAGGTCAAGCACAGCACCACCGATCCAATTGAAATCCCGGTAAATGGTAGTATCTACTCTTACCTCTCCTCTGACAACCCGGAGATTTTCGCGAAATTGTTCCACTCTGAGCATTCGGACAACAGGGGGTTCGATTTCACTCTCCAAAAACACGCGGAGGCTCCTGAAGTTGAACTCCATATACAGGCCAAATAAATCCTTATAAATCGGAAGAGACACAAACAGGTCTTCAAAGGTGAAGATGAAATCTCTGCCCGACTCAACTTCTATAGAGTCCTCTCTAAAGGAAAAATAGCCTGCTTCAGGGTCCAACACAAATGGGAGCGATTCGTCACCAAAATATCCGTAAAAACTGTCCTGCTCCGCATTGGAACGAATATAAATTTCGAGTAGGTTGAAAAGGTCATTTGCCGGGAGGAATAATTCATCCCTGTGGTAAATGGCATCAATACTATAATTTCCGAGGTTTTCAACAGATAGGATCACGGCTAACTCATCGTAAAATTCATCTTCATCCGTCACCTGTGCCTGGAGCGGTCCAACTCCAAACAGGATGTTGAGCAGAAAGCAAGCCGGGAGAAGTGCTATTTTAGAAGGCCATTCCAATGGTGTGCATGATTATTTTGACAAAACAAGCAACTGGATTATGTAGTAAAAAACCAAACCCAAAAAATTTATGGATCTCATTCTGAAACGATGGTAAAGCTGAATGCTCCAAAGTAATCCCCGGGTGGGTTTTCACTGACTGTGCCCACTTCCAATGTACCACCTATATTGACAGTAAATCCCCGATCTGCATCGGGCGGAGTCACAAAAACATCCCCAAATTCAAGGGGACCGGGAATGAAAGTAATTTGACCTCCCTTTGCGCCATAGAGGATTATTTCCCGGGGTAAAATAATCTGGATCATGGTTGCAGGTCTTGCGACAATTTCCATGGTGATGGGATTGGGGATATCCCCCATTGGCAATAAAACTGCAGATCCCGATGCAGTTCGAAACCCCCTGGGATCAACATCGATAGTCCCACCCATATCCCCCGGATAGAAAGTTCCGAAGTTTATTTCGGAAATCACTTCCACACTGGTGACAGGGGAATGATGGCCGATGTCCTTAATATCTTTACCATGTTGGGCATTCAACACCAATCCACAGGATACAAGGACAAAGCCGAGTATAAGTCGGAGTACCAAGAAGGTGGAATTGAGCTGCATATCGCAATATTAGTCCAAAGAAATAATGTGTTCCAAAAAAACGCGTCTGGGCTGTCCTCTGTGCTCTTTATACCGAATGGTCAATGAGCCGGAACTAAAATCTGCATCGGGTACTTCTTCAAGAGGAAGTCTGAAAATGCGGTATTTATTGGGTGTGTAAATAGCCACGCCCCTCACTTCATAAACCTGGTGGGATTCGTTCCCATTGTGATAGTCAACGACAATGTTCCCAAAAGCGGATTGATTTCCGTGCCTTTTAACTTTCATTTCGACATAATACCGGTCTTCACCTTGAATTAATTCAGCACTTTCCACCTCCAGTTCAAAGCTCGTATCGCCCGCCCTGAAAATGACCGGTATGGTTATTCCGTAGATGGGGATAAGTCGAACGCCGAGACCTTCTGTCCGGGTTTCCTCATCACCTGTCTCCATTTGCTGCCTGTGGTCTTCCGATCTGAAATAAAGGTGGGAGCGGTATTCACCGGCTTCGAGATCTGATGGAGCACGGAGTTGAAGTCGAACCAACTGTGCTTCGTTCGGTGGCAACACCACTGATCGAGGAAACATCCGTACATACCGGTCGGCAAAAAACTGCCCTTCTTCAGGTTCCGCAATTTGCTCCAGACGTCCCACTTCTGTCATTTTGTACTGAACAAAACTCATGAGATACCTCGCAGTATCCGCACCTGTGTTCACAAGAGAAATCTCTTTGATACGCTCCCCAGGTTCAAAAACAACCCTATGCGGGGTGATAAGAATATCTGACTGAGCTTTGAGGTAACCCTCAAACACAAATAATAGGGCGATTGCCAGAATAAATTTCATACTGTAATTTTGGCTGTTTGGATTTATTGTAATAACATTTTATGAACCCCCTGGACGGGGAAATAATTCCCACAAAGTTAATATTGCAGAGCCTGAGAAAAAAGCTAATGGGTAGAATTTTATCTCACTCCTTTTCGAGAAATTCCGGCATGTGGGTTCGCAGCATTCGATAAACTGTGGATTTGCCAATGCCCAACTTATCAGCGACTTGCCTTACCTTGTTATTGTATCTGCGGAGGTAGTGTTTAATAATTTCCACATTGTATTCTTCCAGGGTCATCTCAGCACTCATCAGCTCATTGAAAAAGCTGGTGTACCTGATTTGAATATCGTCCTCATGTATGAGTTCTCCCTCAGCCATTACGACTGCCAACTCAACCACCGACTTTAGCTCCCGGACATTACCGGGGTAATCGTGCGAGAGCAATTTATCTATTGCTTTTTTTGAAAATTGCCGCGCAGTCAGTTGGTTCTTTTTGCAGTATTCTTCAGCAAAATGATTTGCGAGCAAAACTACATCGTTACCTCTTTCTCTGAGCGGAGGCAAATTGATGGTAATACCGAGCAGGCGGTAATAGAGGTCCTCCCGGAAATTCCCTTTACTCACCTCTTCCATAAGATTGCGATGTGTGGCAATGATCACCCTGACGTCCAGAGAGACAGTGTCGTTGCCACCCACTCTCACTACTTCCTGTTCCTGAAGGACGCGCAGCAATTTGACCTGCATAGCCAGGTCGAGGTCCCCAATTTCATCCAGAAAGATGGTACCGCCCTGAGCTTCCTCAAATTTTCCCGCTCTCCTCCCTATCGCACCGGTAAAAGCACCTTTTTCATGACCAAAAAGTTCTGATTCCAGGAGGTCTTTGGGAATCGCGGCCATGTTTACTGGTACAAAAGGTCCGCTTTTGCGCATGGAGTTGTAGTGAATGGTTTTTGCTACTACATCCTTTCCTGTGCCGGTCTCACCAGTAACTGAAACCACGATATCAGATTTGCACGCCTTTTCCATCAGCGGGAATATCTTTTTAATAGCAGGACTTTCCCCGATAATGTTGGTCTCCAGTTGGTATTTCTTCTCTACCTCCTGTTCCAGTTGAGTTAGGCGGCGGTTTAGTTTTTCACGTCCGCGTATGTGGTTAATAATATTCCAAAGCCGCTCTTTGAAATTGTCATCTTTGACCACATAATCGTAAGCCCCCTCTTTAAGTAAGTTAACGGCTGTTTTAATATCGTCCTGCCCGGATACAATAATTACAGGCGTATCGGGCACTTTTTTCTTGAGGACTTGCATGATGTCCTCTCCGGTGGCATCCGGGAGATAATAATCAAGACAAATGACATCGGGGTCCCGGGTGAGATTATTTATGCAATCTTTTCCGGTAGTAAACACCTCGACATCGTTATCCGGGTTCATGCTAAGGTAGTGCTTAAGCATGGCAGAGGTAAACTCGTCATCTTCGACCAGAAATATTTTTAACAGGCTCATATCTATCACTTGATTCTCACTGAAAAAAACAGTGGAAAATGGCAGGACATATTGGGGGCAATAACTAGTGTTCTATTGACCTAAGGTGCAAAAGTCACTATAAACGGTAACACAAAGTTAACTAACATCATCGAGTTAAATAAAAAATGAGCTAACTTTGTTGACAAAATAGGTATATATTCCTGAATCTAAGTATCCTTAATCTCAAATCAGCATAGATTCAATCGGAAAGTTAGAGGTCAAATTCTTTGCCCAATTCGAGCACAACAGAATTGATGACTTTACGAATTTTGGCGGACAGGTTTAATAGTTCTTGTTTACAACGGCCGGATTTTGGAAATTTTTCCAACTCCCTTATATCAGATCTAATCTGTTCAATCTTCAACTGATCCACACTAGACTTTAATTTGTGAGCAATTTTGTTGAGTCGGGGAATGTCATTGCTTTTGAGGGCATCTTCCATATTTTCCAGGCACTCATTGGCCACTTTAATAAAGACCTGGGCCATTTGTTTAATGAAGGCCTCATCTCCACCACTCATTTCCCTGATAGTTGTCAGGTCATATAGTTTGTCTTTTTTGGCTTCCATATCCGTTTCAGAAAATTGTTTGCGATTGTTCAGATAAAAATTTACTTTCCTCAAGAGGTCGGCTTCATCATAGGGTTTTATGACAAAATCGTTCATTCCGGCCCTGAGGTATTTATCAATATCGTGTCTGAAGGCATTTGCGGTAAGAGCGATGATGGGTAAATCGAGTTTGAGTTCTTTTCTAATATGGCGGGTGGTTTGTACTCCGTCCATTTCGGGCATTTGAATATCCATCAGAATAAGGTCGGGGATAGTGTGCTTTAGTATTTCCAATGCTTTTTTCCCGTTCTCAGCCTCGAAAATATTGCATCCAAAGGCTTTCAGGCTTTGTTTGGCGATGAGTCGATTCATTTTGTTATCTTCGACTATCATCACCTTACACTTTTTAAACTTACCCGGTTTAAGGTCCTGGTGGTCGGCAATTATTTTTTTTGTATCACCTAGAGGCAGCGTTAATTTAACGCACATTTTGGTGCCTTTTCCCTTGACACTTTCCACTTTAATATCTCCCCCCATTTGCTCTATCAAGTCTCTGGAAATCGCCATTCCCAGTCCAGTTCCTTCATAACGTCTTGTGGTACTGTATTCTTCCTGAGCGAATTTGTCAAATATTTTTCTAATAAAATCCTCAGACATACCCACTCCGGTATCCTCCACCAAAATGCACAATTTCTGTTCTTTGTCACTTGAGTCAAGTACTTCAACACTCAATTGGATGCTTCCCTTCTCAGTAAATTTCAAGGAATTGCTCAGCAGATTGAAAAGCACCTGGCGGATCCGGGTATCGTCTGCATAGAAAGCCTTTGCGATATCGGGGTCCAGGTTGAGTTTAAAATGTAAGCCTTTTTCTTCAGCCGGGGATTTAAAAATATTCTTCAAAGCCTTGAGCATATTTTCCAGGCTGAAATGAGTGGGATCAAATGTGAGTTCGCCTGCCTCAATTTTGGTCATATCGAGGATATTGTTCAAAATGGCGAGCAGGTGTCTTGCTGCGGAAGCTGTTTGCTTAACAAAAAACGCCTGTTGGCTGGTCAACTTTTCCTGACTGAGCTGGCGAATCATACCGATGACCACTGACAGTGGAGTCCGGATTTCATGGCTCATATTGGCCAGAAACACCTCCTTGGCCTGGGCAGCTTGTTCTGCTTTCAACTTGGATTTCTCCAGTTTATTTTTCATTTCCACTTCGTGCGTAATATCGAGCATGGCACCCACGGTACCAATGACCTCCTCTTTGTCGTTAAAGCTGGGAGAGGCACTGATGAGCCACCATTTTTTCTCTCCGTCTTTTCTGCGGATTTGCAATTCATAGGTATCTGCGATGCCTTTTTTTCTGAGTTCCTCCTTGGATTTGACCGTCTGATAAGACTCGCCGAATAAGTCAATATCGCTGATGAAGTGTCCGACCAATTCGCTTTCTTTGTAACTGGACATTCTGCAGAAAGTCTGGTTGACGAAAGAAATTCGCTGGTGGACATCGAGGTTGATCAAGCCAATATTCATGTCATCGATGAGGTTCCGGTACTTTTCCTCTTGATGAGTAAGGCGCCTCTCCCATTGCTTGCGATTATCAATATGTACCAACATTTGCGAGAACAAATAGAGCAATCTTTTTTCAGTCTCCGAGTAGCGATACTTTTGCCTTACCGAGTCGAACCCAATAAATCCCAGTGGCTTGTCACCGGACATCATGGGGACAGCCAGCATACTCTGAATATTCTGAGGTTTTAGGAGGTGTTTCATGGATTTGGCATCCGGGCCGGAATATTGGTCCACATCATAGATTGCGAAAGACTTGCCTCTTTTATGCGTATTTACCCACTCCGGAATAATACTCAATGGGACGTTCTGCAAGTTGTCAATTTCCGGGCTTATCCCCTCTCTACACCACTCATAAGTATTGCTGGTAGTGTCATTTTCGAAACTATAATTGAAGATATATACCCTGTCTGCCTCCACAAACTCACCGAGCTGCTTTAAGGAGTTGTGTATATACTTTTCTACGTCTTCCAACTTGCTATTCAGGTAGGTTGACAGGTTTTGAATGATGATATTTTGCAGCTCAATCTCGCGCTGGAGTTTATGCTGGAGGACAACCGGCTCTGTTCTATCGGAAACGATGGCATCGCACCGCAAAGGGGTGCCGTTTTCATCCACCACGAATTTCATTTTACACAATACCCATTTAACTTTGCCAGAATTAGTTACAATACGCATGGTTTGCTTGCTGTAACCAGTTTCCCACAACTCCTTTTCAATGATATTAATTTTTTCAAAATCTCTGGGATCAATAATGTCCTTCCACCAATCCGGGTTTTCTCTCAACTCCCGGGAATCAAAGCCTGCGAGTTTTTCAATGGAGGGAGTTATAAAGATCAGTTCCTCCTCCGGGAGGGCCACAGACCAGACCACATCCTCCATTTCGTTAAAAATACTCTCCAACTGCTTTTTAGCTCTTTCCAGGTCCAGGGAGTTCCTCATGGATTCGTCGATATCCTGAATAACGCCATACACCCTAGCGATTTTGTTATGTGACACGGCCGGTTTGCCGACCGTTCTTATCCATTTATAACCATCATCATCCAGCTTTCTTCTCAGGACCAGATCGTATCCTTTACCCTCGTCCACAGCCCGGTTGAATGCCTTTTCAATAATTTTTTGGTCCTCTTCGAAAAAAAGTGCAAAGGAGTCCGCCAGAGATGCGGAGAACCCCTTCTCTACTTCGAGAATTTCGGAAGCGATTGCGTGCACATAACCAATGCCGGACTTCAAATCGACCTCCCACGGACCGATCATGGCCATTCTTCCGGCCTCTTCGAGCAATTCTTTGGTTTTCATCAGATCGGCCTCAATTTGCTTTCGTTTGGTAATGTCCGTATGAGAGCCAGCCATTCGATAGGGATTTCCATTTTCATCTCTCCTGGCATATCCCCTGCTCAATATCCACTTGTAAGAGCCATCTTTGTGTCGCATCCGAAAATCAATCTGGTATTCACTTTCCTCTGACCTAAGGTATCTGTGGAGGTGTTCTAAGGTTTTCTCCCGGTCATCCGGGTGAAGCAATTTAGAAAAGGTATCAAAATTATTATCCAGCTCATTGTCTTCGTAGCCGAGCATTTTTTTCCATCGACCGGAGAAAAAGGTTTCATTCGTCTCGAGGTCCCAATCCCAGATTCCATCATTGCTACCCTCCAATGCGAGGTGGAATCGCTCATTCTGTTTTTTCAGTTCTTCCTCCAAATGGACCCTCTCGGAAATATCCCGGGCTACTGCTATGACAAACCCATTGCCCCTGACCTGAAAATAGGTGGATGTGATTTCCATTGGCAAAACTTTTCCTGTCGCACTATTTTTATGCCATCCTTTACCTACCCAGGAACCGGACACCTTAATTTCATTCACATGATCAATCCAGTCCTGCTCGGTTTCAAAGTTTTCTTCAAAATCAACCACCTTTAAGCCTTTCGGAGGAACACCATCTTTGACAGGAATACCTATTCTATTTGCCGCAATCTCATTGAGAAAATAAGAAGTTCCGTCCTCTTTTGCCACGAGGACCCCCTCAGTAAAAGACCTAATTAGCTGATTGAAAACCAGATATTTTTCTTCATTAATCAAGGACTGTAAAAATGAGCCCATCTGCTCCGCCACCTTAAGAACTTTGCTTTGAAAATCATCCGAAACACCGGCAGGATTGGCTAAAGCCATGTAATGTTCTTCGCCCAACCTTATAAAAAGCCAGTTCTTTTTCCTGAATTCCGACTGAACAATGATTTCACCGTTTGATTCTACGTGTTTTTTTAGGTAAAGGTTTCTCAGATCCCGGACCTCAATTTCCTCAGGAAGCCTCAGGGAAATATTTTTGTCCCTGGCAAACAAAACTCCGGAATCTGCCTTGAGCTTTTCCACGAACAACTCAGCTATAATTGTTTCAGCCTCAGAAGGGTTTTTAGCATTTTGATATCCCGTAGCTAGATCGAAGATATCATCAGAAGAAATGGACTTACTTTTCATTGGTTTTTTGATGTCCTTTGGATTTGGTGTAAAAAAACTAAAGTCACCATTATCAGGTTAAAACATTGAAATCGACAAAGTCTTCGCAAAAATACTCAAAAGTTGGGAGTTTTAAGAATTTTGCCAGCTGGCCTTTTCAAACCTTCAACATTCAACAACCATGGTCTATCTGACACAGATAAACTTGTGATGCAGTCCAACATTTTCAGACAGTAACAAAAAGGTACAGGGGTCATTTCTCCCATGTCCACCACTCAAAAAGTCGCAGGAATGCAAGCAGGAGCAGAACGATTATCAAAATATACAACCAGGTATCCGGCATGGTGAAGTATTTTCGTCCATAAAGGATCAGAAACAGGGCAATGCCAGCGAAAATAAGGACTTTGAATAAAAGGATGTGCTTTTTCATGACTGATGTAATGGTTTAAATAAGCATCAGTTCCTGAGTGCAAACCGGATTGGTAGGTTGTATTTTACAGCCACGGCAATTTCATTTTGTCTCCCCGGTATCCACGCGGGCATTTCTTTAACCACACGAAGTGCTTCTTCATCGCAACCTCCTCCAATACCCCTGACTACCTGAGGTTCATCAATACTACCGTCCTCTCTGACGATAAATTGAACAATCACAGTACCCTGAATATTATTGTCCCTGGCAACAGCCGGATATCTTATATTTGATGCCAGGAATTCATACATTGCTTTTTCACCTCCGGGAAATTCCGGCCAATCTTCCACATACGAAAAAACTTTTTCCGGTTCTTCCTCGGCTTCGGGTTCCGGTTCCGGCTCCGGTTCGGGCTCCGGGATCACATAGTCCTCGTAAATATCGCTTACTCCCTCTTGTGTGATAACAGATGGAGCAGCCTCCTTTAGTTCGTCAACGGTCGGCGCCAGATCTTCTGCCACAACCTCTTCATCCGGTCTTACCTCCGGTCTGACAAATCTTCTGGTTGCTACCTGGGGTGGCGCCTCTTTGGGTTCTATCTCGGGAGGTTTTTCGGGCAAAACCGGTGGGGGAGCCATTAATTCGGAGGCGGGAGTTAAAGTGACAGGTATCACTTCTGTCTTTATTCTTTCATCCCCCCTGATCCAATGGATCAAAAGCGGTG
>SL_3KL_010_SEDDRAFT_10003192_pt1 | contig 14948 bp, 11 predicted proteins | sample SodLakKL_010_SED_2_FD_10381 | JGI IMG/M metagenome (IMG submission 10381)
TTAATTTTGTTGTTTCGTAATTATTTTTTATTAAATTTGCGACGAATAAACCTTTTTATAGAAAATTCAAAAACAGAAATTAAAAAAAATTGTCAAACCAAATTTTATCATTATGAGAAAAACTTTAAAAATTCTACCCCTTATGCTGGGTATTGTGCTTTTTTTCACACAGTGTGAAAAAGAAGCTATTGAGAAGGGCAGTGTCGAAACATACATGGAGTTAAAAAGTGACGATGCCTGCAGTGTAACCCAAACCCTTTGGGCCGGTGCCGGCCAGAATGACACCCTGAAAGGAACCGATGTGGGTTCAGTTACTGCTACCGTAGTAGGCAATACCCTTGTAGTTGAATACGCTGTGGAAGCACCCTGGTACCTTACAGAAACACACCTTTGGGTTGGTAAGAACAAATATGATGTTCCCAGAAACGCTGCTCCCGGTAGATTCCCGTTCAAAGCCAATCTGGATTTTGAAAGTGGGTGGTCACAGGTTGTAAACCTTGCAAGCCTGGGCATTAATCCCGGCGATCCTATTTATGTGGCAGCGCATGGTGTGGTGGTCAATAATGAAGCAGGTGAGCCTGATTATGATGCATTGGATTTACCCATAGCAATTGATTATACATGGCAGTATTTCCCTCAACTTACCAATCCACGCAGCTATTTTGAAATTACTGTTACCAGTGAAAATTGGCTGGCAGGTCTTTATGAGGGATGGTGTGCAGATCCTGCATTCCCGGCCGGTGCTAATCCACGTTCGGGTGTTGTTTTTTCAAGTTATGATGCAACTATTTTTGATCAATTTGAAAAACCTGAAAATCTTCCCCTTATAAACTGGATTATTAATTATGACTTTGTGGGCAAACCCTCCGTTGCAGGTGGCAACTTTACCCTGGGTGATGTGCAAAGGGCAATGTGGGTATTGCTATGGATAGACCCCAATCTGAATCCTCCGGGTGGTGTTGGACCTTCTTCTGCTGCGCGTGTGGCCGAAATTCTTGAAATGGCCATGGAAAATGGTGAAGATTTTATGCCCGGATGTGGTGAATACCTCGTATTATTTATTGATCAGGATCAGGATAACAGACAAAATATGTTTATTAAATATCCTGTACCTTGTGTAGGCGGTGCTGATGAAACTGTTTGGGCATATGGAGAATACACCTTCAACGAATTAAATATTGCCAGAAAATGGGGATGGGTTTTTGAGGTTACTTGTTATTAATCGATAGTTATTTTAACTTTTTGAAGAGCCGCCCCTTATGGCTATTTTGGGCTGATAGGCGAATAGCAGATTATTTCTCCATAATTTTGTGCCGGATAAAATATCATTTAAAAACATGGTAATTCAAATATTTGAAATATCAGATACCACAGATTGGGACAGACAGATAAGCCAAATGAACGGAAGTTTGTTTCTGACCAGGGTTTTTCTCAAATCTATTGAGGATAAAGATATAAAACCGGTTTTTTTTGAGTTTAGAAAAGAAGATGAAACCATTGGACGATTAAGCGGAATAATCCGACCTGTGGGGAAAACAACTGCAAAACAATTATTCTTCTTTTCAGGTGTTGCCGGTAAGTATGAAGATCCCAATATTGTAAAAGAATGTAAAAGGAGCCTTCTTGAGTATGCAAGAGAAAAAGGATATTCACGAATCCTTTTTGAGTCCTATGATAATATGCATTTCAGAAGAATGCCAGTTAAAAGCATGATAAAGGCAAGAGACCGTGAAGAGTATGTTATTGACCTTACACAGAAAACTGAAAAAACAATAAAAGCTTTTGACCCCAATGTAAGACGACTTACAAGAAGAGCAAATGAGAAAGGTGCAGTTTTAAAAACCGGAAATTCCCAAAAGCTTCTTGAAGAGCTTTATGAAATATTGCATAATACAGCGAAAGAAAGGCTTTCAAAAGGTTATGGTAAATATGATCCGCTTTCCATGCCTTTTCTTGGTAAAGATAATCTTTTGAAACTATTACAAACCGGTCTGGCAGAGATCTGCTATATCGATTATAAGGGAGACATTCTTTGCATGCAATATAATCTTGTGATTGGCAATGTGATTTACGGTTTGTTTATGGGTACACGTAAGGAAGGATATAAAATTGCCGCACCTTCCATGCTCATTTTTGAAGCGACCTTGCAATACATAAAGAAAGGATTTACCAGGTACAATCTTGGCGGGGTTCCAAGAGAAAAAATCAATCAGGGGATAAAAAAATTCAAACTTTCCATGGGTGCCAAAGTAATCAAATCCAATCAGGAATATTCAAAGTTTCTGTTACCGCCATTATCCAGACTCAATTCGATTCTTACTTTTAAAAGATATATCTCAAACATGAGAATACCATGGGTACTGAAAAAAAGATTAATTGCACTTACGGATTTACTTCTCAAAGGCACTGATCGATACTGACAGTTATAGTATCTTATTCGCCGGAATACCGGATTAAGTTTGAGAATAAGTATTTATTTTTTGAAAACTGTTCAGGTAAGCACCCCCAGTTTTTTTAAAAATTTGATGTAATAATAGTAAACAGTCTCCCGGAAAACAAAACCCACAGATTTATCCCTGCGCAGGATTTCAAGATTACCCAAGCGGATTTCCCTTTCCAGAATTTTTTCAATATCCTTTCTGCCATACTTTTTTGCCAGTTTGAGATTTTCTTTTGTAAATTCAAGCGAATCAGGAATAAACGTATTCAATTGTATGGCAAATTCATCAGGTAGTTTATGCGGGAAGATCTCAGAATTTTTCAGCAGTCCGAGAATTTCTAGTGTTACCATTGTCCTTATGCATTTACCGCATTTGCCGCAATTATGAATTCCACCGTCGTTATCCACACAAACCCTGAGGTTGTTCAAAGCAAAATTATCGTTCACAATTGAATCAGCAATTTTTTCCGCCCGTTCTTTTTCAGCACCGTCATGGATGATCTGTGTTTGTTCCGTTGACCATAAATGATCCAATAATGGACTACTGGGGTCATGAAAGAAAAAACGGTAGGAATGTGAAGACGGAATAAAAATTTTACGAAAACCATTTGACAATGATAATGCTGTTGATGCCAGCCCCGGTCCAAAATACTGATCTTCCCAGTCCAGGGGAAAGATATCTCTCAGATTAGTTTCACCTATGATGACATCCAAATCATAATGCCTCCCAACTTTTTTTATAGCATCAATAACCGGCCTGTCTTGTTGTTTTGCATAGATACTCAAAGGAAGTTCCATCCCTTTTATGTATATGATACTTTTAAGCTGATTTTCCGGGGAGGTAGAGTTTTGAGAAATATGCTTCAGCAGGGAATACATTGAATCAACACCCAGAGAAAAAAAGGTTGCACTTTTTTCAATTGATTTCACTTGATTTTGATGTAAAGTTTCTGCTTTTACCTCTACTCTTTTGGCCTTATTGGGATGCCATGACAGAAAAATATCCTGAACCACGGATTGATTTTCCATTAATTTTTGAGAAAGGGGGGGCAGAATTTCCAGATTTTCTCCTGAAAATAAGCAGGGTATCAGTAATCCCGGGAAAAAAGGATCTGCAGTTTCAGGCAAATAATCCCAATAAGCTTCAGGATAACTGAAAAATATTGTTTGGGGATTTTTATAAAAATCAGAATGAATAACTCCCGACAAAACTACTTTACCCTCTTTTCGTATTTTATTAATGTTCTTTAAAATCATTTTAATTTTTTACTATTTTGAATCTATGAAACACCCAGTCTTTTTAATAATTTCCACCTGTAGTAATAGAGCATCTCGAAAAAAACAAAGTGTATGGGTTTGTTATCTCTCATTATATCAAGTTTACCAATACGGATTTCACGATTTAGTAAATCTTCCATTTCTTTGTCTTCATAATAAATCGCAAGTTTTAGATTCTCCTGAGTAAATTTCAAAGAGCTTTTATTGTAGGTTCTGAGATACAGGCTATATTTTGCAGGTAAATCATCCGGAAAACTGCCAGAGTTTTTCAGGCAACCCAAAATTTTCAAAGTCACCATAGTTCGAACACATTTCCAGCATTTTCCGCAATTGTAATCTCCTCCGTCATTATCAATACAAACTCTCAATTTATTTAAGGCAAATGCATCTTTCATAATCAATTTTTCGATTTTTTCTGCCCTTTCTACTTCGCAACCATCGTGAATAATCTTTGTATGCTCATTTGACCATAACCCATCTGTTAAAGGACTGCTGGGATTTGCGGCAAGATTAGCATAGGAATGGGAGGAAGGAATATAAATATTATCAAAACCTTTGGAGAGTGATAAAGCCACAGATGAAAGTCCCGGACCGGAATAACATGTATCCCATCCCAATGGAAATACATCACGAATATTGGTTTCACCAATGATTACATCCAAATTGTAATGGGATGCCAGTCTTTTGATGCTTTGAATGACCTGAATGTCCTGCCTTTTATCATAAACACTCAAGGGAAGTTCCAGCCCTTTCATATATATAAGGCTGGAAAGTTCTTTTCCTGACGATGGATTATTAGATCTGTGATATTTAAGCATTGTATACATAGAATCTACTCCAAGTGAGAAAAAAGTTGCATTCCGGTTTTTTAACTTAACCTCAGGCCTGTTAATAACTTCGTTGGTTAAAACATTTATTCTGTTGCAAACATCAGGGTACCAGGTAGTGAAAATATCCTGAATAAGCCATTGGTTATTCAGCATTTTTTGCGAAATAGGAACTTCCAAATTCAAATCTTCTTTGTAAATCATGGCGGGAATTAAAACTACCGGCAGAAATGGATCTCCATTTTCAGGTATATAATCGTAATATTTTTCCGGGTAACAAAAAAAGACACTCTGGGTGCTTTCAAACCTTTCCGATTCTATTTGGGCTGAAAGAATTGTTTTACCATTCTTAACATTTTTCCGCACATTCTTAATATACATATTCAATTGTTGATATTGTGAATAAATTGAATTTTCATTATCAAAGCCTGACCATAAGAGAAAGAAAGGTTAAAAATACTAAGAATTCACAAAAAATTTCCTCTAATATTAAAAATAAGCCCATTAATCCTACGTTTATTTTTATCTTTGTTTTATTATATTCAATTAAACACCCATGATAACACGTAAAAAGAATGCAATTTTAGTTGTACTGATTTTGTCTATAATTTCATCTTGTGTTCCGGTAAGAAGACTTGCCTATGTGCAATCAGATGCAGATCTGCCTCCTTCTCAAATGGTATTCACCGGACAACAGGCAGATAATACCATTCGACCCGGCGATGAAATATATGTCCGCATAAGCAGTGCCGATGAACAACCTACTGCCCTGACACAGGATATGCAAAGAGGTACACAAAATCCCACATTTTTGAGTTATACGGTAAATGAGGATGGAACTATTCGTTTGCCTTATATTGGAAGAATAAATTTATACAACCTTACCCTTGAACAAGCCTCCGAAAAAGTGGAAGCTGCATTAAGCCAATATCTCTTTTTGCCAAGTGTTTACATGCGTTTTATAAATACAAGGGTTACTCTTCTGGGTGAAGTAAATCTGCCCGGAGTATATGAGTTTGATTATAAAAATATAACAATCCTGCAAGCCATTGGTTATGCCAGGGATATTACCGATTTTGGTAACAGAAGAAACGTTTTGATAATCAGAGAAGACGGTGCCGAACGAAGCAAACATTTCATAGACCTAACCCGTGATGACTTGCTTGAATCGGAATTTTATACCATTCAATCAGGGGATGTCATTTATGTAGAACCCCTGAAAAGGAAGGTATGGGGGCTTACCACAGTACCCTACAATTTGCTGCTGACACTGGTATCAACCGGTCTAGTGGTTTATACCTTTTTTAACAACTAAAACCGAGAAATTATGAGTGAAAACAAAGATATGTTGGCCATGAGTCTCATGGCTGCACTTAAAGATATTTTAAAGCATTGGTATTTGTTGGTTTTTACAATAGCCTTATTTGCAGGTGCAGTGTTTGTATATCTGAAATTTACCTCTGTTACTTACAATGTAGGTTCCTCTATTTTATTACGGATTGATAAAAGCCATACTATCAATAATACGCCGGAATTTTTAAGGGCATTTGATTTGAGTATGACTGACAGGAATTTTCAGAATGAGATATTTTTTATACAGTCTTATCCCCTGGTTCGTGAAGTGGTGCAAGGCATGGATGTTCGCACATCTTATTATAAGCAACCAAGTTATATTCCCAAGAGTTTGTCATGGAGCTTACAAAACCTATATAAAAGCTCGCCAATATTGGTTGTGCCGCAGGAGGGTGTTCCGCAACCGGTTGATTTATTATTCTGGGTAGATATTATTGATGATGAAAGATACAGGATTGCCGGTATTGGTGATAATGTTTCACTTCTTAACATTGAAGATGAAAGACCTGCCGGAAGTGTTGATAAATTTAATCTTCAGGGTCATTACAGATTTGGGGACCTGATAACCCATGAACATGCCTCATTCAGGGTATTGCTCAACTCCAATTACGACCCTGCAATGCTGGATGGTAAAGATCTGTTTTTCCAGTTTAACAATCTGAATCAATTGGCCGGAAGATTTAAAGGCTCATTGAGTGTTGAGCCGCAGAGTATTCAATCAACCATGGTTAATCTCCAGTTTAAAACCGACAATATTCAGCTTGGCAGAGATTTTCTCAACAGATTGATTGAAGCCTATATTCAGCGAAATCTGGATGAAGCAAACGTTCTGGCCAATCAAACCATAGAACATATTGAACGGCAACTGGAAAACATTTCTGACGACCTCACCACTTCTGAAAGGCAGTTGCAAAGTTTAAGATCTTCCCGCAGCGTAATGAGTGTGGAGGATAAATCCAGAAGAATTTATGACCAATTGCAGTCAGCTCAGCTCAGACGGGAAGAGGCTCAACGAAGGCTTAACCATCTTACACAGTTGGATGAATACTTTGTTTTATACAAGGACTCTGCAAAGATTCTAGCACCTTCGGCCATAGGACTCAATGACCAGGTGTTGAATAACCTGTTTCAGGAACTTACCGCTCTCAATACGGAAAAGCACAGGATAATCAGTCAGGACCAGCTGCGAAATCCACGGCTGGCAACCCTTAATATCAGCATTGAAAACCTGAAAAGTGTAATATCAGAGAATATATCTTTCAGCATGAGTACCACAAGAGGTGAGCTCAATGAACTCAGCAGCCGGATTGAAAGCCTGAACCGTGAGTTTTCCCAGTTACCTGCCACGCAAAGGGAATTGCTGGGTGTGGAAAGAAGTTTCAGGCTCAATGACGCTACCTATACCTCTTTATTGGAAAGAAGAATACATGCACAGATAGTAAAGGCTTCCACTTTGCCTGATGCAAAAATTGTGGAATACCCGGGTTATCGCGGGGTAGCCAGCCCCAAGCGAACCCTTTTATATGCCATGTCGGTGATATTTGGCCTCCTTCTTCCTTCAACGTTTATTATGGGTAAAACATTGATTCTTAATCGTATAACCAGCAGGGAAGATATTAAGCACTTTACACAAATTCCTGTAATTTCCACTGTTCCTGCTATCAGCAATGCCCAGGAAAATCTGGTGATCAACAAGCCACAATCACCGATTGCAGAAGCCTTTTATACACTCAGGAGCAACCTTACCTATTACCTGCATGGTGAAACCAATAAAATCATACTGGTAACTTCGTCTATTCCGGATGAAGGAAAATCTTTCTCGGCATTCAATCTGGCTACCAGCTTTGCCTTGTCTAACCAAAAAACCGTTCTGCTGGAGTTTGATTTGCGTAAACCCAGTAATACACTGGAGGGTTTTAATACACATGGGCTGCCCGGAGTGAGCTCCTATCTCATAAATAAGGCGAAACTTGAACAGATTACTATCCAGACACAACTGCCCAACCTGGATATTATCCACTCAGGACAGATTCCCCCCAATCCCATTGGACTGCTTTCGGGAAGTAAAACCCGTGAATTGATGGAAGAACTGAAGCAACAATATGATATAGTCATTGTGGACACTCCACCCTACGGATTGCTCACCGACTCTTTCCTGCTAATGAATTATGCAGATTTGAATCTTTTCATTGCACGGATTGATTATACCCGTAAAGATGTATTTGCCGCCAATATGGAAGACCTGGAGAACAAGAAAGTGGAAAATGTTTACATCCTTGTGAATGGCGACAAAGAAGGCAAAATGGGTTACGGTTACAGGAAATATTATACCATATCCAAAAAGGAAAAGTTAAAAGGATTTTTGAGGAAGAAAGTGGCGGTTTATTAGAGTGATGGGTAATGTGTAATCGGTGATCGGTTAAAAAAAGTGACAGGGCCACATTCAGTGACTCCGTCACTTTTTTTATTCATATTGGACCCATCCCCGGCCCTTCCCTTACGAACGGGACAGGTTCCTGCGAGGGAAGGGTGTTACGGGCTGCACGGTTTAAACTTTTTCGGATAATAAATTTTGTGTTTGCTACTTTTGACAATTCCACAACTTACCCTGTAGGGGTAAAATAGTGATAGCCCCGGGTGAAGCCCGGGGTTTAGGGTTTTAAAAAGAAACAAGCGCTGCACACGATGCAGACGGGTAAATGGACACCGGTTTTGCAGCGTAATATTGCCGGATTTGTAATTAGTTCTATTTTTTTACCTTTTTATTTCTGTTATCAGGCAATAATCTCCCCATTCCATAGCAATTCGAGAAACCTCTCCCAGTATTATTTGTTTGCCACGAATGCACAGATGGTTCCATGAATTAACCGGATTGTCGTAAAGGGTTTTTTTCAATGGTCGGGCTGCAACGGCTGCCAGATCCTTCACTCCGCTCTGCTTCGTTCAGGATGACATTTAGGATAATGGAGAGGAGAGGAAAAAGAAAAAAGGGAGCGGCTATCGCCACTCCCTTTTTTCCATCTCCACCTTTACCAGCCATGTTATCCTGAACGATAGTGAAGAACCGACCATAGGGAGCTCAACGAATTTAATCTCGTGGCCATACCAGTAAGGTAAAAGAGCACAATGAAAATAGCCACCAAGATACAAATTAGAAAAAAATGATTGCCATCGGCAACCCATAAATCCCATTGCTTCGAGCAGGGACCTGTCCCGTTCTTACGGGAAGGGTGTTACGGGCTGCATGATACACACTTTTTTTGCACGATATACCTGATATTGAATACTACCAGGAATTCTGATAAATACCCTGAAAGGGTATAATATCAATAGCCCCGGGTGAAGCCCGGGGTTCAGGGTTTCTATAAGAAACAAGCGCTGCACTCACTGGTGGTTGATAGAACCACACGGGCTTTGCAGCGCAATATTTATGGTTTGATATATCCAAAAATAATAATATTGTCGCCGCGATGCGGCTTTGGAAAAAAGGATATTACGTTTTACTACCATAATGTCGCCGCTACGCGGCTAATCCATTCCTGGTCCAGGCCATAATTTTTTTAGAAACTCAATCTAAATCTCAATCTTAACCTCAACCTTTATCTAAACCTCAACCTTCCCAAACTCTGCGACCATCGCGTCTCCCTGTCTCTGCGGTGATAAATCAAAAATCTTAATTACCCTTCTTTTCTCATAGGCACATCCCACGTCCTGTAGGTCAATGCCCTCCATATCCACTCCAGCGGACCGTAGCGGTAATACCGAAACCATATGTGCGCAAAAACCGATAACACCACCAGGATCAATGCCCCGGCCACCAAGCTCAGGAAGCTTCCAAGGTAATCATACATGCCCAGCCCAAAGCCATAAAATACAAATACCCCCAAAAATCCCTGAGCCATATACGAGGTAAGGCTCATACGTCCGTAAGGACCCAGGAAATCCATGAATCTTTTGAAAAAGGCAATCTGATAAAGGATAACAAACAAAGAGAAGATGATAGCCACCATAAAGAAATCCATATAACCCGTAAAAAGTGAATTGAGAACTGAGACGCTTTCTTCACTTAACCCGCTGGTATTTTCTAAACGGTTTCTGAAAAACCTCAGCAGCACATACATTATGCTACCGGTGCCAAGGATGTAAAAATAATTTTTTCTGCAACTGACCAGGTTATCCAACAGGCAACCCCGCCCCAGAAAATACCCCAGCAAAAAATACCCCAGGATAATAAACAATCTTCCTGTGGTAACATTCAGTTTCCAGATCTCAGGGAAAGCAACACTCATGTTCATCTTTATAAGGTCAATAAATGAACCTGTTTTAGCGGTTGCATAAATTGTTTCCCAGGCCGTGGGATTTGAGTAGGAGATTATTTGGTAATCAGCTATAATCAAGCTTCTTATAAATTGTATAATTTCGGGAATTCTTAGTAATAGTAAGAATGCCAGCAGCAGGATATAACGGGGCCTCAATTTGTGAAGTAAAAGCATAAGAAACCCAATGAGTGCGTATTTGGTAAGTATATCCGACCGGAAATAAGTGGAGTGAATAAGGCCAAATAACAGTAAAATTGTCAATCTCCGTGCATAGATGCGTTTAAAACCGCTTCCGGCAAAAGAACCCCGATGAAATTGAAGATAAAAGCTGAAGCCGAACATCAAAGAAAAAACAGCAAAAGCTTTATTTCGGATTAAAAAAATTATAAACTGTGATGCCAGATTGTTCAGTTTGTCAAACTGCAGTATCTCTCTGGAAGCCTCCACATGGATGCCATAATTTCCATGTGCATGCAGCAGCAATATGCCAAACAGGGCAAACCCCCTGAGTGCGTCAATGTGTTCAAGTCTCTTCATGAATTCTNTNTTTTCTCATGAGCCTCTGAAGGTCTTCATCCAGAGGTATTTTATAAAACCAAGTATGTATTTACGCAATCCTATGCTCAGTTCTTTACGGCCATAGAGGTCATGCCGGCCAATGAGCAGTTCCTTTTCAATTTTTTTTGCCAGTTCTGTTCGCTTGTGTTCAATAGCAAGGCAATAGAGGTCCTTTGCCAGGGCATAGGATGACAGGTTCTGAGGAGTTATCTTTGGTACCTGACCCTTCAGGTTTTTATATGGAAATGCTTCACATGTATCCAGGATGCCCAGTATATCCAATGTGAGCATTGTGGTTATGCATTTGCGGCACCTGCAGCAATTGTAGTCTCCACCGTCATTTTCGGTACACACCCGCAGGTGATTAAGTGCAAAAGCGTCTTTCATAACCACTTCTGATATCTTATAGCTCCTTCCCCTTTCTGCACCGTCGTGTACAACCTTTAGATGCTCTGTTGACCAGTAATGATCCAACATAAAAGAACTGCCGATGGGTATATGCGATCCATAGGAATGGCTTGAAGGAATGTAGATGTTATCAAATCCTTTGGCCAGGGAAATGGCTGTAGCTGCCAATCCAGCACCATGATAGTATTTGGGCCAGTCGAGATCATAATGATCACGGATGTTGGTTTTGCCATGAATCAGCTCAACATTGTAATGTTTCTCCACCTTTGCAATTCCATTCATTACACCCTCTTCCTGCTGGTATTTGTATCGAGACAAAGGCAACTCAAGCCCCTGCATGTAAATAATATACCTTATATTGTTTTCTTTGTTTTTTAAAAGGGTGTAAAAGGAGTCTACACCCAAAGAAAAAAACTGGGCCGATTTTCCTGTTGACCCCTGGTTTGCATGCAGGTTTTCGCAGGATATGTCAACTCTCCTGAAAGTATCCGGAAACCAGTTGGTGAAAATATCCTGTATAAAACATGATTGCCGCAGCAGGCTTTCTGACAATTGTGGTTTTATCATCAAATCTTCCCCGGTTTTCATGGCAGGGATGAGCAAAACGGGAAAGAAAGCATCTGCACTTACATTGATAAAATCCCTGAACTTTGCCGGGTATTCAAAAAACAGTTCTTTGGTTTTTCCTTCGGTACATTCCACAATTCCTGTTAAGGAAAGGCAGGGCCCTTTTTCCTTTACATAAATTTCATGCAATATCATAGCTATTTATCGTGTACTGTCTGTTGTATGTTATTTAATAATATATATGTTTGCAAGTTTTAAAGTTAGCGATAATTTGAGAAAATGATTCAATAAAACAGAAAATTTTATCTATTTATAAAATATTGTTGATAACTTTTCAGGATATACAATCATAGCTTTTTTCCCTGCATTATTCACAAAAAGCAAACAAATCGTTGTATTAGACTGATTAAATGACAGTTAAATTAAAAGCTCCAAAAAACTCAATTTGTTTGCTTATTGCAAGTGCTTTTACTTCAGGCCATCTGATTCGTTGCGAAAGCCTTGAAATAGAATACTATGTCGGCGGCTTCCGACGCCTCGCATCTGACCTAAATTAAAAGCATGAATAATGCAGGTCACATAGACGATTTAAAAAACGTAATTCTTGCATGTTGAATTGTTGATAATTTAATATATATCAGAACAGATGATTATCATTAGAAATTGTGTAAAAACAACTATATTATTGTTGAAAGCCAAAAAATATTCTATAAAATTTATTTTTTAATACAAAACTTACGTAAATTTGATTATTAATTCTTTATTGGATTAAAAACATGTTTAACAGATTCAGAAAGTTTGCCGGCAGAATCAATAAAGCACTTAATGACCCGGANAGGAAAAGTGTTTTCAGAATATTTACGGAGTATGCAGGGTATAAAATCAGTAATGCTGCAATTGCAGAGCAGTATTTTGAAAAATATCTTTATCGAAAGGATATTGGTAATCCTGATGAATTTATTGTCACCCGGAAAGTTATGGCTGATATGTGGAAGTTGAATAATGTACATTATGTTTCCATCCTGAAGGATAAATATTTAACCGAATTGTTTTTTACCGGTTATGGGATTCCTGTTGTAAAAAGTCTTGCATATAATCGTAGCAGTTTGTTTTTCAGAAATGGGAGACTTTACCAGGTAGATAAAGTTGAAGATTTCAAAAAATTTCTTCTCTCTCTAAATGAAGAGGGTCATTGGGATACAGAATATCTGATTATTAAAAAGAAATCGGATTCTGCAGAGGGGAAAAATATTTTCAGAATTTCAGTTTCTGATATTTTAAAAAACAATGATATACTTCAACATGTATTTTCGGAAATTCTTAAGTCAGAATATCTTTTCCAGAATTTCATAACCCAACATCCTGAGTTGAACAGGCTAAATCCTCGATCGGTAAATACTGTTCGAATAGATACTTTCACAAATCAGGAAGGGGAGATTCAAATATACAATTCCATGTTAAGAACCGGATCGGGAAATCATTTTATAGACAATGTAAGCCAGGGAGGACTTGCCATTGGTATTGACCAGAACCGGGGAGTGTTATTCCCTGAATCACATACTTTTTTTACCGGTTACAATCCTGCAAAAAGCAGATATGCACATCCGGTTTCAGGAACGCTATTTGAAGGATTTCAGGTGCCTTATTTCAATGAAGCAAAACAACTGGCAGTAGATGCAGCAGAAAAGCTGCCACAAGTGAAACTGGCAGGCTGGGATATCGCCATTCAACCGGATGGCCCGGTTTTGATTGAGGGCAATAACAACTCTGCAATTCCTCTTTATGAGGTTTTGCAAAAAGGCTACAAAAATAATGCGGTGGTTGTTGAAATTCTAAAGGAAACTTATAATTTTCAAAATAACAATAAATACAAAGTAAGCTATTGAATATAATATGAACATCATTCAATTTGTCAGGCGGATTAAAAAGGCATCGAAAGATCCTGAAAGAAAGAAGTCAATAAACATCTTTTCTGAGTATCTCAGATTCAAGCTTTTTAATCCGTCTGTAGCAGAGCAATATTTTCATAAACGTCTTTACAGGAAAAGTGTAAGTAACCCCGGGGATTATTTACTCACCCATGATCTTCAAAAAATGATTTGGTATTTTAATGATATGAATTATTATTCCATATTTGATGATAAAATCCTGACAGAAGATTTCTTTAATCAATTTAAGCTTCCCATAGTAAAGAGTTTTGCATACAATAAGAACACACTTTTTTTTAAAGAAAATCAATTACGGCAAGTGCATAATCCGGTACAATTGCTCAAATTCCTGGAAGAACTAAAGAATACAGTAGGTTCCGAAAAAGATGAGTTGATAATAAAGCCCATCAGAGCACATGCCGGCAGGGGAATTTCTAAAGAAAGCATTGAAGAGTTGCAGCATAATAATTTGTCTTTAGAGAAGCTCTTCCAAAAGGTCATTTCTTCTGATTATTTATACCAGGAGGTGCTTGAGCAGCATCCTGAGCTGGATAAAATTAACCCCAGTTCTTTAAACACCATCAGGGTGGATACTTTTGTCAACAGGCAGGGCACTCCGCACATATTATCCATGCGATTAAGATGCAGTGCCGGCACTTCCTTCCTTGACAATATATCTAACGGAGGACTTTTCATTGGAATAGATTCAGAGGAGGGCACATTGCATGATGAGGGTTTCAATGATTTCAGCAAATTCTCAGGCCGGGCATATACTGAACATCCCTATACCGGAATACGCTTTGGCGGCTTTAAGATTCCCTATTTTGAAGAGGTGAAAAAGCTGTCAACGGATGCTGCAAAGCTTCTGCCGGGGGCTAAGGTGGTTGCCTGGGATATTGCAGTGCAGCCGCAGGGACCGATCATTGTTGAGGGGAATTATTTTCCGGGACTGCTCAATTCAGAAATTGTACAAAAGGGATTCAGAAACAGTCCGGTTTTTCTTGAAATCCTGGAAGAACTTAATTCTCCTGACCAAGTAAAATTGGTTAGGCAAAAAATAAAAACACTGATATTTAACAGAGACAAAATATAGCCCGGCTTATTTTAAATAAAAGAAAAACAGTCAATGATTTTAACCTATTATAAGGGTAGAAATTTTGGAGATGCAATTAATCCAATGATTTTTCATCATCTGCTGCCCGGTTTTTTTGATGATGATCCATCAATGCGATTTCTTGGAATTGGCTCCATTCTCGGCTTTGAGAAAGGA
>SL_3KL_010_SEDDRAFT_10003193_pt1 | contig 14948 bp, 15 predicted proteins | sample SodLakKL_010_SED_2_FD_10381 | JGI IMG/M metagenome (IMG submission 10381)
CGACGGCGGGCTGCTGCTCGATGAGGCGAGCCTGCCGATGCCGGTGGAGGCCCTGCCAGGCAGCTTCTCGGCCTTTCGCCGCCGGGTGGAGCGTGACTGGGTAGTGCCTTCGGCCTGCCCGGCGCCGGTGACTCTGCCGCCCTGGCCCGATGTGGCGCCCCGAGGCTTTCCCGCGCTGGTCAAGGTGTGCAGCCGAGCGGCGCGCTGGGCGTGCGATGGTCGTGCTGGTTTACGCTTTGCCGGCGGCGAGGCCGAGGGTCTTGCACGCCTCGACCACTACCTCTGGCAGAGCGGCGCCGTTTCCCGCTACAAGAAGACCCGTAACGGCCTGCTCGGTGCCGATTTCTCCACACGATTCTCGCCCTGGCTGGCCCACGGCTGCCTGTCAGCACGCCAGGTGCACGATGCGGTGCGCGCCTGGGAAGCCCAGCACGGCGCCAACGAATCGAGCTACTGGGTCATCTTCGAGCTGCTGTGGCGCGACTACTTTCACTGGTCGGCACGCCAGGAGGGCGCGGCGCTGTTCGGCGCGCGCCGGCTTCCCCAGGCCGATGAGCCCTTCCGGGCCTGGTGCGAGGGCCGCACCGGCCTGCCCTTCATCGACGCGGCCATGGGGGAGCTCGCCGTTACCGGCTGGCTCTCCAACCGGGCACGCCAGAACGTGGCGAGCTATCTGGTGAATGAACTGGGGGGAGACTGGCGCATGGGGGCAGCCTGGTTCGAGCATGCGCTGCTCGATTACGACGCGGCCAGCAACTGGGGCAACTGGCGCTACGTGGCCGGCGTCGGCCGTGACCCGCGAGGGCATCGCTTCGATGTCCTCTGGCAGGCCGAGCGCTACGACCCCGGTGGAGCCTACGTGGCTCACTGGCTGCCCGAGATCGCGGCGTTGCCGCCCGGCGCTGATCGCCATCGCCCCTGGCGGGTGGACCCCAAGCGCTTTCCGCTCCCGTGCCCGGCGCCTGCTTGCCTTTGCAAACCCGGACAGGAGACACCATGACTGAAGCTTGTCGACCTCGACTGCCCTGGGGCCTCGGTCTCGCCGGCCTGATTCCGTTTCTGGCGCTGGCAGGAGCGTCCTGGCTGGCGCCGGCGGCCTGGCAGGTCGTCGCCATTCCGGCCTTCCTCACTTACAGCGCCGTGATCCTCTCCTTTCTGGGTGGGGTGCAGTGGGGCGTGGCGATGTCCTTGGAGTCGGACGACAGCGACGGCTTCCGGTCTCGGTTGGCTCTCAGCATGGTGCCCAGCCTGATCGCCTGGCCGGCGCTGCTTCTGCATCCGGTCATCGGGGCCTGGGTGCTGATCGCCGGATTCCTGCTGATACGGCTGCACGAGTGCGGTGAGGCGAGCCGCGAGCTGCTGCCTGGCTGGTATCAGTCACTGCGCACCCTGCTGACGGTGGTGGTGGTGGCCTGTCATGGGATGGTTATCTGGCGTCTCGCCGGCGGGTGATGGGGCTGGTGGTGTCGTCGATTCTGCGCGATGATCGCGCTGACCCCTGCCACGGAGAGCGCAAGCGTGATGAAACGGACCCTAACCCTGGGCCTGCTGCTGGGCCTGCTGGCCGGCTGTCAGAGCGGCCCTGCCCGGGAAGCCAAGGCGGCGGGTGAGTCCGCCCCCGAACCCAGCCAGACGGCTGCCACCCAGGCCGGCACCAATGCCGACGCGGCCGAACCGGCGCCGCCCGCCGACTTCGATGGCTGGCTGACCCAGTTCCGTCGGGAGGCCCGCCGCGAGGGGATCTCCGAGGCGACCCTGGCCAACGCCCTGGACGGCGTCCGCTATCGCCCCCGAGTGATCGAGCTCGACCGCTCCCAGCCGGAGTTCGTGCGCCCCATCTGGCAGTATCTGGATAGCGCCGTCTCCGCCCAGCGCGTTACCCAGGGCCGTGCCAAGCTGGCCGAGCATCGCGACACCGCTCGCCGTATGGAGCAACGCTACGGGGTCCCCGCCGAGGTGGTGGTGGCGATCTGGGGCATCGAGAGCAACTATGGCGGCAATTTCGGCAGCTTCTCCACCCTTGAGGCGCTGGCGACCCTGGCCTTCGACGGCCGTCGTCGCGATTTCGCTCGCGGTGAACTGCTGGCCGCCCTGCGCATCATCGAGGCCGGCGACATCGCTCCGGATCGCATGGTGGGCTCCTGGGCCGGTGCCATGGGCCATACCCAGTTCATTCCCTCCAGCTTCGAGGCCTACGCCGTGGATGGCGATGGCGACGGACGTCGCGACATCTGGGGCAGCATTCCCGACGTCATGGCCTCCACGGCCAACTACCTGGCCCGGGCCAACTGGCAGGCCGGCCAGCCCTGGGGCGTTGAGATCGCGCTTCCCGACGGCTTCGACTACGCCCAGGCGGAGCTCGCCACCCGGCGCAGTGCCCGGGAGTGGGCCGAACTCGGCGTGCGCCCCGTCGCCGGTGGCAGCCTGCCGGCGTTCGACGTCGCCTCGGTGATCGTGCCGGCGGGCGCCGACGGGCCGGCCTTCCTGGTGGGACCCAACTATCGATCCATCCTGCGCTACAACAATGCCACCAGCTATGCATTGGCGGTGGGCACCCTGGCCAACGAGATCGCCGGCCGAGGCGGGATCCGCGCCGGCTGGCCCCGGGACGAGCAGCCACTGAGCCGCGCCCAGGTACGCGAGATGCAGCAGACGCTCAATGCCCGCGGTTTCGAGGTGGGAACCCCGGACGGTATCATGGGCCCCAACACGCGGCGCGGCCTACGCGCTTACCAGCAGTCGATCGGCGCCATTCCGGATGGCTTCGCCACGCTGAGCCTGCTGGAGCGCCTCACCCGCTGAGGCTTCGATCCACGGGCTTTCCTGCAAGTGAGGAAGAAATGAAACGAGCTGTTTTTCCATTGATGCTGCTGGTCGTGCTGCTGTTGGCCGGCGCCGCTCCTGCGGCGCTGGCAGACAAGGTATTCGGCTGGGTTGAGCGCGCCACCATCGAGCCCTGGGGCGTGGCGGTCAAGGCCAAGCTGGACAGCGGTGCCCTGACCTCCTCGCTGGACGCCCGGGACATCGAGACCTTCGAGCGCGAGGGCGAGGAGTGGGTGCGCTTTCGCCTCAAGCTGGAGGACACCGCCAGCGGCGAGACCTTCTCCGAGGAGCTCGAGTTGCCCCTCTATCGTGACCTGCGCGTGCGGGGCGCCGGCGGCCGCGACGAGCGCCCGGTGGTGCTGATGAAGGTCTGCCTGGGCGATACCATCTATGAGGAGCAGTTCAGCCTGCGCGATCGCGAGGAGATGAACTATCCGCTGCTGCTGGGTCGGCGCACCCTCTCGCACCTTGGGCTCCTGGACGTGCGCGAGACCTTCCTGCAGCGCCCAAGCTGCAACGAGGAGTCGCGGCTTCGCGAGCATGAGCCTGACGATCAGAGTGAGGGGCACGATGGCTGAACCGGGGCTTCCCGCCCCGATGCTCAGAACAGCCGCGCCAGTAAGGCCGTGACCGCGGTCTCCACTCGCAGGATTCTGGGCCCCAGATGGATCCCCTCGCAGCCGGCCTCGAGCAGTTTTTCCACCTCCCAGGGAATGAATCCGCCCTCCGGCCCCACCAGCAGCAGGGTGGGCGCCTCGATGCCACGCGGGCAGGCCTGTGGCATGCCGGGATGGGCCAGCAGTCCTCGCCGGCCCTCGAGCAGCCCGGGCAGACGATCCTCCACGAAGGGGCGGAAGCCCTTCTCCAGGGTGACCGTCGGTAGCAGAGTGTCGCGAGCCTGCTCCAGTCCCAGCACCAGGTGCTGATGGATCTTTTCCGCGGCGAGCTCGGGGGACTGCCAGTAGCTCTTCTCCACCCGGCGGGTGTGCAGCAGGGTGATCGACTTCACGCCCAGGGCCGTGACATGCTCCAGGCTTCTCGCCAGCATGCGCGGTCGCGGCAGAGCCAGCACCAGATGTACCGGTAGCGGCGGTGGCGGCGACCGGTCGAGCTCCTCCAGAGCGAAGGTGGCCTCCCGGTCGTCCAGGGTGAGCAGTTCCCCCTGGCCGATGCCGCCACCCATGACGCCCAGGGTAAGGCGGTCACCGGGCGCGGCGCGGTGCACCTCGCACAGATGGCGGAGCCGGCGTGGGTCGGTCACCCGGGCCAGTTGGTGGTTCTCGATATCCTCCGGAGCAAGCAGGATCAGATTCATCAGGGCCTCGCGTTGGCGACTATGCCTTGCATGGATGGTGTCGCGGTGCACAATGGTCGCATGGGAGCAGTTGCCCCCACACTGACCGAGGAGCAGCGCCGTGCGCGTGATTCGCAAGTATGCCAACCGCAGGCTCTATGATACCGAACAGAGCCGCTATGTGACGTTAGAGGATCTGCGCAAGCTGATCCTCGACGAAGTGCCGTTCCGGGTCGAGGACGCCAAGAGCGGTGAGGACCTGACGCGCACCATCCTGCTGTCGATCATCATCGAGCAGGAGCAGGCCGGCGGTGATTCTGAGGTGTTCTCCAACGACTTGCTGGCACAGTTCATTCGCGTCTACGACATGACCCAGCCGCTGCCGCTGGCGCGCTATCTGGAGCAGGGCACCCAGCTGATGCTGGAACAGCAGAAGCGCGTGAAGGACCAGTGGCAGCAGGCCATGCGCCATACCCCCATAGAGCTGATGCGCGAGCTGACCGAGGAGAACATGAAGTTCTGGCAGAAGACCATCGGCCAGGCCGGCACCCAGGACGACGACGAGAAGTCGTGAAGTGACCGGCAGAGGTGGGGCGGGCGTCGGCAGTTTCTGACATAATGCCGCGACTTTTCGTGCGGCCCGGCGGGAGATTGCTGTCGGGTATCGGGGTGGAGCCGCCGTCGGCCACTGTCCCGAGTCGCCTGCTTTCGGTTTGTAGAACAAGGTGTAACGGATGAAGGTGTTGATCATCGGCGGCGGTGGCCGCGAACATGCCCTGGCCTGGAAGGTTGCCCAGTCACCCTTGGTGGCGCAGGTCTTCGTAGCGCCCGGCAATGCCGGAATCGCCCGGGAGCCGGGCATGGCCAATGTCGACATCGCGGTGGATGACCTCGATGGCCTGGTGGCTTTCGCCCGCGCCGAGGGCATCGACCTGGCCATCGTCGGCCCCGAGGCCCCGCTGGTGGCTGGCGTGGTCGATCGCTTCCGTGAAGCGGGGCTGGTGATCTTCGGTCCCGCCGCCGGTGCCGCTCAATTGGAGGGCTCCAAGTCCTTCACCAAGGACTTCCTGGCCCGCCACGCTATCCCCAGCGCTGACTATCGCACCTTCACCGAGGTCGCGCCGGCGCTCGACTATCTGTCCGATAAGGGTGCCCCCATCGTCGTCAAGGCCGATGGCCTGGCCGCCGGCAAGGGAGTGATCGTTGCCATGACTCTCGACGAGGCCGAGGCGGCGGTGCGCGACATGCTCGAGGCCAACGCCTTCGGCGATGCCGGCGCTCGGGTGGTCATCGAGGAGTTCCTCGACGGCGAGGAGGCTAGCTTCATCGTCATGGTGGACGGCGAGACCGTGTTGCCCATGGCTACCAGCCAGGACCACAAGCGGGTGGGTGAGGGCGATACCGGTCCCAACACCGGCGGCATGGGCGCCTACTCCCCGGCGCCGGTGGTCACCGACGAGGTGCATGCCCGAATCATGGAGCGGGTCATCCTGCCCACGGTGCGCGGTATGGCAGAGGAGGGCCATCCCTACACTGGCTTCCTCTATGCCGGCCTGATGATCGATGGCGAGGGCAACCCCAGGGTGATCGAGTACAACTGCCGCTTCGGCGATCCCGAGACTCAGCCGATCATGCTGCGCCTTGTCTCCGACCTCGCCGAGCTCTGCCTGGCCGGCGCCACCGGCAAGCTCGCGGGCAAGACCTGCGACTGGGACCCGCGCGCGGCGGTGGGCGTGGTGCTGGCCGCCGGCGGCTACCCCGGTAGCTATCGCAAGCATGACCCCATCGGAGGCATCGAGGCCGCCGAGGCCACCGGCTGCAAGGTCTTCCATGCCGGCACGGCCGATCAGGACGGCCGGCTGGTCACTGCCGGCGGGCGCGTGCTCTGTGTCACTGCCCTGGGTGAGGGCGTCTCGGCGGCCGCCAAACAGGCCTATCGAGGCGTCGACGCCATTCACTGGGAGGGTGTGCTGTGCCGCCGCGATATCGCCTACCGGGCCATTGCCAGGGAGCGCGGCGAGCGCTGAATCCCCGTGATCCCACAGGATTCACCCTCTCGATTCATAACAAGACCAACACAAGGAGGCGAGCATGGAACGCGTCAGGCTCGAGTTTCCCGAGGCGGACATCGTGCACCGTCATCCGCTGACGGTACGCGTCACCGATATGAACTACGGCCGCCACCTGGGACATGACACCCTGGTGTCGCTGCTTCACGAGGCGCGCATCCAGGCCCTTGGTGCCCTGGGGCTCACCGAGTGGGACATGGGCGGCTATCCCAGCGTGGTGGCGGACCTCGCCGTCCAGTATCAATCCGAGGCCCGCTGGCCCGACGCCCTGTTGGTGGAGACGGCGATACCGGCTCCCAGGGGGCGCGCGCTAACCGTCTACCACCGCGTGCTTCACGCCGAGGGCGGCCGGCCGGTGGCCACCGCCCGGCTCAACCTGGTGTTGATCGATCCGGCCGCCGGGCGGCCGGTGGCGGTGCCCGAGGCCGTGGTCGCGGCGCTCGCCGGAGCAGAGGGCGCCTGATGTCCCGTGAGTATCCGATCATTGCCGTGACCGGCTCCTCCGGCGCCGGGACCACCACGGTCAAGCGTACCTTCGAGCGCATGTTCGCTCGCGAGGATGTCCACGCGGCCGTCGTCGACGGCGACGCCTTCCACCGCTACACTCGTGAGGAGCTCGGGCGCATCTTCCGCGAAGAGCCGGACCGCAAGGATGAGCTCTCCCACTTCGCCGTGGAGGCCAACCTGCTCGACGAGCTGGAGGCGCTGTTCCTGGAGTATGGCGAGCAGGGCAGTGGTACCTATCGCCACTATATCCACGCCGAAGACAAGCAGATGATCGAGGCCGGCTATCGGGTCGGCACCTTCACCGAGTGGCAGCCGCTGCCCTTCGGCACCGACCTGCTTTTCTATGAAGGGTTGCACGGTGGCCTGGTAACCCCCGAGCACGACATCGCGCGCCATGTGGACCTGCTCGTGGGCGTGGCGCCCACCATCAACCTGGAGTGGATCCAGAAGATCGTTCGCGATACCAAGCTACGCGGCCACTCCCAGGAGGCGGTGATCGATACGATTCTCGGGCGCATGGACGACTATGTGCGCTATATCCAGCCGCAGTTCTCGCGCACCCATATCAACTTCCAGCGGGTGCCCACGGTGGATACGTCCAACCCCTTCGAGGTCCAGGATATCCCCTCCGACGCCGAATCCTTCGCGGTAATCCGCTTTCGAGAGCCGGCCACCGTGGACTTCCCCTATCTGCTGGCGATGATCCCGGATGCCTTCATGAGCCGGCCCCATACCCTGGTGGTGCCGGGCGCGCGGGTGTCGCTGGCCATGGAGCTGATCCTCGCGCCGCTGGTGCGCCACCTGCTGGCCCAGCGTCGCTTTCGTTGACCCCCCTTCATCAGGAGTCGTGATGTCCACGCTGTTCAGCAAGATCATCGCTCGTGAGGTCCCCGCCGATATCGTCTATGAAGACGACCAGGTACTGGCCTTTCACGACATCAATCCCCAGGCCCCGACGCATATCCTGATCATTCCCAAGAAGCCGATCGCTACCCTTAACGATCTCACCGAGGAGGATCAGGCGCTGGTGGGGCGGTTACCGCTGGTCGCTGCCCAGCTGGCCAAGCAGTTCGGCTTCGCCGACGAGGGCTACCGGGTGGTGATGAACTGCAATGACGCCGGCGGCCAGACGGTCTACCATATCCATATGCACCTGATGGGCGGTCGACGCTTCACTTGGCCGGCTGGCTAGCTGGCGCCCTGCGGGCAACCGCGCAAGACCCGGCGCTCGACGCATCGGGTGCAGCCTCTTCCGACGCCACCGCAAGGTGGCGTCGGCCGTTTCGGGCGGTGCTTCTGATGGCCGGAGCCCTCGGCTACAATGGGGCATCCATACCGGACTGAGACGCGACGAGGTCGTTATGAACCGCAAGCTCTCCCGCAGCGATCACCTGATCCACCAGTTCGATACCGTGCTGCGCACCCTGGTGCCCCATGCTGCCCAGGCGTCGCGGCCCTCTCCGGCCACCCCCGAGGTGCAGGATGCGCCCATGGACGAGGAGGAGCGCCGTCATGCGGCCGGGCTGATGCGCATCAATCACACCGGCGAAGTGTGTGCCCAGGCGCTCTACCAGGGTCAGGGGCTGACCGCGAAGCTGCCCGAGGTGCGCGCCCAGATGGAGGCCTCGGCTCAGGAGGAGATCGACCACCTGGCCTGGTGCGACGAGCGCCTCGCGGAGCTGCATGATCGGACGAGCCTGCTCAACCCGCTGTTCTACGCCGCCTCCTTCGGTATCGGCGCCGTGGCTGGCGCGGTGGGCGATCGCGTGAGTCTGAGCTTCGTGGCCGCCACCGAGGAGCAGGTGGGCCGCCATCTGGAAGATCATCTGATCAGGCTGCCCGCCGGCGACCAGCGCTCCCGGGCGGTGCTGCGCCAGATGGCCATCGACGAGGCCCAACATGCCCAGCTGGCCCTGGAAGCCGGAGGCGCCCGCTTCTCCGCCCCGGTCAAGTTCGGCATGAGGCTGATGGCCAAGGTGATGACTACCAGCGTTTACAAGCTATAAGAGCCGCGCTTCGCGCCTGAAAGCTCACTCTTCCACGATGGTGAAGGAGTGGGTTATCTCGACGCCGCCCTTCACCAGCATGATGGAGGCGCTGCAGTACTTCTCGGCGGAGAGCTCCACGGCGCGCTGTACCTGCTTCTCCCTGAGCCCCTTGCCGGTGACGGTGAAGTGCACATGGATCTTCGTGAATACGCTGGGGGTGCTGTCTGCGCGCTCCGCCTCGAGGCTGGCCACGCAGTTGGTCACCGGGGCGCGGGACTTCTCGAGGATCTCCAACACGTCGAAGGAGGTGCAGGCGCCCAGGCCCATCAGCAGCATCTCCATGGGGCGCGGGCCGGTGTTGCGGCCGCCGTGGTCGGGCGGGCCGTCGATCACCACGCTGTGGCCGCTGCCGCTCTCGGCAACGAATTGACGTCCATCGGTCCATTTCACGCTGGCTTTCATGATTCGGGTCTTCCCTCTTGGTGGCAAGGTTGCTCGGGACTGTTCCGTCGACAAGCCTTCAAGGGGGCGCCATGAACCCCTCCCTGGGGGCTACCTAGACCATCCCTGGTCCACGGACCCCCTTTCCGGCTTGCCCCCGGCGCCCCTCGCGGTTGAGAACGGCAATTGACTGGGTCGTCAAACAAGCTCGGCAGCATAGCAGCTGCGCTGCCAGTGCTCAGCCCCGCAGGCGCCGGTCGAGTTCGGCCAGCCGCTCGGGGGTGCCCACGTCGACCCAGTCGCCGCGGTGGTGGTGGCCGCCCACGCGCCCCTCGGTCATGGCGCTGCGCAGCAGCGGCGCCAGGGCGAAGGCGCCCGGGGCCTCGTCGGCCACCAGCGTCGGATCGACTAGGCTGATGCCGGCGAAGGTGAGGCGTGGCTCGCCCTCGGGGTGGACGCGGCCGTCATGGGCCAGGTGAAAGTCGCCCCCCGGGTGGTGGGTGGGGTTGTCCACCAGTACCAGTCGGGCCAGGTCGCCGGCGCCCAGGGCGGGCAGTGCGGCCGGGTCCAGGTCGCACCAGACGTCGCCGTTGACCAGCAGGAAGGGCGCCTCGCCCAGTAGCCCCAGCGCCTGGCGGATGCCGCCACCGGTTTCCAGCGGCGCCTCCTCGCGGCTCCAGGCGATGCGCACCCCATAGTCGGCGCCGTCGCCCAGGGTCGCCATGATCTGTTCAGCCCGGTAGCTGACGTTGACCACGATCTCGACGATGCCCGCCGCCTGCAGGCGCGCCAGGTGGTGGACGATCAGCGGCCGGCCGGCTACCGGCAGCAGCGGCTTGGGGCAGCGGTCGGTGAGCGGGCGCATGCGCTTGCCGAGCCCCGCGGCCAGGATCATCGCCTTCATGGCGAGTCCCCCAGCCGTGTCATCAGGGCCGGGCGCAGGGTCTCGACCAGCCACCCCTTGATGCCGTTGTGGCCCTCGAGCTCCGCCAGGCTGTCTTCCAGGTGGGCGAGGAAGTGCGGCAGCCGTGCGAGATAGCCGGATTTGGCGTCGCGCAGGGTCAGCCGACAGAAGATCCCCAGCACCTTCAGCGAGCGCTGGGCGGCCATGGCCTGGGCCTGAGCCAGGAAGGTCTCGGCATCGACCCGCGAGGAGAGGCGGCCGTCATTTCGGGCGCGCTGACGGAAAGCCTCCACCCAGATGGCGAAGCGGTCGGCGTCGAAGCGGCAGTAGCGGCCCCGCAGCAGCGAGACCAGGTCGTAGCTGAGTGGGCCGGCCACGGCGTCCTGGAAGTCGATCAGGTGCAGGGCATCATCCTGTACCATGAGGTTCATGGCGTCATAGTCGCGGTGCACGGTGACCACCGGCTGGGCCAGGGCCGAGGCGATCAGCGCCTCACGCAGCGCCGGCCAGCCCGGCGGTGTCTCCATGTCCAGCCACTCGCCCAGGCACCACTCGGGGAAGAGGTCGAGCTCGCGGCCCAGCAGGTCGGCATCGTAGGGGGGCAGCTCGTCCGGGCCGGCGCGGTTCTGCAGCTCATGGATCAGCGCCATGGCCTGCTCGTGCCAGGTCAGGGTGGCCGCGTCAGTCTCGCTGCCGAAGCAGTGCTGCAGGGGGGTGTCGCCCAGATCATCGAGCTCCAGGAACCCCCGGCTCAGATCCACACCGTGAAGCGCCGGCACTGACAGGCCGGCGGCGGCCCAGCGCCGGGCGATGGCCACGAAGGGACGGCTGTCCTCCTGCGGCGGCGTGGCATCCATCAGCATGCGGGTGGTGCCGTTCGGAAGCTGCAGGCGGTAGTAGCGGCGGAAGCTGGCGTCGCCGGCAGCCAGGCGCAGGTCGAGCGCCTGCGCAGAGAGGCCGTGGCGCTCGGCGGCCCACTGGTTGAGCAGGTCGAGGCGCGAAGGGGCGGCGTCGGACATGGTGGGCTGGCTCCCTGAAGGGTGTGAAAGGTTCCGGTGGCGGGTCGGTTGACGCCCGCTGGGGGGGCGCCGCATGCTGAGTGCATCGTGTCGCGCCGGCAGCACAGGCGCGGTGTGGCCTGTATAATACCGATTCACCCCGCCAAGGACATCGAGGAACATGGGCAAGCGACACTCATGGACGGCCCTGGCCGGCCTGGCGACCCTTAGCCTGGCCGGCGTCCCCTTTGCCGCGGCCTCGCCCGCGTCCCTGTCGGCCGAGTCGATGGACTTTCGTCCCTGGGGCGACGATCGTCCCGCCGGTGCGCTGTGTCGCGGTGTCTATGTGATGCCCGACTACCGCCTGCCCGAGCCAGCGCCGGGGCGGGTGGCCAGCGAGTCTGACAGCGCCAGCTACGGTGAGGATGGCGAGACGATCCTGCTCGGCGAGGTCGTCCTGCGCCGCGACACCGCCCAGCTCGAGACCCCCTCAGTGCGAGTGCCTGGCTCACGCGAGCGTGCCTTTGCCGAGGGACCGCTGGCGCTGCGCGACCAGAACCTGCTGGTGCGCGGCGATGCCGCCGAGCTCTCGCTGGTCAGCGATGCCGCGCGTGTCGACAGCGCCCACTATGTCGTCCACGATCGCCATCTGCGCGGCGATGCCGCGCAGCTTGAGCGTCTGGAGGACGGTCGCTACCGGCTCACCACGGCGAGTTTCACCACCTGTGACCCGGGCGACAACCTCTGGCGGCTGGTGGGGGGCGATGTGGTGCTCGATCGCGAGAGTGGTTTCGGCACCGCCCGCCATGCGCGGCTGGAAGTGGGGCCGGTGCCGGTCTTCTACTGGCCCTGGGTGCGTTTCCCCATCGACGACCGTCGCCATACTGGCTTCCTGTGGCCGGCCGTGGGGATCTCCAGCGACGCCGTAGACTATGCCCAGCCCTTCTACTGGAACATCGCCCCCAACCAGGACGCCACTCTCACCCCGCGCTGGATCACCGACCGTGGCCTGCTGCTGGGCGGCGAGTATCGCTACCTGTTGCCCAGCGACGCCGGCCAGATCGAGGGCGCCTTCCTGGGCAGCGATGACGGTGGTTCCAGCGACGACCCGAATGCCGCCGCCCGCCGCTTCGAGGGCGAGGACCGTTGGTACGTCGACTATCGCCATGCCGGCACCCTCAATCCCCGCAGCCGCTACCGGCTGCGCTACGGGGCGGCCAGCGACGGGCGCTACTTCGACGACTTCGGCAGTGACTTCGCCGAGCAGAACACCTCCGCCATGCCGCGCCTGGCCCAGATCGACTACCGCGGCGACGTCTGGCGCCTCGACGCTCGGGCCCAGGGCTTCCAGAAGCTCGATGACCCCCTGCGTGATCGCGACAAGCCCTTCTACCGGCTGCCGAGTCTCTCCGCCAACGCGCGCTGGAATCAGGGCGGTTTCTATCAGCAGTGGGGGTCCAACTACAGCTACTTTTGGCGCGACGTGGACGAGAGCCGGGTGCCGCTGCGTGAATCTGCCACCGGCTCGCGGCTGCATCTCTCCCCGGCGGCGGGCTGGCGCTTCGACGAGAGCTGGGGCCACCTGGAGCCACGCCTGGAGTGGCTGGCCACCGCCTACGAGCTCGATTACGGCGATCGCGAAACCGATCGCGATACCCGCCTGACCCGCGAGGTGCCGGTGGCCTCCCTCGACGGCGGCCTGGTGTTCGAGCGGGAACTGGCCCTCGGCGGTCGCGGCTACCGCCAGACCCTGGAGCCCCGCGCCAACTACGCCTATGTGCCGGCCCGGGATCAGAGTGACTTCCCCGACTTCGATGCCAGCGAGCGCGCCTTCTCCTGGGGCCAACTGTGGTCGCCGTACCGCTTCTCGGGCAGCGACCGGGTCGGTGACCTCAACCGCCTCTCCCTGGGCGTCGATTCGCGACTGCTGGAGGATGCGCGCGGTCGCCAGCGCCTCGCCGTGGGACTGGGCCAGGCCTACTACTTCGAGGATCGCACCATCGATATGGCCGGGGATCCCAGCGTGATTCCCGATCGCGATCGTGATTTTCCGGGCTGGTACCGCGCCACCCGCGAGCGCTCTCCCCTGGTGGCCCGCGCCGACTGGCAGGTTACCGATCGCTGGCGCACCCGCTGGCAGTGGCTCTATGACGACAATCTCGAGCAGACCGAGCGCACCTCCCTGGACCTGCAGTATCGCTCCCCGGCGGGCCATGCATTGAACCTCGGCTACCGCTGGGAGCTCCAAGGCTTCGATCCTTCGGCGGAGCCGGGAGACGATGAGTTCCGCGACTTCAACCGCGAGGAGGTCGACCTGTCGTTCGCCTGGAAGGCCAGCCACCGCGTCGATCTGATCGGTCGCTTCCTCTATGACCACACCAACGATCGTCCCTTGGAGCAGCTGGCGGGTGTGCAGTGGAACGACTGCTGCTATGGTCTGCAGCTGGTCTGGCGGGAGTGGATCGACGATAACGACACGGCGATCGTGGCTGATGACTTCACCGATCGCGGAATCTTTCTGCGCTTCGTGTTCAAGGGCCTGGGCGGCGTGGGCCGGGAGGCCGACAGCTATTTCGAGGAGGCCATCCCGGGCTATCGCTCCACCGCCTTCTGACCGTGCGACACCTGCTGTTGCCAAATTCTAGAGAGGAAAGATGAAACAGAAGCAGACAGTGAGCCGCCGACGTACTGCCGTGCTGGCCGCCGGCCTGGCCATGGTGCTGGGTCTCACCGCGGTGCCGCTGAGCCTCCAGGCCCAGGAGTTCCAGTCCGTGCAGCGCCAGGCGCTGGATCGCATCGTGGCCGTGGTCAATCAGAGCGCTATCATGCACAGCGAGCTGGAGGAGCGAGTGACTCAGACCCGCAGCCAGCTTGCCGCCCAGCAGATCGATCTGCCCCCGGAGCGGGTGCTGCGAGAGCAGCTTCTCGACCAGATGATCCTCGAGGAGATTCAGCTGCAGATGGCTCGGGAGGCCGGGCTCTCCATCGACGACACCGAGCTCAACCGTCAGGTGCGGTCCATCGCCGAGAGCAACGACATGAGCCTTGAGCAGTTCGCCGACGCCCTGGAGGCCGACGGCCTGGCACTGGCCACCGTTCGCGAGGATATCCGCCGCGAGCTGGTGCTGCGTGAGCTGCAGCAGCGCCAGGTCGGCAGCCGCGTCAACCTCTCCGAGCGGGAGGTAGAACGCTTCATGGAACAGGAAGGCGCCAATCGCCAGCAGGCCCAGCAGGCGCTGTTCCAGCGTCGGGCCAACGAGGAGCTGGAGGTCTGGCTGCAGGAGATCCGCTCCCAGGCCTTCGTCGACAACCGGCTCGACGGCCGCTGATGTCGGTATCCCCGATCCTGGCGCTGACCACCGGTGAGCCGGCCGGCATCGGCCCGGAGCTCACCGTCATGCTGGCCGCCGCCCCGCTGGCCGGGGTCCGCACCGTGGCGGTGGGCGACCCCGGGCTGCTGGCCGAGCGTGCCGCTGCCCTGGGACTGGGCCTGGAGCTGGTCGAGCTCTCGCCCGGCCAGACGGTGCCCGACGCCGCCCCCGGTCGTCTGGCGGTGTGGCCGGTGGCGCTGCGTGCGCCGGCCAGACCTGGCGAACTGAACACCGCCAATGCCGACTATGTGCTCGAGACTCTGGACGTGGCGATCGACGCCTGCCGTGCCGGCAACGCCGCGGGCATGGTGACTGCGCCGCTGCACAAGGGAGTGATCCTCGACGCGGGGCATGCGGGCTTCAGGGGGCATACCGAGTATTTGCGCGACGCCTGTGGCGTGGAGGAGGTGGTGATGATGCTCGCCACCGATCATGCTCTGCATGCCTCTCGGCCCGGCTGGCAGGGGCCTGCGGCGCTGCGCGTGGCGCTGGCCACCACCCACCTGCCGCTGCGCGAGGTGGCCGACGCCATTACCGGCGAGCTGCTGGCGCG
>SL_3KL_010_SEDDRAFT_10003194_pt1 | contig 14947 bp, 12 predicted proteins | sample SodLakKL_010_SED_2_FD_10381 | JGI IMG/M metagenome (IMG submission 10381)
CACAGTGCCTGTATAACCGAATCAGTTTGCTGTAAAACGTCATTGCTCCAGAAACGAACCACCCGAATCCCTTGTTCGTTTTTGCCCTCACCCCTCTCCCAGAGGGAGAGGAGGATGTCGGCGCTATATCGGGGCCACCAGTTTCCATTCGTTGGCCGTATTTTCATCGACTGAAGTCACCGGCTATAACGCAGTTCCTCTTCAGGGAACCCGAATTTGTAACGTGTCTGCTAATAGGTTATCACGACAGAACCATCGTCCAGGGTTGGCAATATATAAAAATGGAGGCCTTCCAGGGGCGTGACTAAAACAACAATACTTTTAGACTTATGCGTTTCAGGATATGGAGAACACAAATTGGAGATACCTGATACCTGAACCTGACACCTGACACCTGACACCTGAAACCTGACGCCTAAGGACTCTGCAACAGAACAAAACTCAATGGAGGCAGTAAATACACTTTTTTTGGGAAGCTCAACATCCAACCAAAGTATATAAACTGTATTTTTCAGGCAAATACAGGTATTGCTTTATTTTATCGATAAATGATTGGTTTTAAAATGGATGTAATGGCTGAATCGCGGCCCCATAATCCAAAACAATAGTTTAAAAAAACAACAAAAAAGAAAGTCTTTATAGATCCAAAAAAATACTATCAGTAGGATATTATCGTGGTCAATAAATTGACAATTGAAAAATTCGATGAAACTCTACTCGGTCAATTGATCCAACCACCAGCTTCATCCGGTAAAAAATGTGGTCGCCGGCCCTATGTTCTGGCCTGTGGAAGCACTCGAGGAAACCATGCGATGGTATCGCGAGTGGCTGCCTCCGGCCAGAACATCGAAACGGCAATTGAACACCATTAGTAAGAGTTACTCAGCAGTGCGAATGAATTCGAGCGCTGAGATGTTCTACGGTAGTTGTGGCCCTCAGGCTTTCGGTTCTTAATTATAATCACAGGTAAGGAGGAAATGATGAAAAGCAAACACAGAATTTGGACATGTGCCCTTCTTTTGTCACTGAGTATGGGTTTGAGCACTTTTGTTTGGGCTCAACACGAAACAGAAAAGGAAACGCAACTCGGGGTCGTAAACTTCCCAATCTCGTGCAACGAAAAAGCGCAGCAGGAATTTGAGACGGGCCTGGCGCAACTACACCATATGATGTACGAACAGGCGCGCCCGTATTTCGAAGCGGCGGCGAAAGCCGATCCCTCGTGCGCGATGGCGCACTGGGGCATTGCCATGACGAGCTTTCAGCCACTCTGGCATCCCACATCCCCGGAAGGTCTTGAGCGCGGTAAGGCCGCCGTGGCCAAGGCCCGGGAACTTGGGGCGCCAACCGAACGCGAGAAAAGGTACATCGCGGCAGTTGCAGCATTTTTTACCGATCCTGAACCTCCCAGGGAAAGCCCCGCGAGGGATCACGAGGCACGGATCAAGGCCTGGTTGGAAGCCCAGCGGGAGCTACACAAATCCTATCCCGAAGACGTGGATGCAGCAGCCTTTTACGCCCTGGCGGAGGTGTGCTACGCGATGACACAATTTTCACCACATGAGGAGAGGGACTTCACTCGTGAGCTCCGGGCGGGAGCCTTGATCGAGGAGTATTTCGATGATCATCCGAAGCACCCCGGCCTTTACCACTATCTTCTCCACGCCTACGACAGCGCCGAATTGGCCCACAAAGCTCTGGAGGCGGCCCGAGGCTACGATAAGTTGGCACCGAATACGCCCCACGCCCTTCACATGCCCAGCCATATCTTTGTGCGGCTCGGGTATTGGGAGGAGACCGCCGAGTGGAACGAGCGTTCTGCAGAGGCAGCACTTCGACAGCTCGAAGAAGATGGTCACGCCAGCGCCCATTACATCCATGCCCTGGATTATATGATGTACGCATACCTCCAAATGGGAGATGAAGAGAAGGCGAAAGAAACGCTGCGAAAAGTTCAGGGAATTGACGAAATGTGGCCGGCTTCCTTTGCCGCCTACAACATTGCCGCGCCTCAGGCACGATATTACCTGGAACAGCAGATGTGGGAGGAAGCCGCCAGGCTTGAACCGGGAAAACCTGCCGTCCTTTCCTGGGAAGATTTCCCAGCGGCCGAAGCTATTTTTTATTATGCACGCGGGCTGGGAGCGGCACGTTCAGGAGATCTCGAACAGGCTGAAATCGATCGCGATGAAATCCGGAAGCGGGTAGAAACATTGCGTGCGGCCGACGATGCTTACTGGGCCTACATGACCGAAGCTCTTGGCAAAGCGGTTGAGGCCTGGATCCTCTACGAACAGGGTGAGACCGAAAAAGCACTCCCACTCATGAGTGAGGCGGCCGATCTTGAGGACTCCATGGACAAACACCCGACCACACCGGGTGAAGTCCTGCCCGTCCGGGAGCTATACGCAGATTTGCTGCTCAAGGAGGAGCGCTTCGAGCAAGCGAAGGCCGCCTTTGAGGCATCCCTCCAACGCACCCCAAACCGCCGGAACGCTCTTGCGGGGCTGGAGATGGCAGAATCGGAGAACTGATACCAAACCATTATCACATCAATCATAAACCAATAGGAGAGCTTGGTCATGATATCCTCATACATATACCGTATCACCTTTATAACAGTGATCTTAGTACTTCTTGTTCATCCCGGTTTCAGTCAGGAAAAACAGAAGGCATTCATCTGGAATGCAGGTGACAATGCTCTCGAGTGGCATCACTGTCCTGAATTCATGCCCGATGACTGCCGTCTTGCCGTGTTGCAGGGTAATCCCGAAGAACGTAATGCTGATATTTTCTTCAAACTGCAAGGCGGCACAACGGCACCTCATCATTGGCATACATCCGCAGAAAGAATGGTATTGATTTCCGGTGAATTGCACATTGATTATGATGGCCAGGACCCTGTTTTCATGAGACCCGGAACATATGCATACGGTCCGGCGAAACTGCCGCACATTGCTTCATGCGTTTCGGACGAGCCGTGCATTCTCTTTATTGCATTTGAGGAACCGATCGATGCAATACCGACGGGAGATTAAGAAGTATAAGAAACTTGCCCGTCACTTACTGTAAATTAAGTTTGTACGTCTTTAATTGTTTTAGAATTTTAATCGATGAAAATGACGGGCAAGTCCTCAAGGGGACAGGCAGGAATTTACGTTTTTTTATGCGTAATCTGATCCGTCTACCGGACTACGGACACGACTACCTCCCTTGTTTAAGCAATATAGCGGGTGCTGATATCTTGGGGACCCATAATATTGTACTGGATTTTGGATTGAGCACGGTTAAGGAACCTTGAAAGAAAGGGTTGATTGTGGTCTCACCGTCATCAACGAGTCCGGCTCCAAAAACTCCGGACCACTGATGTATGTTAACTTCTTTGTTAAACTCGATCATCAAGTTTTTTAATCTGGTATTCCCTAAATTTTCTTATGCGCGACAGAGTTTTTTGCAGTGGTAAGCCAAAAAGGAAATCCATGATTTCGGGTTTGCAGAGGGATTTTTCGATTACCAATGCCCGAAAATGATTGTCAAATGACATAATCTTCCGAATGGTCTTGGAATCGTCATTATTTTTATCCTGATCCGGTTGATGAATTAATTTTTTGATTTTTTCATAGGCGCAACGATTTTCATGGTATTGCACAAGTTCGTATAAAGAAGGAATATCTTCAATGAGTTCTTTTCGGCAAAGACGTCCGGTGTTATATTTTTTTTCTATTTCACGGGTGTCCCAGCACTTGAGCAAGCGGCATTCCAGGGGTCTGTCAGCGTAAATATTACAATTGTTATGCTCCGGGTTAAAAAATGTACAGGCGCTTGAAGCTTCCTGGTTTTTAACCCGGATTATATCAGAGGGTGATAAAAGTATACAGCCGCGGACATTGTCATATACCGGCTCATCTTTTCTGATGGTAAAAAGATATTTTAACAAAATGGCCCCTTTTTCCAAAAGTGGTTTGTCTTCCCGATGGATTGCGGGGCCGCCTTTGCGGCAGCAGGTTCCACATTGTTGACAATGGTCCATGGCTGTTTCTTCTTTTACTCGATGATCAAGTTTTAGGTTCAATTTCAGGAGTGCAAAAGCAAAGCTTCTGCACTCCTGGTCGACTATTTTAGTTTAATTTGTTTTCCTCAATGGTATGTTCCGCCGGATTTATACTGGCCATTTGTTTGAGGATTTCATAGCGTTCCATGCAATCTTGCTCAAGCATTGAATGAAGTTTTTTGGCTTCTTCGGGATAATCTTTCGCCAGGGATGCATATCGGATTTCACCGGCGATAAATTCCTGAAAGCTTCCGTCGGGTTCTTTTGAATCCAGTATCAAAGGATTTTTGTTTTGTTCCTTGAGTCTGGGATCAAAGCGAAAAAGGGGCCAATATCCACATTTTACTGCCAGTTTTTGTTCTTCCAGGCTCTTTCCCATACCCTTTTTGATACCATGGTTGATGCAGGAAGCGTAGCTGAAAATAATTGAAGGTCCGTCGTAACTTTCTGCTTCCTGGAACGCTTTAATGAGCTGTTTTTTATCGGCGCCCATGGATACATTGGCGATGTAGATATATCCATAAGTCATAAAAATTCGGGCCATGTCTTTTTTGCCGGTTTTTTTACCGGATGCCGCAAATTTGGCAATGGAACCTTTGGGGGTGGCTTTGGAAGACTGGCCGCCGGTGTTGGAATAAACCTCGGTATCGAAAACAAGTATATTGACATCTTCCCCACTGGCCAATACATGATCGATACCCCCGAATCCGATATCATAAGCGGCGCCATCTCCGGCAAAAACCCAGTAAGATTTTTTGGTAAAAAGCATTTTTGCCTGGTAAATCCTATGCAAAAGAGGATCATTCAGATAGTGGGGCAAAATTGCTTTGAGAAGATCACCGTAATGTTTTGAGTTTTCAGGGTTATTGGGGTTGGAAAGCCATCCTCTAAGGGCCGCTTTGAGTTCATCTGATATCGGCGTTTCCAAAGCTTGTTGTATCAATTCTGCAAGGTGTTGACGTTGCTGGAGGTGTCCCAGGTGTATCCCATAGGTAAACTCGGCGGAATCCTCGAAGAGCGAATTGCCCCATGTGGGCCCGTGGCCATCCTTATTTGTACAATAGGGTACCGATGGCGCTGAGCCGGCCCATATGGAACTGCATCCCGTGGCGTTTCCGATGACCATTCTTTCACCAAAAAGCTGGGTCAGCAATTTGGCATAAATGGTTTCGCCGCATCCTGCGCAGGCCCCTGAAAACTCAAGCAGTGGCTGGTAAAACTGACTTCCCTTGACTGAAAAGCGATTGGCGAGATTATCCCGGATCGGCAAAGCCATTGCGTACTCGAAACAGGGGATTTGCTGCTCTGTTTGTGTTTTAAGCGGTTTCATGACCAGTGCCGGTTTTTTTGCGGGACAGATATCGGCGCAATTGCCGCATCCCTGGCAATCCAGAGTATTGACCTGCATACGGAAGTGATATCCTTTCAGCTCTTTTCCCAATGCTTTGAGAGCGGTAAAACCTTCCGGCGCCCGGGTTAATTCTTCGTCGGTCAACAAGGACGGTCGAATGGAGGCGTGTGGGCAAACCATGGAGCATTGATTGCACTGCACGCAATTTTCCATGATCCATTCCGGAACATTGATTGCCACGCCACGTTTTTCATACCTGGAAGTACCCACCGGAAAAATGCCGTCTGGCCTGAAAGCGCTGACAGGCAAAAGGTCGCCTTTTTGTTGGTTCATTGGAAACATCACTTTTTTGACAAATTCGGGAATTCCGTTTTCATCCTCAGGTTCTATTTTGGGAGTAATTTCTGCATTGGCCCATGATTGAGGGTATTCGATTTTTTCCAAATGTTCCAGTGTTTTGTCAATGACATCGCAATTCATGCGAACCACATGCTCTCCCTGTTTGCCGAAAATTTCTGCCAGTTCGTCTTTTAAATAACCGATAGCATCATCGACAGGAATAACATTGGCCAGTTTAAAAAATGCCGTCTGCATGATCATGTTGATACGGCCACCAAGCCCGGCTTCTTGAGCCAGCGTTACCGCATCAATATTGTAAAACTTGATTTTTTTCCTGGCGATGATTTTTTTCATTTCAGCCGGGAGTTCATTTTCCATCTCTTCCAAACTCCAGGAGGAGTTAAGCAGAAAAACACCGTTGGTTTTGATACCGTCAAGAACATCATATATTTTGACATAAGCCGGGTTATGACAGGCCACATATTCCGGAGCATAAATCTGGTAAGCAGACTGGATAGGCACTTTTCCAAAACGGAGATGACTGATGGTAATGCCTCCCGATTTTTTCGAGTCATATGCAAAATAACCTTGAGTATATAAATTGGTATGGTCTCCGATAATTTTGATAGCCATTTTATTGGCGCCAACCGTGCCGTCAGAGCCCAGTCCCCAGAATTTACAACGGACAGCATCGCCGGGAGCAACCCCTAAAATTTCTTCAATTTCCAAAGATTCATGGGTTACGTCATCTTGGATGCCCACTGAAAAATGGTTTTTGGGAAGTGTTGAATTCATGTTTTCAAAAACAGCTTTGACCATGGGGGGGTTGAACTCTTTAGAACCAAGCCCGTACCGGCCGTTGATAACCATGGGCATTGTCCCCCTTTCGAGAAAAGCGGTGCACACATCCCGATAAAGAGGGTTTCCCAAAGAGCCTAATTCCTTGGTCCGGTCAAGAATAGTTACACGTTTAACGGTCATGGGAATAACGGCCAGAAGATGCTCCACTGAAAGGGGTCGATATAACCGGATTTTGACCAGCCCCACCTTGTCTCCCTTTGCCACCGCATAGTGTACATACTCTTCGATGGTTTCGCAGGCTGAGCCCAAAGCGACAATAACCTGTTCGGCCCTGTGATGCCCCACATAGTCAAAAAGTTTATATTTTCGACCTGTAAGTGCTGCAACCTGCTTCATGTTTGCACTGACCATTTCAGGAACTCTCTGGTAATATATGTTTGCAGCCTCACGCCCCTGGAAATAAATGTCCGGGTTTTGTGCGGTACCACGGCATTCAGGTCTTTCCGGGTTCATCCCCCTGGCCCTGAATTTATCAACGGCACTCCAATTAACCAGTTTGGCCATGTCTTTGTAATCGAGCATTTCAATTTTTTGAATCTCATGGGAAGTTCTGAAGCCATCGAAAAAATGAACAAAGGGAAGGCCGGATTCAATTGCAGACAGATGGGTGACCAGACCCAGATCCATGACTTCCTGCACCGATGAAGATACGATCATGTTAAACCCGGTCTGCCGCACGGCCATGACATCCTGGTGGTCGCCGAAAATGGATAACGCATGAGCGGCAATGGCCCGGGCGGTTACATGAAATACGGCAGGAAGCAATTCGCCGGCGATTTTATACATGTTGGGAATCATCAATAAAAGCCCCTGAGAGGCTGTAAATGTCGTGGTATAAGCACCGGAAGCCAGGGAACCGTGAACCGTCGCCGCAGCCCCCGCCTCTGATTGGAGCTGACGAACCAGAAGCTTTTGTCCGAAAATGTTTTTACGGCCTTTGGATGCCCATTCATCAGCTATTTCTCCAATGGGCGATGACGGTGTTATGGGATATATATTGGCCACATCACTCATTGCATAAGCCACATGTGCCGCTGCTGTGTTCCCATCGACTGTTTTCATCACTTTTTTCATTTTTCATACTCCTCAATATATTTCAAAATATTATCCACCAATTATTCACCATAAGGTTCTGCAAAATCGTGGCTGATGTTTATAAGGTTTAATAACTTTTATGTCAATACCTTATTGCATTGCACAAAAAAAAGAAGCAAGTTTGATTTTAATAGGGGAAATTATTGGATATGCTCTGCACAAAGGAGTGCAAAAGCTGTGCTTTTGCGTGTAAAATTTTTTATAAAGGATTTGTGCAGATAATGTTAATTGTAAGTGCGAATTGATTCGCACAGAGGCGTATGCGTGACCGGATGCGCAAGATTGGGGAACGGAATATAAATGGCACAAATCAACATCCGGGGAATTTGGAATGAGGGCGGGTTTGGAACCCGCCCCTACAAGTTTAGGGACGTTGAAAGAAATAATACCCCAAAACCATCAAATGCAGAATTTTTTAATCCAAAGAAGGGTCAATCTCCTGAAAAAATCGGTTCCGGCCCCGAAACTATCCACAAAAATACCTGCTATACCAATTTACTCCAGTGTCATGTGAATATAATGACACGGGCACTCTTTTGAGCAGATGCCGCATCCTTTGCAAAAATCAAGGTCAAAGGTGTATTTGCCTGTTCCGGAAATGATGTTAACCGCGTTGTCAGGGCAGTACATCAGACAATTATTGCACTGAAAACACAGTCCGCAACTGAGACACCGGTCGGATTCCTTCACAATTTCTTCGGGTTCGAAATTCGAATAGATTTCCTTCATTCCCTTGAGCCGTTCATGCACGGGAAGGCCCTGTTTGCTGAACCGTCTTTGTGTTTCGTAATAAATGGTGTTGAGATCCTTGGATAGCACCACGGGTGGCCTGGATAGTGTGTTTTGGAGGGTTCCTGCAATATAGTCCTCGATATTCTGAGCAGCACGCAGTCCCTGTCCTATTGCCGCAGAGACGGTTTCAAGGCCAAGCACCGCATCGCCACCGGCAAAGACACCCGGAATACTGGTTTGAAGGTAGTTATCCGTTGAAATCCATTTTTCATCCCGCTTATTAAGTTCAATTCCTTCATAATCGACTGCCTGGCCGGTTGCCAAGATGATGGTATCGGCCGGAATGACTTTTTCGGAGCCGGCGATAGCTGCCGGACGGGCTCTTCCGGAGGCATCGGCTTCTTTCATTTCCATCTGCACGCAAAGCATCCCAACAACTTTACCGTCCTCAGCAAGGATTTGAGTGGGATTTGTGTGATACCGGAACATGATTCGCTCTTCCAGGGCCTCGTCGATTTCTTCCGAGAGTGCGGGCATTTCCACCCGGGTTCTCCGGTAGACAATGGAAGTGTTTGCGCCCAGGCGTTTGGCTACCCTGGCACAGTCCAGTGCCGTATTGCCGCCTCCGACAATCACCACATCTTTACCCAGGTCAATTTGTTTTCCGGAATTGATCTCTTTTAAAAATTCCACACCGCTGTAGACTCCCTGGGCATCATCTCCGGGGACTTCGATTCGGGTGCCTATAGATGCTCCCATGCCCAAAAAAACGGCTTTATATTCATTTGTCAACTGATCCATGGGAATATTGACGCCTACCCGGACATTACATTCCAGTTCGATTCCCAGCTTGAGAATGGCATTGATTTCATAATCCAATACCTCCCTGGGAAGGCGGAATGTCGGAATTCCCCACCGTAGCATACCTCCGGGCTGGTGTTCAGCTTCGAATATTTTGACTTTGAATCCCCGTTTGGCAAGGTGAAATGCACAAGACAACCCGGCAGGTCCGGAGCCGACAATGGCAATTTTTTCTTGTCGGGGTGTGATATGCTCTTTTCGATGATCCAGCTTTTTATCAATTGCATAATCGCCCACCGCGCGTTCGGCGCAGTTTATGGCCAGGGGATAATCCAGATCCCTCCGGTTGCAGCCTTCTTCGCAAGGATGCGGACATACACGGCCGCAGATGGCCGGAAGCGGGTTGGTCCGGGTCAATATGTTCCATGCATCGACAAAATTTTCTTTGTCGGCAAGTATACGTAAAAATCCCCGAATATCGTTATTGATTGGGCAGCTGAATGTGCACGGCGGGGTTTGCATGACATGAACCGGCATCTGGGTTCGCCATGATCCGGTTTTATACGGTACGACCTTTCTCAGGTCCAGAGCTAATCCCAATGGTAACTTTTCCATTATAAATTAAACCTTTCTATGTTCTGGTTTGCAATTTCCTGAATAAGCTCCACCTCTGTTGTGGGCACTCCCTTTTTGAACAGGTGCCGAAAACGGCCCTGAACTTTCAGGTACTCTTCCACAGGCTTTTTTACAGGAATTTTAACGACACTTACCAATTTTCCGTCTTTGATCTCATATACGGGAAACAGGCAGGTTTCCTTTGCCAGTCGGGAAATGGCGATGCTCATATCTCCGGCATGTCCCCATCCCAAAGGGCAGGGAGCATAAACATGAAGGTATTTCGGGCCATGGATTGACAGAGCCGTCTTTACTTTTCGCTGAAGATCATGGTAGTCATCCACGGTTGCTGTCGCCACATAAGGCACCCCGTGAACAACGGCCAGTTGGGGAAGATCTTTTTTATGGAAACGGTTTCCGGCGGGGGTGGTAGTGGTTTTGGCACCGAAAGGTGTAAAGCTGGACCGTTGAACCCCTGTGTTCATGTATGCTTCATTATCATAGCAGACATACAAAACATTGTGTCCCCTTTCAAACATGCCGCTGATGCATTGAAAACCGATATCAGCAGTGCTTCCGTCGCCGCCCATGGCAAGAACATTCACCGGCGCCTTTTTCAGGGCCCGATAAGCGACTTCCACACCGGCGGCCACAGCCGCTGAATTTTCAAAAAGGCTGTGAAGAAAGGGAATCCGCCAGGATGGGTCAGGGTAGGGGCCGCTGAAAACTTCGAGGCATCCTGTAGCAACACAGGCGATCGTGTTTTTTCCGGCGGCATCCAGTACCATGCGACATGCAAGTGCCTGCGCGCATCCCCCACAGGCCCTGTGGCCACTGGCCAGAAGATTTTTCTTATCAAATTCAACAGCAGTTTTCATCATAAATCCCTTTCTAAAATTAAATCCCGGTTAAGGCCGAGAAAATCGAATTCCACATGTTCTTTTTCCACCCGCTCCACCATGGCTGCCAGGTCGTCTGTGGTGATATCGCGACCGCCGAGTCCTGCAACGAAGTTGCTGATTTTTCTGTCGGTTTGTTCTGTACGGGGAAATGACCACCGGACATCACTGCCGAGTATGCCGCCACGGCCGAGAGAGAGTGCTTTTTCAACAACAACAATGTTTTCCTTGTCTTTTAACAACTGATAAACCTGTTTTCGGGGAAAAGGCCTGAAAGAGCATATTTGAAGCAATCCGACAGACTTGCCTTTTTCTTCCAACAGGTCGATAGTGTCTTTAATCGTTCCCACAACACTTCCCATGGCTACGATGACCACATCTGCGTTTTCAAGCTTGTAAGTCTTGAGAAGTCCCCCGCTTTTCCGGCCGAAAGCTTTGTTGAATTCTTCATGAACCTCTTTGATGGTGTTTTCGGATTTTTCCATGGCACGGTGGATAATATAGCGCATTTCCATGTAAAACCGGGGATCGGCAAAGAGTCCAAGTCCCCGCGGATACATGGGATCAACAGTAGCTCTGGGACGAAATGCCGGCAGAAAGTCGTCCACCTTGTCCTGATCCGGAATATCCACCGGCTCGAATGCGTGGGTAAGGATAAAGCCGTCCATGCAAACCATGACCGGTAAAAAGGTTTTCTCGGCAATTTTATAAGCCTGAAAATGAAGATCGGCTGCTTCCTGATTGTTTTCAGCATGTATTTGGATCCATCCCGAATCGCGGATGGACATGGAATCCTGATGGTCATTCCATATGCTCAGGGGGGCGGATATGGCCCGGTTGGCACAGGTTAATACGATAGGAAGTCTCATGCCGGCAATACAATAAAGTACTTCCGTCATCAGCAGCAATCCCTGAGAGGTTGTTGCCGTATAGGTTCTGGCACCCGCGGCACTTGCCCCCAGTACCACCGATGCGGCAGCGAATTCACTTTCAACGTTGAGAAATTCGGTATCGAGTCTTCCTTCCGCCACAATGGTGGCCAAATCCTCAACAATATGGGTTTGCGGCGTAATAGGGTAGGCCGAGATGACATTGGGGCGGCACAATGCAACCGCATCCGCCACGGCTTGAGAGCCTTCAATCTGTTTTAACATGGTTTTTCCTCTTCTGAATGATTTCGTTGGCACGTTCCAGGGCAGCAACGTTGTTTTCACCGATTCTTCCCGGAAAAATCTCCATTATGGCCGCCTGGGCGGCTTCAAGACTGATAAGTCCGGTGATGGCACAAAAGGCCCCGATCATGATCGCATTGGGAATAGGGCGACCAATAATCTCAAGGGCGATTTCGGTTGCCGGAATGGTATCCACGGTAGCCTTGGTGTCTAACCGGAGTTCTTCGGGCGATTTTTCAGAGTTCACCAGTATGCCACCATCCGGCTTGAGCCCATCCAGCACCGGTACGGTTTCCATAAGCATTGCATCTTGTATGATCAGATAGTCGGGCCTGCGCACTTGTTCCCTGAGCCGGATTTGTTTATCGTCAATCCGTACAAACGCCTGAACGGGTGCTCCCATTCGTTCAGCGCCGAATGCAGGAAACGCCTGGGCAAATTTGCCATCCTTGAAGGCCGCAATTGCCAAAAGCTCGGCAGCCCGGACATTTCCCTGGCCCCCGCGCCCATGAATTCTGATTTCAATCATTCTTGCAATCTCCTTAATAGTATATGTTGGTCTGATTTTAAAGACTAATTCCCTTTGAACCCGGTCAGAAGCCTGAATATCTGTCCCCCCCGGCAGGGCATATAATAATCGCAAAAGAATCTGTTTTTGTCAATAAATAATTGAATTAATATTATATTTAGTAAAATTTGTTCATTATATTATTTGAAAAAATTGCATGGAAATTAAAAAAAAAATGAATTAAATAGAAATTTTTAAAAAAATAAGTCAATTTAATTGACTCCAAAGACAGGAACCTGATAAGAAGGATTAAATAGAAAATGATTAATAAATAAGATATGGATATAATTTATAAATTACGTTCATGGAGAAAAGGAATATGATCGAAATTCGGTTGCACGGCCGGGGAGGGCAGGGGGCTGTGACATCTGCAGAACTTTTGGCGCTGGCTGCAATTCAGGAAGGAAAATATGCTCAGGCATTCCCTAGTTTCGGACCGGAGCGCCGGGGGGCTCCCGTTGTTTCTTTTTGTCGAATTGATGATGAGCCGATCCGTCTTCGGACCAATATTACCAATCCGGATTTGGTCATGGTTTTGGATCCATCAGTACTTCGATTGGTCAATGTGCTCAGCGGTTTGAAAGAGGATGGTATTCTGGTAACAAATACCAAATATTCCGGAGAGCAGATTCGGAAAGAGTTAGGGATTTTTCATTCTTTAGGCACTGTTAATGCTACGAAAATTGCCCAGGAAGAACTGGGTGTTCCTATCACAAATACAACAATGTTAGGCTCATTGTTGAAAGCAAGGCAGATAGTTGATCCGGATTCTCTGATTGAGCCGCTTAAAAAACGTTTTCGCCGGGTGGTGGAGAGAAATATCCGGGCCTTTAAAAGAGCCTACGAGGAAACCATTGTGATCCCGAAACAAGGATAGGGGTAATGCGCTTCTGATGGGTTTCTGCCTGAAAGACGATCCGAAAGAACTTTATTAAATAGAAAGGAGCAAGTCTTGTCCGATAAAACCATAGAGGAACCGACTTGGAGAGAGCTTCAAATTGGATGTGTGGTATCGGAGCCTGGAAACGCCTCTCAATACAAAACCGGGGACTGGCGATCCATGCGGCCTGTTGTTGACAAGGAAAAATGCATTCGTTGTGGGGTCTGTTATCTTTTTTGTCCGGATATGGCAATCTATAAAAATGACGAGGGTTTTTTTGTTGCAGACCTTTATTACTGCAAGGGTTGTGGAATTTGTGCAAGAGAATGTTTTACCGGGTGTATCAGTATGATACCGGAGGAAGAATAGATGTCTAAAAATAGAAAAGGAATCGAGGTTTCAATTGGTGCGGCCGATGCGGTTGCCATGGCTGATGTGGATGTCATTGCCGCCTATCCCATTACTCCCCAGACGCATATTGTGGAGCACCTGTCAGAGGTTGTGGCCAGAGGAGATCTTGATGCGGAATATATCCCGGTGGAATCCGAACATTCTGCCATGAGCGTTTGTTGCGGTGCATCGGCTGTGGGTGCAAGAACATTTACATGCACAAGTTCCCAGGGATTGGCCCTGATGAATGAAATCGTTTTTATCGCTCCGTGCATGAGACTTCCCATTGTCATGATTCTTGCCAACAGGAGTCTTTCAGGCCCTTTGAGTATCTGGAACGATCACTCCGATGTCATGTCTATACGGGATTGCGGATGGATTCAGGTATTTACGGAAAACGGCCAGGAGGCTTTCGACCATGTTTTTTTTGCTTTTCGCGTAGGCGAATCTCCAGATGTTTCGCTTCCTGTCATTGTCAACATGGATGGTTTTATCCTCACGCATGTGATCGAAGCCATTGAGTATTGGACACCGGAAATGGTCAGGCAGTATTTGCCGGAATTCAAACCGGTGAACCGGCTTCATCCGGACAAACCGGTGACGATGGGTGCATTTGGAATGCCCAATATTTTCACCGAGGCCAAAATGGCTCAGAATGAAGCACTTTTGGACTCAAAGGAAGAAATTCTTAAAGCATGGAAAGAAATGGGGGATATTACCGGCAGATATTACAAGCCGGTGGAAACTTACCATGCCGAGGATGCCGAGACGGTTTTTCTGACCATGGGCAGCCTGAGTGAGACGGTTTCCATTGTGGTTGACCAGTTGCGGGCCCGAGGAGAAAAAGTCGGCCAGATCAGGCTCAGGCTATGGCGGCCTTTTCCCTTTGAAGAATTGCGTAACGAGGTAAAGCATGTCAAGAGCATCATTGTTCTTGACCGGGCCATTTCTTATGGTGGGCCCGGCGGTCCGGTGGCCGGTGAAATTAGGGCGGCACTTTACAGTGAAAAAAACAAGCCGCTGGTGACCAATTTTGTAGCGGGTTTAGCCGGGCGCGATGTGACAGTTAATAACTATATTGATATGTATGAAAAAACACAGAAGCTTGCCGGCAGCAGGGTACGCCAGGAAGATTATACCATTTACGGAGTCAGAGAATAATGGAACCATTAAATGTCTATGCCGCAAGGCTT
>SL_3KL_010_SEDDRAFT_10003195_pt1 | contig 14945 bp, 11 predicted proteins | sample SodLakKL_010_SED_2_FD_10381 | JGI IMG/M metagenome (IMG submission 10381)
GATTGCCCCGTGTGGTTTCAATCAAATCAGCAATATGTATAAGATCAACATTGTCTCGCTGAGCTTTTTCCTTCAGCAAGTTCATGTAATTTCCGGTTGCATCGTCCTTGGTATAACCGGTCATTACCAGCACAATTCTGCTGGAATCATTGAAACTTTTTCCATTATACAAACCAGACCGGATTAGGTTTGACCGTCTTTCGTGAGCATTCAGAGAATTTATTAGATCAATAGAAAGTTCAATCCCTTTACGGGGAATAACTCTGGTTGCTTGCAATACCATGATATCTGTATCACCCAAGCCTACTCGCTGCCGTAAATCTTGATTATAGGAGTCCAACGACCAGGTTGGTGCGTCAAAGTCAAACACGTTAGGTATCACCTGTGCCTGTAGGTGCTTACGCTGGGCTATTGCCTTTTTTGCTAGGCTGTTAATCACCAAATGTTTAATGGCAGGATTCTGAGGGGGAAGATAATCCGTTACAATCTTTTCTATGGGATAACATGTGGGCGTGTTATCGCTTTTCCGTTCCCAAAGGAAATCATGATGATGGGCAAGGGTTTTTAGAGCGTGACTTTTAGAAACTTTTTCAAGAGCGATGGCAGCAGGCAGGTTCAAACCAACACTCCACACATTATTCACAATCAATAAATCAATCTGTTTTGATTGAATGAACCTTTCCAACCCATCTTCTATCAGACAACTATAGGTTTCAATTTTGTTCATCAACGAATCAGGTTTGAATTCTTCAAGCGCAGAAAAAGCATTCCTGCCAATCTTGATGATTTCAGGGTGATGGTGATAGAGTTCTGGAATCTCAACTCCCGCACATCCACCTAAATCGCCAGCACATAGAAAAACGCGATATCCCATTCTTTCCAGAACTTGCCCCCATTTTTCAATTTCTAAAGAAACGCCATCGGTATACCCAACTTGATAATGAAGTATGCCGATATTTTGTATTTGGTTCATCGCTGAATAATCAAAATTAATGAAACCCTAGTGTTAGATGTTTCAATTGAAAAGTGTTTTACGTAATAAGAATATCATAAGACCGGTAAGACACCCGCAAAATCAAAAAACTGGTTTGCTTCCTTCTGGTTTTCCATTTTCACGGCATGTGCTAAACTATTAAATATGCAAAAAACACGATTATTGGCCCTAGCTTTGTTGTTAACCCTGATTATCACTGCCTGCAGCAGCCCTGACCAACAACCGGCAGATATTCCGACCCTCCCAGCCGCTCCTCAGGCGACAGCAACACCTGTGCCCATGCCCACCCCAACGGCAACACTTCCTCCACCACCTGATGTTTGGTGACCGATGGTGAGTTTGCCCTCTTTGGGGGAGATTATCAAAGCGCCCGATCATTTTTTCAAGATGCCATTTCTTCCAGCGATGATAGTGAAGTTATCGCACAAGCACAACTGGGGCTAGGTCAAACATATTACCTACAAAATGAAATCAGCCTGGCATTAACTCACTTGCGCCAGGCATCCCAGGCCGATGATCCGGTCATCGCTTCACGTGCCCATTACATGCTCGGTAAAACTTTCACTCGCCTCCAGCGGTACGATGAAGCCATAAATGCCTATCAGGTTTACCTGGATTTACGCCCAGGTCTCATCGACTCCCGCGTTCACGAATTGCGTGGCGACCTGTTTACCACACTCGGTGACCATCCATCTGCCCGCGACAGCTACCAGCAGGCTTACCTCGCTGAACCCAGCGGTGGTACCGATGCTCTGGCGGTTAAGGTTGCCAGGGCTTACCAATCCAGCGGTGACGAAGAAACAGCTTTGTCTTTGTACCGCGATATTTACACTCAAACCACAAATGACTATACGAAAGCACAGATGGCGCTATTCATCGGTCGCATTCTCCTTGAACAAGACCAAGAAGATCAGGCCTTCGACATCCTCCAGGAATCGGTCACCTTGTTCCCGTTTGCCTTTGATGCCTACACTGCGCTCGTCATCCTGGTTGATAATGACGTACCTGTCAATGAGTACCAACGCGGCCTGATCAATTACAATGTCAGAAACTTCACCTTGGCGATCGAGGCGTTTGATCGCTACCTGGAATCAGGATCAGAAGAATTCGCCGATGCAGCCCTGTATCACAAAGGCCTCGCCACACGCGAACTGGGCAATGTAGAGGATTATCGATCTGCGATCACCTTATGGGAAGAATTGATCGAGATTTATCCTACCAGCGAATATTATGTCAACGCTTGGCAGTCTATCGAGTTTACCCTATGGGCTTTCCTGGGTGATCCTCAAGCCGCGGCAGAGGCAGCGCAGGACTTTGTCGCTCAACGTCCCGAAGCACCAGAAGCAGCAGATTTCTTATTCAGGGCAGGGCGTTCTTATGAACGAGCTGAAATGCTTCAGGAAGCAGCTGATACTTGGGCTCGTGTCGCCGGAGAATANCCTGAATCACCNGAAGCTTTCCTGACAACTTACCTGGCCGGTATTGCCCTCGTTCGACTTGGCAATTGGGAAGGCGCCCAAAGCTACTTTACCCGCGCTTTGGTCCTGACAACCGAACCCTCGGAGCTGGCTGCTGCCCACCTGTGGATCGGTAAATCCCAGGAAGCCCTCGGAGATATCAGTGCCGCCCTCGACAGCTGGAAGATTGCACAGACTGCCAACCCCTTTGGGCACTACAGCATCCGTGCAGAAGATCTCCTCCTTGACCGGCCACCCTTTTCTGAGCCACTCGTTTACGACCTTGACCCTGACCTCAGTCCCTATCTGCCTGAAGCAGAAGCCTGGCTGCGGGCGACCTTTGACATCTCACCGGAGATCAACCTTGAAAGTCCTGGGATGCTGGGCTATGATTCCCGTTTCCAACGCGGTTTAGAATACTGGGCGCTGGGTGATTATCCTGCTGGAAAGCCGAGTTTGACTCAATGCGGCTTGAATATGCCCAGGATCCCGCCCAGACCTTTCGCCTGATCCCTGCCCTCGTCGAAATAGGCTTATACCGCTCAGCCCTGGTCGCCAGCACGCAGCTATTACGTCTGGCTGGATTAGAGAGAGGCGATGCCCTCTCAGGTCCAGAATTCTTCTCCCGGGTGCGGTTTGGTGCCTATTACCTCGATTGGGTCTTACCGGCTGCCGAATCCAGAGGTATCTCACCCTTGATGATCCTCTCAGTTATGCGCCAGGAAAGCACCTATGAAGGCTTTATCCGCTCAGGCGCAGGTGCCCGCGGCTTGATGCAGGTCATGCCGGCCACCGGGGAAGAGATTGCCAGGAACCTCGGTTGGCCTGATGATTTCACCGTGGATGATCTTGACCGCCCGCATATCAGCATCACCTTCGGTGCCAGCTACCTCAGGCAGCAGCGCCAGGTTTTTGATGGCGACATTTTCGCGATGCTGGCAGCCTATAACGGCGGCCCAGGCAACACCATCGCCTGGCGGAATATGACCCCCATTGACGACCCAGATCTTTTCTTGGAAATTGTCCGTTTTGAAGAGACGCGCAATTATATCCGCATCATCAACGAGATCCATTATATTTACGGCTGGCTGTACGGCGAACCCGACGAGCGCTAAACGTTACAAACGCGCATCCAACCAGGCAACCACATCATCAAGTACCTGTATATGCTCAGGTTCATTGAAGACCTCATGGTAGAGACCTTCATAAATCTTGAGTGTTTTATCAACAGAACCGGCCCTTTGATAAAGGTTTGTTGACCCAATTGGCGGTGCTAAGGAATCTTCTCTCCCATGGAGCAGTAAAAGTGGCAGAGTAATTTTTTCCATCTCATCATTAACCCTAATCATGCCCTTAAGCATTTCTGCCATCAACCGCACTGGGGTTTTTCCACTGAATACCAACGGGTCATCTAAATAGACTCGCACAACTTCCGGATCTCTTGAGATACCATTGGCATCTAATTGCATCATGCCGATCTTTGGTGCTAATTTTGATAGCAGCTTAGCGGTAAAAATTGTACCCTTGTTGATATTCTCCGGTACAGTGATTGCAGGCCCAGAGATAACTGCACCTTGAAAATCATCCCCATGGTCAAGCAGGTAATAGCAGCTGATCAAGCCCCCCATACTGTGACCAACCAAAAACACAGGTTTATTGGGATGCTCAGCTTTTACCTGCTCTAAAAAGATCGTCAATGTTTCAGTGTAATCTTCAATATCCTTCACATATTCCCGTGCACCTGCTGACTTTCCATGCCCAATATGGTCAAAACCATACACAGCATAACCCTTCGGAACCAGGTGATTAACAACATTCATATACCGCCCACAGTGTTCTCCTAAGCCATGTGCAACCAGGACAACAGCAGAAAGGTCACCTTCCGGGACCCAAGCTTGATAATAAATTTCCATTCTCCGTACGCCTTCAAATGTGCCATTTTTATAATCCATGAGATGTGTTCCTTTTCTGATAAAGAAAGTTTTGATATTCTGTTAAACAAGCCAGACAATTTTATTATTACTAAAATCCTTGAAACCCTCATTGCCGCAGTACGCTACTGGGTATTACAGGAATTCACCCTTTATGCCGGATATTATTGGACATTCTCGCAGCAAGATGTGGGAAAATGCCCTTCTTAGATTTTATCAGGATCATTAATGAGATCCATTAAATCTACGGCTGATTTAAAAAAACCTGTAATATGATTTTTGTTACAGCCGCTCATCCAACCATGCTGCCACATCACTTAGCACCATTTTATGCTCTGGCTCATTAAAGGGTTCATGGAATAAACCTTCATATATTTTGAGGGTTTTATCCTCCGAACCAGCCCTGTGAAAAAGATCATTCGACCCCTCTGGAGAAATTATCGGATCTTCACTTCCATGCAGTATAAAAAGTGGCAATGAGATTTTTTCCATTTCCTGGTTTATTCGTATCATACCATTGAGCATCTCTAACATTGACTGCAATGGCGTTCTACCTTTGAAAACGAGTGGGTCATCGAGAAAAGCTTTTACAACTTTCGGATCTCGTGAAATACCATTGGCATCGATTTTCATGATGCGTACTTTTGGTATTAATTTTGAAAGCACCTTACCAACTGGGACCGGTAAATTCTTAGAATTTTCCGGAATAGTGATTACAGGGCCTGACATTATTGCACCTCGAAATTCCTCTGAATGATCGAGCAGAAAGTAGCAGCTTATCATCCCTCCCATGCTGTGACCAATCAGGAAAACAGGTTTATCGGGACTGCTCAACTTTCACCTTCTGTAAATAGATATTCAAGGTTTCTGTGTAATCCTCAAACTTCCTCACAAAAACACGCTCACCCTCTGATTTTCCATGACCGATATGATCAAAACCATACACCCCATATCCCAGTGGAACCAGGTGATTGACCACATTCATGTAACGCCCACTGTGTTCATTTATGCCGTGTGCGATCAGAACAGCTGCCTTGATATCGCCCTCTGGCAACCAGGACTGGAAATAGATTTTCGTATCTCGCACACTTAGAAATGTGCCTTCTGTATGTTTCATCAGCTTTCCTCCTTTATCAACTAAACCACCCAAAAAATTTTGATCAGAACAAGCAAATGTAATGATAGTATCGCGCGCTTTATGATTTTTTTCAACCACAAAAACAACACAGATCAAAATCTTGTGGCTGTTTGATCTTGCTGGTGTCTCCAGGAGGCTTCGCACTGTCCTGACCAGCGAGCACCCTTGACCGATGGTCTCCAACATCATTCCAAAATCTTGAATCAAATGGTCTAAACAACCAGCAAGTTCAAAAATAAAAAACCCCTGCCTAAAATAAGCAGGGGTTAAAACTGTTACCTTGATCAGCCCTCAGGATCAGTGATTAAAATTATTAAACCAGCAACCGCAGCGGCTCCTCGAGGTACTCTGCCAGCACCCCCATAAACTCGGCCGCCTCAGCGCCATCTGTCACCCGATGATCGGCAGATAGGGTTGCCTTCATCCGAGAACCAATGGTCAATTCACCCGCTTCAACCACCGGCACTTCCTGTACGGCGCTCACCGCCAGGATTCCAGCCTCCGGTGGGTTGATGATCGCCGCAAACTCGTCAATTGCAAACATCCCCAAGTTGCTGACAGAGAAGGTCGAACCTTCGATATCCTCATTTTTGACTTTGCGGTCACGCGCCCGTCCAGCCATTTCACGGATTTCCCGAGCAATCATCCTAATCGGTTTCTGATCAGCATCCTTGCACACCACCGTCATCAAACCACCTTCGACTGCCACAGCAACGCCAATGTTGACTTGTCCATGCCGCCGGATATGGCTTTCGTCCTCAATTGAAGCGTTCAGGTTCGGATACTGCCGCAGGGCTAATGCTGTCGCCTTAAGAATGAAATCATTCACCGACAGCTTATCTTCATCAGGCAAAAGCTGGTTAAGCTCTTTGCGTAATTTCATCAGCGCATCGGTTTTATAAACCCGGGTCAGGTAGAAATGCGGGAAGTTCTGGTTTGAATCCTGCATGCGGCGGCTGATCGCCTGGCGTAAGCGGCTCATCTCAATCACTTCATCATCTGGGATTTCACCAGCCGTAAAGGCAGTTACAGGCTGCAGGGTTTTCTCAACCACTTCAGCATCTTCTTCACGACCCTCAGCTCGCATTGATTCCAGGTATGCTTCTATATCTTTTTTAACGATTCTTCCACCAGGACCGCTGCCGTCCACCTCGCTAAGCGAAATATCATGTTCGTCCGCCATTCGTCGCGCCAGGGGTGAAGATTTTGCGCCGCCAGCTGGAGTTGCTTCAGAATCATCTTCATCTGATTCTGGTTCCACGTCAGCTTTTTCTTCTTCGGGTTCGTCCTGTTCTTCATCTTCCTTTGGAGCCGCTTTTTCAGGAACTTCAGCACCTGAGTCACCAAGCAAAGCATCGATCTCATCATCCGTAGGTTCTTCACCCTCATCAGCTATAACCGCGATCGGCGCATTCACCGGCAAGTCAGTGTCCTCTTCTGCCAAGTGTCGGAACATAACGCCATCATAACTGGATTCAACTTCAACCGTAGCCTTATCGGTTTCGATTTCTGCAATTACCTCACCCTTGGCAACCTGATCTCCTTCTGCTTTGACCCAGCGTACCAGTTTGCCCTCAGCCATATCAAAGCCCAATTTGGGCATCGTCACCAGCTCAGCCATTAAGTACCTCCTTCGCTGCATGATAAATATCTTCTGATTGCGGCAGCGCCAGCTGCTCCAGTTTTGTGCCAGCTGCTCCAGTTTTGCATTATAGGGCAGCGGGACCTCCGCCTGTGCCACTCGCTTAACCGGGGCATCAACATAGTCAAAGGCCAGCTCATAGATCCTGGCTGAGACTTCAGCTCCCACCCCGTAGGATCGCCAGCCCTCCTCGGCAATCACTGCCCGGTTGGTACGCTTAAAGGATGCAATCACCGGGTCCATATCCAGCGGACGCAGCGATCGCAGGTCAACCACCTCGGCTTCAATGCCATCTTCAGCCAACCGTTCAGCAGCTTTAAGTGCATCCGGAACCATCTTTGAGTAAGCCACAATCGTGACATCATCGCCCTCACGCTGCACTTTTGATTTACCCAGGGGTTCCAAGTAATCCTCGTCCTCTGGTACCTCACCCTTGGACTGGTACAGGGTTGCATTCTCAATGAACAAAACTGGGTCATCACTGCGGATAGCACTTTTCAACAGACCTTTCGCATCTGCTGGGGTACCAGGCGAAACAACCTTCAACCCAGGGAAATGAGCAAAGATCGCATCCGGTGACTGTGAGTGAGTTGCACCTAACTGACGCCCGCCACCACTCACTGCCCGGATCACCATGGGTAGTTTAAACTGACCCGCAAACATGTAATGTAATTTGGCAGCTTCATTGACAATATGATCCATCGCCACAAACGCAAAGTTAATCGTCATCAACTCAGCAATTGGTCGTGCCCCTGTTAACGCAGCACCGATCGCACCGCCAACAATTGCTGCTTCGGCAATCGGTGTATCCCGCACACGGTCCTCACCGAACCGGTCATAAAAACCTTTTGTGACAGCATAAGTGCCGCCCCAAACGCCGACTTCCTCACCCATGATAAACACACGTTCATCACGTTCCATTTCTTCCCATAAAGCTCTCGATATCGCTTCACGCATCGTCATTCGTGCCATCTTATTTTCCCTCGCTTTCCTGTGAAAGGGCATAACCCTTATATTCGATGGGAGTGGGTTCTGCATAGATATGTTCGAATAAAGCCTCGTCATCCGGATCCGGGCTGGATTCAGCAAATTCAACCGCTTCATCAACGATTTCTTGTGCCTTTGCATCCTGCTCGTCAAATTCTTCTTCCGTGGCTATCTCTTCTTCAATGATGTGCCGGCGGAAGATGCCAATGGGATCTTCCTCCTCCCATTTCATTACTTCATCCTTACCACGATACCGCTCCGGGTCACCCATTGAGTGTCCTCGGTAACGATATGTCATGATCTCAAGCAAGTAAGGTCCACCCTCTTTTCGAATCTTATCCAAGACCCGGGCAACATTTTCCCGAACCTTCATCACATTCATACCCTCAATGCGTTCATTGGGCATGCCATATCCCTCTGCCTTCTGGCGAATCTCCGACACCGCCGAAGCTCGCTCAACAGCCGTTCCCATACCATATTGGTTGTTCTCACACACCCACAGCACAGGCAGGTTCCAAACTTTACTCAAGTTCAGCCCCTCGTGGAAGAAGCCAATATTCGTGGCACCGTCTCCAAACATACAAATCGTGATTGCGTCCTTATTACCCAGGTAAACATCACCCAGTGCCATTCCAGCTGCAATTGGGATGTGCGCGCCAACGATCGCATGACCTCCCCAGAAATTCTTTTCCACATCCGCCATGTGCATCGAACCGCCCTTGCCCTGTGAGCAGCCATCTACCTTACCCAGCAATTCTGCCATGACAACCTTCGGTTCAATCCCAGCGCTGATGGCCCATCCATGGTCTCGATACGCAGTAATCAGCCGGTCCTGCGGCTGCCGGACCGAGCCAATCCCGGAACTGACCGCTTCCTGGCCAATATACAAGTGTAAAAATCCGCCAATCTTGCCCTTCTGATACAGCTCAGCAGAACGTTCTTCGATTAGGCGGATGATGACCATCTCTCGATACAAGTCAAAATAGTCCTTTTTTTCCATATGGTCTTATCCCTTCCATAATTATTTAATCAAACAATAACTTGAAAACTAATGAATAAATTTATCTAACATACTAATAAAAAGTATACCAGAATAGTGACCAATTTCTGTTTAAAAAAGTTGTACACAACCGAGGCAAAATTATCTCATCAGAATCACAATAGATACACTCACAACATCCGAAAACATAGTTCCCAGAAAAATGGCTGGTATACCCCTACCTACTTTTTTCCTTTAACTGTTATTCAAGACGGGTCACTATTACCCATTACCTAGTACCTTTCATCTAACTATTCACCATTCTCTATTCACCATCCCCTACCCTTCCAATTAAAAAAGGCTGCCTATTATCAGACAGCCTTTTGGATTCTTACCTAAATGCTTTAGTCGTTTTTAATTTTAGCCTGGGCCGCCGCCAAGCGGGCAACCGGCACACGGAAAGGTGAACAACTTACGTAGTTGTTGCCTACCAAATGACAGAACTCAATGGAGCTCGGGTCCCCACCGTGCTCACCGCAAATACCCACTTCAAGATCGGGTCGAACGGCACGGCCTTCGGTAACAGCCAGTTCCATCAAGCGACCGACACCCTTGCGATCCAAAACCTGGAAGGGGTTCTCGGGCAGGATACCCTGGTCAACATATGTGATCAAGAAATTTCGTTCGGCATCATCCCGGCTGTAACCAAACGCCATTTGGGTCAAGTCGTTTGTACCAAACGAGAAGAATTCGGCTACTTCAGCAATTTCAGTCGCTGTCAGCGCAGCGCGGGGGATCTCGATCATCGTGCCAAATTTATATTCGAAGCTCACACCCTTCTCATCCATCACATCTTTAGCAATCGCCTCCAACTCAGGTTGAACACGGTTTAACTCATTGATGTGCCCGGTCAGGGGGATCATGATCTCAGGGTGTACTTCAAACCCTTTCAGCGCGGCATCGCTGGCAGCCTCAAAGATTGCCCGCACCTGCATACGCATGATATCAGGATACACAATACCCAGGCGAATTCCGCGCAAACCCATCATTGGGTTGCTTTCGTGCAGCTTGTTAACTGCATCCAGCAGCATTTCTTTCTCAGCAAGCCCGTCTGTTTCACCTTTCACCCGCATTGTGGTTACATCAACCAGCAAATCTTCCTGTGAGGGTAAAAACTCATGCAGTGGGGGATCGATCAAGCGAACAATTACTGGCAGTCCGTCCATTGCTTCAAAAAGACCATAGAAATCAGAACGCTGTTCAGGAAGCAATTTGTCCAAAGATTCATAATAAGCTTTGGCTGCATCCGAGCTCTCCAGGGCTTTTTTGGCTTCAGCCAGCTCATCTTCCACCATCGCCCGGGTTTCGTCTGTCATCGCCTGCCCTTCCAGCTTGCCCGACTTCAAGAAACCTTCCAGGCGTTCAACCTGGTCGATCAAATTCTGCGCACTTTCTGCATTCAGGATCATTTTCTCAACGAATGGAAGCCGTTCTTCTTCAAAGAACATGTGCTCTGTTCGGCAAAGCCCAATCCCCTGGGCGCCAAATTGGCGGGCTCGCCTGGCATCTGCTGGATAGTCTGCGTTTGCCCAAACTTCCAACCGGGCAAATTCATCTGCCCATTCCAGCAAGGTCATCAATTCCGTCTGTTCTTCAAGATCAGGGGTGATCAAATCGATTTTTCCGATGAATGCTTCACCAGAACTGCCGTCTAATGAAACCCAATCTCCTTCTTTGACAATTTTTCCGTTTGATGTTAATTGTCGTTTTTTAAGATTGATGGACATCATCGAGGCGCCTACCACACAAGGGACACCAAATTGGCGGGCAACCACCGCTGCGTGGGAGGTAGCACCACCTTCACTGGTTAAGATCCCCTTTGCTGCCAGCATACCGTGAACATCGTCAGGCTTGGTAAAGGGGCGTACCATAATCACATCCTGCCCCGCTTCCTTTGCCATCTTTTCAGCTGTGTCGGCATCGAAATATACTTGGCCAACCGCAGCACCAGGTGATGCATTTACACCGCTGGCAAACAAACGCTGATCACTGAGCGCTGTTGTAACAATATCGGGGTCAAATTGGGGATGGAGCATTTGGTCGACGTGTTCAGGTTCAACGCGCATAACCGCCATCTTCTTATCAATCAATCCCTCTTCAACCATATCCACAGCGATTTTGATAGCTGCTTTTGCTGTACGTTTACCGGTGCGGGTTTGCAGCATCCACAGCTTGCCTCGCTCAATTGTAAACTCAACATCCTGCATATCAATGTAATGATTTTCAAGTCTTTGAACGATCTCATCAAATTGGGCAAACACCTCTGGCATTTCATCAGCCAATTCGCGGATCGGTTTCGTGTTGCGAATACCTGCCACAACATCCTCACCCTGGGCATTCATCAGGTAGTCGCCGTAAAGCTCATCTTCACCTGTCCCAGGATCCCGAGTGAAAGCGACACCAGTGCCGGAGTCCCAGCCCATATTGCCGAAGACCATCGTCTGGATGTTGACAGCTGTTCCCAGGTCATCTGGAATGTTTGCCTTACGGCGATAATCAATCGCTCGCTTGGCATTCCATGAGTTAAAGACGGCTTTCGTCGCAAACTCGAGTTGTTTTTCAGGTTCCTGCGGAAAGTCAAAGCCTTTTTCTTTCTTGACCACTGCTTTGAATTTGTCCGTCAATTTTTTCCAGTCATCCGCATCTAAGTCCGTATCTGCCTTAACACCCTTAGCCTCTTTGTATTCATCGAGTTCATCCTCAAAAGCTTCATCCGGAATGCCAAGTACCACGGAACCAAACATTTGGACCAACCGACGGTAGGAATCAAACACAAACCGTTCATTTCCAGTCAATTCCACCATGCCTTGTGCGGTTTCATCATTCAAGCCGATATTCAAAACCGTATCCATCATGCCGGGCATGGACATTTTTGCGCCCGATCGGCATGAAACCAGCAGTGGATTGGATGGATCACCGAATTTCTTACCGGTTTTTGTTTCAACTGCCTTCATAGACTCCAAAACCTGGTCCCATAAGCCTTCAGGGAAGGAAAGATCATCCTGGTAAGCAATACATGCTTCTGTTGTGACAGTAAAACCGGGGGGGACTGGAACACCAATCCGTGTCATCTCACCCAGATTCGCCCCTTTCCCACCGAGCAATCCACGTACACCATCCCAGCTGCCGGCATATTGTTCAGCCTCTTCAACCTCGTCGAATAAATATACCCATTTCTTATCTGACATTCTTCCTCCTAAACAAGTGGTTTTTATATAAAATACGCGCTTTGCGTAAAATTGCAATCAAACATGTTATTCTACCATGAAGGTAGTTGAATAGACAAAGGTTTTCCAGGTTAAGGGTTAAGGTTTTGTAATGGTTTTTCAATCTGGTCAATCAGGTGACACTATTAATCCCCGAATTTCAAGCCATTGCTCTGTAGAGACACTAAGAAACCCAAACCCTAATTTGCCTTCGGGATCAAATCTGAAATACTGGTTATCAATCCAAATCACTAATCCCAGGCGGCCTTGGGGCGAGATGTTTGTCTCCAAAACGACTTCGTGATTGATTGAAAAAACCACCTGGTTCCTCTTCCAAAGTAGTTCGTAAAGTTGCCAGGTTTCCGCAAATTCAGGTAACAACGTTGTCGTCTCTTTCGTCAGTTGACCCGCGCATTTTCTTAGAAGGCGGGCTGTCCTTGGCCAGAACAGGAAAGGCAACCCGGGAACAGCTAAAAGAGAGAAAATTGAAGGCAGCCTTGGTGAGCGGAATACTTTCGCATGGAATCCCGCACCTGGCTGGTCATCAGCCAGCGTTAGGTGATTATGCTGCGATCCATAAAAGAACCAGGCCGCATTGGGTAACACCGGTAATAAACGCGCCATCCCGCCACCACCAAATCCAAAACTGAATGGATCATTCCATAATCCAAAACCCCATGTGCCAGGAAGCACGTTCGCTGAAACCCGCGCCTCAAGCCGCAATCTCAGCGGCGGTTGATGGGGAAATCTCCATCGTGGCAGATGCGCATAATCATCAACTTGCGACAAACCGTATTGACCAGCCGGCAGCTCAGGCAGGCTCATTCGATAACCAGCCTTATCCAGAGGGGTCACCCGTCCACCGTTTACCTGTCGCTTCTCCAGTTTAATCCTCACTGCTTTTCTCCATGATTAATACCGGCAGGGTATATACGTCTGATTGATGATCAACTCGGCTGACTTTGAAGCCGGACGCCTCCATTTTTTCTGTTAAAACCGGCACCATCAGATCAACACCCCGCCCCATCCACAGATCTGTGACCAGCCGCTTGATTCCCGATTTGAATTGCACCCCCAATCCCACCACAACCCATCGGCCATTACGTTTCATTATCCTGAAAACTTCCTTCATCGTTCTTTCATCTAAGATGTAATTAGATGGAAATGTCGTAACAATGTTATCAAATGATCGCATTAAAAAAGGCACTGCGTCTGCCCTGCCGCACACCTGTTTAATCGACAACCGCCTCTTCTTCAACCTACGAGCTGTCGCTTTATGCATCTGTGGGGAGGGTTCTAGTCCAGTGACATCAAATCCAGCCTCGGATAACGCTACAAGAAGCGCACCAGTACCAAAACCCGTCTCAAGGACCGAGCCTTGCTTTAGATATTCTATAGCATCCAACCGCCAGCGGGACCAGTAGCCAAAACTAACCAACCATGCAACCGCGTCGTAAGCCCAAGCCAGAGGTCCATAAAGCAACCTTGTCGCCCATAGGTAAGCTTTCACAAGCCATCCCGTTGAGAATTGCTTATCTGCCTTCATCCTGGTTCAATTTTAACATGGTACACCGTTGTATTCTCAAGAGAAACTATTTAATCAGCCATTTTTGAAAGACTTGCCCATGCAACGTTATAATAACAGGGAGGCAAAAATGTCCTTGAAGATTGAACAAATCAAACCAGAAGATCAACGAAAAGTCTTAGACATTGTCAAACATTTCTGGGGTGATCCAATGATTGTTGTCCACGGCAGTGTATTTCACACACCTGAACTGAGGGGATTAAAAGCCGTCATCAATCACAATATCGTTGGAATTTCGCATTTCTACATAAGCGATCAAGTTTGTGAAATCATTACTATAGCCAGCCTGCAGCAGAACAAGGGCATTGGCTCAAGCTTGCTTGATGCAGTAGAATCCCTGGCTGCATCACAAAAATGCCGTAAGCTCAGCGTGACGACGACCAATGATAACCTCAATGCACTGGGCTTTTATCAAAGACGAGGGTTTATTTTGATCAGACTTCACCCGGGTCAGATGGCAAAATCAAGACAAATCAAGCCCAGCATTCCCCTGGTAGGTGAAAACGACATTCCCCTGCGAGATGAGCTGGTCCTTGAAAAGCGGATTGAGACCAATCATTCAATCGATTAATTTAAAGGCTGCAATGAAAAGATTTCTTTTCCCTCTTATAATCAGCATGTTAACCATCCTTTATATTTCAGCCTGCACATCTTTCAGCCCTTCTGAACCTGAATCGATGGTTTCGGAGCCGGCCATTACGCCCACCATAACCCCGGTGACACAGACACCCGTGCTGTCCCACACGCCGTCATTGACGCCGTCACTGACGCCGTCACCATCCATGACGCCTGCTGTATCCCTGTCTGACCTTGAAGCACCGCTGTTATTAATCCAAACCGGGTTCTACGAGTATCAGTACCTCAGCCCAAAAAACCAATTGAGCATTCCTGTTGAGCTGCCTGTCATTGATCCCAATTTTCGTCTGAGTGCAAACCGCTCTCCCAGCGGAGACCTGATGTTCTTTC
>SL_3KL_010_SEDDRAFT_10003196_pt1 | contig 14933 bp, 14 predicted proteins | sample SodLakKL_010_SED_2_FD_10381 | JGI IMG/M metagenome (IMG submission 10381)
TATTTTTGCGGGAANGGNAACAACGGTGGTGATGCTTTGGTCATTGCAAGATATCTCGCTATTCAGTACTCTCATTCCTGTTTTATTTACTTTCCGGCAGGGTCAGAAAACCTGAGTACTGATGCACAAAAAAACCTTGATCTGCTGATCAAACTAAAGGAACAGGGATTGGCTGTCTATTTGATCAATAAGAAAAAAAATCTTGATAAAGTTACAGCAGACTATCTCGTTGACGGGCTTCTTGGAACCGGATTGGATTCGAACCTTCGGGCTCCATTCGACTCAACTGTAGATTTGATCAATCAATATCAGGCCAGAAAATATGCCCTCGATATCCCGACCGGACTGCATACTGATACTGGCCTGCCGATGCCTGACGCGGTTCATGCCGATTATACCCTTAGCTTCGGAGCACTGAAAGCAGGGTACTATCTTGGTAAAGGGCCATCTTACACAGGCACGATTCAACCGTTCAACCTATCTTTCCCAGAAAAATTCAGAAAATCTGTTGCCAAACTGATTACAACAGGAATTGATGATTTTATACCGTCAATTAAAAGGCAGGCAGAACACAAGTACAGCGACCGGTTATTATATATCGTTGCGGGGTCAGAAGGCTTGACAGGGGCTGCGATCATGGCTGCAGCAAGTGCCTGGAAGACTGGAGCCGGAGCTGTAGTGCTCATCTCACCGGGTGGTTTGCTTGAGATATACGAAAAAAATCTGCCCGGCATTATCAAATCATCTGTTGGCAGCCGTACCGACCTCAGTTTTAACAAATCACACCTTGATGAAGTAATTGAAACCCTTCACAGTAAAGATGGAGTTCTATTAATCGGCCCGGGAATTGGCCGGAAAGAAAATACCCTGGACTTTGTGAAAGAATTGCTGCAAAAAACAACAGGAAATGTCGTAATAGATGCCGACGCTTTACATGTGGTTCCGGAAATTGAAAAACCGGAAAATGCTGACTGGATTTTGACGCCTCATCCTGGTGAAGCCGGAAAACTTAACGGATCATCGTTCACTACTGATTTTGACAGAATAACATGGTCGGCCGGCTATTCAACAAGCCGAAATGTCACTGTTGTATCAAAAGGCTATCCGACATTTGTGGGAACACCCGGAGGGACAAACTATTTAACGGGGTATGACACCCGGATTTTCGCAAGAGCCGGCTTCGGTGATATACTGGCCGGAACTATTTCCGGGAATCTCGCTATCACAAACGATGCAGAACTCAGTATTGTAAGGGCTCTGTTAGACGGTTATATGAAAGCTATTCAGTTCATGAAAGAACATAATGAACCTCTTGAGCCTGATCATTTGCTATGATTGCCAGTATGTTAAGTTACCTCGAGAAACACACGTACTTATTGTATGCTGTACTGGCACTTTTAACTGTAATCACACTGCTGCTGACGTTATTACCAACTGATCACTTAATAGATGCCCGGGTATTTCGCTATGACAAGCTTGGCCATATGCTTATGTTCGGAGCCTGGACATTTCTGCTGGGAATCATACAGCTTGTATCCAACAAAAAGCCACTTCCACTTGTTACAATTTTTATCGCCGGCAGCTTATTTGGAATAACAGTAGAAATATTACAGGAAGTACTGCCGGTCGACCGGTCAATGGACCCTTATGATGCCCTTGCAGACATCACCGGATGCCTGATTGCTGTATTACTTTTAAAAGTTATTACATCTTTTTCTTCTTATGACAACAAACCTGTGGAACAATAATTAAATTGTTCGTGTTTAAGCTATTGAATAATAGCAACTTGAATCTGAATATTTTTCAGGTTGTTTAAAAAAATAGATGACCACTAATTTATCGCTGGTCAAACGTTTAATTGAGAATAAAAAAGGAGAAGAGGATAAATCCATGAACACCCGAAAAGAACCGACTGCAAACTTACGCAAGTATTATACGGTTTTTCTTCAACTTGGATTACTTGCTACTCTCGTGATTTTTATCGTTGCTGTGAATGTTGAATGGATCGGAGCAGAAACTGAAGAGTATGTACTTGACGAGCAGGAAGTGATTGAGATGGAGGAGATTATACAGACAGAACACATCGAAACCCCACCCCCTCCACCCAGGCCACCTGTACCGCAGGAAGTACCCAATGATGAAATCATTGAAGACCATGATTTTGACATTGATGCTGAAATGAGGCTTGATGGCCCAATGGATCTGCCCCCGCCTCCCCAGGAAGACGAAGAACCTGAAGAGGATTTCTTTACTGTTGTAGAACAGATGCCGGAACTGATTGGCGGACTCGCAGAACTTCAATCCAGAATTGAGTATCCTGAGCAGGCCCGAAGGGCTGGAATAGAAGGAAGAGTTTATGTGCAGTTTATTGTAAACGAAGAAGGCCGTGTTGAAGATCCGCAGGTTATCCGGGGGATCGGCGGTGGTGCTGACGAAGAAGCACTCCGAGCTGTCCGTGAAGCTGAATTCCGGCCGGGAATGCAGCGGGGGCGGCCTGTACGGGTACAATACAGCCTTCCTGTCGTATTTCAATTGCAAAATTGAGCCTTCAATTAATCTAAAGCATTTTTACCGGAAAGCGCGACTTAGCAAATGTCGCGCTTTTTTTATTTCTGATTCGCTTTCTTTTTTATCAAACTGCACGTGTAAAATAAAAAGCTAATTACACTCGAGTATTTCATTTTTTTTAATGAATTTTCCCGGAAAATCTCACTTTGTCATTATTACCCTTTTGCATCTCTTTTTTTAACAAAGTAATAATCCCTTATAAACCAAACGGTTAATCAACTCCACCAATTTTTAGTCTGTTTTTTTGTTGTCATTGTTAAAATAATTTTTGTATAGTTAGCGTTTAGATACTTACATAATTTAATACTATTATCAACTTGTAAAAGACAACAACCAAATTGGTGGTGACTCGAAATGAAGAAAAGAAAAAATCCTGACGCAGATTTACGAAGCTACCATACTGTATTTATGCAAATAGGTGTTTTAATTACACTCATTATTTTCATCATTGCATTCAGGATGGAATTAACTGGTGAAGCAACACAGGTATATGTGTTAGATGAGCAGGAAGTCATCGAAATGGAAGAAATAATTCAAACTCAGCATATCGAGACACCTCCTCCGCCCCCTCGCCCGCCTGTGCCGGTAGAAGTTCCGAATGATGAAATTATTGAAGATATCGACTTCCAGATCGATGCGGAACTTTCATTAAGCGGGCCAATGGACCTTCCTCCCCCGCCTGCGCAGGAAGAAGAAGAGCCTGAAGAAGATTTCTTTGTGGTTGTAGAACAGATGCCGGAACTCATAGGTGGACTCGCCGAACTTCAAAGCAGAATCCGGTATCCTGAAATGGCTCGCCGGGCTGGAATAGAAGGAAGAGTTTATGTACAGTTTATCGTTAATGAACGAGGAGAGGTAGAAGATCCGCGGGTTATCCGGGGAATCGGTGGCGGTTGTGATGAAGAAGCCATCCGGGCAGTTCAACAAGCCCAGTTCAGGCCAGGAATGCAGCGGGGACGGCCTGTACGAGTTCAGTATAGCCTTCCAATTGTATTCAGATTACAGAACTGATTTCTGACATCAAATTTTTAAAAAAGCGCACTTTTTACGAAGTGCGCTTTTTTTTATTTAAGCCTTCAAACGTTGTCAGTACCTCTGTAAGATTCTTATATCCTACAATTTCTTTCGCATGATCTAACGGTTTCCAGCTAACATCCGTTATTCCTTCCTCCTGTTGTGGAAAAAATTCTTGATTCACTTGATTCGACTGCATTGCATACCATTTCGTTGTCTTTCCCTCTTTTTTACCATTTATTTCATATTCATGATATGTGTCCATGATATAATCGATTATCTGAACATTTTCAATTCCCACCTCTTCCTTCACTTCCCTGACTGCACATGCCTCAAATGATTCTTTCGGTTCCTTTTTGCCTTTTGGCAAATCCCAGACACCGTTCCTGTAAATTAAAAGCACATCTGTTTGACTCTCAACATTTCTGAAAAGTACTCCACCAGCCGCATCTACCGGATTAATCGGTTTTTTCATTTTCTTCTTTATCATCACCCTTTTTCTTTTCATCGGCATAATTCAGGCGAAGATTTGTAAGCGTTTGATTCACATAATCACTCAATTCTTCAGGCAGGTTCCCATCGGTATACTTTTGGAGCATGTTCAGTGTATCAATTGCAAATTTTGCCGACTTCAAATCTCTCTCTATTTTATCCGTTGCCGGATTTTTTATTTTGCCCATACCCATCATGGCGATCTGCTGATGTTGCTGAACAAGCATTACAAAAAGCAGTTGCTCCTGTTGATCCGGACTTATGTTTTTTCCATCTATCTTTGAATCCATGCGTATTTTTTATTTAGAAATTAACAGATTTTAAGCTGAGTTAGAGTAATAGATTGCGTATTATTGAACGCATCTGAAAAATAACAAAATTGTGTAATTCATGGCTATTGTTCATCCATTCAAAGGCTGGTTACCCAAACCTGAAAAAGCAGCCGAAATTTCTTCCGTACCCTATGATGTCATTAATTCTGAAGAAGCCGGTAAAATGGCTGAAGGTAAACCGGATAGTTTTCTTCATATCATACGTCCGGAAATTGATCTTCCTGAAGGTACTTCACTTTATGCAGACGAAGTATATGAAAAAGGTGCCGAAAATCTTCAAAAATTACTGAAGAGTGAAAATATGCACCAGGATGAAAATCAATCATTCTATATTTACCAGCTTGAAACATCAGATCGAAAACAAACAGGTGTCTTCGCCTGTGTATCCGTTGAAGATTATGATAATGATATTATTTTAAAACATGAACTGACCAGGCCTGATAAGGAAGATGACCGCACCCGTCATATACTTACTCAATCGGCTCATGCTGAACCAGTTATGCTGACATTCAGGGATACTGCTGACATCACATTCCAGATGAATAAAACGATGACCAAATCTGCACCTGTAATCGAATTTCAGAGTGATGATGGAGTTTGGCATCGCATCTGGAAAATCTCGGTAACTGCCGATGTCGCAGAAGCATTCTCTAAAATTCCAAAACTCTATGTAGCTGACGGACACCATCGTTGCAAAAGTGCGTCCAGAGTTGCTGCAGTGCTTCGTGAAAAAAATTCCTCCTACCCTGGAGAAGCTGAATATGACTATTTCCCGGCAGTCCTGTTTCCAATCGATCAGATGGAAATAATGGCGTATAACAGGGTGATCAAAAAAGTTTCAGATGAACAGTTTAAGAAACTTTCTGACAAACTCAACCTGGCAGAAGGAGCTTCACCTGAACCTGCAGAGAAAGGCATGGTTTCAATTTATTATAGCGGCAAATGGTTCTCTGCTCAACTACCGGAACCCATTAACGATGATGTCGTTGCGAATCTTGATGTTGCAAGATTGCAGGACGGAGTTCTCTCTCCTGTATTCGGGATTGAAAACCCGAGAACTGATAGAAATATAGACTTTATTGGTGGTATAAGAGGCACCAAAGAACTGGAACGGCTCGTAAATAACGGGATTGCTGATCTTGCATTCAGTATGTACCCGACTGCTATCGAAGAGCTGGTTGACGTCTCTGATGAAGGAGAACTAATGCCACCAAAATCAACATGGTTTGAACCAAAACTGAGATCAGGACTAATCATACATACATTTTAAAAACATGAACAGAGTACATAATTTTAGTGCAGGGCCGGCAGCCCTTCCAACAGAAGTATTGGAAAAAGTACAATCTGAACTACTTGATTACCGTGGCAGGGGACGCTCTATTATTGAGATGAGTCACCGAAGTCCGGAATATGCTGAGATAAGTGAACAGGCGGCTACCCGTTTAAAAAATATCCTGAATGCAGGTGATGACTGGAATGTACTTTTCCTGACCGGCGGGGCCAGTACACAATTCATGATGGTTCCCTATAATTTTCTTGATAATAGTGAAACAGCCGACTACATAAATACCGGATCCTGGTCAACCAAAGCAATTAAAGAAGCGAAATTATTTGGCAACGTACAGACTCCCTATTCCAGTGCCGACCTAAACTTTACACGGGTGCCGGATAACAGTGACCTCAGGCTTTCAGATAACGCCAAATATCTTCACTTTACTTCAAATAACACTATTTTTGGAACACAGTTCAGACAGGAACCCGAAAGTAATGGTGCACCACTTGTATGTGATGCATCTTCTGATTTCCTATCAAAACCGATTGACCTTGACCGATATGGAATTATTTATGCAGGGGCTCAAAAGAATATTGGCCCCGCCGGTGTTACTGTTGTCATGATCCGAACCAGTTTTCTGGAGAACCTGGTTGACAGGCCGGTCCCAACAATTCTGCAGTATAAAACTCACCTTGAAAAAATATTTAATACTCCTCCTGTATTCGCTGTATACATGGTAAACTATGTTCTTGAATGGATAGAAAATAAAGGTGGTATTGACCAATTTGAAAAGCTGAATAAAGAAAAAGCGGATCATTTATATGGTGTTATCGACAGTAGTGATTTCTACAGGGGTACAGCTGAAAAAAATTCCAGATCTTACATGAATGTTACATTCCGCCTTCAAAATGAAGAGCTTGAAGCACAGTTTCTAAAAGAAGCAGAAAAAGAATATCTCTTTACGTTAAAAGGCCATCGAAGTGTTGGTGGCATTCGTGCAAGCATTTACAACGCATGTGATTTTGAAAGCGTAAAAGCACTAACAGATTTCATGCAAGATTTCAGGGCTAAGAACGGCTAATGCGCTTCAGATCAGGCCCAGGATAGTCAGTATGTGGTCGATCCCGTTTGGTGCAAACAAAAGCATATATGCGATGCCCCATAATGCCCCGGCAATATGGGCTTCGTGATTGATCTTGCCCTTTCTTCGTTTGCTTTCATAAATACTGTATGCAAGATAAAGCAGGGCAAATAACCAGGCGGAAATCGGTACCGGAAATAAAATCAATATCAATTTCTCTGTAGGAAATAGAAAAATAAATGCGAACAGCACACTTCCAACCGCACCGGAAGCGCCCACTGTTGCATATCCCGGGTCATGTTTGAATTTAAAAAGTGTTGGAAAAGATGAGATGATAATTCCACTCAGGTAAAGAACGAGTAAATTTGCAGGCCCCAGCGTCCTTTCAAGTTCATTACCGAAAAATAGAAGAACGAACATGTTCACAAAGAGATGAGCAAAATTTGCATGAAGAAATCCAGACGTTAATAACTCATGCCAGGTTTTATGTCTGACCATCCTGTAAGGCCGAAACATTCCCCAATCCAACAACATTGGATATAGATATAATGCAACGATTGAAATGACAGAAGTAGTTACAATGATCGCTAACGTTACCGTCATATATTCGGGTTGGTATTACTTTAAGTTTGAAAGAGCCTGTAATAATAACTGCATTATATTCTGTTTCAAAATATTCTAAATCGGTATATTTAAAGTTCTTCATTACTTCCTGCCAGTTATAAAGCTCCAAATTAATTGTAACAGGATCGGAAAATCCGAATGATCTTCTTCAAGTGCCAATGTAGCTCAGTGGTAGAGCAATCGCCTCGTAAGCGATAGGTCACCGGTTCAAATCCGGTCATTGGCTCATCTTCCACTAAAATTATTACAGAATTTTATAAAGAATTTATATCTCAATCCACTTCCCGGGATACACTTATTTCACTTTCCGAGTATTATTTCTTATATGACTAATTATTAACTTCACATCATCATATTTTAATAGTAAATAAATAACATTAGAATTATCTAATTAAAATAAGCTAAAAGATTATATAATTTTACAGTCATCTACGTTATAGGTAATATTACCTTTTTTATGGCTTTATATGTTAAAAAACGGATTAAACAAATATCTGATTTCGATAATTGCCTTGATGCTGTTATCATTTCCAAACTATTGTCACAGCCAGAATTCTGAGAGTAATAATAATTCGTCCGAATCGGTTGTAAGCGATAACGATACGGATACCGAATTGATTAATGTCGATCCTGACCACCCCTACCTGAACTCGATAGACTGGATGATTGTACAACCTCTTGATATGTCGAGTGCTAAAATTACAACTTCTGTTAAATCGATTGCTTCCGAAGTCCATTTTACTCACCAATGTGGTGATTTTGAAACTACAAATATCCTGTTCCCTGAAGATGGTATGGTTTCTGATACTCTCGATACAACCTGTAATTCACTTCTTACTACTCAGATAACCGCTTATGGTGATGACATGATGATTGAAACCATTCAAACAATTGATTTGGAGTTTTTAAACTCACTCGGAAATAATCACCCTTCTGATCAATAGCTTATCTCATATAATAATTTCCGGTACTCAGTAATATTTTATCCCATCTTTTTTTGAGTTAATATTATCCCAATTATTATCAGATTTTCCTATTTTCACAGCTATACCCCAATTGTCCATAAAATACTGAACCATGTGGGCACGAATATATCATCTATCCAACACATTTCCTGCAAAATGAACCTATCACGTACCAATTTAAATTTTGCCGTACTGATATTTACCGGTTTTGTTTTAAGCTCTTGTGGAATTGTAAGAACCGGAACCGTCACCACCGGGCCGATTTATGATGAAAATATTGAAACCGGAGAATTGTTGCAGACGGGAATCGCCAGTTGGTATGGGCCCAAATTTCACGGCCGAACCACAGCTAATGGTGAAACATACAATATGGATGATTTTACTGCAGCACACAAAACTCTTCCATTTAATACCATCGTCAGAGTAATCAATCAATCAAATAACCGAGCGGTTGATGTCAGAATTAACGACAGGGGGCCTTATATAGGTGACCGCGTCATTGATTTATCAAGAAGAGCAGCTCAAGAGATTGATATGGTTGGGCCGGGAACAGCAGATGTCACAATTCATCTTCTTCAAACCGGAGACAGGCCTATCACCAGCTCAAATCGAAGCAGTATGGAATCCTTTACCGTTCAACTTGCTTCATTCGATACAGTAGATTCAGCACGGGAAAAAGCCGATCAAATTCCCGGAGCAGATGTTGTAAAAGTTAATGTTGCAGGCCGGGAGGTATACCGGGTATATTACGGCTCCTATGATAACAGACATGAAGCAGATCAGAAGATGAGAGATTTAAGGCGCCAGGGATTAAATGGCTTTGTAAAACAGAAAGAAAATTAAATATTATCTCAATTTCTGAGATTTCGGGATTGATTCCGCTCTCAAATCAGTTATTGGCGTATCATTTAATACGTTCAATATGAAAAAGAATATAATTGTTATCGGTTCCGGATTCGGCGGCCTGGCAACTGCATCCAGGTTACTCTCTGCCGGACATCAAGTAACTATTTTTGAAAAGCGAGATAAACCCGGAGGAAGAGCTTATGTATATGAACAGGACGGATTTATTTTTGACGGCGGCCCTACCGTTATAACGGCCCCTTTTATGTTCGATGATATTTTTTCAGCTGCCGGAAAAAGCAGAAAGGATTACATAGAATTTATTCCCTGCGACCCCTTTTACCGAATCTTTGATTCAAACGGGAAGCATTTTGATTATAACAGTGATTTTGATTTTACTCTGCAGGAAATTGAAAAATGGAACCCGGCGGATGTAACCGGGTATACGGAATTTCTGAAGACCACCAAGGCAATATTTCAGAAAGGATTTGTTGAACTTGCTGATAAACCTTTTTTATCTGTTTGGGATATGATTAAAGTCATTCCCGACCTGCTTAAACTTCAATCCCATAAGACGGTATATCAATACGTTTCCAAATTCATTGAAGACGATTTTTTGCGCCGCTGTTTCTCATTTCACCCGTTACTGGTAGGCGGCAATCCATTTGATACCACATCTATCTATGCAATGATCCACTATCTTGAACGGGAATGGGGTGTTCATTATGCGGCAGGAGGAACAGGGGCGATTGTCAAAGCACTCGTAGAGTTAATTGAAGAACAGGGTGGAAAAATTCATTTAGACAGTGAAATTGATCAAATTCTTGTTGAAAATGCAACTGCCACCGGCGTTCAATTAAAAAACGGCGATATCCATCATGCAGATGCTATCGTCTCCAATGCGGATGTTGCCTTTACATATAAAAACCTGATTGCGGCTGAATACAGAAAGAAATACAATGACAGAAAAATTGAGAAAACAAAGTATAGTATGTCACTTTTTGTCATCTATTTTGGAACCAAAAAGATGTATCGGGATACAGGCTTAACACATCATAATATAATACTCGGAGATCGATATAAAGAGCTGTTGTCAGACATATTTCATGACAAAAAATTGTCTGATGATTTTTCACTTTATCTGCATATGCCAACTATTACGGATCCCACGATTGCCCCTGATGGTTGTGAAGCTTTTTACGTACTTTCGCCTGTTCCCCATCTTGACAGCGGAACAGATTGGACAACCCAGGCAAAACCTTACAGGGATTCCATCATGAATTTTTTGGAAGAAAACTACCTTCCCGGCTTGCAGGAGAATTTAGTTACCGAGCATTACATCGACCCATTACATTTCAGGGATACCCTGAACAGTTACAAGGGCTCTGCATTCTCAGTTGAACCCGTGTTAACCCAATCAGCATGGTTCAGGCCACATAACAGAAGTGAAGATATCCATAACCTCTACATTGTCGGAGCCGGTACTCATCCGGGTGCAGGCCTGCCCGGGGTACTCTCCTCAGCAAAAATAGCTGAAAGCCTGATTGGCATTGCATAAAAAAACCGGGAGTTCATCCCGGCTTTTTGATATTCATAATAAAAGTTTCGGTTTGGATAAATAAGAATAAAAATACCGATCCAATAATTTATTTTTTCAGTGATTCCTGAAGTTTATCCCAGTCAGCAAGAAACCGTTCCAGGCCTCTGTCAGTTAATGGATGGTTCAGTAATCCTTCTATCACACTCAATGGCATCGTAGCGACATCTGCTCCAAGCCGGGCAGCTTCCACGACATGCATCGGGTGTCGGATACTTGCTGCAAGAACCTCTGTTTCATAACCGTAATTATCGTATATCGTGACAATATCAGCAATCAGATTCATACCTTCACTTGAGATATCATCAAGACGGCCGATAAACGGAGATATATATGATGCACCGGCTTTTGCAGCGATCAACGCCTGAGTAGGCGAAAAACAGAGTGTACAATTGGTTCTGATTCCTTCTTCCGAGAAGGTTTTGATTGCTTTTATACCCTCCTTTATCAATGGAACTTTTACCACTACATTATCCGCAATAGCTGCGAGGTTTCTACCTTCAGCAATAATATCTGCATATTCTGTAGATACTACTTCTGCCGAGACATCACCTTCTACAATAGAACATATTTTGGCAATATGCCCTTCAAAGTCTTCAACACCGACTTTTGCACACAAACTCGGATTTGTAGTAACACCATCCAACACACCAAGGTTATTCGCTTCACTGATTTCTTCCAAATCAGCTGTATCAATAAAAAATTTCATAACTGTTAAATCGTTAAATTAATTGAAATGCGCTTAAATATAATCATTCTGCCGGAGTAGTTCAGAAATTGATTGTATTTAAATCATCAATGCGTTTTTTTATATTCATACAACGGATACAAAATTTAACAGAAGAAACCCATGAGCAGAACTACAAAAAATTTTACTATCGGATTATTTAGCGGTGCAGTCATTGGTGCGGGACTTGCTTTACTCTTTGCACCCGATACCGGCAGCAATACAAGAGACATGATCTCATACAGGCTTGGCAAATATAAAAGTGACCTGAGGGATCTTATCAATGAACTAAAAAAAGAAAAAGAAAAAATGATCTCTGATGCCAAAAAGAAAGGAGATGAAGTCGTTCTTGATGCAAAGCAGAGAGCCGATGACCTGATCAGGGAAGCGGAAGATCTTCTTGATAATATTGAGAAAACCAAATAACGGTTTTCAGTTTAAGCACTGAGCTCATTATAGAAAAAGGTAGCTTTTCAAATAGAAACCGAGTAAAATAAATCAGCTACTATTCGAAAACTACCTTTTAATTTATATCAAAACGTTCCACAAAGAAAACGGAACGCTTTTTTTATTCTTCGTCTTCTTCAGGTTTGTCGGCACTGAGTGCTTCAAATACTTTTTGCACTTCTTCGTCACCTTCTTCCATTTCAGATTTCGACCCGACAATAATGTCATCGTAAGCCCGGAGCCCCGTACCTGCCGGTACTTTATGGCCAACCACAACATTTTCCTTCAATCCTCTGAGGAAGTCTTTTTTCGCTTCAATTGAGGCTTGTGTAAGTACTTTTGTTGTCTCCTGGAACGATGCAGCTGACAGCCAGCTTTCGGTACTCAATGCAGCTCTGGTAATACCAAGCAGAATCGGTTTCGAGATAGCCGGTTCAGCTTCCCGGGTTTGAAGTTCATCTTTTCCTTCTCGAATCAGTTCATTATTTACTTCCCGAACTTCTCTTCTGTCGAGTATTTTTCCAGGTTTCAGGTCACTTCCTCCCGGATCTGTGACTACAAATTTACCGATCAACTCATCATTTCTGTTGTTGAGTTCAAATCGATCCACTTTGTCACCTTCAAGGTACATGGTATCACCGGGATCAGTAACTTCAACTTTCTGCATCATCGTTCTAACAATAACTTCGATGTGCTTGTCATTGATTTTAACACCCTGAAGCCTGTAGACTTCCTGGATTTCGTTTACCAGGTACGACTGTACAGCATATGGGCCAAGAATATTCAGGATATCCTGTGCCGGTATGGTACCGTCAGACAAGGGCTGGCCGGCTCTTACATAATCATTCTCCTGGACCAGGATATGCTTGGAAAGAGGTATCAGATATTTCTTCTCATCGGTACCATCTTTACTTTCCACAATCACTTCCTGGGATCCACGTTTTCTGCCTCCCATGCGAACTACACCATCAATTTCAGTAACAGCCGCCGGGTCACTTGGTGAACGGGCTTCGAACAGTTCAGTAATTCTTGGAAGGCCAGCCGTGATATCTTTCGATTTGGAAGCAGCTCTCGGAATTTTCGCAAGTACCTGGCCTGCCTGTACTTTTTCCTTGTCATTCACAACAATGTGGGTCTCAACCGGAAGCGTGCTTTCTCTTATTCGGTCGCTTTCACCCTTAACCACAATAGTTGGTATCAATGACCTGTCTTTAGAGTCTATGATTACTTTCTCCCTGTGGCCGGTTTGTGAATCGGTATCTTCTGTATATGTGATTTCCGGGATGATATCTTTGTATTCAATCGTACCGTCAATTTCACTGAATATCAGTGCATTGTACGGATCCCATTTACAAAGCGGAACACCTTTTGGAACTTTCTCACCATCTTCAACCAGAAGTTCTGATCCATAAGGTACATTATAAGTTGATAATACCTTACCGTCATCATCAATAAGCTTGATTTCGCCTGCCCGACTCAGCACAACGCTGTGAACATCTTCACCGTCATCATATTCAACGACCCGTACATTATCGAGCTCTACTTTACCATCAAACTTGGCTTTATGCTGGGAATCAGCCTCAAGACGGGAAGCAGTTCCACCGACGTGGAATGTTCTCAGCGTAAGCTGTGTACCCGGTTCACCAATAGACTGTGCAGCAATAACTCCTACTGCTTCACCCACCTGGACCAGGGTATGCCGTGCCAGGTCTCTGCCGTAGCATTTGGCACAAACCCCTCTTTCAGTTTCACAGGTAAGTACAGATCGGATTTCCACCTCTTCAATAGAGGTTTCAGATATTTTCTGCGCAACCTCTTCATTGATCATCTGATTAGACTCACAAATCAGGTCATCGGTAATGGGATCATGGATGTCATGCATTGAAACACGGCCAAGAACCCGGTCTTCAAGCCTTTCGATAATGTCTTCATTATCCTTGAGAGCCTGCATTTTAATACCTCTCAATGTACCACAGTCCTGCTCATTGATAATGATATCCTGAGACACATCTACCAGTCGTCTGGTCAGATATCCGGCATCTGCAGTTTTAAGTGCCGTATCAGCAAGACCTTTACGTGCACCGTGTGTAGAAATAAAGTATTCCAAAACCGTCAATCCTTCCCTGAAACTTGAAAGAATTGGATTTTCGATAACCTCGTTCCCCTGTTGTAAAGAACTCTTTTGCGGCTTGGCCATCAAACCACGCATACCACCAAGCTGGCGAATCTGTTCTTTTGAACCACGGGCACCNGAATCGGCCATCATAAATACAGGGTTAAACCCATTTTTATCATTAGCCAGGCTTTGAAACAGAGTTTCGGAAACCCTGTTTGTAGTACTTGTCCATTTGTCAATAACCTGGTTATAGCGCTCATTGTCTGTAATGAAACCCATTTCGTAACGATCCTGGATTTCACTTACCTCATTCTGGGCTTTTTCAATCAATTCTCTTTTGGCATCGGGAATAATGATATCCTCAAGGTTGAAAGAAAGACCACCCGTTGTTGCCCGCTCAAAACCTGCCGTTTTCATTCTGTCAAGAAATTCAGCCGTCTTTGCAGTTCCAACTTCAGAATGTATATCACCTATTAATACTCTGAGCTCTTTTTTACCAAGTGTTTTATTAACAAATCCGACTTCATCAGGTACAATTTCGTTAAACAATACCCGGCCGGTTGTACTTTTTACGATTTCATATTCGATTTCACCTTCATCATTTTTAACAGGGATACGGACATTAATTTTTGCATGTGTATCGATTTTATCCTGGTCATAGGCGATGATGACTTCATCCCTGCTTGCAAACGTTTTCCCTTCACCTCTTTTACCACTATCCATTTTCGTCAGATAATAGATACCGAGTACCATATCTTGCGAAGGCACGGCGATCGGGCCACCATTTGCTGGGCTCAGAATATTGTGAGAACCAAGCATCAGGACGGAAGCCTCCAGTACCGCATCATGGCTCA
>SL_3KL_010_SEDDRAFT_10003197_pt1 | contig 14930 bp, 12 predicted proteins | sample SodLakKL_010_SED_2_FD_10381 | JGI IMG/M metagenome (IMG submission 10381)
AAAAGATGACAGCATTGTCCCGATCAATGCACCTCCATATTTACATAAAATCTTCATTCATTCTTCAAGCTGACATTACCATTCAACCTGAAGGACGTCCAGAAAAGTCCCAAGAGAAGAAGTTGTCCGGACAATGGATGGGGGAAAGGGAAGAGGCCGAAACCGTTGCATAGGGGAGGGGACTGCTGCAACGATGACGACCTCGAGGCCGAAATTACGAAGATAGCAAAAGCCGCCCGGAAAGGATTCAACTCCAGTGTCCGGAGACATCGGGGACGTTGGCGGCTTGGTAATTTCCTTCTTTATAGCTCTCCACAGCTTTCTCCACAGTGCCCCTCACACCGAGGAACACGGGAATTCCCGCCGCCTGCAAAGCCTGAAAAGCCTTGGGACCGCAATGCCCTGTGAGCACGGCCTGGGGTTTGTGCTGTGCCACCAGGGTCGCCGCCTGTATTCCAGCTCCCTGAACAGCCTGTAAATTCTGAGTGTTCGAAACGGACTCGAACTCCATGGAGTCCGTTTCCACCACTACGAAATAAGCAGCCCGTCCGAAACGAGGATCCACCAACGCATCCAATCCCTTACCGGCGGCACTCACCGCTACTTTCATTGCAACCTCCTCAGTCATTGGAATCGGGCATCTCACGGAGGACAACGCCACTTGCCCCTTCCAAGAAACATTGCTCATTCTCTTCAATGGTCACAAACGTTAGGACCCGTTACGAGAGACCGGGAAAGATACTGCTGAATGAGTTCATCGGCCGCCCCCCTGCAAAGGCCCTTCCTCACCAGCTCCCCCGTGTGCTCCCCAGAAAATCCGGATATTGAAGACATTGCGGATCCCGGTGCGGTTTCGGGGCGACAGTGTCTGGAGCCATTGCAGCCGATGATTTTGACCGATCCGCACAGAGAGATTTACACGGAACATGCCAGCAGAAAAATTCAATGGAGTTAAAAACCAAAAATATTAATTAAAACAATAATTTCTATGGACAGAGAAGAAAAGGAGGAAGCCATTCCATAGGGACGGAAAGGGGTGGGGGGTTGTGTTTCGGGTGCATTTTGCAACCCCATGAAAGGGTCAAAGAAGCAAAATGCACCCTTTGTCAGGTCTGTGTGGGGGTGGTTCTTAAGATGGGCAGAAAAACACTGAAAAGGGAACCTTGTCCCAGGTCGCTGGAAACCATGAGACGCCCTCCGTGGCCGTCCACAATGGCTTTGACGGTGGCCAGCCCCAGGCCGAATCCTTCCGTCACCTCAGAGCCTTTTCCTCTTTTGGGAATCAAGAAGGATCAGGCTTTTGGGGTTTGAGGGAGTACTGCCGGATTTTTCGGCGCAGAGTGTTTTTGTCGATGTCCAGCTCTCTGGCGGTGGCCATCCGTTTCCAGTTGTTTCTTTCCAATGCCTGCAGGATGGCGAGTCTCTCCGCATCCCTGAGGGTCCCTCCATCCCAGAGAAACGGTGCTTCAGGGGATCCGCGCAAATGTTCCGGAAGGTGAACGGTTTGAATGAGACCTTCCCGGCACAAAATGAAAGCGTATTCCATGGCGTTTTCCAGTTCCCGAATGTTTCCAGGCCAATGATAACTCATCAATCTGGACAAAGCCTCCTGGCTGAGGCCGGGAATGTTTCTGCCCTGCAGGCGATTGAGTTTTTCAATGAAATGGTCCGCAAGGAGGGGAATGTCCTCTTTGCGTTGAGCCAGTGCGGGCAGTTCCAGCCGCACCACATTGACACGATAAAAGAGATCCTTGCGAAAAAGACCCTCATCCACCAGGCGAGCCAGATCCCGATTGGAAGCGGTGATGATTCTCACGTCCGTTTTGATGCTTTTGGACGATCCGAGAGGCTCGTAGCAGCGTTCCTCCAGAACGCGCAGAAGACGCACCTGAAGGGCGGGCGAAATGTCCCCTATTTCGTCGAGAAAAAGAGTCCCTCCATCAGCCACGGCAAACCGGCCCGGCCGGTTGCGCCGTGCATCGGTGAAAGCCCCGGCCACATGGCCGAAAAGTTCCGATTCCAGTAAAGTATCGGGCAGCGCCCCGCAGTTGAGAGCCACGAAGGGTCCCTTGGCTCTCTGGCTGAGATTGTGAATGGCCCGGCTGAGCAATTCCTTGCCGGTCCCGCTTTCTCCCTGTATGAGTACCGTGCTTTCACTCTCCGCCACATGAGGGAGGATCGAAAAAATCCTTCTCATGAGGGGAGATCTGGAAATGATGTCATGGAACTGGTATTGGCCTTTCAATTCCTTTCGAAGGGTTTCTTCAAGGCTCAAATCCCGGAAAGTCTCCACCCCTCCGATGACCTCCCCCGCATCGTTTTTGAGCAGGGCAGTGCTGATGCTGATGGGAATTTCCTTCCCGTCGGCGCGAAGGATGACGATGGGTTTGTTCACCACGGGATTTCCCGTTTCCAGCGTATAGTTGAGCACGCAGGTGGATTGACAGACATTGGCCCTGAAGACTTCACAGCAGGGCCTTCCCAATGCCTCCTTCATGGAAATTCCCGTGATGCGCTCCGCCGCCCGGTTGAAGAACGTGATGCGCCATTCCAGGTCAACGGTGAAAACCCCATCGGCCACGCTGTTGAGAATGATCTGATTCTGAGGCGATATTTCTGAAAGACTCACGGGCCTCCCTTGCTTTTCAAGGACGTCACATGATGCGCCCTATGAAAAGAATTTTTTACGCAAGCCCATTCCAAGAGAAAATTTTTCAGCTCAACTTCACTGGGGAGGGCCTTCCGGTTCAATGCTGTAGACTAAGCTGTCTCAACCCCTTCGAAAGCCCATTCGAGTCATTCCCGCGCAGACGGGAATTCCTTCCCCGCTGTTTCCGCTGACCCTTTTATCTGACACTTGTCTCTGGAACCCACGTCATTCCCGCGCAGGCGGGAATCCAGTCTTTACAGGATTTTCCTGGTTTCCCGCCTGCGCAGGGGTGACGAAGGAGGACAACACGCAATGGCCGAAATCATGAGCATTTGCCCCTCGGTCAACCCGGTCAAAGGGGCCATTCCTTCGCCGGGCTTCAGAGAATCTCCTTTTCCACACGCCGCCACAACTCCACCACAGCTTCCTTGCCGGGGCCGGAAGGATGTTCCACAATGGTTTTTCCCTCCAGCTGGGCCTGAGTGAAAGCTGGGTCAAAGGGCAGATGAGCAAGAAACTTGTAGCCTCTTTGCCGGCAAAAGGACTCAATGTCCTGAGAAGCCTCCCAATAAAGATCGGCTTTGTTCACACACACCAGGACCGGTATTTTGAAATGATCTCCCAGTTGAGTCACACGGTCAAGATCGTGCCGTCCGGATACCGTGGGTTCAGTAATCACCAGAACCGCCGAGGCGCCTCCCATGGATGCAATGACGGGGCAGCCGATACCCGGAGGGCCATCGGTGAGAATCAATTTTTTCCCCAGCTCTTCACCACGGCTCCGAGCTTCACGGCGCACGAGGGTGACAAGCCTTCCCGAATTCTCTTCGGCTATGCCCAGTTGCGCGTGCACCATAGGTCCAAAGCGCGTTTGGGAATAGTACCATTCCCCGCACACATTCTCGGGAAAATCGATGGCCTTGGAGGGGCAGAAATACCAGCAAACCCCACAGCCTTCACAGGCAATGGCATCCACTTGGAAATGCTCGGAAATGGCGTCAAAACGGCATCTTTCACGACAATCTCCACACTCATTACAGCGCTCAGGATCTATGAAGGCCCGGTGACCCGCTCGAAACTCGTGTGTCTCCATAATCTCAGGTTTCAAAAGAAGATGCAGGTCCGCAGCGTCCACATCCGCATCGCACATGATGGTGTCCTCGCCTAGAGCGGCGAATGCGCCCAGGAGACTGGTCTTTCCTGTTCCACCCTTGCCACTGATCACCACAAGCTCTTTCATGACCTCTCTTCCCTTCAGGCAAAAGTCTGATGCCTCGAGCGGCTCCATAAACATGGACCCTGCCTCTGAATCTCGAGCAAACATTTCGAAGCGGCTTCAGGGCCCATGGGCGCGGGACTGTATCTCCCCGAACAGGCGGAGCATCATTTCTCTCCATTGGGGAAAGACATCCACAAGAATTTGTCCTCGGGCATACGTTTCCGCCACACGGCGATCAAAAGGCACCTCCAAAAGCACCGGTATGTTTTCCTTCAGGGCATATTCCCCAACCTTTCCATCGCCCATGTCACAGCGGTTGATGACAAGGCCCATGGGAATGTTCAACGTGCGCACCGCCCCCACAGCCAATTTCAGATCATTGAGGCCGAAGGGAGTGGGCTCGGTCACGAGAAGCACGTAATCACTTCCCCGCACTGCGGCGATGACGGGGCAGGAAGTTCCCGGAGGCGCATCCACGATGCTCAGTTTTTCCCGAAGGGCATATCGGCGTACTTCCCTGATGAGGGGTGGCGCCATGGCTTCTCCCACACGCAGACGACCGTGGACAAACTGCACGGAACCCCTGTGACCCCACTCCACCACGCCGATGGTGCGCCTCCCGGACAGGACAGCTTCTTCGGGGCACACCATGAAACATCCGCCACAGCCATGGCACAGTTCCCGGAATGTGAGGGCCACGTTGGGAAGAATGCCGATGGCGTTGAATTGGCAAATATCCTGACACTTCCCGCAGTGCGTGCACTTATCTTCATCTATCTCGGGCACTTCCATGAACACCGCCCGTTCCCCAACCATCTCTGGCCTGAGGAACAAGTGAGCGTTGGGCTCTTCCACGTCGCAATCCAACACTTGAATATTTTCACCAGACAGGGCCATTGCGAGGTTGACAGCAATGGTGGTTTTACCCGTCCCTCCCTTGCCGCTGGCAACACTAACGATCATCTTGAGGATCTCCTTCACCGCAATGATTCGCTTTATTCATTTATTTTCGCCGCATGGATTGGCCGCATTGAGGACAAGTCATCTGGAAACAGGGGATTCCTTGCTGGTGAGACACTTCCTTTCCACACTGAAGGCAAATGCAAAGGGACGCCTGCAATCCTTCCCCATCAAAAGGTTGCCCCTCTTTAAGCCTTCCCTTTGCAGGAGATGAGGCCCCGCGTCCTCTTTGTCCGGCACGACCTCTCCTTTGCTTTCCCTGAACCCATTGGTTCGTGATCAGTTCCTCCTTCTCTCCTCCTTTGGCGGCTTGAAAAACCCCTCTGCGCTGCCGATAATGACAGGGGCCTTTGCAGCCAGGCAGCCGGTACTGGGGATGATGCAGTTCTTCTTTCCTGTAAGCATTCATAATTTCAGGAATGGCTCCTGCCACGCCGTAAATGACCTCAATGTTCAAATGTTGGGCATAATCCAGCAATTCGTTCGTCAAGGCTCCGCAAATCAAGGTACCCACTCCCAGATCGCAAAGCCTTTTCAAAGTTTCGTATCTGCGAGAATTGTCCAACATGATTTCCTTGCCCTCATTTTCCCGTCCCACGTCGGGATAGATCACGAAATTCGAACACCAGTCGAGGACAGGTGCCACTCTACAGCGCAAAACAGCAATGGCCAGCATGACATTCCCTCGCGTCCCTGTTTCACTCCAACAGAACTTCGCCAACAAACTTTTTGATTCAGAGAACAACTTTCATGCCAGATGATGATCAAGGCCNCAGGATCAGTCGCNTTGAAAGCTCTGTCAANGACAATGCGCAAAGATATNGGGCAATTGCANCGAANGGAAAGATNTTGGAAAAATTTGCCNNNGGGAAGAAGGACAGGGTGTGAGAGCGTCTTTTCTGAAAAAGTCAGGTGCATTTTGAACCCACTGCNGGACCGACACCGCTGAAGCCGGCGGAGGAAGNTGTAGTGGGNAGAGAAGGNGGAGTCTTTTTGCGCTGCGTGTTCCCTTTCCTCACTCGGGTTCTGCTTGCCCTTCTGTGAGCAAGGGGGGCCCTATTCCTTGGGCATGCCCGCTCCGGGAACGTGATGAATGCGCATCAAGTGGGCCAGTTCGCTCCCTTCAAAACGTCCCCATGGATCAAAGTCGAAGGCGAAGACCGCCACTCCCACCATGGGACATGCCCGGCAACCATCGCGAAGATAATAATCGAAGACAAACCGATGTCTGCCGTCTTCAAAAATCCTGTAGGAGAGAAAACCTTCGGGCGATCGATCGCCCGGCCACAGGGTCACTTGGGGGTACTCCCCTCGAATGGCCTTGTATTGGGCATTTCTCTCGAGAGATGCCTTGTCCAGGAGTTCAAAATCATCCACGTCCACCAGAGGCGGTTCGCCGTTCACAAGATAGCAGCCTTGATTTTCATTGGCGCGGAAGGGAAAAAGCACATAGGCCACGTCCACAAGGCCGACCTCTTCAAATTTGTTCATGAAAGCCAGTTCTGAAGCCATCCTGCTGAAGGTTCTTGCACTGGAAGAGGCTCCGAAACGCTCCATGACCTGTGCAACACATGCCATCTCATCGACCCCTTCGACTCCAAGACAATCCCGGCGCATTTCTTCCAATGCGTCATTGGAAGGCACCCAGACAGAATGAATTCCAAAAACTCCCTGCGCATCCGTGGCTTCTCCATGTGCGGGATGGGAAGGAGCGGTCAACAACGCCGACAGCACAAGCATGCAAATCCATGTTCCACGACCCAAATCAACACCTCCGTGAACATCTTTCCCGTTGGCTGCTCCATGAACTTTCTCAGAACTTTCTCAAAGATAAAGACATCGCGGAAATGAATTGATTTTATCATAGAATCTGATGGAGTTCACTTCTCAAAACCTGAGCGGCCGCGCAAAAGGGACGAACTCCCTCAAAACGCAACTTCCTCTGTACCGCCTTTGTATGAAACCGTGCTTGAACAGCGGTAGAATGCCGGAAAAAACAAATATTGTGTTGATACATAAAAGTGCATAATGATATCAAATAACTGTGATAGAATCGTGGTCACTTGGAAACCTCATCCCATCAAGTTCAAGTTCACCCTCTGCGGTCGTTTGGCTCGGCAACAAGACAAAAGCACCAGCACAGAGAGCTTGTATTCCATGAAAGAGCCGGGTTGTTCTTCTCTGCAGCAAAGCATCGGCCACATATTGATCGTGGACGACGAGCCCTTCAATCGGGAATTGCTGCGCGCCATTCTCAAAAATCAGGGTCACGAAACCTCTGAAGCCGAAAATGGAAAAATGGCCCTGGAGATGATTGAGTCGCTCCCGGTGGACGTGGTGCTTCTGGACGTGATGATGCCCTCTCCCGACGGCTTTCAGGTCTGCCAGACCCTCAAGAACAATCCCAACACGGCCCACATACCCGTCATTCTGGTGACTTCCCTTTCGGACCGCAGAGACCGCCTCAGGGGCATTGAAGCGGGAGCCAGCGATTTTCTCACCAAACCTGTGGACATCCAGGAAGTCCTTCTAAGAGTTCGAAACGCCGTTTACGCCAAACGCCTTTATGACCGTTTGCAGGAGAGTTACCAGAAGCTCAAAGACCTGGAATCTCTCAGGGACAAGCTCACGCACATGCTGGTTCATGACATGAGATCCCCCCTGGCCGGCATTCACGGCTACCTGGAAATGATCAGGCTCCATGGTCACATGAACAAGAATCCCAAAATCCTGCGTTTTGCCGATCAGGCCCTGGATTCCACTTCCTCCCTCATCGAGATGGTCAGCTCCATTCTGGATGTTTCAAGGCTGGAGGAGGGCAAAATGCCCCTGCATTTGGCTCCTGCAGACCTTGTGGAAGTGGCCCGCCAGGTGATTCATTCTTTGACCAGCTCCAGAAATGAATCCCGAATCTCCCTGGAATGCCCTTGTGAATCGGTCCAAGTCTTGTGCGATGGAGAGATCATACGCCGTGTCATCACAAACCTGGTGGCCAACGCCATCAAGTTCTCCGAAGAAAACACGGAAGTGACCGTGGGGATCGAGAAACACGGAGAGGAGGTGAGGGTCTGGGTGTCCGATCACGGCCCCGGTATTCCCCAGGAGCTTCTGCCCGTGATTTTTGAAAAGTACGGTCAGGTGCAACTGAAAAGCAAACGGCAGCAGCACTCCACGGGCCTGGGCCTCACCTTCTGCAAACTGGCCATGGAAGCCCATAATGGCCGCATCGGTGTCCATACGGAGGTGGGCAGGGGAAGCACCTTCTGGTTCATGCTTCCCACCTGACAAAAACCGGCGATCCCCTGGAGGACAGGGCACTATGATGCTGACCAGCTTTTTCGATGAACGGGAAAGCCCTTTCCCGTCATTCCCGCGCAGGCGGGAATTCAGTCTTTTCAAATTCTCCCAGACCCTCGCCCTCGGGGGGGTGACGGGGAAGGACAATAGCCAATCCTCTCCAATCAAAACCATTGCCCCCTGCGGAGCACCACCTTCGATCCAGTCTCACTGGTGAATGCCCCTTTGCAGCTTACAGGCACGGACGGTGTTTTTCATGAGCATGGTGATGGTCATGGGACCCACTCCTCCCGGAACAGGAGTGATGGCGCCGGCCACCTCAAGGGCTTCCTCAAAAGCCACATCCCCCTTGAGGATGCGCTTGCCCTCAGCCGTCACACCCACCTCGTTGACCCCCACATCGATGACCACAGCTCCCCCTTTGAGCCAGTCTCCTCTGACATATTCCGTAACCCCCGCCGCCACGATCAGGATGTCCGCTCTTTGACAATGTGACTTCACGTCTCTCGTTCGTGTGTGGCAGACAGTGACCGTGGCATTGGCACCCCTGCCTTTTTGCATGAGCATGAGGGAGATGGGTTTTCCCACAATGTTGGACCGGCCCACCACCACCACTTCAGCCCCCTCGATCTGCGTTCCCGACCTCACCAGGAGTTCCTGAATGCCTGCAGGAGTGCAGGGAAGGTAGTCGGGTTCCCCAATGACAAGTTTTCCCATGTTGACGGGGTGAAAGGCATCCACATCCTTGCGGGGGTCAATGGCCAGGAGGATCCTGCTGTCCCTGATGTGCTTCGGCAAGGGCAACTGGACCAGAATGCCGTGAATCTGTGGGTCCTTGTTGTAGCGGTCAATGAGCCCCAGAAGTTTCTCTTCCGAAAGATCTGCGGGCTGATTGTCCTGAATGGAATGAAAGCCCAGCTCATGAGCTGTCTTCTGCTTCCCCCTCACGTAGCTCTGTGATGCAGGGTCCTCTCCCACGAGAATGGTGACCAGGCCCGGTACGACTCCGTGCCTGGACTTCATGGTATCCACTTCGTTTTTCAGCTCTGCCCGAATCTCCCTGGCAACTTCAGCCCCTTTGATCAGTTTCGCCGCCATTCTTGCACTCCTCCTCGACAAAGACGGGATTTCCACCCCGTACTCTTACTCTTCTGATGTTTCATAAACCGCCTTTAGAAAAGCCCGCTGACCTTTCCCGTTTCCACATCCACGTCGATGCGGCGAAAGGCCGGGTTGGAGGCGGTCCCCGGCATGAGGCTGATGTCTCCCGCACAGGGACAGAGGAACCTGGCGCCTGAGTAGACGAGCACGTCTCGAATGGGCAGGGTCCAGCCTTGGGGCACGCCCTTCAGATTGGGATTGTGGGTGAGGCTCAGATGGGTTTTGACCATCATGGTGGCATAATCATCATATGCCGCATCGGCCTCGAGCTTTTTGGCCTTCGCCTCCGCTTCCTCCGACCAGGCCACTCCCTCGGCACCATAAACTTCCCGGGCAATGAGTTCAACCCTCTCCCTCAGTTTCATTTCCATGGGATAGAGATACTCAAAGTCATTGGTTTCATTGCAGGCGTCCATGACGGCATCGGCCAGCTCCAGGGCCCCTTCACCCCCCCTGGCCCAATGTTCCGAGAGAGCGCATCGCGCTCCAGCCCTTTCCGCATGCCTGCGGATCAAATCCGTTTCAGCTCTGGTGTCCGTCTGGAACGCATTGATGCAAACCACTGGATTGATGCCCGCCTTGCGAATGGTGTTGATATGGTGCACCATGTTGGGAATGCCTTTTTCCAGGAGCTCAAGGTTTTCTTTGGTGTACTCCTGGGGAAGGGCGATGCCCGACACAACCCTCGGACCCCCACCATGCATCTTGAGTGCCCGGACGGTGGTGGTGAGTACGGCCACATGGGGCTTGAGGCCGCTGCAGCGGCACTTCACGTTCCAGAATTTCTCGAAGCCGATGTCCGCTGCAAATCCACTCTCCGTCACATGGTAGTCGAACATTTTCAAACCTATTCGGTCCGCAATGATGGACGACTGTCCCACGGCGATGTTGGCGAAAGGACCCGCATGGACGAGACATGGATTGTATTCGGCCGTGCACATGAGAGTGGGATTGATGGCGTTGCGCATGAAAGCGGTCATGGCATTGCCCACCTCCAGGTCACCGGTGGTCACGGGCCGGCCACTTTTGTCAAAGGCCACCGTGATCTCATTGAACCGTTTTTTCATTTCTCCAAGATCGTTCACGATGGAAAGGATGGCCATGAGCTCTGAACTGACGGCAATGCTGAATCTGGACTGCATCATGAAACCGTCCTGCCGGCCACCCATGCCAATGATGATGTTGCGCAGCGCTTGAGCGCAGAAATCCATGACCCACCCCATCTCCACACGGGTGGGATCCACATCGAGGCGGCGCATCCTGGTGAGGCGTGCCAACTGCTCATCATTGTAGTTGCGTTCGTGCTGCATGCGGGCCGTCAATGCCACCATGGCCAGGTTGTGGGCGTTCATGATGTCATTGATGTCACCCGTGAGCCCCATGGAAAACTCGGTCATGGGGATGAGAAGAGCATTCCCCCCACCGGCGGCCGTTCCTTTGACGTTCATGGTGGGCCCCCCCGAAGGTTGGCGCAGGGCACCTCCCACATGCGCGCCGCGTTTCCCGAGACCCTCCATCAAGCCGCAGGAAGTGGTGCTCTTGCCCTCCCCCAGAGGAGTGGGTGTGACGGCGGTCACCACGATGTATTTTCCATCGGGACGATCTTTGAGCCGGCGCATGATTTTCATGAAGTCCAGCTTGCAGAGCCTGCCCATGGGCAGAATCTCCCCTTCATCAAGTCCCAGCCTGNCTTTCCACTCCATGGGGGCAGGCATGTTCTTCTCGGCCTCTTCGGAAATCTGCCAATCCTTGAGCTTTGTTGCATCGTAGGGCATTCTTTGGCCTCCCGGTCATTCTTTCTGGTCTCTCCGCACTGAAGAAACCCTGTGAAAATATATTGTGTAAAAACCAAAGGATAATATACTTTTGACATTTACACAGAGCCTCATTATTATGCTTGGCTTATCTCAGTGAAAAAAACATTCCTCCATTTCTTTGGACCATGATTGCGGAAAGTCTCTCATGAAAATCGTTACAAACAAAGGAACCCTCTCCCAAGTTCTTCAAAAAGTCCAGGCCATCACGGAAAAAAAAGGCGGCATGCCCATCACGGCCCACGCACTTCTGCGCGCCACCGGGGACAAAGCCCTGGAAATCTCGGCCACCGATATGGAGTTGAGCATGCGCACGCACATGGACGCGGATGTGGTGACCCCCGGACAGACCACCGTGTCGGCCAGAAAGCTCCTGGAGGTGGTTCGAGAGTTGCCCAGGGAGGAGGTCACTTTGGAATGTGAGCCCAACAGCCGCATTCTCATTCAATCGGGCCGGGCTCTTTTTCGCCTTTCGACCATTCCAGCGGAAGACTTTCCCGAAATGAAATTTCACGAAGACATGGAGCTTTTTAATTTTGAAGCTGCCACCATCCGCAAATGCTTTGGAAAAACCATGTACGGCATTCCTCCAGAGAATGACCCCTTCAGTGTGGGGGGCGTTTATTGCCATCCCGTGGGGGAGGAACTGCTGCGTTTCATAGCCTCCGACGGCCATCGGCTCACCTATTACGAATTGCCCAGGGAATCCTTCTCCGGACTTCACATGAACCACGGAATTGTCATTCCGCGAAAGGCCGTGCAGGAAATCCTGAAAGTCATTGAAAAGGAGGAAAACATCTCACTGGGCCTCAGTGAAAAACACCTTCTGCTCAAAACTGACGACACGGTTCTGAGCATGTTGCTCCTCGAGGAGGAGTTTCCTGATTACCGGGTCATCATCCCCGATGAGAGGCCTTTTTCCTTCCTGGTGAACCGTGACGACCTTTATGCGGCCGTGAAGCGGGTGTCCGTCCTCACCAGCACCAAGTGGCGCTATGTGCGCCTCATCGTCTCACCCGGAATGCTTCACCTGGAAGCGGAAAACTTCGAACTGGGCAATGCCTCCGATGAATTGGACATCGATTACGAAGGAGACGATTTCTCGGTGGCCTTCAATGTGCGCTACGTGATGGAGGCCATTCAGGTCATCGACAGCCCTCAGGTCCGCTTCGAATGGGTCGATTCATTCCACGGAGGCGTTTTCAGGGACGCCGAAGATCCCGGATATGTGGGGCTCATCATGCCCATGGTCGTGTGAACAGTGAGCAATTGTTCATCTCCCCTGTCTCCCCGGCAGGGGGTCTGTGCACCTTCTCCAATGCGCCCCCCTGAGATCGTCCCCGCTCATTCTCCCTCCTGCCTGCAGCACTCACCGAACCGGAACTCTAAATTATTATTATTTTGAATAATTATTGCCATATGGTATATTTGAGCGTTTTCACATGCTCTTTTGCGTGTGATCGAGTTTTCCCCCTTTTGCGCTCTCATTTTTTGAGGCGAAAAGCTTGAAAACACTGAAATATTGGACCTTCACCGCGAACTTCAGAGGTTTTGTAGATGTCAGAGACAATGGCCAGCGATGTGAACAGCCCCAAAGATCAATACACAGCTCAAAGAATCACCGTGCTGGAAGGTCTCAGCGCGGTCAGAAAACGCCCTTCCATGTACATCGGCAACGTCGCCACGGAGGGACTTCATCACCTCGTCTACGAAGTGGTGGACAACAGCATCGACGAAGCCCTGGCAGGCTACTGCAACCATATTCGAATCCACATCCACCAGGACAACTCCGTCACCGTCGATGACAACGGCCGCGGCATTCCCGTGGACCTGCACGAAAAAGAAAATGTTCCCGCAGTCCAGGTGGTCATGACCAAGCTGCATGCGGGGGGCAAGTTCGACACGAGCACTTACAAGGTCTCGGGAGGCCTTCATGGTGTCGGCGTCTCCGTGGTCAACGCATTGAGCGAGTGGCTCGAAGTGGAAATCCGCAAAGAGGGAAAAGTCTACCATCAACGCTACGAGCGTGGTGAACCGGTGACTCCGCTGGTCATTGACCGGGAAACTCAAAAGAGAGGAACCCGTATCACCTTCAAGCCCGATCCCCTCATCTTCACGGACAGGGAGATCAGTTTTGATGTCCTGGCCCAGCGATTTCGGGAGATGGCCTTTCTCAATCCCGGCGTCCGCATGGACCTGGTGGATGACAAGATCACCAAGGAGAGGAGCTACTGCTACGAAGGGGGGCTCAGGTCCTTTGTGGATTATCTCAACAAGAACAAGGAATCCGTCCACCCGGAAATCATCTATTTCAAGGGCGAGCGCCAGGACATTCACATCGAGGTGGCCATCCAGTACAATCAGAGCTACAATGAAAAGATTCACACTTTCGCCAACAATATCAACACCAAGGAGGGGGGAGCTCACCTGGCGGGTTTCAAGGCCGGCCTCACCCGCTCCATCAAGCAGTATGCCGTGCACACCAAAATGTCCAAGGGGGACCTGGACAAGCTTTCGGGAGAAGATGTTCGGGAGGGGATCACGGCCATCGTGAGCGTGAAGCTGCCTCAGCCCCAGTTTGAAGGCCAGACCAAGACAAAACTGGGAAACAGCGAAGTGAAAGGTCTGGTGGAAAACCTGGTCTACGAAAGGCTGTCCGTCTTTTTTGAAGAACATCCCAAGACCATAAAAGGCATTCTCGAAAAGGTTCTGGAAGCGGCAAGGGCCCGGGAGGCCGCCCGCCGTGCCCGGGACTTGACGCGCCGCAAAGGAATTTTGAGCGACCACTCCCTGCCCGGCAAGCTGGCCGACTGCCAGGAAAGGGACCCGTCCAGAAGTGAAATCTTCATCGTGGAAGGAGATTCCGCAGGAGGTTCGGCCAAACAGGGACGGGATCGAAAGTTTCAGGCCATCCTTCCCTTGCGGGGCAAGATCCTCAATGTGGAAAAAGCCCGTTTTGACAAGATGCTGGAAAACGCGGAAATTCGAACCATGATTTCCGCCCTGGGCACAGGGGTGGGCAAAGACGAGTACAATCCCGACAAACTGAGATACCACAAGACCATCATCATGACCGATGCCGATGTGGATGGCGCTCACATTCGAACCCTTCTGCTCACCTTCTTCTTTCGCATGATGCCCGAGCTCATCGAGAGGGGAAACCTCTTCATTGCTCAACCTCCTCTCTACAGGGTGACCGTGGGCAAACAGGAAACCTATCTGAAAGACGAAGAGTCCCTCGACGCTTTTCTTCTGAGCCGCGCTGTGGCCAAAAGAGAAATCTATCTTGAAACCCAGGCGGACTCGGTGCCTTCCGATCAGCTGATTCAACTCATGAAAACTTTTTCCAGGTACGAGGAGCTTTTAGACCGGCAGGTCCAGAAAGGAATGCCCCGGGAGTTGGTCGAAGAGGTGGTGAAGATCATCAGCGCCCAGGAACTCTCGCCCACGGAGGGGGACATCATGATTCCATGGGGGCGTTTTCAGGGACGCCGAAGATCCCGGATATGTGGGGCTCATCATGCCCATGGTCGTGTGAACAGTGAGCAATTGTTCATCTCCCCTGTCTCCCCGGCGGGGGGTTTGTGCATCTTCTCCAGTGCGCCCCACTGAGATCGCCCCCGCTCTTTCTCCCTCCTGCCTGCAGCACTCACCGAACCGGAACTCTAAATTATTTTGAATAATTATTGCCATATGGTATATTTGGGTGTTTTCACATGTTCTTTTGCATGTGATCGAGTTTTCCCCTCTTTGCGCTCTCATCCTTTGAGGCGAAAAGCTTGAAAACACTGAAATATTGGACCTTCACCGCGAACTTCAGAGGTTTTGT
>SL_3KL_010_SEDDRAFT_10003198_pt1 | contig 14927 bp, 14 predicted proteins | sample SodLakKL_010_SED_2_FD_10381 | JGI IMG/M metagenome (IMG submission 10381)
CCTGCGGTGAGGCCGCCAGCCCCTCCGGCTCAGCCGACGCCGGCTCGGCCTTGGCCACCGGCGCCACGGGATCCGGCTCAGGATCGGCGACCTCACGTCGCGCGGCCGGGTCGGACGGCGGTTCCTGGCGGAACAGAGACCGGAGGGGTGCCTCCACCGCTGCCGACTCCTGCACGGCTTCCGCCAGGGGCGCGGACGCCGGCGGGGATTCCCCCACCGCCACCGGTCCAGGATCGTCCGGAATGTCCTGCAGCAGCGCATCCAGGTAGTGCCAGACCGCATCCCGGGAATCCACGAGTTCCAGGACCACTGTATTCTCTGATCTATTCATCACCCACCGCCCGCGACAGTGTGTCACCATCATCCAGTAAGCTCTGCAGGAGGTTCCGGTACGCCTGACTGCCCCGAGACCACGGATGCAACACCGTCAGGGGCACGCCCTGCCGGCTGGCCTCGCGGAATTGCGTGTCGATCGGAATGGCTCCGTGCCACAGGTGGTCCGGAAACCGTCTGCGCAGCTCCCGCAAGGTATCAACCGATGCCCGGGTCCGCCGATCGAACAGTGTCGGCACGATCCGGTAGGGCAGCTCCCGGGCGCGGGACTTCTGTACCATGTCCAGCGTGTGAATCATCCGCTCCAGCCCCTTCAGCGCCAGGAACTCCGTCTGCACCGGCACCAGCAGCTCGTCGCAGGCGGCCAGCGCGTTGATCATCAGCACGCCCAGCATGGGCGGACAGTCTATGAATACCACGTCGAAGCGGTCGGCCAGTTGCCGCAACGCCCGGTGCAACACCAGGCCCTTACCGTGCCGCGCCCCTAACTGGCGGTCCAGCGTCGCCAGCGCCGTGCTGGCGGGCAGCAGACTGATACCGTCCACATCCGTTTGCCGGGGCAGATCCGGGAGCCGGTCGGCGTCGAAATCATCACGGAAGAGTTCATAGACAGCAGGGCTCACGGATTCGGGGACGAAACCGAAATAGGCGGTCATCGAGCCGTGTGGATCCATATCGACCAGCAGCACGTTGCACCCCCGGTTGGCCAGCAGGCCGGCCAGGTTGACGGCGGTCGTTGTCTTGCCGACCCCTCCCTTCTGATTCGAAATCGCCCAGACTTTCATCACCCGCCATCCTCGCCGTTGCTATCGCAACTGAGCCAGTCCATCCGCGATCGAATCCAGCGGCAGGATGCGATTGGTGAGACCTGCCCTGGCTACGGCCGCCGGCATACCATAAATCACCGACGTCGCCTCGTCCTGGGCCCAGATGTGCGAGCCGCCCTGTTTCAGCCGCTTGGCACCCTCGCAGCCGTCCGCCCCCATGCCAGTCAGCACGATCCCAAGCGCGCGACCGGGACAGGCCTCGGCGGCAGAAGCAAAGGCCACATCGACGCTGGGCTTGTAGAACTGCGTGGCGCTGGGCTCCAGCAGCCGAACCGTCAATACGCCACGTCGGATCAGGCCCAGATGGCGCCCCCCGGGCGCGAGCAGCGCCAGGCCCGGCCGCAGAACGTCCCCCTCCTCCGCCTCGCGCACCTGTACGGCGCACTGCTCGTTGACCCGCTGGGCAAAGGTCCTAGTGAAATTGGCCGGCATGTGCTGAACCAGCACGATAGGCAGCGAAAAGTCGGCCGGGAGGCGCGTCAACAATCGCCGTAACGCCACTGGCCCACCGGTGGAAGCTCCGATGATCACCACGTCCAGCGCGCTGGCACGCAGCCCGCGTGCGGGGCGGGCCGGCGCATGCTGGGCTGCGGGACCCGGGACCGCCGCAGCAGACCGCTCCGCCGATGCCAATGCAGTCAAGGTGCGTTGGCGACCCACCGCCTGGACCCGCTGCTGCAATTGCTGCCGGGCCTTTCCAGCATCCGACGAAATGTCGGAAAAGCGTTTGGGCAGAAAATCCACCGCCCCGGCGTCCAGCGCATCCAGGGTGGCCTTGGTCCCCTCAACGGTCAGCGACGAGAACATGAGCACCGGTGTTGGCTGACGCCGCATGATCTCCCGGACGGCAGAGATGCCGTCCAGTCCCGGCATCTCGATATCCATGGTAACCACATCCGGACGCAGCTTGATGACCTGCTCCACGGCATCCCAACCGTTGGTCGCCTCGCCAATGACCACGATGCCTGTATCGGCAGTGAGAATCTCCCGGATGCGCCGACGGAAGAAACGGGAGTCGTCGACGACCAGTACCCGAACCTTGTGCAAACTTGTCCCCTTATGCTGTCCGTTTACAACATCCCGCCGTAGGATTTCACCAGGCCGGGGATGTCGATGATCAGGGAAATGCGCCCGTCACCGGTGATTGTGGACCCGGCCAGCCCGGGCAGCCCCTGAAGCATGGAGCCCAGCGGCTTGATCACCACCTCCTCCAGGCCCACCACGTCGTCCACCACGAATCCGATAGGCTGGTGGCCCAGCACCACGGTAACCACCTGCTGTGATTGCGGTCGGCTATTGCCGCCCTCCTCACCAAACGCCTGCACATCGTTGATCCGCTGAATCCAGCGATCCAGAAAGAACAGGGGCATGGCCTTGTTCCGCACCATGACTACCTGACGCCCATCCACTTCCTTGGTGCGCGACATATCCAGCTCGAAGATTTCCTTGACCACCGACATGGGCAATGCAAACTTGCGCTGATCCAGCGTGACCATCAGGGTGGGTAGGATTGCCAGAGTCAACGGAACCTTGATCCGCAGCGTGGTTCCCACACCCAGCTGGGAGGAGATATCCACCGTGCCGTTGAGCTGCGAGATGCGCGTCTTCACCACATCCATGCCGACGCCGCGGCCGGAGACATCGGAAATTTCCTCCTTGGTGGAGAAACCCGGCGTGAAGATCAGGTTGAAGCAGTCGGTGTCGTCCAACCGGGCCGCCGTTTCCGCGTCCATGAGCCCCTTTTCCACCACCTTGCGCCGCAGGGCGTCCGGATCCATGCCCTTGCCGTCGTCAGCAATGATCAGCAGGATGTGATCGCCCTCTTGCTCGGCCGAGAGCTTGATGCGGCCGGTTGCCGGCTTGCCGGCGGCGCTACGCTCTTCCGGCGACTCGATGCCGTGGTCGCAGGAATTGCGTACCAGGTGAATCAGGGGATCGGCCAGAGCCTCCACCAGGTTCTTGTCCAGGTCGGTCTCCTCGCCGCGCATCTCCAACTCGATGGTCTTGCCCAGCCCGCGCGCAAGGTCCCGCACAAGCCGGGGGAAACGACCGAACACCTTCTTGATCGGCTGCATGCGGGTCTGCATGACCGCAGCCTGCAGATCTGACGTCACCAGTTCCAAATCGCCCACCGTCGGCGCCAGGCGCTCGTCATCCACCTGCTGACGCAGTGTGCTGAGCCGGTTGCGCACCAGCACCAGTTCCCCCACCAGATTCATAATGTCGTCCAGCTTCGCGGTATCCACCCGCACGGTGGTTTCGGTGCGGCCGGCGGCAGCCCTGGCCTTGTCCTCGAGCACGCCAACCGTGGGGCCGGGCGCATGGGCGGAGGATCGGCCTGAGGCGGGCGCATCGTCCGGATGCCGGTCGGCGGCATCCGCCGTCGGTTGTGCCACCGGCCCTCTGCCCTTTCCATGGAGCTCATCGAGGAGTTGCTCGAACTCGTCTTCGGAGATCAGGTCGTCATCGCGCCCAGCGTCTCCACCATTGCCGGCGTCGGCCGCTGCCTGATCAACGGATTCCCTTTCAGGAACCCCCTGGTGTTTGCCCTTGCCGTGCAGCTGATCGAGAACAGCCTCGAATTCATCTTCGGTGATCTTGTCGTCTCTTGCTGCCGCATCATCAGCGGATGCGCCGGCTTCCGGGTGCGCCTGTCCGCCCGGTTCTTCCAGGGTGTCGAGCAGCTGCTCGAACTCGTCGTCACTGATATCGCCCGGCCCGGGTTGTGTCTGTTCCGGGACCTCCTTTGGCACGGCGGACACTGGGCCGGATTCCCGTCCATTCGCGGACACCGTGCCCGTTTCAGCCAGCTGCTCCAGTGCCCGAAGCAGCCCCGCCGGCGCCTCGTCCGGACGCTCCCCGGCTTCCAGCCGGTCGAACTGGGCGTTGACGACGTCCAGCGCCTGCAGTACGTGATCCATCAACTCCGCCGTGACCTGGCGCTCGCCATTGCGCAGCAGGTTGAACAGATCCTCGGTTCGGTGGCAGACCTCCACCAGTGGTTCCAGGGCCAGGAAACCGGCACCGCCCTTGATGGTGTGAAATCCGCGGAAGACGGCATTCAGCAATTCCGTGTCGTCGCCACGCTGCTCCAGCTCCACAAGCTGTCCGCCAAGTGCGTCGAGGATCTCCCGCGACTCCACCAGAAAGTCCTGAAGAATATCGTCTCCGGTGTCGATACTCATACCTGATCCCGTATTCTCCGACGCCACCGCGGGCGGATACCCGGCGCGGCGAGTGACTCAGGCTCTAGAATCCAAGACTGGACAGCAGGTCATCCACTTCGTCCTGACCTTTGACGGCACCGGCGGACTCACGCCCGGGCACCTGAGGGCCTTCAAGCTGGCCCTGACCTGATGGCTGCCTGCACCTGTTATCGGCAGCTTCCCCTATTTCCTCACCCCTGCTGTGGCCGGCCAGGGAAATCAGCGACACCAGGCTGGTCTCGACCTCCTGCACCAGGCTGATCACCCGGCGGATGACCTGTCCGGTGAGATCCTGGTAATCCTGTGCCATCAGAGCATCGGTCAGGTGGCCCTGCACCTGCTCGGCATCCGCCCCCACGTGCTGCAGAAACGTCTCCAGATCTCGGCTGAGCTCCCGGAACTGCTCCGCTGAAAGCTCCCGCGACCGAAACTGGCGCCAACGCCGGAACAGAGCACCACCTTCACCGGCAAACCGACCCACCACCGGCAGGCTCTCCTCAATGGCGGTCAGCGTGCGGTGGGCGGACTGTTCGGTCATGTTGATGACGTGATTCAGCCGATCCTGGGCATCGGGGATCTCGCCGGCCAGCTCGGTGAGCCGGGAATCAACGCGAAACGCCTTCAGTGCCTCGTGCAGGTCGCGGGTAAGCTGGCCGAGCTCCTGGAAAAGCTGGGTTTCACGGATCCGGGTCAGCTCGTCCAGATGCTCCTGGATCGCGTCGGTCGCTCCGTCTTCCAGCCGCTCCACGAGCTTTCGCGCGGTCACCAGCAGGGCATCGTCGTCCGAACGTTCGCTCATGGTTCAGCTTCCTGCGCCAATCCGTTCGAAGATCTTCTCGATCTTCTCCTTGAGGGTATTGGCTGTGAACGGCTTCACGATGTAGCCGTTCACGCCGGCCTGGGCCGCCTCGATGATCTGATCACGCTTGGACTCGGCCGTCACCATGAGCACGGGCAGCGAACGCAGGTCGGCGTCTGCCCGGACCTCCTTCAGAAGCTCCAGTCCGGTCATCCCCGGCATGTTCCAGTCGGTCACCAGAAAATCGATGTCACCCTTTTTCAGGATTGGCAGGGCCGTGTTGCCGTCATCGGCCTCGACGGTGTTGTTGAAACCGAGGTCGCGCAGAAGATTCTTGACAATGCGACGCATCGTGGAGAAATCGTCCACGATGAGTATCTTCATGTTCTTATCCAGAGACACAATCACTAACCCTCTCAATACAAGGCGTTTGCTGCATGGGCATACCCCAGGCATGTGGCGGGTCAACGACCGGACATCACGGCACCGTCGTCAGCGATCCCGTGCCACCGCGGGCGCATAATGCACCGGCTAGTGTTCTATCCAATCGGCAAGGTAGCTGCGTAACTTGAGGATGATGCGACCGTGAATCTGGCTGACCCGCGATTCACTCACCCCCAGCACCGCACCGATCTCCTTCAGGTTGAGCTCCTGGTCGTAATACAGGGACATGATCAATTGCTCGCGTTCGGGCAACTGACGGATGGCATCGGCCAGGGATTTCCGGAACCCGTCCTCCTCCAGTTCGTCCGCCGGTTCCGGCGTATTCCCCGCAGGCTCCCGGAGTTCCCCGGTTTCCGGGTTCTCCTGATCAATGCTGAAAATTCGTGAGGTACAACTGTCACGCACGATCTGATGATATTCCTCTGCACTGATACCCAGAGCCTCGATCACTTCGCTGTCCCGAGCGTCGCGTCCCGTGGCATTCTCGATCTCGCGAATCACCCGCGCCACCTCGCGCCACTTCCGATGCACCGACCGGGGAGTCCAGTCCATGCGGCGAATCTCGTCCAGCATGGCGCCCCGGATGCGGATACCGGCATAGGTCTGGAAGCTGGCGCCCTGCCGGGCATCAAACTGACGGGCTGCTTCCATCAACCCGATCATGCCGGCCTGGATCAGGTCGTCGAGCAGCACCGTATCGGGCAACCGTGCAGCCAGGTGATGCGCAATTCGCTTGACCAGCGACGCATGCTGCATCACCAGATCATTGTTTCCCTGGGCCTCCACGGCCTGATAAGCGGCGGTCGGCACTTTCATGACGCGACCTCCCCCACGCTGCACTGCACAAGGCGTTCCACGAAGAATTCGAGATGGCCCTCGGCCTGGGCCGGTGCAGGGAGCTTGTCCACACGCCGGGCCAGCTCCGCGTAGGCCTGCGCGGCAGGGCTCCCCGGGTAAGCGGTAACCACCGCCTGTTGCTGCTTGACCGCCCTTCGCAGCTTGTCGTCCATCGGAATGCCGCCCAGGTAGTTCAAGGTCACGTCCAGGTAGCGATCCGTCACCCGAAGCAGCTTCTCGTAGAGGCTCTGGCCCTGCCGGCCGTCGCGGATCATGTTTGCTGCCACGTGCATGCGCCGAACCTGGTAGTCCCGGTTCAGTACCTTGATCAGCGCGTAAGCATCAGTGATGGAGGAAGGTTCATCCTGAGCGACCACGAGCACATCGCGGGCCGCCCGGGAAAAGCTGATGACGCTGTCTGCTATACCCGCGGCCGTATCGATGATGAGATAGTCGATATCATGGCCCAGTTCGCTGAAGCTGCGGATCAGTCCTGCATTCTCGGCCGGCCCCAGCTCGGCCATGCGCTTGGTGCCCGACGACGCGGGGACGATGTGCATGCCCTCCGGCCCCTCAACCAGGATTTCCTCCAGCGTTACTTCACCGTCGATGACGTGGGAGAGGTTGTAACGTGGTGTGATGCCCAGCAGCACGTCCACATTGGCCAGCCCCAGGTCCGCGTCCATCAGCACGACGCGCGCACCCGAGCGAGCGAGCGCGGCCGCCAGGTTTACCGAAACGCTGCTCTTGCCGACCCCTCCCTTGCCGCTGGTGACCGCGATAACCTTTACCGGACGCGGACTGGCCATTCGTCGTAATCCTGCTGCCTGATCCATACCTTGTCCTTGTTCATGCCCTCTGGGCTTCGGATGCCTAACCTAATCACTGCCGGTGCGCCCCTGCCAGTGCCAGGTTCACACTTGCGGAATTCGCCGTGCCTTGAACACCGGGACCGCCGACATCAATACAACGTCTGCATCAGCTGTGCCCAGCAAAAGCGAAGGCCAGCTCATCATCATCCGCCGGTTGGTCGTAGTGCTCCGCCAGGGCACGGGCCTCCTGCACCAGCCTGCCGCTGCGAGCGGGCTGGAGATCCTCCGGTATCCGCTGGCCGTTACCAACGTAGGCCGCGGGCAGACGCTGACGCAGGAGCATCGTTAGTACGCCGCCCAGGCTGGCCGTCTCGTCCGTCTTGGTGATCACACAGCCCGCCAGGCCGACACCGCGAAAGGCACGGGCAGTCTCGTTCAGCGCCGTCATCTGCGTATTCGCTGAAACGACCAGGTACGTGTGCACCGGCGTCTTCTGATACTTCAGCGTTCGGAACTGCTCCGCCAGCCGCATGTCCCGTTGGCTCATGCCCGCGGTGTCAATTAACACCAGGCGCTTATCCCCGAGATCCGTCAGCACGCCGGCGAGTTCCCCCGCGTCGGCTGCAGTCTGCACCGGCACCCGCATAATGCGGCCAAAGCTGCGTAGCTGGTCCAGGGCGCCAATCCGGAAATTGTCGGTACTCACCAGGGCCACCTGCTGGCGACCGTGCCGCAGTGCAAACCGGGCGGCAAGCTTGGCCACGGTGGTGGTCTTGCCAACCCCGGTCGGCCCCACCACAGCGACTACCCCGCCCTGGTCCAGTAGCGCGTCATCAGCGGTCTTCAGATGCCGGGTTATCATGGCCAGTGCCTGACGCAGGCCGAGTTCCGGCGGGGTCCCTTCCGCCACTTTCTCGGAAACCTTGCGGCAGATATCGGGGCCAAAGCCCATCTGGCTCAGTCGCCGCAGCAACTGGGTCCTCGACGGGTGGCGCCGGCCGTGGCGTTTCCAGTCCATGATGCTGAGCTGGTTCTCGAACAGGCTGCGCAGGGTCTTCAGTTCACCACGCATTTCCCGGAGTGCCGGTTCCTGGGTCCATTCCAAATCGACCACCGGCGAGCGCCGTGACTTGCTTTGCGTGGGCTGAGCCACCGACCCGGCGCGCTCACTTTCCGACTCCTCGCCGGAATTCCATCCGGCCGCCGCTACTTGCTGGAGTTCCTGTTCCAGCGCGTCATTCACCGAGACGTCAATCCTCCGACGGCCCGCCGCCGGTTTCCCGGCACCCGACAGGCCCTGGCGCATGCGGCTCAGGGTCTCCCAGAAACTGGGCTGCTCGGTGGCGGCAGCCGTTTCCGCCGCGGCCGGTTCCGGCGCGCGGTTCCAGCTTGGCGCTTCGGCGGCCCCGGATTCTTGTTCCCGCGCCAGGGCCGATTCCAGCGCTGCCTGATCAAAGTCAATGGCGGAGATGACCTCGACGCCGCCCGTGACCGGCTTGCTGGACAGAATCACGGCATCCGGCCCGTGTTCCTCGCGCACACGCCGAATTGCCTGACGCATGTCCTGAGCGAAAATTCGCTTGATCTTCATCGTCTGCTGCCTCCGTCACACCGTGACTGGCGTCACCATCGTCGTCACTGCCCGCCGCCGGCCACATCCTGCTGACCGATGGACGACACGATCCTGACCTGCTTCTCGTCAGGCACCTCGTTGTAGGAGAGCACGTACAGTCTTTGTGCCCCGTGTCTCGTCAACCGGGTCAGCCAATGCCGCAGCTGTGGCGCGGTCAACAGCACTGCTGGCTGGCCTGCGACGTCCTGTCGCTGCGCCGCATCCGCCAATGAACGTTGCAGCCGATCCGCCAGTCCCGGTTCGAAACCGGCGGCGCCATCACCGTCACCCTGAACCGTATTTAGCAAGATATGTTCCAGCTGGGGATCCAGCGTGATAACCGGCACCTCCTGACGCATGCCGTTGACCTCTTGCACGATCATCCGGCCCAGCGCTTCCCGGACGGCCGTCGTGAGCTGCGCCGGATCCTTGGTGCGCTGACCATGCTCCGCCAGCGTCTCGACGATGCTGCGCATGTCGCGGATCGGGACGCGTTCCTCTAACAGGTTTTGCAGCACCTTCACCACCACGCTGAGTGGTAGAGTGTTCGGCACCATCTCCTCCACCAGCTTGGGCTGGGTACGGGCGAGCAGATCCAGCATCTTCTGAGCCTCTTCGTGGCCCAGGAGCTGGTGGGCATTGGTCTGGATCAACTGGCTGAGATGGGTGGCCACCACGGTACTGGCGTCCACCACCGTGTAACCCATCGTCTGAGCGCTGTCCCGCAGGGCCGGATCGATCCAGACGGCTTCGAGGCCAAAGGCGGGATCCCGGGTTGGCGTCCCCGGAAGCTGTCCCGATACGCCGCCCGGGTTGATGGCCAGTTCCCGGCCGGGCACGATCTCGGCCTCGGCCATGGGTACGCCCAAGATACTGATGCGGTAGGTATTGGGCCCCAGATCCAGGTTGTCGCGGATGTGCACCGACTGCACCAGAAAGCCCAGATCCTGCGAGAGCTTCTTGCGCACCCCCTTGATCCGGCCAAGGAGCTGGCCGCCCTGGTCCCGGTCCACAAGCGGGATCAGGCCATACCCCACTTCCAGACCGATGACATCCACCGGCGGCACATCGTCCCAGGACAGATCCCGTTGTTCGGGTGCCGACTGCTGTGCGCCCGGGTCCTCCCCCCCGGCGGCCCGTGCGCGCGCCCGCTGCTCGGCCGCGGTTTCCACCTCCGGCTGCACCAGGGGGCGCCTGCGCAACCAGTAGGCGAGGCCGCCGGCCATGGCGGCCAGCGTCAGGAAGGCCAGATTCGGCATACCCGGAATCAGCCCCATCACGCCGATCACCCCGGCGCTAACCGCCAAGGCGCGCGGATTGCCGAAGAGCTGTTTCAGTACCTGCCCACCCATATCCTGGGAAGACGATACCCGTGTCACCAGGATGCCTGCTCCGGTGGATAGCACAAGGGAAGGAATCTGCGCCACCAGGCCGTCACCGATGGTCAGCAGGGTGTAGGTGCGCACGGCATCGCCAAGCTCCATGCCGTGCTGAAGCAGACCGATGGCCAGCCCGCCGAGGATGTTGATAAACAGGATCAGGATGCCGGCGATGGCATCGCCGCGCACAAACTTGCTGGCGCCATCCATGGAGCCATAGAAGTCCGCCTCCTGAGCCACCTCGGCGCGCCGGTGACGGGCTTCATCCTGGTCGATCAGGCCCCCGTTCAGATCGGCGTCGATGGCCATCTGTTTACCCGGCAACGCATCCAGTGTGAACCGGGCGCTGACTTCCGAGATGCGGCCCGCCCCCTTGGTCACCACAACGAAGTTGATGATGACGAGGATGCCGAAGACCACAAGCCCCACGGCGTAGCTGCCGCCGACCACGAACTCACCGAAGGCCTGGATGACGTTACCCGCGGCATCCGTACCTGTGTGGCCGTCAAGCAACACCACGCGCGTGGACGCAACATTCAGGCCCAGACGAAGCAGGGTTGTCACCAGCAGCACCGTGGGGAACACGGCGAATTCCAGCGGCCGCGGTGTGTACACCGCCACCAGCATGATCACGAGGGACAGGGCGATGTTGAACGTGAACAGCATGTCCAGCGCCAGAGGCGGTATGGGCAGGATCATCATGCCCAACAGGGCCATCAGTAACAGCGGCGTACCGAAACCGTTTCGATGCAACTCGCGGATATTGCTGAGTACGGCGCTTGCCATGAACGAATCCCTTATCTCCGGTGTCCGGTGCCGGTTTCACGTCGCCGGCGTCATATTCCTGACGGCGATCCGTCGCCTGAGCCATTCCCCGTCTGCCAACCGGCGGAGCGGGCGTAGTGCATGAACTCCCTGGGCACCTGGGGCCTGGGCCGTTGCGGGCGCTCGCCCCCGTGACGGCGGGCATGACGGAGCTGGTAGATGTATGCCAGCACCTGCGCCACCGCCAGGTACAAGCCGGCAGACACTTCCTGGTTCAGTTCCGTGGTGTGATACAAGGCGCGTGCCAACGGCGGCGCCTCGAACATCGGAATGCGGTGCTCACCGGCCACCCGGCGGATATTCAGGGCGATTTCGCCAACCCCCTTGGCCACTACCCGGGGGGCGCTCATGGTCGCCTGGTCGTAGCGCAGGGCCACCGCGAAATGGGTGGGGTTGGTGATCACAACGTCGGCCTTGGGTACGTTCTCCATCATCCGGCTCTGGGCAATCTGCTGCTGCAGTTCCCGCACCTTGTTCTTGACCTCGGGCTTGCCCTCGGTCTGCTTCATCTCGTCCTTGACCTCCTGGCGGGTCATCTTGAGCTTCTTGTTGTGGTCCCAGAGCTGGTAGGGGATGTCCACCAGCGCAACCAGGATCAGCGCGCTGGCCAGGGCAAAGAAGGCCCAGAAAAACAGTTCGGCGCCGTGCAGCAGTCCCGTATCCAGCGGTTCACGGGCAAGCTGGCGGATATCATCCTGCAGTGTGTACACCAAGGCGGCACTGACGCCGCCTACAACGGCCACCTTCGCCAGCGCCTTGACCAGCTCGATGGCCGCCTTGGGGCCGAACATCCGACCAAGCCCCTTGACCGGATTCATCTTGGAGAACTTGGGCTGCAGCGCCTTGCCGCTAAACGTCCAGCCACCCAACGCTGCCGGCGTGACCAAGGCAGCCAGCAGCATCAGCACGGCGAATGGCCCCACGGCGGATAGCCCCATGCCAACCGCCTGACGGAAATAACGGACGGGAGCCTCCGGGTCGAAGATGTCGTCGCGATGCACGGTGAACGCCAGATCGAACACGTGAGAGAGCTGGCCGTACATGTAGCCGCCGAAAAGGAGCAGGCCGGCGGCTCCAAGCACCATGATTACCGTGGTGTTCAGCTCCCGCGATCGCGGAACCTGGCCTTTCTCCTTCGCCTCCTGTTGACGTTTGGGAGTGGGCTGTTCTGTTTTCTCCTGGCCGTTCTCGTTCTCTTCCGCCATGACTGGATTCCGGCGCAAACAAGGGGTTCTCAGGCTGGGAAGCAAGATCGGTGCCGGCGTTCGTGCCCACCCTCCGCACGTCGAGCGAAGGTGTGGGTTGGAGGAGCCGCGCAGCGGCGGTCTCGGGCGTCACCGAATCATGGTCCTGGATGACGGCAAGAATCCGCACTTAGCGTGGCTTCCGACCTGCGCCTGCTGCGGCAAAAAAATTGCGGTGGGAGTTCAGAGGCCGAGCATTCGGCCCAGGGTATTGAACGCATCGCTCCAGATGGCGGCGAAACGGCGTGGCAACGACGGGACCACCAGGGTCATGATCAGAATGAACCCCAACGTCATGGTCACGGGAAAGCCAACGGAGAAGATGTTCATCTGCGGTGCCGCCCGGGTCATCACACCCAGCGCCAGGTTGATGATCAGCAGCATTACGACGGCAGGCAAGGCGATCAGCACCGCACCGGCGTACATCTGCCCGGCCCAGGCCACCAGGCGGACGTAGTCCGACTCGCCAAACCCTTCCATGCCAACAGGAATGGTCACAAAGCTGGCGGCCACGAGTTCAATCAGCATCAGGTGGCCGCCCATGGCCAGAAATAGCAGGGTAACCACGACCGTGAGAAGCTGCGATACCACCGGGGTACTCTGCCCGCTTTGCGGATCCACCATGGTGGCGAACCCCAACCCCATGGTCAGCGCGATGCTTTCGCCCGCAATGCTCACAGTCTGCAGAGCCATGGCCAGCAGCAGGCCCATGGCCAGCCCTGTCAGCACCTGCTGCGCCATGATCAGCAGCCCCTCGAACGACAGCGGCTCAACCCCGGGTCCAGCGCCGGCGACCGGCATCACCGCAACCGTCAGCGCCACCGCCAGCAGCAGCCGGACGCGCATGGGCGCCATGGTGTTGCCGAACACCGGCGCGGCAAACATCATGGCGCCCATACGGGCAAAGGGCCACAGGTAGGCGCCGATCCAGCTCATGATCTCGGCGGTGGTGAGAGTCATGGCAACCTCCCGGCTAGCCGATCCAGCCGGGAACGTTCATGAACAGGGATTCCGTGAAGTCCACCAGCACTGCCAGCATCCACGGCGACAGCAGAAACAGCACCAGAACCAGTACCCCGAGCTTGGGCACGAAGCTCATGGTCTGCTCGTTGATCTGCGTGGCGGCCTGAAACATGCCCACCAGCACCCCGGTGATCAGGGCGGCCAGCAGAATGGGGCCGGCGATCATCACCGCAACCCAGAGCGCCTGCTTGCCCAACTCAATCGCGAAATCAGGACTCATGACATCACCCGATCGTTCCGGCTTTCTGCTTCGTTCAACAGCACAGCGCCCCGCACACATACCGCACGCCCTGCAGCCCGCATCGAGCCGCAGGTCGGAAGCGGCACCACGCGCCGATCTCCGACATCATCCATTCCACGTGAATCGACTATTGCCTCCATGACCCCTCCCCTATGTCATGAAGCTCGCCGCCAGCGTGCCCATGACCAATGACCAGCCATCCACCAGCACGAACAACATGATCTTGAACGGCAGCGAGATGATCATGGGCGAGAGCATCAACATGCCCATCGACATCAACGTGCTGGACACCACCAGATCGATGATCAGGAACGGCAGGAACAGGATGAAACCGATCTGGAACGCCGTCTTCAGCTCACTGGTCATGAAGGCCGGAACCAGAACCGACAATGGCACCTCGTCGATACTTTCCACCGGATCCACGTCGGCAATGCGCATGAACATGGCCAGATCCTCCTGCCGGGTCTGCGCTGCCATGAATTCCCGGAAGGGCCCCACAGCCGTGGTCAGCGCTTCCTCCGGCGGAAGTTCCTCGGCCATATAGGGTTGCACGGCGTCGTTGTAGACCTGCTCGAACACAGGCCACATGACGAACAGGGTGAGAAAGAAAGCCAGGCCAAGCAGCACCTGATTGGAAGGTGTCTGCGCAGTGCCTATGGCGTTGCGCAGTATACCCAGTACCACGATGATGCGCGTGAACGCCGTCATCATCAGTAACGCTGCCGGCAGCAGCGTCAGGATGGTCATCAGCGCGAGCACCTGCAGGCTGATGCTGTAGGTGGTTCCCTCGGCAGCCTCCTGCACGGTCAGCGCATCGAGCCCGCCCACCTGGGCATGGGCGGGAAGAGAGGCCAACAGCAGCACCGGCAGGGCGCAACGGATAAGGAAAGACAGACTTGCCGTCATGAGTTCGTTTTCGTCCTCGCGGATGTCCGGTCTGGAGGACGATACGAACCCGGCGGTTCAGCGAGGCTTGCGGTTCTGCATCAGCTCCCGGAGTCGTGACTGGAAGCGACCCTGCATATCTGCCCCTGCTGTCCCGGATGCGGGGCTGCGCCCGTCCTCCTCCAGCGGTTGATCCAATATATGCAAGGTCCGTACCTGCCCGGGACCAACCCCGAGCAGCAGCTGCGTCTTACCGGCGCTGACCAGCACAACGCGCTCCTTGGTCCCCACGGAAACGCCGGCCAGCACACGCAATTGCCCGCTACCGTGGGTATGCATCCCACCCATGCGCCGCAACACCCAGCCCAGGCCTACGATCACCAGCAGAACCACCACCAGCCCCACGGTCACACGCAGCAGTGCCGCCGTATCCACACCAGGCCTTGCCACTTCATCGGCG
>SL_3KL_010_SEDDRAFT_10003200_pt1 | contig 14923 bp, 11 predicted proteins | sample SodLakKL_010_SED_2_FD_10381 | JGI IMG/M metagenome (IMG submission 10381)
TGCTCAACGTACNCAGGTACGTTTCCGCCACCATTTTCTCCCGACCGCCGTCGGGATTGCCCACAGCTAAATTTCTTGGTGAGAAATGCGGGTTAGTACACATGTTTATATGTAAATAATGAAAAAGGATAGTTGAAATATGTAACTCTTTTCTGACATAATGTAATTCGTATTCCATCCTATTTAATTAGTATTAAGGACCATCAGGAATTTTAACCCGGTATAGAGTAATGAAAAAATCAGTGCCAGCCTGAGATAGATTATTCAGACAATTTACAGACTTTCCACTGATTAACATCAAAAATAATTGCTGGTAAGCAGATACACCGAACCGTCGTGAAAGAGAAGGTATAAAACGGCCAGGGACAATAAAAACTGATGCTTAATAACATCTTATTTCTTTTATAAAATGAAAATTGCCTGCATAGGAACATATCCTCCCCGCGAATGTGGTATTGCAACGTTTACCCAAAACCTTTACCAATCGATGGTAAGAAATCCAGCTCTATCGACTAACGGCAGTAAGCCCAAAGAGAGTGCAGTTGAAGGGTTTATAGTAGCAATGAATGATCACGACCAATCCTATGATTACCCTGATGAGGTTAAACTGACCATCAGGCAGGAACATCAGCGTGATTACCTGGAAGCGGCAAAGTTTATCAATCGAAGCGGTGCTGATGTTTGTATCATTGAACACGAATTCGGGATCTTTGGAGGTCAGAATGGTTTGTATATCCTTCCTTTGATTCATCGTCTTGAAATTCCGCTCATCGTAACTCTTCATACGATTGTAAAAGACCCTTCCTACAACGAGAAGGTTGTATTGAGTAAAATCTGCAAAATGGCCCAAAAAGTGGTTGTCATGAGTCAAAAAGCCATTGAACTTCTCACTGAGATTTATGATGCAGACGAAGAAAAGATTTCAATCATTGAACATGGCGTTCCCGATATTCAATTTGATAAAGAGCAATCCAAAAAGGAATTTAAACTCGAACATAAAAAGGTACTGCTCACCTTTGGAATTCTCAGCCGGAATAAGGGAATTGAAACCGTAATTAATGCTTTGCCCGCGTTAATTAAAAAAAATCCGGATCTCTTATACATCGTCCTGGGGAAGACTCATCCAAATGTAGTTCGTTATTCCGGTGAAGAATATCGCAACTACCTTCATCAATTGGTAAATACACTAAGCCTGGAAAATCATGTCATTTTTATAAATGAATTTATAGATCAAAGAGAACTATTTAAATATTTATCGGCCTGTGATATATACATTACGCCTTATCTGAATGAAGCACAGATTACGAGCGGGACTCTCTCTTATGCAGTAGGCGTAGGTTCGGCGGTTATTTCAACACCGTACTGGCATGCATCGGAATTACTGGATGAAGGCCGGGGACGGTTTTTTAACTTTAGTGATTCTGAAGGACTTTCAAAGATTCTGCTGGATTTACTGGATAATCCCGAAGAATTGAAGAAAATCAGAAAAAAAGCCCGTGAATATGGCAAAACAACAACCTGGGCGAAATCCGGGGGCAAATACATTAAGCTTGTAAAACATATTAAATCAAGTGAGCCTGAAGTTCGTGTGAAGACCGAAACGTTAATCGATCCGCTTTTACTGCCGCCATTTTCTTTGAATCATATTAAACGGCTGACGGATGACACCGGGATAATTCAGCATGCAAGATTCAGTATTCCCTACCTGAAAGAGGGGTATTGTCTTGATGATAATGCCCGGGCTCTGCTGATGGCACTTATGGCTTACAGGCAAAAGAGAGACATGGTTGCACTAAAATTAGTACCTGTATACCTGAGCTACATTCACTATATGCAAAACGAAGACGGAACTTTCAGGAATTTTCTGAATTTTGAGCGGAACTTTCTTGATGAGGTTGGTTCGGAGGATTCATTTGGAAGAACGATTTGGGCTCTTGGGTATTTGATTGGTAATGCTCCTAATGATTCTTATAGCCAGACTGGGAAACTTATTTTCTTTGAAGCTTCCCCGCACTTTGAAAAAATTAAATCTATACGAGCCATCGCCAATACAATGTTAGGGATCAGCTATTACCTGAAAGAGAATCCCTCGGATGAGTCAATGATTAAGGTTTTAAGAAACCTTGCAGGGAAGTTAATCGATCATTATGAGAAAAACAGGTCGCCCGGCTGGAATTGGTTTGAGCCAATACTCACGTATGATAATGGCCTTTTGCCCCTTGCCCTCTTACATGCTGCCGAAATATCAGACGACGATGAAATCAGAGCTGTTGCTTTGGAATCGATGGATTTTCTGACGGATCTTACTCATAAAGATGGTTACTTGTCAATTATCGGTAATGAAGAATGGTATGAAAAAGGTGGTAAACGATCTGTATTTGCTCAACAACCGGTGGATGCTCTGGCCATGATTTTAATGTATCATCAGGCTTTTTACTTAACAAAAGATAAAGAGTACCTGTCGAAGTTATTCTCATGCTTTATGTGGTTTCTGGGGCAAAATGACCTGCGGATGAGTTTGTATGATTATGAAACCAAAGGGTGTTTCGATGGCCTTGAAAACTATGGGGTAAATCGTAATCAGGGGGCCGAAAGTACACTGGCTTACCTGATTTCCCATTTAATCGTATTACAGGCATTGGAAGAAAATGACAAAAAGGATTTCAAGAGTAATGGTTCTATAATCAGAAAGAGTAAAAAATATGCTGATAAAGAGATATCATGATAATCCCATTCTTACGAAAGATGATGTGCCTTATCCTGTGGCTACGGTACACAATGCCGGAGTTGTTAAACACAGGGATACCTATATCATGATCTTTCGTTCCCATAAACGGAATGGAAGAAGCATATTGGGCAAGGCGGTGAGCAAGGATGGGTTTCATTTTGAGGTTGATGAAAAGCCATTTATGGTTCCATCCGATGAAGGAGTTTTTAAAGAATATGAAGAATACGGCATTGAAGACCCGCGTATTATTTTATTTGAAGGTGAATACCTGATAACCTACAGCGCCTATTCCCGGAATGGCGTGAGAATCGGCCTGGCAAAAACCACCGATTTCAAAACCGTTGACCGGATATCTCTTATCACTGAAGCAGACTACCGCAATGTGGTGATCTTTCCGGAGAAGTTTAATGGGTTTTATGCACGATTGGATCGTCCTCACTCCGAAATATCCCCATGGTCCATCTGGATATCCTATTCTCCTGACCTGATCTACTGGGGTGAATCCAAATTAATCATGAAACCGCTGCAGTATCATTGGGATGAAATGAAAATAGGCCCGGGTGCACCGCCCATAAAAACACCCAGGGGCTGGCTTAATATTTATCATGGTGTTTTCCCGACCATGGATGGCAGCGTTTACAGGTTAGGGCTGGTGCTGCACGATCTCGAAGATCCGTCTGTAATTATTGCTGTTGGTGATGAATGGATTCTGCAGCCGGAAGAGCCGTATGAGATTACAGGTTATGTGCACAATGTAGTATTCACATGTGGAGCTGTTCCCGAAGACGATGGCACAGTAAAAATTTACTGGGGTGCAGCCGATACGGTTATGTGTGTGGGCACAGCCATTTTAGAAGAGCTTGTGGATCACTGTTTAAATAATCGTCGTGATCCTAAATAGTATGAAAGTAGCCATATTGTCACCGATTGCATGGAGAACGCCACCGGAAAAATACGGCCCCTGGGAACAGGTGGCTTCAAATATTACAGAAGGATTAGTAGCTAATGACATTGACGTCACCTTATTTGCAACAGGTAATTCGCATACAATAGGCCGTTTGCAATATGTGACGAATGAAGGTTATGCTGAAAATCGGGAAACGGATCCAAAGGTATGGGAATGCCTTCATATCAGTCACTTGATGGAACAGGCAGATGAATTTGATATCATTCATAACCACTTCGATTTTCTCCCGCTTACCTATTCCAGGCTGATTGAAACGCCCATTCTAACCACTATTCATGGTTTTTCATCTCCCAGGATATTGCCGGTATATAAAAAGTATAACAACAACAATTATTACGTATCCATAAGTAACTCCGACCGTTCTCCTGATCTTGACTACATTGCAACTATTTATAACGGGATTAATACAGATGAGTTTACATTCCGGGAAGCTGCAAAAGAGTATCTGTTGTTTTTTGGCAGGATTCACCCTGAAAAAGGGACTTGGGAATCTATCCAGATTGCCAAAAAAACGGGACGGAAATTAATTATTTCGGGCCTAATCCAGGATCAGGACTATTTTGACAGCAAGGTGAAGCCCTTTATTAATGATGATGACATTCTGTTTGCGGGCAATGCGGGATCAGAGGAAAGGGATAAGCTGCTGGGTGAAGCGCTTGCTCTTCTGCACCCCATCAGTTTTAAAGAACCATTTGGTTTAAGCGTGGCAGAATCGATGATGTGCGGTACGCCCGTTATCGCATTCAATTTAGGTTCTATGCCCGAACTGATCATTGACGGAGAAACCGGTTTTTTGGTAAACAGCATTGAAGAAGCAGCCAAAGCAGTAAATAATATTAAAACGATTGACAGAAACAGGTGCAGGGAGTGGGCGCTTTCAAAGTTCAGCAGAGAAAAAATGACCCAGGCATACCTTGAGACTTATAAACATATTTTGAAATTGCAGTAGCATAAAACGTATAAGTATAACCAGAGAACGATTATATATTACTATAAAAGATACTGAGGCTGTCCAGGAAGTGAGTTTCAAGATCTTAAAACCTAAAAATTTTAAGTTTATCAAGGTGTTGAAAAGGAGCACACCTTCCCCCGAAGTATCATGATCATATAAGACTTGCAAAAGAGGGGTCTTTTGAAACACAAAAAAATGATTTAGAATCGAACTCAGGTATATAAGAAGTATTAACCTTCCTAATCAGGAAAACAGTGAAAAAGAAATTCGTTAAAAGAAGCAGAACTAAAATTAACAGGAATGCATCAAGAGTAATAACCCGTACTCATATGCAGGTCAAAAAACGAATAGAGGGAATAATATCCAGGGTTGTAAATTTATCTGATGAAAGAGCTAAAGTATTACTGAAAACAGTTTATTTTAATTTCTCCGACAGGCATAAAGATATCGCGGGAGTGTTTAAGGCAAACTTTGAGAAGGTATCACAATATGTTCCGGATGGCCAAAAATTAAGCAGCACTAAGAAGCAATTGATAGGAGCTTACTTTTCGATGGAGTACTCAATTGAATCTGCAGCCCTTTTTAATCCGTCAATTGTTCCTCACCCTAACCAGGAAGGTGTTGCTGCCGGGAGTTTGCGGTTTATCATGAGTCTCCGGGCTACGGGAGAAGGCCATATTTCTTCCATCGTATTTCGCAGCGGTATCATTAAAGAAGATGGCTCCATTCTTTTTAATCCGGTAAGCGAATTTGTTGAAACTCCCAAAATTCGTCATGATCAATCGTATGTTCGTCATATGTTTCAGCGTAAGTTGGAACATATGAAAGCGTGGAATGAAACAAGTATAAGGATATTTAAAAAACTTCCGGAATCATTCACGTTCAGCCAGTTAAAGAGTAGAATTACAGCGGTTCAAATGGATATTGTAAATGCTTATTCTAAAGAATCGATAAATAATATTCTCTGGCTTGCCGATTCTAATTATTTCATAAAATTTGATTCCAAAAATGATATTTCTGAACGTGTGATTTTTCCGGTTTCTGAAAATGAAAGCAAGGGAATAGAGGACGCAAGGTTTGTTCAATTTTTTTATGACAGTGGTGAAATTGTCTACTATGCGACCTACACTGCATATAATGGTGTTTGTATTCTCCCGCAGCTGCTTTTAACCAAAGATTTTGTTTTTTTTGATATCATTACGTTAAATGGCGAGGCTGTTCAAAATAAAGGGATGGCCCTTTTCCCGCGAAAGATAAACGGTAAATATGTGATGCTTTCCCGTATGGATGGAGAGAATAACTATATCATGTATTCTGACCACTTGCATTTTTGGGATAAGGCTGAAATAATTCAGGAACCAAACATGCCCTGGGAATTTGTTCAGGTAGGGAATTGCGGCTCACCAATTGAAACAAGTGAGGGTTGGATTGTGATAACTCATGGCGTTGGCCCCATGAGGCAGTATGTTATCGGTGCCATTTTGCTTGATCTTGAAAATCCCTCGAAAGTAATTGCCCGGCTCGAAGAGCCGTTTCTTACACCTAATGAGGAAGAGCGCGAAGGTTATGTGCCCAATGTGGTGTATTCCTGTGGTTCTTTGATCCATAACAACAAGCTGATTGTGCCGTACGCCATGTCCGATATAACGTCAAGAATTGCTACTGTGGATGTAAGTGATCTGCTTTCCAGAATGATACGAGTTTAATAACGATTCTAAGATTTCTTGAAGCGAAATTGATAAATAATCCATTAATGAAACAACCATGAAAACCTGTGCAGTAATAGTTGCTCATCCTGATGATGAAACATTGTGGGCCGGTGGCACCATATTATCTAATCCTGAATGGAATTGGTTTGTTATATCTTTATGTAGAAAAAGTGATAAAAACCGGGAGCCAAGATTTAACCAGGCAATGTTAAAACTTAATGCTCAAGGTGTAATGGGTGATCTGGACGATGGCCCTGACCAAAAACCAATTAATATTCAGGAAGTTGAGCAAGCTATTTTAGACCTGCTGCCAATACCCTTTTACGATCTCATCATCACTCATTCACCTCAGGGAGAATACACGCGGCACCTTAGGCATGAGGAGACAAGTATTGCTGTTGTTAACCTGCTGGAATCTGGAAAAATAATAACGAATGACCTCTGGATATTTGCCTATGATGATCACAAAAAAACGCATTTCCCCATGCCAATTGTGGAGGCACCCATTTTTCATAAGCTGAGCCACAAAATCTGGTTAGAAAAGTACAAAATTATTACAGATACATATGGATTTGATACCCATAGTTGGGAGGCTCAAACAACTCCAAAAACGGAAGCGTTTTGGCAGTTTAAAAATTCATTAGAAGCTAAAAAAAGGCTCATCAAAAAATAAAATAATTATGAAAGTACTGGTTTTATATGATTACCCACCTTCACCGGGAGGGCTGGCAACTCAAGGCGATCTTTTATATAAAGGGCTTCTGGAATTGGGAGTTGATGCACACGCTGTCCATTTTGAATCGGCGCAGGAAAAAGAGTGGTACTATCGGTGGTTCAGTCCAGATGTTGCCGTTGGAGTTGGCTATTGGGGGCATTCTCCGCATCTGGTACTTCACCCTCAGAGATATGGCATACAGCCGGTGCCCTGGCTGGTAGCAGATGGATATATTGCTAATTACCAAGAAGTTTTAAATGCACTTCCTTTGATCCTGGTTACCTCCAATTGGGTGAAAGAAATGTATGTTCGTGATGGGATCAGTGGTGATAAAATTGAGGTCTTACCGGTGGGCTGTCATACAGATCAATTTATACCTTTCCAAAAGGATGATCCTAAAATCAAGGCTGTAAGAGAATCTTTGGGGATTTCTCCGGACCAGCTCATGATTCTTACTGTGGGTGGAGATGCCGCATCTAAAGGAGCACAAGAGGTGATGCAGGCACTGGCAATCATTGATTCCAAAGCGCCTGACTGGAAGTATGTATGCAAGGTTTGGCCACAGCCAAGAACCAGGATGCAAAACCTGGCTGATTTGGAAATGGCCACAGCGCTTGGTATAGAAAAAAATGTTACCTACGCTACTAATACCATCTCAAGAAATTTCATGCCGTATTTAATAGGTGCCTGTGATATTTATGCGGCTCCTTCCCGTTTGGAAGGTTTCGGGATGCCACAAGTAGAAGCCGGTGCTTGCGAAAAACCAGTCATTGGGATCAATGCAATGGGCATGTTGGATACACTTGTGCATGGAAAAACGGCGCTATTGGCAAATGTTGCTGAAAAAATTGTGGTAAATGAGGTTACTCTGGGAGATGAATCCGGCTTTGAAGACAATCACAAAGTAGTGTTTGATGTACCCCGAACAGTGGACTATCGTGCCAACGTTCAAGACATTGCAGCACATCTGCTGGCACTTATGGAAAGCGCTTCACTTAGAGAGAAATTGGGGAAAGCAGCAAGAATTAGGGTGGTGGAGCATTTTGATTACAGAGTTGTAGCAAAACAATTTGTATCACTTATACAGGACAAACTTGGAATCAATTAACCCCCTTTCATGGACTCTAAAAACCTAAAGTTTATAGCTGAGGCAAAAGAAGCTGCAATAGAAGTTTTGCTGCACAATGTACACGGTCCATATGAAGGGCTTCCCCGCACAGCAGGATGGGGATATCCCGANCCCTATACCAGAGATTTGATGTTTTCTGTTCTGGGAATCACCTCTGCTGATAACAAAATTCTACTCGATAGCGTAAGGAATGTATTAGAANCACTTGCAAAAAATCAGTCAAAAAGAGGGCTCATTCCCAGCTTGGTCCATAATAAAAATGACCTTGGAGCAAGTGACACCACTCCCCTGTTTTTACTTGGTTTGGGGATTTACAGATTAAAAATGAATGAGCCTGATTTTCTTAAAGAGGAAGCTGAAAAAGCAATGACCTGGATGGAATACCAAAGTCCTGATGATCATATTTTGATTGCTCAACAACCAACAAGTGACTGGAGAGATGAACAGTGGGTATTGGGATATGGCTTATTTGTTAATACGGTGGTTCATGGATATTTGTGTCTTTTTGGCCAAACTGAAAGAGCAGAAAAACTTAAAGAGGAAATGACTCGCTTTACTATTACCTCGGATATAATGCATAATCATGTCCACGAAGGATTGTCTTTAAAAAACAAACCCTACTATGCCTGTTGGTCTTATAAAGTACTGAGCAGTGAGCGATTTGATCTGCTTGGAAACAGCCTTGCTATTTTGACCGGAATTGCCTCTCCGGGTCGTTCAAAAGAAATAGTTTTATGGATAGAAGAAGAGTGTCAGAAAATGATTAAAGATGGTTTATTAGTTGTGAATATGCCACCAAACTTATTTCCTTTCATTCAACCAAATGACAAAGACTGGCACCATAGGGATAACATGTTTAACCAACCTGGACATTATCATAATGGTGGCATTTGGCCGTTTACATGTGGCATTTACATTGCTGCTCTTGTAGCTGTTAAAGAATATAAATTGGCAGAAAGTAAACTTTTGATTCTAACCAGGCTCATTGAAAAATCCCGAATTGAACCCGTTAAATATGGATTTAATGAATGGATTAAATCCCAGACTGGCAAACCTATGGGTCAAGATTGGCAAACCTGGAGTGCATCGCTATATCTCTATGCTTGTCAATGTGTTGAAGAGAAAAGAACTCCATATTTCGACACAATACGAGAAATTACTTGGTAAATTTGTAAAAGCAAATAAAATATTTCCAATACGCAAGCATAAAATAATGTGCAGATTGTGCTAAATAATAGTAAGAGATAGCATTCAATCTCGGGCGTGAAAATATAATTTCGTCCCTGCAAAATCAGACAAAAACATTGGGTACGAATTAAAAAAAAGGGGAGATGTCGCAGAAAAACAGACCCGATAGATCATGTTTGGATTATTAAAAGTTTCCATTTTTGTACCATAAATATTATATATCAATAATATAAAATTCAGTTTGTGTGTTTACTGCAAGATTTCCAAGTTAGAATTGATGAACATTTAAGGATCTATTGGAAACTTTGTGTTTTAAATAAATAAGAGAAGGCTTTGCAAAACCAGGATTTTTGGTCAAGATCGAGGCCAGAGGGATTTTAAAACCGCAGCATATTGATCATATGAGAGGATTTAAAAATTCCGATAACGAAGATATTGGTCAAAAAGACGATTTTGCAAAGCCTTCTAAGAGTGTTTTGTTTAGCAGCAAATGACATTAGGAAATTTGAGGGGAAAATTTCTTGGTGAGACATTTTGATTGTTATATCGAAGAATGTATTTGTGACGGATCGAGACTCAATAAAATAAATGAAAGTACAGGTTATTCATTGATAGCCTCAATGCTTCAGAATCGAATGAGTACAAAAAATTTTTGTAAGGAATCTGGTTTTTACGGTTCCTATTTATAGGGATAAATAATAACTAACCTGAAAAAGAAATTATAAATTTATTGATATGAGCCTGAAAGCAACAAAAATCAAAAATAAGTGTATCGAACTCTATAAAAAAAGTTTAATAAAATCTGAAAAAAACTGGCCATTTGACATTCGGAAAGGCTTGCACTGTATCAACAGGCACCTTTTTGATACCGACTACTCGGTAAACAAGATGAGAGAACGCTGCGGTATTGCTGATACCAACTTTTCCACCCGGTTCCGTAATTATGTGGGAATGACTCCGAGAGAGTACATAGTTTACCACCGTATACACGCCGGCAAGCTTCTGCTCAGGCATGAAAAATTAGACCAGGTTCACATAACCGAAATCGGTTTTACAGTAGGCTATGAAAAACCCTCCTCTTTCACAATGGCTTTTAAGAAACAGACAGGTACCACCCCAAAAGCCTGGAAAAAGAAAAGTAAGGTGTAGGTACTATTTTTTACCTAGTTTCATGTCAACTCTCAATTGTCGGATAAAGTTCAGAAAACCCGCAATGTTTTTCCTTCAAAAANGCTATAGAATTCCATTCTTACTGCCATTGGTGNNAAGGAAATCCCGACGATTCGGGACGGGTTTCTTNCGAAACTTCATTCTTGACACAACACCAGTCATTATCGGGACAATTAAGGCATCGGGCNAAATTTTCAAAAATGTTCCAGTTACGATGATTGGGAAGGTTTATGATCGACTTGTCCGATGCTTCTACTAAATTTTTACAGATGAAACGGCAGCACTCACAGCTCTTTCTGAAATCCGGGTGAAAGGAGAGTTTTCTGATGTCGAATAATCGAGCTGTATCAGGAAAGATTGACGGACATCCGGAGGGCATGTCTTTGCAGGAAAAACTATAAGAGAAAAATGAAAAAATTTTAATTTTTTGTTCCTTTATTGATGACGAAACCTGAACATTTCGCACCGAACCCGCTGGCTTTAAATTTTTCAGGATATGAAAAAACAACTGTTTCCAAAAGAAATTATTGAGAATTCACAGGAGGCCAATTTTTCAAAGCATTCGGTCAGATCCAGAGTCATCTATTCTTCAATTGTGCTGTTTCTGATTGGCGCTATTTGTCTTCTTCCATTTATACATGTGGATGTGGGAGTCCGCAGTCAGGGGCTAATTCGTCCGGTCACAGAAGTCGTGCAGCTCACATCACCAGTCTCTGGGCAGATCCAGATTTTGAACGCAACCGAAAACAGTATTATTCAAAGGGGTGATATTTTTGCCGTACTTGAAGCTCCGGAACTTACCGAAAGACTCCGCTTTAACAGAATGAGAACAGATCAGATAAATATGTTTCTGGCCGATCTTGCGAGCCTGGAACAGGCAGATCCCGAAACTCCAGACTACCCGATTGATTTAGAATCTGCCAGGTACCGGAGAGCCTGGCTTGAATTCAGTCAAAAGCTTTTCAGTCAGCATCAGAAAGTGGACCAATTGTTGAGACAGCTCGATCGGGAAAGAATTCTTTTTGAAAATGAAGCCGTTAGTGAAGCTGTTCTGGATGAAGCTAACTTTGCATGGCAGAATGCCGTCAGTCAATACAAGCTGATTATCGAACAACAGTTTAATCAGTGGAAAATGGATGAAACTGCATTTCGGGAAGAGCTTGACCAACTGGAGTCTGAGAGAATTCGCCTGAAGCAGGAGTTGAGCCGTTATGAAATCCGGTCTCCCGTCACCGGTTCCATACAGAATACAGACGGAATTTTCCAAAACAGCTTTGTTTATGCCAATCAGGTGCTGGGTGAAATATCCCCTGATACCAGCCTCGTTGCCGAAGCATATGTATCGCCACAGGATGTCGGTTTGTTACGCGAAGGAATGCAGGTACGGCTGCAGGTAGATGCCTACAATCATCACGATTGGGGTATTGTGACCGGGAGGATTAAAGATATATCCAGTGATGTATTGATGAATGACGGACAACCACTGTTTCGGGTTCGGTGCTCTCTTGGTCAAACATTTCTGGAGCTGGGAAATGGTTTCAGTGCAGAAATAAAAAAAGGTATGACGTTCCAGGCGCGATTTATCGTAGCCAGAAGAAGCCTCTTGCAGCTTCTCCGCGACAAAGTGGATGACTGGCTCGATCCGTCCTGGGGAGAAAATGAATATGCTTCCAAAACAGCAGAACATTAATGTGAATGATGGTTCAGAAGCAGCGGTAATAAGATCAGCTCTTTGCCAATCAGAGAAAGCTGACATGTTTTAATCCTGATCCGGAATTCACAAAATGAATCCTTTTCATGAGAAAACGAAAAATCTGTATCAAACAGCACGATATTACCGATTGTGGTGCAGCTTGTCTGGCATCAGTCGCAGCACATTTCGGCCTGGAGATGCCCATTTCGAAAATCCGACAGTATGCCTCTACCGATAAAAAAGGAACGAATATCCTCGGCATCATGGAAGCCGCCGATAAACTTGGCCTGTCTGCCAAAGGTGTAAAAGGGGAGTATGAGAGCCTGTTCAAAATTCCCGTGCCAACGATTGCTCATGTGGTGGTTAAAGAAGTTCTACACCATTTTGTGGTGATTTACGGCATCACCGATAAATATATCGAAGTAATGGACCCGATGGACGGGAAGCTTCACCGAATTCCTCATGAGGAGTTTAAAAAACAGTGGACCGGTGTTCTGGTGTTGATTATGCCCGCTGAAGCATTTGAACCGGGAAGTGAAAAAGTATCGATCACCAGCCGGATGTGGTTTCTTCTGAAGCCGCACCGGGGAGTGCTTTTTCAGGCGCTGATCGGGGCGGCAGTATATACGGTGATTGGTCTTTCCACAGCGATATTTGTACAGCTCATTGTGGATCATGTGCTGGCTGACGGAAACCGGAATCTGTTGAATCTGCTGGGTGTGGGCATGATTCTACTGCTGCTGCTTCAGCTGTTTATCGGTGTGGCAAAAACGGTGTTTACCCTCAAAACAGGTCAGCTGATTGATGCAAGGCTGATTCTTGGTTATTATAAACATCTGCTTAAACTTCCCCAGCGGTTTTTTGATACCATGAGAGTGGGTGAAATTATCTCACGGATTAATGATGCCGTGAAGATTCGGGCATTTATCAATGATGTGGCCATTAACATCGTGGTAAACATCTTTATTGTTCTGTTCTCATTCGGTTTGATGTTCACCTATTACTGGAAACTGGGCCTTGTGATGCTTTCTATTATCCCTGTCTATACTCTGGTTTATTTTATTACCAACCGGCTAAACAGAAAAACCCAGCGCAGGCTGATGGAAGATGCAGCCGACCTGGAATCTCAGCTGGTAGAATCGTTGAATTCGGTCTCCACCATCAAGCAGTTCGGATTGGAAGGATTTGCCAATCTGAAAACAGAAGCTCGTTTTGTACAGTTACTGAAAACGGTGTATCGGTCGGGGCTGAATTCTGTTTTTTCCGGGAATTCATCCCAGTTAACATCCAGATTGTTTACAATCATTCTGCTGTGGGTCGGTGCCGGTTATGTGCTGCAGGGATCCATTACACCCGGAGAACTCCTCTCATTTTATGCGATTATAGGATATTTTACCGGACCGGTCAGTGAGCTGGTGGAAATGAATAAAACCATTCAGGATGCCATGATTGCCGCTGACCGCCTGTTCGAGATCATGGACCTGGATAAAGAAGAACAGGGACAGAAAGTTGCCCTCAAACCGGAAATGATGGGAGATATCCGTTTCCGGGACGTCCACTTTCGGTACGGATCCCGTGTGGATGTATTTAAAGGTCTGGACCTGGTCATTCCAAAAGGAAAAGTAACGGCGTTTGTCGGAGAGAGCGGTTCAGGCAAGACCACACTGGTCAATATTTTGCAGAAGATGTATCCCATCGAATCGGGACGCGTATCAATCGGTGAAATGAACCTTGCCCATATCGATACGCAAAGCCTGCGGGAGGTTGTATCTGTAGTTCCGCAAAAGATCGATCTGTTCAGCGGCAATGTGATTGAGAATATCGCCGTGGGGGCGTTTGATCCGGACATGGAAAAGATGATCTCCATTTGTAAAACACTCGGGATTCTATCCTTTATTGAGGAGCTGCCAAACGGCTTCGAAACGCATCTGGGCGAAAATGGTGCCACACTCTCCGGCGGACAAAAACAGCGCATTGCCATTGCCCGGGCACTATACAAGGAGCCGGAAATCCTGATCCTGGATGAAGCCACCTCCTCGCTGGATTCTGCATCTGAACAATACGTGCAGGATGCGGTGAACTATCTTCGGGAGCAGGGCAAAACCGTAATTCTGATTGCCCATCGCCTCAGTACGGTCTTCATGGCTGACAAAATCTGTGTCCTTGAAAAAGGCCGGCTGGTGGAAGAAGGTTCACATGATGAGCTGATCGGTAAGGGGAGTCACTACTACCGGTTATGGCAGAACCAGTTCCCGTTTTTGAATGAGCAGATAAAAAACAGCAATCTACAACCTCAACTTTAATCCATTCTCAAGATTATGGCACTATACGATTATCTGAACCGCATAAGAAGGCTGGATACACTTATTCGACAAAAAAGAACTGGGCCACCCAAAGAACTTGCCGGTAAACTGGGTATTTCCGAGCGTTGGCTTTATAACCTGATGGAAGAGCTTAAAATGGAACTGGACTGCCCTATTCGGTACGACCGGAGAAGACGGAGTTATGTGTATGAGAAACCTGGTAAAGTCGTGATTGGTTTTACGAAAGAGCTGGAACCCTGGCAGATGAGAGAGACAAGCGGAGGGAAAAAATTTAAAATAGTTTCTTCACTGTATGTATAAGTGCAGTGAGGCGGAGTAAGTTATAGGTGCAATCAAAAAGTTTGGTTG
>SL_3KL_010_SEDDRAFT_10003201_pt1 | contig 14922 bp, 14 predicted proteins | sample SodLakKL_010_SED_2_FD_10381 | JGI IMG/M metagenome (IMG submission 10381)
TCGATTTGTACGTTGCAAGCGGAGGGTATGAAGTTTCGTCGGGATCGCCGCTGCACCAGGACCGGCTCTATTTGAATCAGGGAGATGGCAATTTTGAACGAGCTGAAAATGCTCTCCCCCGCATTCAGGCAAGCACCCGGACCATTGCTGCCGGAGATTTTACCGGAAACGGACAGCCCGACCTTTTTGTGGGTGGAAGGCTTGTGCCTTTTAACTATCCGATGCCTCCGCGCAGTTTTCTCCTCCGAAATGATGGCGGAACTTTCACCGATATTACCGATCAGGCAGCCCCGGAATTACTTGAATCCGGCATGATTACCGATGCATTATGGATTGATTTTAACGGCAGCGGACGATCAGATCTCGTCACAACCGGAGTGTGGCAGCCTGTTCAATTTTTTGAGAATGATGGTGAACAGCTTTTGAATGTTACCAATCAAACAGGCCTCCCTCCCATGCGGGGATGGTGGTACAGCCTGGCAGCCGGTGATTTTACCGATAATGGCCATGTGGATTTTATTGCCGGAAACCTGGGCCTCAATCACACATTCACCACATCAGAGGATGAGCCGTTCGGTGTTTATGCTGCTGATTTTAATAATGACGGGCGTACAAACATCTTTTTTACCAAAAAGATCGATGGTAACGAATATCCCTTCTTCGGGCTGGCTAAATACGGTTTGCAGCACACACATTTTATGAGAAGATTCCAGTCTTTCGGAGCATTTGCCAGTGTTGATATGGAAGAACTACTTGGTGCTGATGCCCTGCGCAATGCCCTGAACTACCAGGCCGATACATTTGCAAGTGCATTTATTCAAAATAACGGTGATGGTACATTTACCAGTTTCGATTTACCCGACAAGGTTCAGATTTCACCGGTACAGTCCATAATTGCACACGATGTGGATGGTGACGGAAATCTGGATGTAATTCTTGCCGGAAATATCTATGAAAAAGACCCAGAAATTCCCCGGGCTGATGCCGGAAATGGGTTGTGGCTGAAAGGAGACGGAAACGGAAATTTTACTCCCGTTTCACCCTTTGAAAGCGGATTTCTTGCCCCCGGAGATGTAAAAATTTTGAGGTTATTAAATTCACCCGACGGCTATCAGGTATTTGTCGGAAACAACAACGACTCACTCCAGGTCTACTCAATCCGGCCTTGAGTTATTACTTTTTTTTAGATTTTTAAATTATTTAAGGCTCTCAAATTTATTTATAATATTTCAAAACTTTACGAGGCTAAATTCCTTAAAAAATAAAATATTAAATAGATATTGATTTAAGAAGTTGATACGTTCACAGAGTAGCTGGTTTTTATGAGCACGCTGCTTTACAAACCAAACTCAATCCCGGCATAATGAAAATTTCTACAATTATACTCTCCTCTCTTTTCTTATTTCTGACTCTTGGCTGCACCGGGTCTAAATCCACAGCAGATTCTTCTGCATCAGAACGCGACTCAGGTACTGAGCTTTCCGGTGATCGCTCTGCTTATGATCTTGTTGATTATTTGGTCCGTATCCCAGGAGTTCATGTACAGGGTGGCGGCCACAACGTTTCTGTAACCATTCGCGGGCCGAACTCTGTTATGTTTTCTACTCAACCTCTATACGTGGTAAACGGACAAATTTTGGGCAGAGATTTTAGCAGGGCAAAAAACGCTGTTCAAATGCATGAAATCGAACGTGTTCGTGTGCTGAGAGGTAATGACGCAGCTATTTATGGCTTCCAGGGAGCAAACGGCGTCATCGTAATCCAGACAACAGGCCGCACGAATGATCCAATGCTTGATTAATCAGGCAGGGTATTAAGCCATTTTCTCGTCTGTCCAGTGCTTTCTGGACTGACGAATTCAAGGCGAATTGAGAGAAGACTTCCTTTTTTGCAAAATACCATTGGTTCCTATGGTTTAATCTTTCCAGGCGACCCCTCGAATGAATTTACGGATTGTTGCAAAATGGCCGCCTCGGGGTTTTGGTATTGGGTTCACTTTACCCGGGGTTGCGCTCCATCATTCTTGCTTCGCAATTCTGATTTTCGCTTCACCCGGGGCTATGATGTGGGCCATCCCTGACGGGATTTTTACGGTCCATATATCAAAACAAATTGCCCTTCAATTTGAGTGAACCAAATCCGCAAATTCACTGTGTAAGTCACCAATGAGAGTAACATCAAACTCCGATAGGAGCGGCCGATATTATGGAACATCCCTTCGGGGTAAACCCGGACAAATGAGGGATGAAACACGCCTCTGCGTTTGAACCCGAAAGCAGTCCGGGGGATACAAAGCCTCCAAAAAAATCCCGAGGCAAGGAATGAAGAAAAGGCAACAAACAGCATCGAAGGGATTGGCCATGGTTCACTTGATGAAGAAACCCCAAAGCTGTTATCCAGATCAGAGATCTGTCGAATTTGGGTCATGCAATGCACAAAACAGGAAAAGTAATGATGCTTTAGGTGAAAAGTTGACACTTTAGGAACACATCAGCCTCTACGGTTCTCCGCGGCCCCTCTGTGGTTTATCCTCAGAGATCCGTGCTTTTTGATGAATTAATCCTGTAAAAAATCTTCCCCAAAAGCTGGTTCAAATCCGGAGAGAGCTTCAGCCAGAGTGCAGGAACTAAAAAGATAATCACAAAGGCTACTGATTTTACCGGTATATTGATCCAGACGGAATCAAACTGAAGAATAGCATAACTGATATAAATAGCTGCGCTGCCCAAAATTAAAGTAAAGACAGTGCTTCCGGTAAACGGCTGAAGATTCATCCGAAACCACAGATAAAAATATTTAACACAGTTGTACACAAAAAGTGCAAATGCAGATGCAATCGCAGCCCCTTCGATGCCATAGATCGGAATCAGCAGGTAGTTTGCCAAAATAGTGATTCCTACCAAAATTATGTTGGTGTAAAAACCGACTCTATAGTGTTTGGAGTTAATCAGAATGATACCGTTCGAGCCGGTCACCATCTCAATTAGTTTTCCGATTCCCACAATAAACACCACCCATTTTCCTGCCGCATATACATCCGGAAGCAGTAAAAAAAGTGCATCCAGGTTCACCCATATCAAACCGAAAATAAATAGCCCCAGAATAAGCTGGTTAATGGATGTTTTCCGGTATATCGACAAAACTTCATCCCACTGTTTATTTTTGATGAAATCGGCCAGAAGCGGAGTGGCAATCTTTTCGATGGAGCGCTGCGGCACGGTTATCACCGAGGCGATATAAAAAGCGATGGCATAAATTGCCGTGGCTTCGAGGCCGGCCATGGAACCGAGCATCATCACATCCACATTCCAGACCAGGATGGTGGTCAGTCCGCCCAGAAGTGAGTAAAGCCCATAGTTGGCCATTCCTTTGATGAGCGGCTTACGTAGAATATCGAAATTTGGCTTGATCCTGAACTCCTCCTTTCGCCAGATTTGCAGCATAATCAGCAGCGGCTGTGAACCGTAACTGATCACAAAGAGAATGATGAACTGCGTAAACGAAATCCATTCAAAGAAATAGAATCCCAGGATGATGATGACCAGCAGCCGCTGTGATACTTCGTTGACAAACGAGCCGGTGGTGGTATCACGAAGTGACCGCAGGTAATTGTTGAGCACTTCAAAATAGAGAACGAAAAGTGTGAGCGGAATTACCCAAAGATAGTAGTTCACAAACAGCGGGGATTGTTCACTGTAAAACCGGATGAGCAGATCGCTTCCGAGAAGATAAAGTACCGTGAACAGAATAAACCCTGCCATAGGAACCACAAAAGCCCAAAACAGCAGGCCGTGTTTTCGGGGTTTTGCCTGGCTAAAAAACGGAAAATAGCGAATCACCATTTTGTTGAATCCCAGGTGTGCGAATTGCGAGCTGATGATGGCCGCAGAAATCAAAACACGGGTCAGCCCGTATTGGTCGGGGTTCAGAATGTGAGGATAGAGAAAAATTGTAAGCAAAAAACCCAGCCCGATGCCCATGTAGGTCATGATGCTGTTTGCGATACTCTGTCTTACAATGATGCCCAAATCGTTGTCCGGTTAATCAAATGTTATGTTCCTAAATAACTGTAAACTTTGTGGAAATCAGGGCGAGAATTATTAAAAAGGTGCTGTTTCAGTTGACAGTTGGCAATAGGCAGTTGACAAATCATTTGGATAAATATGGACGGTTTATGAACCATCAAAACAAATAGAAACAAATATTTCATCTTCAAAAAAAATAATTATAAAGTATCAATTGCCTGCTGACAACTGTCAATTACCAACAACCAAGATTTAATGGTATCGCCAATTAATAAAAAACAAGATTTCCAGTAAAACCTCATAAATGGATAATGTACCCGCTTTCTGTACGATTTTGCAACTTTTGCCAAAAAGATTCATCTCCAGGAAAACCTTCCTGTCTACCCGATCCACCTATTTTGTCCAATAGCCGGGAAATGTCATATTAAGGAGGCAGTCCAAAAGTCCTCTTTTATGAAATTGTTAGAAAAAATTTTCAATGGAAACTGAATATTTGATTCATGCTTTTTTTGCCACGGAAACACGGAAAAAACACAGAGCATTCCGTGCTATTCCGTGTTTCCGTGGCATTATTTAGACAAATTTTTGAGAGGAGATTTTCCTTTGACAATGGGTGTTGTTTTGAATACGGAAACCAACGATTCAGCAATAAAACAGCAGTTAATCTATTAATCATCATCCAACCTGAGCAATTCACCATACTCTAAATCATACGAATCGGGCAGGAGCCGCGAAAAACCGTTGCCGGGATAGTTTGTTAATTCCCCGAACCAGATATTTTCTTCTGTGATGTATAAATCAACCCGGATAAAATTAAAATCTTCAGAAAGTTTCTCTGCAACATGTTTTGCTTCGCCAATATTCGATGGCAGCGTCACCGGTTCTTTTTTGGGAGGCAGGCGGAAAGTGACATCCACCGGTTTAAAATCTTCATCAAAAAAATTCCTGCGCCCTTCGTCAAACCGGTCCATATCGATATGAAAAAGCCTGGCTTTTCCGTGAAAACAGAAGAATTTGAAATCATAAGCAACGCTCCCGCCGGGTCCAGTGATCAATTTTTCAGCAATAATTTTCCTCGGCACATCTTTGTAAATCCATTCTCTTCCAACTTCGGAATAGTCAGTCCGGAGCCATTGTTCGGTTACAGCCTTAACCTCCTCAAAACGCTCTTCTTCTTTATTCTGCACAATGCAGACCATTGCCGAACCATGATTGGCCTTCAGAACAAATTGCTGAGGAAGCTTATCCCAGTTTTCTTTAGTCAGCGAATCGAATTGCCCATGCATTGGAATCAAATGCCCCTCTCCCACTTTTTCCGCAACATAATCCCGAACTTTCAGGCGGTCTGCGGCAAGTTTGCGCAAAGGTGTCTGTTCGTTCACCTTTATGTAGTGAACTTTTTCTGACAGGCGGCCGGGATTATCCAGGTCCGGCCAGATTCCGTTCTCAATCCAATAGCGAATTTTGATGTATTGCCTGTCGGACAACAGCCTGTGAAAACCACCCCAAAACAGCTTTTTGAGAATGAATTTCAGCATCAGGTATTTAATTGTTCCGCTACCCCGGGTTGATCCTCGTTTCGCCTGTATGCGATATAAGCACCAAACAATCCGGATCCGAAAAGAAGCAGAGTGCCAATTCTGGCCAGCCAGTTTCCTGTGGCATACCAAACAGGTTCAAGAACCATCTCCAGTGTATGCTCTCCGGGTGGAATTGCAAATCCGCGGAGTACATAATTGGTGCGTATGATGTCGATCTCATCCCCGTTCAGCGTGGCTTTCCATCCCGGCGGATACCAGATTTCACTCAATACAAGAAAACCGGGTTCATCACGCATAATTTCCAGTGTGATTCGGTTGGCATTATATTCTGTAACCTGAACGGTTGCGGCGGTATCCGGCCTGATTTCGGGGGTGAAGTTTTCGGCAATATAGGCAACCTGTGAGGGTTCAAATTCCTGTGAAATTCTCTGCAAGACTTCCGGCTGAGTGGCCACTGTTTGAACCGAATCCACAAAAAAGGCTTTTGGAAGAACGTTGGTATTTTCCGCCACTAATTCAGCTCCCTCCTGGAATGCGATCTCAATTCCGGGAACGTTGGGCGGATGGCCCACTGTAAAATATCGGATATTAAGCATACTGAGCACCCCGACATTTAAACCAACACCCGGCCTGAAAAAGGCTTGATCCATAAGATCCTGGTAATAGCCGAGCTTTGCACCCGAATAACCTCCGGCCGATGGATAAAAATAGGCCGGAATTGCATTATTGAACGGGTTGTCTAAAAGCGGCAAAGTGCGATATTTCCATCCCTCTTCATGCCGGTTATTATCGATGATAAACCGGTCGATCGGCCGTTCTTCCTGTTCAATTACATCCTCTCTCGTCAGGTTCTGATCTACAAGAGAATCTTCACTGAGATACCGGGAATCCACCCGGATTAAATCATAAGCCAATATTACACAAAGTGCTATTGCTCCGGCCGAAACCGGAATTTTTCTTACTCCCATTCCCCACAATATTCCTGCACCCAGAAGGATAATTATTGCAAATCGAAGACTATCGCCGTGTGCAAGATCTTCTCTGGCCGGAATTAACTGGGTTTGAATGATTCTTGTTACGGTTTGAGTAACCTGCTGGTCGTCTGCCGGCACGTTTTGTTGCATGGCAATCTGTTCGGCATAAAACTCCCTTTCTCCCGGTTTCTGAAAATCAAGAAGCTGAAAACCGGCAAATACGGCAGCACCCGCAAGTAACAGTGCGACAGCCATCGGTTTCAGCCATATTGATTTTTGAACGCCTTCTTTGATCCTGTCCGTCATCCATTCAAATCCGAAAGCAGCCGGAACTGCAAAGCAGAACACGGTTACCATCAGCCACATTTCCGGCACCCGGAATTTATCGAACAGCGGGAAAAAGTCGAACATCAGGTTATTCAAAAGAGGAAAGTGTTCACCCAAAGAAAAGAAGAGTGTGGCAATACCTGGTCCGAGAAACACCCACTTCAGAGCATGTTTCGACTGCATCACACCAATCACAAAAAAGAGAAAAGCAAGCGCACCGGCATAATGCGGCCCGCTGGTAAATGTTTTTGGGCCCCAGTAATACTCGGAACCTCCAAATGCACCAGGAATCAGCAGAGTGAGCAGCTCCCCCCAGCCCTGCGACCAGGCAAATGCATATTCCCGGGCAAGTCCATCTGTTCCGGCCACTTCAGAGCCTCCCCTCATGCTGAAAGGCGAATACTCCATGGTGCTCCAATAGAGCTGCACGGTGATCAAAATGGTGACAACTGCCGCACCCAGCAACCAGCCGGTTTGCAGGTAAAACGGTTTGGGATTTTCTGAACGAATGGCTTTTACAAGATCATAAATAAAAAGAGTGCCCAGCGGGAAGAGGAAAAAGTAGGTAACCTGCGGATGGTAAGCCCTCATGTGCAGGGTTAATGCCAGGGCAAAAATGAAGAACGCCAGCCAACGGTTCATCTTGCTGCGGGTCAGCAGAAAGTAACCATTATAGAGCCACGGTATGTAAATGTAGGCAAGAAACTTGGCATTGTGCCCCGCCCCGATAATGATGGGAATATAGGTTGAAAAACCGAGGATGATAGCCCCGAATACCGCCGTTAACGGTTTGGCGCCCATCAGGATAAACATCAGGTAAGCACCACCCAGCAGAATCCACATCTCTGCTGCCGGATAGATAAAACGCAAAAACCGGAGCAGTGTATTGTCGACATTATAAATCTGCGGAGGGTGTGAAATGGTTGTTGCAGGCATGCCGGAAAACATATTTACCGCCCAGTGTGCAGTTTCGCCATACTCTTCCTGGTGCTGCATGAGTGACTCTGCCCCGGCCCTCCACTGAATTACATCATGGCCCATGTACTGTTTGCCGCCAAGCACAGACGCGTAAAACAAAAAAACCGGCAGAATTATCAAAAACGAAAGTGCATAACTGTGCTGCTTTGCCGGTGCAATTGCTTCCCAGAAATCGGGTTTTTCTTCAGTTTTTCTATTTTTTATTCTTTTTTTTCTTGAAGACATTCAACCTGGTTTGGATGATAAAATTTTGAATGGTACTGAAATGAATTGGGGCTGGAAATTCATTGATGATCAGTTATCCATTCCCTGGATAAAAGTTTACTCAATAACCCTCGGCACCCTGAAATAGTCCGAGTCTGCATCCGGTGCGTTTTTCAGGGCATCCTGATGGGATAACGGCTCTTTGGCTTCGTCTTTCCTGAATGTAGCAGCGGTGATTTCAGTCACATGCTCAAGCGGTTCCACACCTGATGTATCCAGTTCATTCAGTGTTTCGATATAGCCCAGAATTTTGTTGAGGTCTTCTTTCAGTCCTTCGGCTTCATCATCCGACAATTGCAGGCGTGCAAGATTGGCTACATACTGAACGTCGTTTTTTGTAACAGACATTTGGAATAAATCTAAAGTTATAAAAGGCATCCGGCCGGATCAGCCGGATAAATTTTTCAATTTTACACAATTGGTTAATTTAACAAAGATTTGGGAAAACCATAAGGTTCAAAAACGCAATTTCGGTTATTCTCAAACCAAAACAGGCTGTGTTTAAGTCACTATGTATTTCCTCGGGTAATTAAGCCCTTTGGGAGAAGTTGATTCCGAGGCGTCTGGAGCAGTTGACAGTTGACAAATTTTTCAATTGTCAACTCTATATCGACAGCATGTTGGTATTAACGACGCTTTAAGCGCCTAATGCAACAGCGCCGTGCTTTAAAGTTTGTATATAGATGAATCAACTGTTTTTTATTTGTTTTGATAGTTCACAAACTGTCCATACTCATCCAAATGAGTTGTAAACTGCCTATTGCCAACTGTCAACTGAAACAGCACCTTTTTAAAAATTCTCGCTCTGATAGCAGCAAAGTTTCCAGTAAAACCAAATTACCTTACATTCATTGCTGAACTCAATTCACTATTGCATTGTTACACAATTAATAAAAAGGATAAAAAATCAGATATTATGTTAATTGGCATTTGTTCTGACTCACACGACCACGTTGAACACATAGAAAGAGCCGCTTCATATTTTAAGGAAAGAGAGGTTGCCAGGGTTATTCATGCCGGGGATTATTGCAGCCCGTTTACCATTCCGCTGTTCGAAGGACTGCCCTTTCATGGAATTTTTGGCAATAACGACGGAGATAAATATCTGCTGATGAAGAAGTTTGAAGAAATCGGTGCCGAACTTCATGGTGATTTTTACCGGTTTGAGGCTGATAAACTCAAATTTGCCGTCTATCATGGCACCCATCCTGAAATTACTGAAAGCCTTGAGCTTTGTGGTAAATATGATGTGGTGATATCCGGACATACCCACGAACCCAAGCTTGATACATTCGAAAATACGATTTCCATCAACCCAGGAAGTATAAACGGTTTTGACAGTGATGCGATGGTTGCCCTGTTTAATACCCAGACCCGGCAGGTGCAGTTTAAGGAGCTGAATTAAACGGGTATCTGATAAAATTCAGGATTCTTCCAATTAAGCCGTAAAAGTTCTATAATGGTGCCTTGTAACTATAAATCTTGAAACAGGCGAATATCGATGAAAGTTTATTTAAACGGCACTTTTTTGGAACATACCGAAGCAAAGGTTTCGGTTGCCGACCGCGGATTTTTGTTTGGCGACGGCGTGTATGAAGTAACCCGTGTTGTAAACGGGAATTTTTTCAGGGAGCAGGATCACCTCGACAGGCTTGATGCGGGCCTGGCAGATTTACAAATCCGTCTCTCTTCTGATTTAAGAAATAGCATCCCAGGTATTTCCAGGGAAATATTGCAGCAAAACAATTTACTGGAAGGCGAAGCTTCCGTTTACCTGCAAATTACACGCGGTGCCGTCTGGCCCAGAACTCATACCTTCCCCGAACCGGCAGCAGAACCGACAGTATATATTTCTGCAAGTTCGTTCACACCTCATACAAAATTGCACGAATCCGGCGTGGATACCATTAAAGTACCGGATGTTCGATGGGCACGCTGCAACATCAAAACCGTGAATCTGCTGCCAAACATACTGGCCAAACAGCGGGCACAGGATGAAGGAGTGAACAGTGCTATCATGATCCGAGACGGTGTGGTTACCGAAAGCCCGAATGCCAATATTTTCGGAGTTAAAAACGGTACGCTCTACACCTTTCCTGAAAGCAACTACATCTTAAGCGGTATCACACGTAAAACCGTGATTGACATTGCAGAAAAACTGAACATCAGTATAAAATTTATACCCATCAGCGAACACAAGCTGTATGAACTTGATGAGCTTTTCTTCTCCGGTACCACCACTGATATTCAGCCCATCAACCGTGTTGACGGTAAGCCGATCGGGGCTGGTAAGCCGGGGCCTGTAGTGCGGGCAATTCAGGCCGAATACCATCAGATGCTGCGCAGTGCAGAATCAAAGCCCAAAAAGGCTGTTTAAACACTTCAGAATGCATATCGGCAGATAGTCTTTTCCATTACATATTTTCTGACAGGTAGGATTTAAACTCAAGTAACTTTAAGGGATTCCCTGATTTCGGTCGGGTTGTTGAATTGTTATTGTTACACTCAACAAATTACCAACGTTAACCCCCGAGATAATGAAAGTTTCAAATAAAAAATCCGTCCCTGAAAATGAATTGAGTAGTGTGCTGAATGAAGCGGAACTCGCTTATTTCGAGGCTTTGATTCTGAACAAAAAAGAGGAAGCACAGAGAGAACTCGATTATCTGACCGGTTCACTGGAAGATATCAGATCATCCGACGATGATGATGCCTCTTCAATAGATCACCATATGAGTGACATGGGAAGTATTGAAGAGAGTGTTGACCTGACCAACAGGCTGATCCAGAGAAATATAAAATTTATCAAAGAGCTGGATCGTGCCCTTGAGAGAATAAAAAACGGTACGTATGGCATTTGCCGGGCAACAGGAGAACCCATTGAAAGAGGGAGGCTTGAATTTGCACCCCATACGCGATACAGCATTGCTGCTAAGAAAAGCGGATTAGACAAGAGAGTATCCGCCGGATAAAACTGGGAGAGAAATTTTCTTTACAACAGAGAGAAAATAATATTCCGGTTGGGGTTCCGGAAAATAAAAAAGCCCGTTTCCGACGGAAACGGGCTTTTGCTTTTGGAATAAAAAATCTTATTCGTAAGTCAGGCTTCTCACATCAACAGCGCTCAGCCCTTTTGGTGTCTCTTCTACGTTGAATTCAACTTCTTCGTTCTCTTCCAGTCCCTGATTCGGTCCCAGGTTTTCTACATTATTTCTGTGTACAAAGATATCTTTGCTTCCATCTGCTGGTTTAATGAATCCAAAACCTTTTTCGGCATCGAACCATTTTACATTTCCTTGTTTTGTCATTGTATTACTGTATTGGTATTGTTTGTAATCACCCGAGAAAGGTTCAAATTAGAGTGAGTTGGGTTAACGCGTCAGACCAAAGAAGGGCTTTACCGGGTATTGTTCTATTTAACGTTATAAACATAAAGGTTTTGATTGTTAAAAGCTATTTTTGTTTAAATTAATTTTTGAGTTTGAACTAAATTCTTTATATCTGGCACTTTGGCATAATTTAACACACCTCACCAGTTTCCGGATCGATGTAGCAGGCGTCTCCGCTCAAAGAACGCTGCCAATTTAATTCTTTCTCAAGCTGAAGCAGCCAGCTTTCGAGATCTCCTTTTGTTTTGATTTTTTTATCTCCGTCCTCAATCATCCAATCATACGGGTCAGATTCAGGCATCATCTCAACCCGGTAAGCCAGGGTCAGCTCCTCAAACCGATTCTCGATGGAATCGGCTAATTCGTTGTTTTTCTTTCTGTAAAGTGTGATCATTGTTTGATTTTCATTTTTAATAGAATGTACCTGCTCAACGGTAAAAGAACCTTCAAACGTGCGTTTGCTAACCTGGTTCAAGCATAACCTGGTTCAAGCGTTCGCTTGGACCATAATGGGTACACACAATCCCAAATGTACAGGTCCTAAAGGCATAGACACAAGAGACTGTCCAAAAAGAGTGTCATCCCGCACTTGATGCGGGATCTCCTCTCTTTGATAAAAACAGGAGATGCCGGATCGGGGTCCGGCATGACGGTATCGATAATAAATAATCTTATTTAGCACCCTTTTTGGACAATCTCAGTCAGAACGCTTGCACCAGTACCAGCGGGAATAACCGTCAGACCGCTTTGAGCGACCAGACGGGTAACACCAAACTGCCATTCAATAATTGACATAATACTATCCGCCATCAACTGATTTCCGGTATCTGGCTCAATTCTCTGAATTCCCGGTAGCGGTCGTAAATTTCTTTTTCGGTGAGGTTTTTTAACCGTTCGGGGCCAAATTCTTCCACACAGAAACTGGCCATTACCGATCCGAAAATAACGGCACGCCGCAGATTTTGAGATGAACGGTCGTTGGTATAGGCAATCCATCCCAGCATGCCGCCCATAAACGAATCTCCCGCACCGGTGGGATCAAAAATATCAATCACCGGGTAAGCAGGAGCAGAAAATATTTCACCCCGTGTAAAAAGCAGGGCGCCATGCTCTCCTTTTTTTATGATCAGGGTTTCAGGCCCCATTTTCATCACTTTTTCAGCCGCTCGGAAAAGATTTGGTTCATCAGCCAGTTCGCGCGCTTCTGAGTCGTTAATCACCAGCAAGTCTACCAGTTTCAGTGTCCGTTTTAGTGCGTCCGGAGTGCCATCAATCCAGAAATTCATGGTGTCCATCACCACGTAATCGGGATCTTCAATCTGATCGAGCACTTTATTCTGCAGGCTTGGCTCAATATTTCCAAGTGCCACATATTTGGCATTTTTATACTCCTCCGGAATTAGCGGATCGAAATGTTCAAAAACATTGAGCTGAGTATCGAGTGTATCACGGTTGTTGAGGTCGTAGTGATATTTTCCTCTCCAGAAAAAAGTGTTTCCCGAATAATCCCGCTGTAACCCTTTGAGATTTACATTTTTACTTTCCAGCAGGGATATGTCATCCTCTGCAAAATCTTTCCCCACCACACCCACAAGATTAACATTACCGGTAAAATAAGAGGATGTTAAAGAGATATAGGTGGCCGAGCCGCCCAGGATTTTGTCAACTTTCCCAAAGGGTGTTTCAATTCCGTCGTAAGCAACCGACCCAACAACTAATAAAGACATATATTCAAGTACGTGTTTTTAATATTTCGGTTTGATGATATTTTATCAATAATAATGATTTTTACGCTGCAAATTCAGCACAAATAGCAGATACAGATTCCGGATTTCACTAATGAAATTGCAAATAAATCCTTTCCTTATAGCATCAGTCTGTATAAGTTAATTCTGAAAATAATACCTTCAGCTTATGAAACAGAAATTTATTCGCAAGGCCATCGAGATAGCCCGCAAAGGAATGGAAAATAACGACGGCGGGCCCTTCGGATGCGTTATCGTAAAAAACGGCGCCATTATCGCGGAAGGAAATAACCGGGTTACTTCAAAAAACGACCCGACCGCCCATGCTGAAATTGTTGCCATCCGAAAAGCTTGCAAAACTCTGAGCAGTTTTCAATTAACCGGATGCGAAATCTACACTTCATGCGAGCCATGCCCCATGTGTCTCGGTGCTATTTACTGGGCGCGCCCCTCGCGTATCTATTATGCCGCCACCCGGGAAGATGCCGCAGAAGCCGGGTTTGATGATGAATTTATTTACAAAGAAATTGATATCCCGCCCGGTGAACGAAAAATTCCGATGAAACAGATTGAAAGATCATCGGCCAAAAGCCTTTTTACTGAATGGATCAAAAAGGAAAATAAAACTGCATACTGATTTTTTATGACTGAACTAATGGCTGATTATTTTGTCCCGACTCTGGTCTACCTCTTCTTCGTTATCAGCCATTCACTGTTTGCTTCGGCCGATTTTAAAAAGAAGTTGTTTGATGTGCTGCCCCGGTTCAAACCGTTTTACCGGCTGCTTTATAATTTGATTTCTGTGCTGATTGTGTTGATCTGGCTTTTAACACTGCCTGAAGACAAGACTCTCTACCAAATCACAGGAGTTCTTTTTTATCTCATGATTTTTATTCAGTTAATCGCAGTCATCTGCTTCATCAAAGCCTTGTTTTCTAACAGTGGATCTGTATTAATTGGAATTTTTCAGCTATTGCGTTACTTGCGTTATGGAATAAAACCTCAATATCTGGATGAACCGAAGGCCGGAAAACTGAACAGGTCAGGATTTTACAGATATATGCGGCACCCAACCTACACATTTGCAGCCATTTTTTTGATTGCTTCGCCTGTTATGACTGCAAATCTCATTTATCTTATTTTAATGATTCTGCTCTATTTTGGAATCGGAACCATTTTTGAGGAACGGAACCTTGTGAAGAGATTCGGGGACGACTACCGGCGCTATCAAAAAGAAGTGCCGCGATTTGTGCCTAATTTTTTTGATATCTTTCGCGACAAAAAATCAGACTAATCTGCATGAGCCTGCACCCATTTTATAATTTTTTAAAAAAACTGCCAAAAGAGAAGCTGCCCGGACGGCAGGCACAAATAAAAATGTCGCCCGAGCCACTTGATCCCAATGTGGTTCTTCCCAAAGAAAAATCGGATACGGCGCAACCCAGCAGTGTCTTGGTTCCATTGTTTCCCGGCCAAAATCAAAAACTGCATGTAATCCTGACCCTTCGAACCGACAACATTCGCCATGCCGGGCAGATTAGTTTTCCGGGGGGACAGAATGAGAAAAACGAAAGCCTTGAAGAAACGGCTCTGAGAGAAACGGAAGAGGAAATAGGAGTAAAAAGAAGTCAGATCAAACTTGCCTGCAGCATCACCCCTCTCTACCTCTATAAAACCGA
>SL_3KL_010_SEDDRAFT_10003203_pt1 | contig 14918 bp, 14 predicted proteins | sample SodLakKL_010_SED_2_FD_10381 | JGI IMG/M metagenome (IMG submission 10381)
GTTAATTTGCGGATCTGTCAAGTATTTTTTTAAGGAACAGTTAAAGGGGCAGGGAATCGGCCATGTTTTGTTGAATAACGACAACCGTGTTAACCAGGGCAGAATTAAACAGGGAGAGAAGGTGAGTTGAAGTGGAGCATTTCCTGACAGATAACTCAGAAAGCCTGCGAGAGAAGATAGTGTTATTGGATTTTGGCGGGCAGTACAGCATGCTCATTGCCAGAAGAGTAAGGGAGGCCGGCGTATACTGTGAATTATTGCCTTTTGATACTCCCTGGGAAAAAATAAAAGAATATGAGCCGGCCGGGATCATCTTATCCGGCAGCCCGGCCAGCGTTTACCAGGACAATGCTCCACGCTGTGATCGGGCCATTTATGACGGTGGTGTGCCGATCCTGGGCATCTGTTACGGGATGCACCTTTTAACGGGAGATCTGGGCGGGGAGGTCAAAAGGGGGAGCCGCTCGGAATTTGGCCGCACCTCCTTTAACATCGAGGAAATTGAGCCACTTTTTAAAGATGCTTCTTTCCGGGATCAGAGCTTTTGCAACGGGTGGATGAGCCACCAGGACGAGGTTTTGAAAGCGCCTCCCGGATTTAATATCCTGGCCCGGACCGAAAATGATACCATGGCCGCTATCGGCGACCACAACCGGAAAATATACGGGCTCCAGTTCCATCCCGAGGTATTCCATACCCCGGGGGGCAGTAACGTCCTGAAAAACTTTTTATATGAAGTATGCGGCTGCAGCCAAACTTGGACTCCGCGCAGTTTTATCAAGGACGCGGTGGCCAAAATACGCCAGGTAGTGGGGGAGCGGGAAAAAGTGGTTTGTGCCCTCAGCGGAGGGGTTGATTCCTCGGTGGTAGCTTTCCTGCTTGATAAGGCTTTAGCCGACCGGGCTGTTTTTATCTTTGTTGATCACGGCCTGCTGCGTTTTGATGAGGCGGAAGAAGTAGTCAGGCTCTACTGTGAAAAACTTCAGGGCCAGTTTATCCATGTTGATGCCCGGGAAAGGTTTTTAAGGCGCCTGGCGGGGGTGACCGATCCGGAGGAAAAAAGAAGGATCATCGGCAATGAATTTATCGCCGTTTTCAAAGAAAACGCCCTTTCCATGGGCGATATTGTCTACCTGGCCCAGGGCACCATCTACCCTGATGTGATTGAAAGCGGTTCTGCATATGGTTCGGCGGTGATCAAATCCCACCATAATGTCGGCGGCTTGCCTGAAGAGCTGGGTTTTGAGTTAATCGAGCCGCTGCGTGAGCTTTTTAAAGACGAGGTCCGCCTGGTGGGGGCCGAACTGGGCCTGCCCGATTCCATCCTTAAAAGGCAGCCTTTTCCCGGGCCGGGTCTGGCCGTCCGGATCATCGGGGCGGTCTCAGCGGAAAAGCTGGCCCTGCTGCAAAAAGCCGATGCTATTTTTAGAGATGAAGTTTATCANGCCGGCCTGGCCGAAGAACTGTGGCAGTATTTTGCCGTCCTTACCGATGTGAATGTCGTCGGGGTAAAGGGAGACGATCGGCATTACGGNCCCGTTATTGCTTTGCGNGCNGTTGTTTCCGANGATGCGATGACCGCTGACTGGGCCCGGCTNTCCCATGACCTGCTGGAGAAAGCATCGATCAGAATTACCGGGGAGATCCCGGAGGTGGCCAGGGTAGTTTACGATGTAACTTCCAAGCCTCCGGGCACCATTGAGTGGGAATAAACCGCTAAAATTAAATTACTTTGCACATTTCAACAAATAACTGGTGCATTCTCCGGTCATCAGTAAGTTCAGGATGAAATGAAACCGCCAGCAAATTGCCCTGGCGGGCGGCCACTATACCTTCAGGCAGTCTGGCCAGTTCTTCCACATCTTCACCCGCTTCGACGATAATCGGGGCCCTGATGAACACTCCGACCAGGGGGCTTGTAAATCCTTTAACCTCGAGTTTGGTTTCGAAACTCTCCCTCTGGCGGCCAAAAGCGTTGCGCTTGACCCGGGTATTCATCAACTCCAGCTTAGGCTGATTTTTTGTGCCGTCCAGAACTTCTTGGGCCAGCAATACCAGGCCGGCGCAGGTTCCAAACAGGGCCAGCGTGCCGCTATGGGCCCGTTCCCTGATCGGAGCGGCCAGCCCGGAGATTTCGATCAGTTTGCCGATGGTGGTGCTTTCCCCACCGGGTATAACCAGGCCACTTACTTCACAGAGGATTTCTTTGGTTTTAACCGGGACTGCTTCCACATCACACCGCGCAATATGTGAGAGATGCTCGGAAACAGCTCCCTGGATGGATAGGACCCCTATTTTCATTTTTGACGGCGCTCCGTTGGTTTAGGCTCCCCGTTCCTGCATGCGGTCGGCTTGGGTCAAGGTGGACATTTCCAGGCCGGGCATAGCCTCGCCGAGCCCTCTTGATACCTCGGCCAGCACTTTGGGATCATCATAATTCATGGTAGCCTTGACAATTGCTTCGGCTACCTTCTGCGGGTTGGCTGCTTTAAATATGCCGGATCCGACAAAGATACCGTCGGAACCGAGCTGCATCATCAGGGCCGCATCGGCCGGCGAAGCGATTCCCCCGGCGGCAAAGTTTACCACCGGCAGGCGGCCTGCTTTTTTTACCTCCTGCAGCCATTCCAACGATACCCCCAGTTCTTTGGCCATGACCACCAGTTCATCTTCTGCTTTGCCGACTACCTGGCGGATCTGGTCCATTACCTTGCGCATGTGGCGGACTGCTTCGACCACATTGCCGGTACCCGGTTCGCCCTTGGTGCGGATCATGGCCGCTCCCTCGGAGATACGGCGCAGGGCTTCACCGAGATCCCTTGCTCCGCAGACAAATGGCACCTTGAACTCGTGCTTGTTTATATGATACTGCTCATCAGCCGGGGTGAGGACTTCACTTTCATCGATGTAGTCTACGCCGATTTCTTCCAGGATCTGGGCTTCAGTGAAATGGCCGATGCGCACCTTGGCCATAACCGGGATGGTTACCGTATCCATGATCTTTTTTATCATGACCGGATCGGCCATGCGGGCTACACCGCCTGCGGCCCGGATGTCTGCCGGGACCCTTTCCAGGGCCATCACGGCCACAGCACCGGCTTTTTCTGCGATCTGGGCCTGTTCAACGGTAGTGACATCCATGATCACCCCGCCTTTTTGCATTTGGGCCATTCCTTTTTTGACCCTGAAGGTACCCTGTTCTTTCATCATAAATCCTCCTTCCTGAGCTTGTTCGCTTAACTCTTTACCGGTCTGACCGGAAGTCCTTTTTGGGACAGGTATTCTTTAATTTCGGCGATGCTATAAGTGCCGTAATGCAGTATAGAGGCCGCCAGCACGGCGTGGGCCCTGCCATCGGTAAGCGCTTCATAAAGATGTTCTAAAGTGCCCGCTCCGCCCGAGGCGATTACCGGTATGCTGACCGCACCGGTTACAGCCGCCAGCAGCTCTGTATCGTACCCGTCAAGAGTGCCGTCGGCATCCATAGAAGTAAGCAGGATTTCCCCGGCCCCCAGCTTTTCCGCTTCTGCCGCCCATTTAATCACATCGCGTCCCGTGGGAGTGCGTCCGCCGTGGCTGTAAACTTCCCAGGCCGGCCCGCCTCCAGCCGAAGCCTGTTCAGTACGCCGGGCATCAATGGCCACAACGATGCACTGGCTGCCAAAGCGCTCCGCACCGGCCTGGATCAGGCCCGAATCTTTTAGGGCGGCCGTGTTTAAAGAAACTTTGTCTGCTCCTGAATTTAAAAGCTCCTGCATGAAATCAACCGAATCTATACCCCCGCCCACGGTCAGGGGAATAAAAACAACTTCTGCTGTTTTTTCCACCACATCACGATGGCCCGGCGTTTTTCAACGGAAGCGGTAATATCAAGAAAAACTATTTCGTCCGCCCCTTCGCGATTGTAGAAATCAGCCCGTTCCACCGGGTCACCGGCGTCCCTTAAATTAATAAAGCGGGTTCCTTTGACCACCCGGCCGTCCCGCACGTCAAGACAAGGTATGATTCTTTTTGCCAGCATGTCTTTATTCTCCTAAATACAGCCTTTTTAATCCTTTTCGTCGGCTATAATCTTACCAAAATTGCTGAGCAGGCGCAAGCCTGCCGGGCCGCTCTTTTCGGGGTGAAACTGGACCCCGAACAGGTTTCCTTTTTTTACTGCCGAAGTAAAGGGAAAACCGTATTCAGTATGCCCCAGGATGTAGGCACTGTTTTGGGGTTGGACATAATAAGAGTGGGTGAAATAAAAGTAGGCGCCGCCGTTTGTGTTTTTATCCAGGCCTTTGAAAAGCGGATGTTCATAAGCCGGCTCCACCTTGTTCCAGCCCACGTGGGGAACGGGCAGGCCGTCTGGGAATTTTTTTACATCGCCGGGAATTGCCTTTAAACCCTCGGCGTTTTCAACCCCGCTGCTTGAGCTTGATTCCTCGCTCCTGGAAAAAAGCAGCTGCATCCCCAGGCAGATGCCCAGAAACGGTTTTCCCCGGCCTATTGCCTCCAGCAGGGACTCAGTCAGTTTTTTCCGCCTTATTAACGAGGCGGCATGGGCAAAGGAACCCACTCCGGGGAAGATCAAGGCCCGGGCTGAAGAAATAGTTTTAGGATCGTCGGAAATAACCGGTTCCAATTTAACATACCTGGCTGCTTTGTAAATACTGCTCAAATTGGCGCATTCACTATCAATTATTACCAGGGGAGCCATCGAACACCTCATTAAAGGGCTTAAAAACCATATTCTGAGCGCCGGTTGTTATGGCGTAATGGCTGCTGAAACTTTTTATAATATATAACCGCCCGGAGCTCATTCCAGAATTCATCTTTATTATACACCAATGAGTTGGTCTGCAATAGCTCTGCTAAAATTGTTGGGCGGCTGCTTTGAGGGTGCACCCGGCTTCTACTTCCCAGAAAATATCGCCCAGGATCTTGATCCCGAAGCTAATATCTTCGATGCAGGGTTGGCTGAAAGAAAAGCGGGCGCTGCGAAGCCCTCCCCCGTTGCTGGAAAAACCTTCGCCGTGTACAAAGGCCACCTTTTGCTGGAGGCCCAGATCCAACAGCTCCCTGCTGGAAGGGTAGTAAGAAGGGAAATTAACCCAGATGAAAAAACCGCCGCCCGGTTTGCTGTATTCAATTCCGGCCGGAAAATGGCGGTCCATGGCAGAAAGCATGACATCTCTTTTTCGGCGGTACAATTTGCGAAGCTTGGCAATGTGCCGGTCCACGTAGCCTTCCTTAGATAGCCGGTAAGCCAGCTGCTGGCCCAGCGAGCTGGAGCATAAATCGGCGGTTTGCTTGGCCAGGGCTACTTTTTCGGTTACTGGGCCGGGACCGGCCAGCCAGCCGATCCTGATCCCGGGGATGAGGATTTTAGAATAAGAGCCCAGGTAAATAACCCTTTCTTCACGGTCGAGCGCTTTGTAGCACAGGGGTACCTCCTGGTCGTAGTAGAGATCGCCGTATGGATTGTCTTCAATAATAACCAGGTTATATCGGGAGGCAATGGCCAGAATTTCAAACCGCCTTTTCAGGCTGGTGGTGATCCCGGTGGGGTTATGAAAGTTGGGGACGGTATAAAATATTTTGGGCCTCCTGTCCTCCCGGGTCTGTTTTTTAATCGCTTGTTCCATGCTGGAGGGGATCGGTCCTTGATCATCCATCTCAATGCCTACGTTAGTCCCGCCATAGGATTTAAAAACACTCATTCCGCCGATATAAGCCGGTTCTTCGACCAGGACCGGGTCACCGGAATTGATCAAGATCCGGCCCAGTAAATCCAGACCCTGCTGAGAACCATCAGTGATGACCAGGTTATCGGCTGCACACAGCTTGCCTTCCCGGTTCATCTTTTCGCTCAATACTTTGCGCAGTTCAAAGCTTCCTTCCGTGGGGCTGTACTGCAGGGCCTGAGTGCTTTCTTCCCGGACCAGGTGGGCCAGTGAATTGGAGATTTCCTCCTGCGGGAAATACTCATTGCCCGGAAAGCCGCCTGCAAAGGAGATAATTTCCGGTCTTTCGGTCAGGGCAAAAAATTGCCTGATCTGGGACCCGGTGATATTTTTCGTCCGTTTCGAAAAGAAGTTGTTCCACTCGACGCTCATAAAATTACCTCCCTGCTAAAATTACCGTTCTGGGTCATAATAAAGCTTCCTAAAATCAAAAAGCCCGTCTCTTTAACAGAAAAGAGACGGGCCGGATACCCGCGGTACCACTCCAGTTGCTCGATACGTAAATGAGCCTCTCGTTTTAGTTAACGGCGTTGCAGCCGGCCGGGCCTAATCGTGGGTGCCACTTTCAGCGCAGCTGCTCCGGGGCGGCTTATTTCTTTGACTGCCGAGGGCTCTTTCAGAATGGGATGCCCTTCTCTGGGCGGCAGGCCAAAGTTTTTTCCCCATCAAAGCTTTTTTATGTTATTATTATAATATTTTCAGAGTATAGCAGAGCTTGCAGGATAATGCAAGGGCCAGGTTTAATTAAGTAAGATATTTTTTTTAAGTCTTTAGGGGCCTTGTAATAATCTTTTAAAGGAAGGTGGTTTTTCCAATGAAAAAACCAGAATTGCGTGAGTGCCTGCAGAATATTAAACCTTACAAGCCGGGGAAGCCGGTTGAAGAAGTGGAAAGGGAACTGGGTTTAACCGGGGTTATAAAAATGGCCTCNAATGAAAACCCCCTTGGGGCAGCTCCNCTGGCCATAGAGGCCATGAAGCAGAACCTGACCAGGATGCATGATTATCCGGATGGCTCCTGTTATTACCTGCGGGAAGCACTGTCGCAGAAACTGGGCGTCAAGCCGGAACAGTTAATATTCGGTAACGGGTCCGATGAAATTTTATCCTTTTTGGCCCTGGCTTATGTCAGCCCCGGTGATGAAGCGGTGATGGCCACCCCGAGCTTTTCCCAGTATGAATTTGCCCTACGCCTGTTAGGGGGCGAGCCCCGTAAGGTGGATCTGGTAGGAGAAAATTTCCAGTATGATCTGGATGCGATTTTAGCTGCAGTTAATGAAAAAACCAGGCTGGTTTTTTTGTGCACTCCCAACAACCCGACCGGAACTATTATTCGCAATCAGGAATTGAGCCGTTTTATGGAGAAACTACCGGAAAAAGTTTTACTGGTGCTGGATCAGGCTTATCTTGAGTATGCCACAGATCCCGATCACCCCACCGGCCTTGAATACATCAAGCAGGGTTTCCCGGTCATTTCCCTGCGTACTTTCTCTAAAATTTATGGATTGGCGGGGCTGCGGATCGGTTATGGTGTTACCCAGCCCGAAATTGTCGGCGATTTGAGCCGGGTCCGTGAACCATTCAGCGTTAATGCCATGGCCCAGGCCGCCGCCAGGGCCGCCCTTGATGACCGGGATCATGTAGAGCGCAGCCGCCAGATGGTGGAGGAGTCCCGCGTTCAGCTTGCTGAAGGCTTTTCCGAATTAGGCCTAAAAGTGGTCCCTGATCAGGCTAATTTCTGCTTTGTGGATACAAAGGCTGATTCCAAACAAGTTTTTGAGGCCCTTATGAAGCGGGGAGTTATTGTGCGGACCGGAGATATTTTCGGTTATCCCACTTTTATTCGCGTTACCTACGGAACAGAAGAGCAGAACGTTCGCTTCCTGGCGGCCTTAAAAGAAGTTTTGGAAGAGTTACAGCAATAGTAGGTTTAATTAAAACTTTATTGCTCGATAAAAGTAAGGCAGGTATCGCCGTATCTTTTTTGCCTGGCTTCCGGAAACTGGTCCGTCCAGCTGCGGTTGTGGTAGCTATGCTCGACAATGATCAGACCATTTTTTCCGGCGATCTGTAAGTAAAACAATTTCTGGATCAGTTCGTGCAATGCGCTAAAGCGGTAGGGCGGGTCTAAATAGATCAGATCCGCCTTAAAATTTTCCCGGGACAGCCTGGAAAGAACTTTATCCGCGTCATCCTTAATGACCCGGGCCTTTTCTGACAACCCGGTCCTGGCCAGGTTTTCCCTGATTAATAAAATATTTTCCCTTTTATGATCAATAAATACAGCTTTTTCGGACCCACGGCTCAGGGCTTCAATGCCTACCGCCCCGCTGCCCGCATACAAATCCAGAAAAATTGCGCCCACCAGGCGCTGGCTTATTATGCTGAACAGGGCTTCCCGAACCCGATCAGAGGTCGGCCTGACCTCTTTACCTCTCGGCGTTTTTAACCTCATCCCTTTGGCCGTGCCGGCGATAACCCGCAACCTGATCCCTCCAGTCCTGGTTAATTATATGGCAAAATAGCCGGTAATGGCAGGTATTACTTGCCCGCACTGACCCCTTTTCCGGCCAATATTGCCTCGATTTAAATAAAATATTGATATAATTTTAGCATATCAGAGTATTGACATTCAAATGATTATGATCAATAATGTTTTAAAGTCGCTCATAATTGATGAGCGGCCTAAAGGAGGGGTTAAATGACTGGATAATTACCAGGGTCCAGATCCATTCAAAAACCCTTTTTTTATGCCGGGGAAGGTGAGGAAATGGTAAGTATTTTCGGCAAACCCTACTTTAGAATCGACCGTCACAGCTGGAAATTGGTGTGGGAATAAAAAAATATTTATGGGGTGATGCTATGAATGGAAGCGAAGTATTAGTCAATATGCTTCAAAAGTACGGAGTGAAGCATATCTTTGGGTTGCCGGGGGATACAGGGATCTCTTTTTATAACGCTTTAAGCTGTGCCCGGGGGTTGACTCATATCATGTGCCGTGATGAAAGACATGCCGGGTATATGGCCGATGCCTATGCCCGTGTATCTGGCAAACCCGGAGTATGCGAAGTGCCCAGTGGAGGAGGAGCTACATATCTCTTGCCTGCGGTTGCTGAAGCTGACGGTTCTTCTATACCCATAATCTGTTTGGCTTCGGATGTTCCTGTTTCCAGCGATGGAAAATCAGCATTGACTGCCATCGATCAAAACGCGATTTTTTCTAACGTCAGCCGGTTCAGTTATCGCCTTACCACCCCGGATGCAATTCCCTTCATGGTCAGAAAAGCATTTCGGATGGCTACCAGTGGGCGTCCGGGACCTTCCTACCTTGCTTTTCCGGAAAATGTTTTGTCGGCACCGGTTGATCAGGGAGTAGTAGACAGCGAGTTGTACGCCGAAGAACCCTGTAAAGAGTGCCCTTCTTTCAGGTTCAGACCTGAAGCAGGATTGGTAGAGAAAGCCGTGGAGGTCCTGCTCGGATCCGAACGCCCCCTGATCATAGCCGGAGGCGGGGTATTACTGTCAAAGGCCTGGCATGAGTTGACAAAACTCGCTGAACACCTGTCTATACCTGTCGCCACAACCATAAACGGAAAAGGTTCCATCGCAGAAACATCCCGATTTTCTATTGGGGTAATTGGGAGCAACGGGGCCAAATTTGCTACCAATGATGCGGTCCGGGAAGCTGATGCAATCCTGGCCCTGGGGAGCAGGTTGAATTCGAGTATAACCATGTCGGGAGCCCTTTTCGATAAAGAAGCTAAGGTGATCCAGATCGATATAGATCCGGCTCAGCTCGGCAATACGATCCGCTGCGATGTGGCCCTTAATTCTGATGTCTGGATGGCGTTGAAAGATATAAACGAAAAGGTCCGAGAAAGGCAGGCTTCACCCGGGTCTGAATCGAGCTGGTTTGTTTCGGTCCGGGACAGGATAGACCGGGAATTCTCCCAACTTGAAAAATATTTGGCCGGTGAAAACAATTCTCCCCTGCACCCGGCCCTGGTTGTCAAAGCCCTTGAAGAAACCCTTCCCGCTGACTGCATCATCGTTTCCGATGCCGGTTATTCCACCCCGTACATGTCGGCTTACTACCGGATCAATAATGGGGGCAGGTTTTTCATAGATCCCAGAGCCCACGGTTCCTTGGGCTATGCGTTGCCGGCTTCCATCGGAATTAAAATGGCTAAACCTGATTCTACGGTGGTGGGTCTTTTCGGCGACGGCAGCCTGGGGATGTCAATCGGGGAACTTGAAACCGTTACCAGGCTTAACCTGCCTCTGATTTATGTTCATTTTAACAATAATTCTTTTGGCTGGATCCAGAATATCCAAAAAATATACTGTGATGGAAACTACTTCTCCACCAATTTCGACCCCTCAGTCGACTATGTAAAGATCGCTTCCGCTTATGGTCTAAATGCGGTCAGGGCAGAAAACCGGGTGAGCCTGAAACAAGCGCTTAAAGAAGCCCAATTATCTAAACAGGCTACTTTCATAGAGGTCATGATTCCTTCGGGGGCAGAACTGACACCCATGGTTGCTCCCTGGTTAAGGGACGAAGCTTTGCCCGAAGAGAATAGGAAAAAGGATGGATATTGATTCCAGGCAGAGGAATTTAATGCAAAAGGAGGTTTAGGTTATGAGGAAAGTGGTTGTCGTGGGCGGAGGCTGGGCCGGTTGTGCAGCCGCGTACATGGCTGCGAAAAAAGGATGTCAGGTCGATTTAATGGAGAGAACTGATATGCTGCTTGGGACCGGACTGGTGGGAGGTATCATGCGTAACAACGGGCGGTTTACGGCCACCGAAGAAGCAATATGCTTGGGGATTGGTGATCTTTTTAAAGTGGTAGATGAAAATTGCCTCCATACCAATATTGAATTTCCCGGACATAAACATGCTTCGCTTTATAACGTCGCTATTATGGAACCGGTGATCAAGAATGTATTGCTTGATACCGGGGTAGATATTCACCTGCAGACCAGAATCAGTGAAGTCGAAGTTGAAAATAGCAAAATTAAGCAAATTGAAAGCGCCGATAAAAGAACATTTTCGGGAGACGTGTTTATCGATACTACCGGTACGGCCGGCCCGATTAGCAACTGCACCAAGCATGGAAAGGGCTGTGCGATGTGCGTTTTGCGATGTCAATCCTTTGGCGGAAGGATCAGCCTGACCGCCAGGGCCGGGGTGGAAGAAATGATCGGCGTCAGACCGGATGGCTCAATGGGAGCGATGAGCGGTTCCTGCAAGCTTTTAAAGGAGTCTCTATCCTCCTATATTGTAGACGAACTTAATCAGAATGGTGTTGTTGTTATATCCGTTCCCAAGGACCAGATCAATACCGATAAGTTAAGCACAAAAGCTTGCCAGCAATATGCATCCCAAGATTACGCCGAAAATATTATCCTGCTCAACACAGGCCATGCCAAGCTAATGAGTCCGTGCTACCCCCTGGAGCTGCTACGCCTGATCCCGGGAATGGAAAGAGCTCGCTATGAAGATCCTTATGCCGGTGGTCTTGGCAATTCCATGCGCTATTTCGGTATGGCCCCGCGAAATGATGCTTTGAAAGTTGAAGAAGTGGATAACCTTTTCTGCGCCGGAGAAAAGGCGGGCTTGCTGGTCGGACATACTGAAGCCATAGTGACCGGCAGCCTGGCGGGGTTAAATGCAGCCAGGTATTCTGCCGAGCTGGAACCAGTAATTTTTCCCGAGACTTTGTCAGTGGGCAGTGCCGTTACCTATGTGCGGAAAGAAATGCAGACCGAGGAAGGGAAGCTTAAAAAGTATACCTTTTCTGGGGCGGTCCTGTTTGAACACATGAAAGAGTTCGGCCTTTACACCACTGATCTCGGCGAAATAAAAAGCAGGGTGGAAAAGACCGGCCTGCAGGAGGTGATTGCTGAAAGGATTTAAAAGCCGGTTATTTTCCGGTGCTTGCCGGTATCAATTCTCAGGTTGTTACAAGCAGGATTAAATTATTGTAATGAAAAATCCAAAATCTATTGGTTTGGAGGGGATTGTTAAATGGTACCAGAAATTGGCCCTACTCACTGGGTGTATCTGATCGGTGTTATTGCCGTGGTCGTGGCGATGATCTTACGGCGGGGAGTTGTTTTAATCGCCAGTTTGGGTATTTTTGTAATTGCCCTGGTTTTTACCGGTGGTGATTTAATCACCTCGGTCCAAAAAGTATTTGCAGCCTTTATGGAAGCAGGAACCGATTTATTTGATATTATGCTGGTAATCGCTCTAATGGTCGGGATGCTTAAGACCATGGAAAGTATGGGGTCAGACTATTTAATGGTGGCACCAATTAAGAAACTGTTGCAGAATCCTACCAGCGCCTTTTTTATTCTCGGGGTTATTATGTACGTCTGCGCCCTGTTCTTCTGGCCGACTCCAGCTACGGCCCTGGTCGGCGTCATCCTGGTTCCGGTAGCCGTGAAAGCAGGTATGCCGGCCATGGCGGCAGCCATGACCGTAAATATCCTCGGCCACGGGATGGCTTTGTCCGGTGACATGGTCCTTCAGGGTGCCCCGGCAATTACTTCCGGTGCGGCAGATGTTCCCATTGAGGGTATTTTAAGCAGCGGGGCGATACTATCTTTGACTGCTGGTATCGTGGCCATTGTTATTGCCTTTTTCATGGTCCGGAAAGAACTGAAGGAAGGCAAGGGTGCCGAGCAAAGCACGCTAACTGAAGCCCAGCCCCGGGAAAGCTATACTGGGGGATCCCGGTTTATAGCGGTTGCAGTTCCCGTTGTTTTCATTACAATGGTTATCTTCATGGCGGCTACGGGTATTCGGGGTGGTGCTGCCACGAGCCTGCTGGGCGGCGCGGCGGCCATCTTTATCATTGTTGGTTCGTTGATATCTCACGGTCATAATGCACTTGAAAAAGCCGGCGAGTATATCAAGGAAGGTTTAATGTTTGCCATCAAGATCTTTGCTGTGGTTATTCCCATTGCCGGGTTCTTCTTCCTCGGCGCCCCGGGACCGGCTGAGGCGATCCTCGGTGAAGGTGCCCCCGGCTTGCTGTTTGATATGGGCGAAGCTTTTGCTGCTGCCCTGCCTTTATCAAAAATCCCGGTTGCTTTTGGAATTGTAGTTACAGGCGTTGTAACAGGTCTTGACGGATCAGGTTTTTCGGGGTTGCCACTGGTCGGTTCACTGGCCAGAGCTCTGGGCGGACCGATGGGTATAAACATTCCGACCCTGGCTGCCCTCGGTCAGATTGGCGCTATTTATAGCGGCGGCGGCACCTTAACAGCCTGGGCATTTGGCCTGGTAGCCACTGCTGGCGTGGCGGGTGTTTCTCCCCTCGACTTGGCCCGGAAAAACTTTATTCCGGTGGCCTCTGGTTTATTTGTAGCAACGATCCTGGCAATTATTATGATGTAAAGAACCTAATCTGATCTCATTTAACTGGTTTAAATTAAAAACACCTGAAACAGTCAATGACTTAACAATTAGACTCTGGGAGGCGAATGAAAATAACAGATTAATGATAAAGGTTTAATGGAGTGTCCGATTATTTTCCAATGCTTTTTGATTGGGCACGGTTGAATTGTTGCCTGGCTATTGTAATACCAAGGGTGCCTCTAAGGGCACCCTTGGTATAAGTAAAAACTAAGGAGTTTTTCTAGATGGACAATTATGTGTGGGCGATGGGTTTAACCAGGGCTGTATATGCAATATTGAACATAACGGCTGCTATTGTGATTTGGAAACTGGCCGATGTGGGTAGCGCGATGAAGATTAATGCTATTTTTGGCTCATTTATGGGGCCCCTGACTTTTTTACTGGTCAGCGGTATTGGCATGGCGGGCCTGGCAAAAGCTTTGAGCCCATTAAAGATGGCTTTTATCCTGGTTGGTATGATCCTCATTTTGATTGGAACGAGCAGATAAGCCAGACTCGAAACATATAAGTGTTGAAAATATAATTAAATTAGTGTATTCTATTTCAAATTCTTTCATGATCATCCCGGGTTCATTAATCTTTTGGTATCGTAAAAAGGAGTTTCATGTTGAGAGGGATCAAAACTTGTCCAGGCCAATTATAGAAGAATACCAAATATTGAAAATCATTGGGGACAGTGCTGCTCCTCTTGGTTCAGGCACTATTAGTGAAAATCTTAAGCTGATGGGGATTGACATAAGCGAAGCGACAATTGGAAGGTACTTGCGCAATTTTGACTCCAGGGGACTGACAAAAAGAGAGGGTTTTCAGGGCAGGTCCCTTACGTTAGCCGGTAAAAGCGTCCTCGAAGATTATGAGCATGATCAGGATTTGCAGGCAAAGACTCACTACATGATGCGCCTGGCCAGGGCCGGAGCCAAAGAAGAACTGCTCCACATTCTTGTTGCCAGACGGGCAATTGAAAAAGAAACCTGCAGACTGGCAGCAGAGAAGGTCACTGATGAGGATCTTAAACAGTTGGCCGGTATTGTGGATAGGCATCTCGAGAATATTCAAAGCGGCATGAGCGGCGCCAGGGAAGATACAGATTTTCATAAAGCCATTGCTAAAAGCGGGGGCAATAAATTTCTGGCGGCAGCTCTTGATTTGATCAGGCAGGACGGACAACTGTCGCCTGTATTTGAATACATTCGGGAAAAGGTGGGCAGTACTGTTGTGACCGACCATAAAAAGATATTATTTACTCTTCAAAATCGGGATCCTCTTGAAGCTGAAAAAGCGATGGCTGCCCACATGGATAACGTTATTTTTGATGTTAAAAAATATTGGAATATCTTTCACGAGCAAAAAAATAACAAAAATGTATAGTAATTTAAAATGTATACCGGATTAATCCGAACGTTTGGATCATGTCCGCTCCACCTGTGCAACATTCTTATTAAAGGTAGTTGTCAACCCAAGATTGTTAGCAAAAGAATGGACCATACTTCTATTATTTTAACCCTTGATACATAATCCTGTGTTGTCCCTGATATGCAACAGGCCGCAGTCGATAAACTAGAAGGGATGCTTATAAATGCCACTGAAAGCAAATGATGTTGCACTTTGTTGTACAAAAAAAAGAGTTTGAAACTACTTCCAGCCTCCAAACCCTTTTTTCATGGTGCGCCTGGCAGGAATCGAACCTGCGGCACCCGGATTAGGAATCCGGTGCTCTATCCCCTGAGCTACAGGCGCCTGATCTTTACAAACTTATTATAA